>Ga0310811_10005316_pt1 | contig 16267 bp, 15 predicted proteins | sample YCmetagenome_FD_207642 | JGI IMG/M metagenome (GOLD analysis project Ga0310811, IMG submission 207642) | Soil microbial communities from experimental microcosm in Duke University, North Carolina, United States - YC | ecosystem: Engineered > Artificial ecosystem > Soil microcosm > Unclassified ...
CGACAAATATATTATGACCTGGCCGCTGGATGCGAGAGTCTGCCTCCTTGTGATGCAACACCGGCGCGCCCGGCTCCATCGCCTTCTCGGGATCGAAAACGGCGGGAAGAATTTCGTAATCCACCTCAATGAGGCGACAGGCCGCTTCGGCGATGCCTTCTGTGTCGGCAACAACCGCAGCCACTCGCTGACCGACGAAACGCGCAACCTTATCCAGAACAAACGTGTCGTCGGGATCGACGCGATAATCATCGTGCAAGGCGGACGTGTAAGGCCGCCGTGGCACATCCTGCCACGTAAAGACTCCGTGAACACCCGGCAGAGCACGGGCCTTTTCGGTCCGGATTGCGAGAATGTTCGCGTGGGCATGGGGCGAGCGCAGCACCTTGAGATGGAGCATTCCCTCTATCTTGAAATCAGCGGTGTACCGGGCCGTGCCGGTAACAATCGAATGCGCGAGCGGATTTTGGAGGCTGGTGCCGCAAACCTGGCCCACGCGATCTTGTTCCACGTGACCAATGCCCGCCAGTGCATCCTCAATCGAGTGGTAGCCGGTGCATCGGCAGAGATTGCCCTTCAACCGGAATGGGAGGTTTTTCTTTTCCTCCTCCGAAAGACTCGCGGACGTCATGATCATGCCCGCCGCGCAGAATCCACACTGGAAAGCCTGCGCATTGAGGAACGCCTGCTGCATCGGGTGAAGCGAACCATTGCTCGCGAGCCCTTCGATGGTTTTGACCTCGCGTCCTTCGGCACGAAACGCCGGCACCAGGCAGCTGTGGACTGGTTTGCCGTCAAGCCAGACCGTGCATGCACCGCAGTCGCCTGCATCGCACCCCTTTTTCACTCCGAACCATCCGAGATCACGCACGAATGTCCGCAAGCACTGGCCGGCGCGCGGCTTGGCGTCAAAGGTCTGTCCGTTGATTTTGTAGCTCATGAGGTTTTTTCTACGCGGACAGCTCCTGGCGAATTTGTTCGGCGAAGTAGTAGGTAAGATGCTGACGGTGCGCAGGAGACCCGTGCGTGTCGTCGAGGTAAAGCTCGAACGGCACAGTCTTATCGATAGCCACTCTTACTTCGTTTGCTGATGGAGCCTTTTCGAACCGCAGTTGGATCGGCCGAAGCGTCGCAGCAGTTATAGTCAGGAGAAAACTTTGTTCTCCCGCAGACCGCGTCCCGATTAGCAACACTTCAGACCGGCCAAGATGCGTCAAAGTGAACCGTCGAAAGGCAAAGGTCTTCTTCAGCGCGGTTGCGGGAAGATAAATACTCCGCAGGAGCTCACCGGGCGCGAGAACGTTGGCATGATTGCCAATGACAAATTCATTCATCGGCACGTTGCGCGGTTTCCCATCACGCGGCCAGAGAGTGCAAACGCCTTCCAGTGCTGTAGTGAGGGAGGTCATCGGGCCCGCGGGTAGCGACATGCAGATGTTCCCCCCCACAGTCGCTTCATTCCAGATTTTGAAAGATGCCAAAAACGAGCGACAACACTCGCGAAAGAGCGGGACTGCAGTCCAATCTGATGGCGCGTTTTCCACGAAACGGTCGAGTTCGACTACCCTGCAAGTAGCAGCAATGTCCAATCCACCATCGGATACTTGAAGCGACGGCCATTTGAGCGTCTCAAGATCAATGAGTGTGTGAGTCGTTACCTGCGGTTCCGAAAAGAGCCACGTTCCGCCGGCGAGCCAGGCGAAACCATTTTCCCATTTTGTGATCGCGTCCGCGCTGGTGGGACGGCGAACGTCAGTAATTGTGTTTAGATCCATCTATTCTTGGGGGGGAGAAAGTCCGGTTTATGCAGAAACTCGGAAAACATGTAAAGAAATCTTTTTTACGCCGTGCAATTACAGATCCCGATCGCCTGGATTCTTGCAGAGTCCAACAAACACCGATGCTGCGGGTTGTAACTACTGCTTCTCGCCTGCAACGGCATTAACCTTCAGCGTCGGTGACCCATTGAAATTTTCGAGAACGCACCGCAGCGCGGCCGTGACCCCAGGCGTCCAGGTTCCAGAAGCGCCAGAAGCGCTCATATCACCTGGCATTCACGGTTTCCCGGAGTTCTGGTTCGTTTGGCGGCACCAAATTGATCACTGTGTCTCCTCCGGATTTCGGGGGACACCGAGGCGTTTTGAAACACGCGCACGGCGGCAACGGGGGCTCGAATCAATTAGCGCCCCTTGAGCCCAAGTAGCTGTGATACACGAGCATTGCTGCCGCGATATCTTCCACGGCCATGCCTAACGACTTGAAAATGGTCGTTTCGTTTGCGCACGCTGAAACGTTGCCGGCCAACGCTTCACCTATTTCCGCATAGATCTTGGCGCCGGAAAGAATCACATCACCCGATTCACGCATCGCCCCGTCGCGCGAATCGACAAACACGACATTTCTTTGCATCGCTTGATCGTCAAGCTCGCGCCAGTCGGGTCGGCATGCGCCGATTGCGTTCACATGGCATCCAGGTTTCAGCCATTGTCCATTCAGCACTGGCGTTTTTGAACTTGTCACGGTCACGATTACATCGGCGTCTCGGACTGCTTCTTCAGCAGAGACTGCTGTGGCGCCAATTTCCTGTGCGAACTGATTTGCGTGTTCAAGCGTAGGACTCCACACACGAATCTCCTCAAAGCGCCTAACGAGTCCCAGAGCTTCCACGTGGCTGCGCGCTTGCACTCCGCTGCCGAGAATGGCTAGGACTTTTGCTTCGGGCGCTGCGAGCAGTTTCGTCGCAGCGGCAGATACAGCGGCGGTTCTCATCTCGGTGATCAACCGCCCGTCCATTATTGCGAGTGGCGTTCCTGTTTGTGGATCGACGAGAAATATCGTGGCCATGTGTGTCGGGATTCTGCGCTCCGCGTTGGAGGGGTAGAAAGTTACTGCTTTCAATCCGAGTCCATCCGGCGTGAGCGCCGGCATCAACCCTAGAAATCCTCCAGGCGGATCGATCGATACGATGGAGCGCACCGGCTGAGTCACTCTGCCGGCGGAGAAATCTGTCAGCGCTTTTTCCATCGCCGGAATCAACTCGAGCATCCGCAAATGCTCTCGAACCTGTTCTTCATTGAGGAAAAGCGGCTGATCAGTTTTCATTGGAGTAACCACGGATTGCACGGATGACACAGATGAAAACAACAGAGTGCATCGCATACATCATTCCGAGGAAAGTCGAGGAATCCCGTGGCATAACTCACAAGTAACTTCGCGGGACGTCTCGACTTCGGTCGACGTGGCGAAGCATTTAGAAAATGCGCATCCGTGCTATCCGTGTAATCCGTGGTTGAAAAACTGCAAACGCGCTGTCTGATCGGTGGCGGCGGACCAGCGGGCATCATGGCGGGCTACCTGCTCGCGCGAGCGGGCGTGCCGGTAATCGTTTTGGAAAAACATGCCGATTTTTTTCGCGATTTCCGCGGCGATACCATTCACCCATCCACGCTTGAGTTGATGTACGAGCTCGGGTTGCTCGACGCATTCCTCAAGCAGCCGCACCAGGAAGTACGGGAACTGCGCGCCGTCATCAATGGTCAGACGGTGCCAATCGCGGATTTCACAAAGCTATCTACGCACTGCAAATTCATAGCTTTTATGCCGCAGTGGGATTTTCTCAATTTCCTTTCCACGCACGCCAAGAACTTTCCGAGTTTTCAATTGCTGATGCAGCACGAGGTGGTGGGTCTGACGTTTGATCAGCAACGAGTGGCTGGTGTGCGCGCGAAAACTCCACGCGGCGAATTGGAAATTCGCGCCGACCTGATCATCGGCGCAGACGGTCGGCATTCGATCATTCAGGCGCGTGCGGGGCTAAAGCGTGAAGACTTTGGCGTCCCGATCGATGTGCTCTGGATGCGGATCTCAAAGAAGCAGGACGATCCTCAGCAGTCACTCGGCTTCTTTCAGCAAGGCAAATTGCTTGTGTTACTCGACCGCGGCGATTACTGGCAGTGCGGCCTTGTCATTCCCAAGGGCGGTTTGGATGACATCAAAGCACGCGGTCTGCAGCAATTTCAAAACGGTATCGTCAGCTTCGCTGTATTTCTGCGCGACCGCGTCGCCGAACTCGATGATTGGTCCAAAATCAAATTATTGACGGTGCAGATCAATCGCCTCCGTAATTGGTGCCGCGACGGACTACTTTGCATCGGCGATTCTGCTCACGCGATGTCACCGGCAGGCGGCGTAGGCATCAATCTCGCTATTCAGGATGCCGTCGCGACTGCTAATTTGCTCGGCGAGAAATTACGAAGTGGCCCGGTTTGCGTGGACGATCTGCGCAAAGTTCAGGCGCGTCGCGAATGGCCAACCCGACTGATTCAAGCAATGCAGATTTTTATTCATCGCCGCGTAGTCACCGGCCGGTCGTCCGATCGCAAGCAGTCGTTGCCATTCGTTTTTCGGCTCCTGAAATCGTTTCCAGTTCTGCGCCAGATTCCCGCACGATTCATCGGCATCGGACCACGTCCGGAGCGTTATTGTAGCTCAGGCGGATGAATTGGGCCGCACTCTGTGGGCCAGCATTGGCTCACGGATTCATTGACACGTTCAGGATTATCGACGCCTTTTTGGGATGCTGGAACTAGCTGGATTAGTCAACCTGGATACGGTCCGCGCGGCGCACGAACGGATTCGCCCCCACATTCATCGCACACCGATCCTGACGAATTCATGGCTGAATGACGCGTCCAAGGCGTCCATGTTTTTCAAGTGCGAAAACTTTCAGAAGGTGGGCGCCTTTAAGGCACGAGGTGCAACTAATGCAATTTTTGCACTTGATGACGAAACTGCACGACGGGGCGTGGCAACGCATTCTTCCGGTAACCACGGTGCCGCGGTGGCGCGTGCGGCGAAATTGCGCGGAATCCCGGCGCATATTGTTATGCCCTCAAACTCCGCGAAAGTGAAGATCCGCGCCGTGGAGAGCTACAGTGCGCAGGTTGTCTTTTGCGAACCAACAGAGGAGTCGCGTGAGCTTAAATGTGCGGAGGTGATCTACAAAACCGCCGCCACGTTGATTCACTCGTTCGAAAATCAGCACGTGATCGCGGGGCAGGGGACAGCAGCGATGGAACTGCTGGAAGATATTGCCGATCTCGATGTGATCATGTGCCCAGTCGGCGGCGGCGGTTTGTTGTCGGGCACAGCAGTCGCCGCGAAATCGGTGCGGCCGCAAATCAAAGTGATAGCCGTCGAGCCAGAAAATGCTGATGACGCGGCGCAATCGTTTCGTGCAGAACGCCGCCTTGTCACTGAAAAGAAGTTCACCATCGCCGATGGCCTGCGCACAAATGTCGGCGAACCGAACTTTGCGATCATTCGGCAGTACGTGGACGTCATTGTGACCGTAAGTGAGGAAGCCATCATTTCGGCGATGCGCACGATTTGGGAGACGATGAAGATTGTGATTGAGCCATCAGCGGCAGTTCCGTATGCGGCGATTCAACAGGGAAAGATCGATGTTGCTAACAAGAAGATTGGCATAATCCTCACCGGCGGCAACGTCGACTTGGATGCATTGCCGTGGAATTGCAGCCCGGATCGGTGATCTGCCGGACGGGCATCAGCCGCTGTCGGCTGCGTGATAGCAATGTCCTTGTCCCGCAGCAGGCGAGCAGGAGCATGAGCACGAAAAAGAAAAGGCGATGACGAGTTACTTCTTGTTATTCCTTGCCACTGTTCTGGCGGGAACAATCAATGCATTGGCCGGTGGCGGTGGATTGATCACGTTCCCCTTGCTAATGCTTGTCGTAACACCGGTTACTGCCGACGCCACAAGCGCGGTCGCTCTGTTCTTTGCTTATCCCACGGCTGTGTGGCGCACCCGGGACCAGTTGGAAGGCGTTCTCGGTCGCGGATGGTTATGGCTCCTTCTGATTCCAAGTGTGCTCGGCGGTTTGATCGGCGCTGTGTTACTCAGCCGGATGGGTAATCGCAACTTTGTTCAGTTAGTACCGTGGTTGGTGTTAGTCGCCACGGTTATCATTGTGTTGCGCCCGCTCCTGGTTCGACGCGATGAAAGTGGTAGCGTGCATCCGGATATCACACTGACCTTGTGGCCTGTCGCAATTGCCGGCATTTTTCTGGTGGGATTGTATGGCGGCTACTTCGGGTCCGGAATTGGCATCCTCATGATCGGCGCGCTGAGTTTTATCTCGCGGGGAGATATCCGGCATGTTGTCGCGCTGAAGAACTTCCTCACTCTTTGCATGCGTGGTGTAGCAGTGTTGGTGCTCGTCCTCGAAGGCGATGTGAATTGGAAGTACGGTGTGCCTATGGCGATCGGTGGCCTTGTTGGTGGCTACGTGGGTGGAATGGTATCGCATCGCGCGAACCGCACGGTGGTTCGATCTATCGTTATTGCGATTGGTTTTGCCGCGTCAGCCTATTACTTGTGGAAGTTATACGGTCCGCTCTTGGTGCGCGCAGGCGCCGAATGAAGGCAGAGCGGATCTCAATCGCTACCCGAGATTAGACGCTTTTCTGTGAGGGAAGCTGTCAGCTTCCCGTACAAACTTATCTCTCTGCGAACAGGTTTGTTAAACCTCCGTTGCAGCCCAGAACTTTACGAACGCGTGTGGCCAACTTCGATCGGTAACACTGTTGCGGGCGGAATTCGCCATGCGCTCACGCAGCCTTTGATCTGTCACAAGCACTCGAATCGCGTCAGTGAAGTCTTCGACGTTATGCGACCTCGTGATCAGACCGTTTGCTTTGTGCGCAACTAATTCCTTGGGCCCACCGGAATCGGAAACGACAACAGGTAACCCTGAAGCCTGTGCTTCGAGAATGACGTTGCCGAAGGTATCGGTGGTGCTGGGAAAAACAAAGATATCCGCCGAGGCATACGCCGTAGCCAACTCTGCGCCTTTGAGATAACCGGTAAAAAATGCGTCGGGCAAAGATTTCGCGAGTGCTTCGGAATATGGGCCATGACCGACGACAAAAAGTTGAACCGGTACTCCTTCTTTGCGCAGCTGTCGATAGGCGTCAGCCAGAACGTCGAGGTCTTTTTCTCGTGAAATTCGGCCGACGTAGAGCAACCGAACCTCGCCGTTCGACGCTCCGAATTTTTCAAAAAACGTTGAATCGCGGCGCGCCGGATGAAACAGTTCGGTGTCGAGGCCGCGCGGCAAAATCTTCAGTTTTGCCGGGTCGAATCCCCGTTTGATCCAGCTTTGCTTGTACTCTTCGGAATTAACGAAAACAGTGTCGACCTGCCCGTAAAACCAATGCATGTATCCCCAAGCAACGCTTTCAAGGAAACTGTCCTCAGTCAAAATGCGGATGTACTGAGGGAAATCGGTGTGATAAATGCCGCTCGTTTGCAAGTTGAGCATTTTTGCTGCGAGCAGCGCGGTTAAACCTACAGGGCCGGGCGTGCTGATGATGATTTCAGTAAATCGTTCCCGCTGGACGTAATCGAGCATCTGCAGAATTGGCGGGAAACTCAGTTTCTGCAGTTCATATTCAGGTAACTCGAATTCGCCGATGGGCGGGAAATTTTTGATCGGAATATTGGAAAGTTGAAGGTCGCTTAGTGAAGCGACGACGACCAATTGCTTTCCGGCAGCGGCTCCGGCGGCAGTCATTCTGCGAATCGTTGTCGCTACACCGTTTACATCTTCCAAGGTGTCGGTGAACCATGCGCGTTTGTGATTTTGTAACGCGACGGGAATTTCGCCGGTCAAGTCCTTGAACAAATTCCGCAGCCACCTGCGCGAAGGAGCCTGGCTGTGAAAGCCGTAAATGTATGGCGTCAGGATAACCAGGATGGGGGCGATCGCGCTCAGAGCCTGTATGCTCTCCACCATGTTGCCGCTACTGAGTTGCTGGACAAATTTGTTGAAGAACCGAAACGCCAGTTGTTCAGCAACCATGTTCGCCATCAGAAACGTGCGGCGTTCCGGTTCGCTGACCTTATCCAATCGCGCGGCGAGTTTCGCCTTCACCTCTGGCCGGGCGAAATAGCCGGAAAGCTCTTTCCACAGCGAGACATTTGCGGGTTTGGCCAGGTCAAAAATCTTTCCGGACAGGACACCTTGGACGATGAACTCGGTTTTCTCCTTCAGGGTGAACTCCGTGGGAGCGCGACCCTCCATGAAACGCGAAAACATTTTTTCCAGCAGCGCGCCACTAGGCCCCAGCTTTTCGTGGAAACGATCCTGAATGAAACATGCGACCGTGTTGTAAAAGCCATGCGACAGAATGAGTGGCGTTCCGCCCTCGCCGCGAGGTGTGCAATTACCATTCCGAACTGATTTCAGAAATTCCTGGGCAGACTTGGTTTCCGGCGTTTCTGTGAACGCAGACGCGGCAAACTGCCCTCCATGATCGTCGGAGCCGCCCACCAGGATTTTTTTCCATGCCTCGGCGTGCGTAGGCGCAACACCGTGACGATTTGCAAATACATCGATCTGCTCTGGTGTTAATTGCTTGAAAAGAGTCTGTGCGAGATCGCTCAGAAGTGCATCGCGCAAACCGTTGATGCCCTCAAAATGTTTGAACAGAAGGATGAGCTGCTCGAGGTGCATTGCCTCGAGTTTGCCGTTTACGCTGTATAATGGGTGCGCGACTGCGTGAGCAATTTGCGCACGCTGCAAATAGCGCTGCAGATCGAAGATATTTTCGCGGAGGTCCTTAATATCACGATGCTGCTGTTCCGAAATGCCCCACACCAAAATGTGCAGCTTGCAGGTGTCGTGCGGAAAATAAGTAGTGACCTGCTCGCTGATGAAGGTCCCAGTCAGATGCGCAATTTCCAGACAGCCGTCAATCGAATCGTGATCGGTAATGGTGACGTAATCCATCCCGCGTTTGCACAGTTGTTCGTATAACTGTTTTGGATCGGAATAGCTGTCGGGAAAATCGAATCGGCGGAAAAGCCACTCTTCCGAACGCGCACTGTGGCGCGAGTGGATATGTAAATCGCACCTGCTCACGTTACATTCCTCGCGTCAGCCTTTGCTCAGCGACCCAATCCTGATATGTCGTAGCCGTTCGCGCAGTTTTTGTTGCGGCGATGAAGCCCAGAATCTGTTTCCAAATCAACGGGTGAGAATAATCGGGCGGATGAATACTTATCCGCAAGAGCGGTTTGCGCGCCATTAGACGGAACAATCCCGCGTTCCAACTACGGCTAAGCGCGCGCCGCCAGCTATTATGAACGCTATAGACAAGCGTTCTGGCCGGAAAGATGGATTGTGAGCGGAGATCGCATACCGTGCGCAGGCGAGTTGTGTATTCCAATTCGGCATCACGAACCGCTTGCTCTGCTTCAGTCCCCAGTAACCACGCCGGCGCGATAAACCCGCGCGGGTTGAGTCCGAGCGCACGGAATTGATCTCGCGCTGTGGTGATCCGTTGCAGAGCTTCTTCGTAGCTCAGATCGTAAAACTCGCCTTCGTTCTGGGTATAAAATCTGGTGATGAATTTATCCCGCAAAGTTTCCCTTCTGCGAGGCGGGCGTTCGTGAAAAAAACCGTGGATCACAACTTCGTGCCCGTCCGCTTCCAATGCTCGGAGCCATGTCACGAATTCGCGGTGCTTGGTCAACGGACTTTGGTGGTGATAATCCGGCACCACAAGAACCGAACAAACGCGCACGCCGTGCGCGCTCAATTCCGAAATAATTGTGCTTGTAATTTGCTGAGTGCACGGCGCGACGTCGTGCAGAGACACGACGACGGAATCGGTCGCTGCGGCCGTACTGGCAACCAGCGGAAGGAACTCCGTTGCCGCAATGGTACTCATATCGCAAATTTTCTGTCTTCAAGCAGCTTTGAACAAGGCAAAAAGACAAACGCCCGCTATTCTTGAGCACCGTGGCTGATGCACTGAGCCGCATGTTCAACGTGCCGCCGGATACTAATCGTATGCTGCGGTTGGTCGGGTTCCGATTATTTCGTTCTGCCGTAGCCGGCCGATTTTCATTGAGCCCCGACTGTCAATCATTTCTTCGCTTCGCCATAGTTACGATTTCCCGAAACTCTGCTTCGGCCAGAGGCATGACTGATAAACGCGATTGACGAATCAACGGAATTTGGTTCAAGCGCGAATTGCGCTTGATCTCGCGAAGTGTAACGGGTCGTGCCAGCGGTTTAACTGCCGCAAGATCGACGGCCGACCAGTCGCCTTCTTGGGCCGTCGGATCTGGATACGCAGTGCGCGTAACCTTGGCAATTCCGACGACACCTTTTTCATCGCCACTGTGATAGAAAAGAACTTCATCACCGGCTCGCATTTTGCGAAGATTATTTCGGGCAGAGAAATTGCGCACACCGGTCCAGCTGGTCTCGCCATCGGCAAGAAAATCAGACCACGAATAGGAAGCGGGCTCTTGCTTCACCAACCAAAAAGATTTCATGGATTTCAAGTTTCATGCTCATAGCATCCAGAGGAACCTCAAGCACCAATTTTTGGCGAACGCGCTTAAAGCCATCGTCATTCCGAGCGAAGTCAACGAATCCCGTAGCATTATGTTGGGTTCTCTCGCGGGATCCCTCGACGTCGCTGCGCTTCGCTCGCGATGACAAGTCGTGTGCGAAAAGCTCGCGTTTGCAGCTCGTGATTTGGAGCTTGAAAACAGGAATCATTGCGCGGAAGTCAGATCATGCCGCGACTGCCGTTCATCACGTTCGAAGGATCAGAAGGAAGCGGAAAGTCCACACAAGCCGACCGGCTGGCCGCGCGCCTTCAGCGGTGCGGCATCCCATGTATCCTCACGCGGGAACCCGGGGGCACGTTGATCGGCGAAAGTATTCGCGAGCTTTTGCAATTTGCCCCGCATAACAAAAACATGACACCAGAGACTGAATTGCTGCTGTTTGAGGCTAGTCGCAGCCAGCTCGTGCGCGAGGTGATCACACCAGCCCTTGAACGCGGTGTATGTGTGATCGCAGATCGTTTCTCTGATTCCACGACTGTATATCAAGGAGCGGCACGCAAATTGGATCGTGAGATGATCGAGAGTTTGAATGCGTTCGCGGTCGGCGATTGCATTCCCGACGTCACTTTCGCGCTCGATGTCGACGCTGCGACTGCTGAGTTGCGCATGCGGCGTGAGCCACGCAAAGCGGATCGTATGGAACAACAACCCGCTGATTTTTACGAGCGTGTTCGCGAAGGATATCGTGAACTTGCAGCGGGCGAAGCCAAACGGTTCGTCATGATTGACGCCTCCGGCGATGTCGAAGAGATCGAAAAACAGATTTGGGAAACGCTTTGTTCTCGTTTTCCTGTGCTGGCAAAGGTATCGAATCCTTGAAATGGCCTTCGCGCGTACGGCTGCACTCGAATTGTTGCGACGCGCGCATGAACAGAATCGGCTGGCGCATGCATATCTCATCACCGGAGCTGCGGGCAGCGGTAAGGAAATGCTCGCAGCGGAATTAACCAGTTTGGTTAATGGCACCCCAGCCGGAGATGTTTTTGCAGCAAAAGCACGCGAGGTTTTCGTTGCCCGCCCCGAATCGAAGTCGCGGCGAATTGTCACTGCGCAGATTCGGGAGCTGGAGCATGCGCTTCAGATGCGATCGGCAAATGGCCGACGCAAAGTAGCGATCATTCCCGACGCCGACCGGCTTCAAACCGAGGCGGCCAATGCGTTTCTCAAAACACTGGAAGAACCCCCAAAGGATTCGCTGTTGCTTCTGCTAAGCGCATTGCCCGAGGCTCTCCCGGAAACAATTCTCTCGCGATGCATCTCTATTGCACTGGCGTCAGATGGACAGGGCCGGAGCAAGAAAGAAGAAGAGAAACTCGTCAATTTGCTACAAGAAGCTTCCCGCCATACGACCTGGAGTATGCAAGTTGCCTATCGGCTTGCTCAGGAATTTCAACAACTACTGCGAGCGATACGTGAAGAGGTGAAACAGGAAACTGATGATGCTTTAAGAGGGGAGCAAGCCCGTTACAGGGATTCAACCGACGGCACCTGGCTGGAAGAACGCGAGGGCTATTATAAGGCGCTGACAGAAAGTCTTTACCTCCAACGACGTGCTGCGCTGATCGAAATCTTGTTCGCCTGGTGGACCGATGTTCTTCGCGCGATCAATGGCGTTGCGCAAAGGGATTTGCCAGCCGCAAGGCAGGGAACGGCTGCACTGGCGCGGCGGTTTGACAATCACCAGATTTTAAGGCGCATCCGCTTACTCGAAGAATTTCGAGATCACCTCGGCCGAAACATTCACGAGAGCCTCGCTATTGAAGTGGCTTTCCTGGCGATATTCACTGTGTGATTTGCGGCTGTTGGGGTCTTTTCCAAGGAAGGTTTTAGACCCAAGTCCGATTTGGGCTAGCTTGACAAAGCGGTGTCAATCTCTATCCAGTATCCCCGTATGCCACATATTTACCGATTATTCTTACTGTGCGCCGGCTCTTCACTCCTGTTGCTTACGGGTTGTGCCACGGGAACGCACGTCAGCGCGGGCGGCCCGTACCATGTCACGGCGTACAAGCCGAACAATCCTGCGGCTGTGCGAGTGAAAGTCTCGCTCTCGAAGGAAAACGTTTATGTGATGGAGGGAGATCGTTGCCTTATGGCGGCGGCGATTTCCGTTGGCATGCCCTCCAAACCTACGCCGCGGGGCAATTTCAGCATTTATTCCAAACAGGAGCACAAACGTTCTGGGTCGTACGGATTCAGCGTGCAAGGGGATCGAATAGTTCCTTCAACCGGAGGTGGCGCCGGGCGTTATGTCGGTTACCCCATGGGATATTGGTGTGAATTCGCTCCCGCGTACGGTTTTCATCAGGGATTTGTGCATCCCACACCACATACCCATGGATGCATTCGGCTGAAAGGTGAAGCCGCAGCTAAATTCTACGCGCTAGTGAGGATTGGGACCCCGGTGAACATCGCTGAGACCCAACCCGAAGACGCAACACTTGGACCAAAAGTGCAGCGGGTCGATGATTCTCGAACGCCCGATCCTCCAGCCTCTTTGATGATCTCGGACGCGGCATTTGAGAAACCTAGCGGACCACTGCTCGAATAGCAGCCCGCGGCGCGTTGCCGCCTTCGCTTCAGTGTGTCATGTTGAGCGAAGCGAAACATCTCTGGTTATTCTGCTGGGTGCTTTTTGGACGGATGATCTGAGATTCTTCGCTTCCCTCAGAATGACAATCCTCGCATGAGCACGAACCTGATTTCGAGCGGCACAACTGCCCGCCAGAAAGTGAACTTGCGCACGCCAGATGTGATGGCCGCCGTCCAGCAACAGGTGGAGTCACACTACCGCAGCGATATCATCGAAAAGGTCCGGGCCGCCGGCGGCATCATTTCGGTGGGAGATACGACAGTGCGCCTGGCCAAGCAATTTGGTTTCTGCTATGGCGTCGAACGTGCGATCGATCTCGCATATGCCGCCCGCAAGGTTTTCAAAGATCGCCGCCTGTTCATCGTCGGCGAAATTATCCATAACCCGGAGGTCAATCATCAGATTGCTTCGTTAGGTATCAAAAATCTCACCGGCAGAAATAAGGAGGCGGACATCGCTGAGCTTGGCCCCGAGGACGTCGTCATCGTGCCGGCATTTGGAACCGAATTGTCGCTCCAGCAACAGATCAAGGATCGCGGCTGCCAGATTGTTGACACCACGTGCGGCGACGTGATGAGCGTTTGGAAACGGGTGCGCAAGTACGCGACTGAGTCGGTGACTTCCATCATTCATGGCAAGGCAGAACACGAGGAGACCAAGGCCACCAGTTCGCGCGCGCTTGGTGACGGCAGCGGACATTACGTTGTGGTCCTCACTCTCGCAGACACAGATTACGTGTGCGATTACATCCGGCACGGCGGCAACAAACATGCCTTTCTCGAGAAATTCAGAGGCGCGCACTCTCCCGGATTTGATCCCGACGTGCACCTCGAAACTGTGGGCGTAGCGAACCAAACAACGATGTTGCGCGGCGAGACCGAGGAGGTGCAACGCCGAATTCGCCAAGCCGTCATCGATCGAGATGGACCGGAGCTTGCACAGAAACGTTTCCGCTTCTTCGATACCATCTGTGGCGCTACGCAGGAGCGGCAGGATGCGTTGCGCGAATTGCTGAATGTTCGCATGGATCTGTTGCTCGTCGTCGGTGGCTACAACAGCTCGAACACATCACATCTAGCCGAAATGGGCGAAGAGAAGTTGCCGACGTATTTTGTGCTGAACGCTTCGCGCCTCGTGTCGGCTACGGAAATCAAGCATTACAACTTGCACGAAAAACGCGAAGTCGTTTCGCATTTTTGGCTGCCAAACGGCTCGGCTGTGATCGGGATCACAGCTGGTGCATCGTGTCCGAATAACTTGATCGAAGAAACACTGATTCGCCTCTTTGAATTACGCGGGATCTCGCGCCGAGATCTCGAGCTCGCGGCATAGGTTCAGTCCCTGGGTTTAGTAACACCGCGGCTTTAGCCCGGTAACATTACTCTGGCTCAACCCAAAACCGTTTAAACGCTTTGCTCGCTCGCAGTGTGTGTATGCACCTCACTGAAGTGAGGTGTTAATGAGATCGCCAGCGCTTCCCATTTTCACGCGCGCAAAATCGGGGTGCCGCACGAACTCAATGTAGGTATGGCACGAGCGATTTGGAAGGGCAGCATCAGCTTCGGACTGGTCAACATACCGATCGCGCTCTATGCAGCTACACGGCGGGAGGAGCTGAAATTCCGTCTGTTGCGCAAGACCGATCTGAGCCCGGTCAACTACAAACGGGTAGCTGAAAAAGACGGCAAAGAGGTCGCCTGGGACCAGATCGTCAAGGGCTACGAGTACGAAAAAGGCAAATACGTCGTCCTACAGGAGGAGGATTTCCAGCGGGTTGATCTCGAAGCCACTCAAACGGTGGACATCCAGGACTTCGTCGATCAGGAAGAGATTGATCCGATGTTCTTCTACAAACCGTATTATCTGGAGCCGCAGAAAGGTGGAGACAAAGCGTACGCGCTGCTGCGCGATGCGTTAAAAGACACTCACAAGGTTGGGGTGGCGAAAGTGGTCATCAAGACGCGACAGTACCTTGCCGGCGTTAAGCCGGAGGATGGTGCACTCGTTCTTGAGCTAATGCATTTTGCGGATGAGCTCGCCGACCCGGAGAAGCTGCACGTTCCGAAGACGCTGGAGGTCGGCAAAAGAGAAATGACCATGGCCAAATCACTCATCGATAGCATGAGCTCGAAGTGGAATCCGGAAAAATACAAAGACGATTATCGGGAGGCGCTGATGGAAGTGATTGAAGAAAAGGTGGAAGCCGGTGGCAAGGAAATCCAAGAGAAACCGAGGAAAGCACCGAAGCCGACAAAGGTGATCGACCTGGTGTCCGTGTTACAAAAGAGTCTCGAACAGAGTGGAGCGAAAGCAAAAACCAAAGGCAAATCGCGCTCTAGAAAGGCGCAGCCCGCAAAGAAAGCAGCGTAGGTGGATCGGCTTCTCCGAAGATATGCCAGAAGTAATCGCCGAAGGCGCAGATATCAAGCGGCCAAGCCGCTGCTTGTTTGGACAACAAATTGAGGACAACGCGTTCCACCCGTTGAAGCTGCTACAGACTTGACACGCGCGCTCTCAATGATTCAGCCTCAACGACGATGAACTCGCTGAATCGTTTCGCAGACCCGGTTTACTGCATAATGCGACTGATCGTTGGACTGATGTTCGCCTGCCACGGCGGCCAAAAACTCCTCGGGTTCCCTGGTGGGGGACACGGCGGCGTGGAGGGTCTGATGTTGTTAGGCGGAATCATCGAGCTGGTCGGCGGGCTCATGATCGCATTTGGTTTTCTGACGCGCCTCGTTGCGTTTGTCTCCGCCGGCGAAATGGCAGTTGCTTACTTTATGGTGCACGCTGCGGGTAAAGCACTCGGCCATGCGCCGACGCCTACCGAGCAATTTTTTCCAATTCTCAACAAAGGAGAACTGGCCGTTGTGCTCTGCTGGGTGTTTTTGTTCATGGTTTTTTACGGCTCGGGACGCTGGAGCATCGATGCGGCCATCTTCAAAAGTAAAGCTGCCGCACCCGTCACACCTTGAGTGGCAGTCGTCCCTGCGAACAAAAATACGGACCGTTTTTATGAGACGAAAACTCCCGTTCGCGCGATTTTTGATTGGAGCATTTGTTGTCTTCTGTCTGCGCGATTCGGCTTGTAATTCCAGGGCGGAAGAGGTGAAGGATTTTGGTCGTGATCGCCTGAATAACTCACCTCGTCACGCCGATTGGATCGATATCAAATCGGGCCAGCGCACGATCAAAGCATTTGTTGTTTATCCCGAGCGTAA
>Ga0310811_10005317_pt1 | contig 16267 bp, 16 predicted proteins | sample YCmetagenome_FD_207642 | JGI IMG/M metagenome (GOLD analysis project Ga0310811, IMG submission 207642) | Soil microbial communities from experimental microcosm in Duke University, North Carolina, United States - YC | ecosystem: Engineered > Artificial ecosystem > Soil microcosm > Unclassified ...
GCCGGCGTCCTGCTCGCGCTCGACGGCCTGCACCCCGCCGAGAACGGCGCCCGCGTCTCCTTCGGCGGCGGCGGCAAGCCGACCGTCACCGACGGCCCCTACGCCGAGGCCAAGGAGATCGTCGGCGGCTACTGGGTCATCGACGTGCGCTCCAAGGAGGAGGCGGTGCAGTGGGCCAGCCGCGCGCCGATGAACGACGGCGACGTCATCGAGGTCCGCCAGGTCTTCGAGCTGTCCGACTTCCCGGCCGACGTCCAGGAGGCCGGCCGGCTGTCGGAGCTCCCGCCCGAGCAGCCCATCGCCCGGTCCTAGCCATCGACGCCCACCGCACGATCGAGGCGGTCTGGCGGATCGAGTCCGCACGGCTCATCGCGGGCCTCGCGCGGATCGTGCGCGATGTCGGGCTCGCCGAGGACCTCGCGCAGGACGCGCTGGTCCAGGCGCTGGAGAAGTGGCCGCAGTCGGGCGTCCCGGACAACCCGGGCGCCTGGCTCATGGCCACGGCGAAGCACCGCGCGATCGACCTGCTGCGCCGCAGCCAGACGCTCGAGCGCAAGCAGCGGGAGCTCGCGCGCGACGTCGAGATCGAGCAGCGCGCCGCCGGCCCGGACCTCGACGCGGCGATCGACGACGAGGTCGGCGACGACCTGCTGAGTCTCGTCTTCACCGCCTGTCATCCCGTCCTGTCGACCGAGGCGCGGATCGCGCTGACGCTGCGGCTGCTCGGCGGCCTGGCGACTCCCGAGATCGCGCGGGCGTTTCTCGTGAGCGAGGCGACGGTCGCGCAGCGGATCGTCCGCGCCAAGCGGACGCTCGCCGAGGCGAACGTCCCGTTCGAGGTCCCGGCCGGCGACGACCTGCGCGCGCGGCTGGCGTCCGTCCTCGAGGTCGTCTACCTCGTCTTCAACGAGGGCTACTCCGCGACGGCGGGCGACGACTGGATGCGCCCCGAGCTCTGCAACGAGGCGCTGCGCCTCGGCCGCATCCTCGCCGAGCTCATGCCGCGCGAGCCCGAGGTCCACGGGCTCGTCGCGCTGATGGAGATCCAGGCGTCGCGGACCCGCGCCCGCACCGGGCCCGGCGGCGAGCCGGTGCTGCTGCTCGAGCAGGACCGCGCGCGCTGGGACCGGCTCCTCATCCGCCGGGGCCTCGCGGCGCTCGACCGCGCCGGCGCCCTCGGGGGAGCGTTCGGCACGTACGCGCTGCAGGCCGCGATCGCGGCCTGCCACGCGCGGGCGCCGACGGCGGCGGACACCGACTGGGTGCGGATCGCCGCGCTCTACGACGCCCTCGCGCAGCTCGCGCCGTCGCCCGTCGTCGAGCTCAACCGCGCGGTCGCGCTGACGATGGCCTTCGGGCCACAGGCGGGCCTGGACCTCGTCGACACGCTGCGCGGGGAGAAGGCGCTGCAGGGCTATCACCTGCTGCCGAGCGTCCGCGGCGACCTGCTCGCCCGCCTCGGCCGCTTCGACGAGGCGCGCGACGAGTTCGTCCAGGCCGCGTCGCTGACGCACAACGGGCGCGAGCGCGAACTGCTGCTCGCGCGCGCCGCCAAGTGCGCGTGGAGCGCGCCGCCGGGGGACTGAGCGATGTGGATCTGCGCCGTCGTGCTCGCCGCGGTCCTCTGCCTGCTCGTGCCCGGGGCGGGCGCGGCGTCGGCGGCCACCCGCCCGATCGCGCTCGCGCTGCGCTTCCAGCCGCACCTGTTCTTCGACAGCGGCGAGCTCTGGCGGCCGACGGACGTCGACGCCTTCCTTGCCGAGCCCGGGCACCAGTTCTGCACGACGACGCCGCCGGCCTGCACGCCGCTCGTCTCGCCGGCGCAGCTGACGGGCGCCGGCAGCTACCTCGACCTGCGCGGGACGCGGCCGGACGGCCTCGACGCGACGGCGCCCGATCTCGCGACCTGCGCGCGGTCGCTCGGCACGCTGCTCGATTGCGATCTCGGCGGCCGGTCGGTCATCTACGCGCACGTGCGGCGCAGCGCCGGAAAGATCGCGATCGACTACTGGTGGTTCCTGCGCTACAACGCGTTCAGCCTGGACCTGCACGAGGGCGACTGGGAGGGCGTGACGGTGATCGCCGATCGCACCGCCACGCGCGTCCGGGCGGTGCATTTCGCGGCGCACTCCGAGGTCTGGCGCTACCCCGACGGCGTGGCGCGCCTGGACGGCGGCCGCCACGTCCGCGTCTACCTCGCCCGCGGCGACCACGCCGCCTATCCGCGCCCGTGCGGGACGACCGTCTGCCGTCAGACGCAGAGCGGGCTGCCCGAGGGCCGCTTCAACGGGCGACGGGCATGGGTCGCCAACGACCCGGCGATGTGCGCGCGGCGCTGCGTGCGCCTGCTGCCGCAGGCCGCGGATGGCGCGCCCGCGTCCTGGGAGGCCTGGGACGGGCGCTGGGGCGTGCCGATCTCCCCGCTGTTCGCGCCGCCGCGCACCCCGTCGTTCCAGCCGCGCTACCAGCAGCCGTTCGCCGCGCGCAGCACCCGCCGCCGGCGTTTCTAGCGTGTGGCCCGGACCACCCCGCGGGGTGATGGCTGGGGCGACGCCAGCACCGAAGCTGCTCCCACACCACGAACCACAAGGGAGCAGTCATGTTCACCACCGCCCGAGTCGCCCGCCGCGCCGCCTGCCAGATCGCCCCGATCGCCGGCAGCCGCTTCACCACGCCGATCGCCGGCAGCCGCGTCCCCGCCCCGACCGGCGGCGGGAAGTTCCCCGCCCCGACGGCCGGGAAGAACCTGCCCGGCCCGAGCGCCGCCCGGACGCGGATCTGACCCTCGCCCCCGCCGGGCGCCCGCGGGCGCCCGGCCGGCCGGCACCGTCGCCATGCCGCGCGCCTCCTCCCCCCTTCGCATCCCCGCCCTGCGCCGCCTGCTCGCCGCCTACGCCGTCAGCGGGCTCGGCGACTGGTTCGGCGAGATCGCCCTGTCGGTCGTCGTGCTGCACGAGACCGGCAGCGTGCTCGCCGTCGCCGCCCTCTGGGTCGCCGGCGGCATCGTCCCGGCGCTCGCGGGCCCGCCGATCATCGCCCGCCTCGCGCGTGTCCGCGTCCCGCTCCTCTACGCCGCCGAGGCCGCGGTCTTCGCCGTCCTCGCGATCGCCGTCGCCGAGCACGCGCCCACCGCGCTGCTCGTCGCGCTCGGGCTCGTCGACGGCACGCTCGCCTTCGGCGCGCGGGCGCTGACGAAGACGGCGATCGTCGCCGCCGCCGAGCCGGCGGGCGCCCTGGCCGAGGCCAACCGCCTGCTCGGGATCGTCTTCGGCGCCTCGATGGCGTGCGGCCCCGCCCTGGCGGGCATCGCCGTCGCAGCGTTCGGCCCCGCCGCCGCGCTCGCGCTCGACGGCGCCTCGTTCCTCGGGGCCGCGCTCCTGCTCACCCGCGGCACCGGTCCGGTCAACGTCGCGGCGGCCGGCAGGCCCCGCGTGTCGCTGCGCGACGCGCTCGCCCGCGCACGCCGCGCGGACACGCTCGGCATGCTGCTGCTCGTCGACGGCGCGACCGCGATCTGCTTCGCCCTGATCATCCCCGTCGAGCTCGTGTTCGTCACCGACACGCTCGGCGGCAGCGCGGCCGACTTCGGCCTCGTCCTCGCGGCCTGGGGCGCGGGCGCCGTGCTGGGCGGCGTGGCGCTCGGCCGCCTGCGCCACCTCGATCCGGGCATCATGCTGCTCGCCGGCTTCGGGCTCATGGTCGCCGGCTACCTCGGCATGGGCGCGGCCGGGGCCGTCGCGACCGTCGTCGCGTTCTCGCTGCTCGGCGGCCTGGGCCAGGGCATCGAGGGCTGCGCGCTGCTGACCGCCGTGCAGACCCGCGCGCCGGCGGACCTGCAGGCGCACGTCAACGTCATCGCCGAGGCCGTCCGCACGGCCGCGCCCGCCGTCGGCTTCGCGATCGGCGGCCTGCTCGCCGCGACGACGACGCCGCGCGCGACATACCTCGTCGCCGGCCTCGGCGCGCTCGCGGTCACCGCCGTGTCGGCCAGAACGCTTTCCGGCGCCGTCACCGGGCACCCGGCGCCGGCCGTCGCCGTCGGACTCAGCCCGGCCCGCTGAGGTCCCACACCGGCGTGTCGCCGGGGTCCGGGACGTAGACGCAGAACGTGCCCGTCTTGATCTCCGTGCCGAGGCGGTGGGCGAGCGAGGCGTCGTGGTCGGAGATGCGCTTCAGCGCCGTGCGGATGGCGCGCGTGACGTTGACCCGCGCGCGCTCGGCGTCCGAGCCGGTCTTGCGGTCGCGGCCGCCGAGGCCGACGGCGCCCGCGAGCTCGCGCGCGACGAAGACGAGCTCCGCGCGGGCCGTGGCCGCGCGCTCGGGGTCGTTGAAGGACTCGGCCTCGTCGATGACCTCCTGCAGCTCCTCGACGCGCATCCGATAGGCCGCCTTCGCCTGGGCATCGAGGATCGGCCCGGCGTCGCCGTCGCCGCGCGCGCGGATCTCGATCCCGGCCGCGACGGCGACCGAGGGGTCGGCGCCGCGCGCCTGCGGGCCGGCGACGAGGTCCAGCGCGTGGAACTCGACGTGCGGCGCGGCGAGCAGCCGGGCGATGTGCGTCAGCCCCTTGGCGTCGCGCAGCTGGATCTGGCGCCCCGGCGGGCCGATCGTCCAGATGTCGCCGCGACGGTAGAACGCCGAGGGGCCGAGCATGCCGGCAGCGGCCGGCGCGGCCGGCGCGGCCGGCGCGGCGGCGGGCTCCGGCGCCCGCGCCCGGCCCCCCTGCAGCCCGCCGAGCTCGAGGCGCTGCGCGGCCTCCAGGCCCTCGCGGCGCAGCTCGCCGGCGCGCGCGGCCGAGGCCGGGTCGCCGGCGCGCTCGAGCACGTCGGCGAGCTCGAGCCGGATCGCGGCCACCGTCGGCTCGGCGCCCCAGCGGCGCGCCATCGCCAGCGCGCGCTCGAGATGGCCGATCGCGTCCGCGATGCGGCCGCCGGTCGCGGCGGCCATCCCCGCGTAGCGGGCGACCGGACCGAGGCAGATCGCCGCCCGGCCCGCGATGACCGCGCGATCGGCATACGGCTCCAGCAGCGCGCCGAGCTCGCCGGTGCGCCGCGCGTCGCCCAGGCGCGCGCCCGCGCGGACGAGGAACACGACCGTCGCCAGCCACTCGGCGTCGCGCGGGATCTCCGCCAGCCCGCCGGCGCACAGCGCCTCGAACGACCGCCGCGCCTCGTCGCTGCGGTCGAGCATCGCCTGCGCGAACGTCGCCGCGGCGCGCCAGACCGGGGCCGCCGGGTAGCGGCGGCCGAACTCCGCGAGGCTCTGCTCGACCTCCTCCAGGCGCCCCTGTTCGGTGCGCAGGCCGAGCAGCTGGACGGCGTAGAGCTGCGCGGCGTTCTGCGCCTGCGTCCGGCGACCGACCTCGAAGGCCTCGTGCGCGAAGCGCTCGGCGTCGCGCAGGCGCCCCTCCAGCAGGGCGCGTGACGCCTGGAAGAGCGGGATGTACCAGAGGTGCAGCGGGTCGCGCAGCTCGCGCGCGAGCCGGGCGTGGACGGCGAGCTCCATGTCGGCGCTGACCCAGTCGCCGAGCTCCATCAGGCTGACCGCCCGCCAGACGTGGCCGCGCAGGACGAGCTCGCGGTCGCGGACCTCCTCGCCGAGGGCGACGATGTCGGTCGCGATCTGCAGCCGTTGCGTCGCGTTCTCCGGACCCCACAGCGTGATGAACTGCGCGCTGAGCGTCGACGCGAGCGTGGCGGGGTCGCCGAGCCGGCGCGCCATCGCGACGGCCTGCGCGCCGAGCTCCTCGCGCTCGCCGGTGCGGTCGGAGAAGTACAGCTCCGTCGCCGTGCGGCCGATGACGCGCGCGAGCAGCCGGCCGTCCTGCTCGCCGAGCGCCTCGCGCGCGTCGCGCAGGAGCGCGAGCAGCCCGTCGTCGACGCGGCCGAACTCGAAGCCGCCCATCCCGGCGCCGTAGCCGAGCGCCGCCCGCGCGAGCCGCTCGGGCGCCTCGAGGCGGCGGGCGAGCCCGGCCGCGCGCTGGAACGTCTCGCGGGCCATGCGGCTGGATCCGGCGCGGCTCTGCGCGGTGCCGAGCGCCAGGAGCAGGTCGCAGCGGCGCGGGACGTCGGCGTGCTCCTGCATCCCGTAGGCCTGCAGCGCGCGCTCGTAGTGGTCGGCGGCCTCCTCGTAGGCGGCGAGCGACATCGCGCGCTCGCCCGCCCGCACGGAGTAGTCGATCGCCTTCGCGAGCTCGCCCGCCGTCGCCGCGACGAAGAAGTGGTGCGCGAGCTCGGCGACGTGCGGCTCGGGGTCGGCGATGTAGAGCTCCTCGAGCGCCGTTCCGACGGCCTGGTGCAGCAGCCCGCGGCGCTGCGGGCCGAGGTCGTCGTAGAGCGTCTCGCGGATGAGCCCGTGGGAGAACGCGTACACGCCGAGCGATGCCGGGCGCTCGACGATGACGCCGCTGCCGACGGCCTCGCTCAGGGCGAGGTCGAGCTCAGCGGGGCCGAGCTCGCAGACGCGGCGCAGGGTGTCGAGGCGGAACTCGCGCCCGATCACCGCCGCCGTCAGCAGCAGCATCCGCGTGCGCTCGGGCAGCGGGTCGAGCCGATGGCGGATCGTCTCGCGCACGCCGTCGGGGATCCGCACGGTCGCAACCTGCGCCGCGTCGTCGAGCGTCCCCTCGGCGCTCAGCAGGCGCACGAGCTCGTCGATGAAGAACGGGTTGCCCTCGGTCGCGAGATGGATCGCGCGCAGGACGCGGTCGGGCGGGCGCCGGCCGGCCACGCGCTCGACGACCGCGCCGACGTCGCGCTCGCGCAGCCCGCGCAGCGGCAGCCGCTGCCCGTGGCGGATGATCTCACCGAGCGAGCCGGCGAGCTGCGGATCCAGGCGCGCCTCGGCCTCGCGGTAGGTCCCGATGACGAGGATCGGCGTGTCGCGCAGGTGGACGGCGAGGAAGCCGAGCAACAGCAGCGACGGGTGGTCGGCCCCGTGGAGGTCGTCGAGGATGAGGACGAGCGGGCCCTGCGTCGCGGCGGCGCGCAGCAGCGACGTGATCGCGTCGAAGAGCTGGAAGCGCGCAGCGTCGGAGTCCGGGGGGTCGGGGGCGCCGCCGCCGTTGACCGGGGCCGGCGCGGGCGCGAGGCCCGGGATGAGGCGCGTCAGCCGGCCCGCGGCCTCGGGGCCGAGCGCGTGCAGCGCGGGCACGATGTCGCGCTCGGACGCCAACCGGCGCACGATCCGCAGCCAGGGCCAGTACGCCGGGGCGCCGCCGCCGTCCCAGGCCCGCCCCCAGAGGACCGCCGCGCCGCGCGCGACCGCCTCGGCGCCGATCTCGTCCGCGAGGGCCGTCTTGCCGACGCCCGGATCGCCGGCGACCATGTAGAGCCCGCCGCGGCCGCCGAGCGCGCCGTCGAGGCCGTGACGAAGCTCCGCCAGCTCACGCTCGCGCCCGACCAGGCTCCCCGTCCCGCCGCGCACCACGCCGAGCAGTTTATGTGGGTCGCAGGGCCCGGCTCAGCGTTTGCGGGTGAAGACCTCGACCGGCTTGCGGACCCACGGCGTCGTCCGCTTGCTCGTCGCGCGCTCGTAGCGCCTGAAGGTGTCGAACTGCAGGATCCACGTGCCGCGCGAGGGCGCGAACGGGAACAGCCGCCGCAGCTTCGTCTGGCGGATGACGCCGCACGTGCCACGGGCCGTGCCGAGGCGGATCGTCCGCGTGACGTGACTGGAGCCCTTGCGCACGTAGTGCAGGTAGACCGAGGCGTGGGCGCGCGCGAGGCCGAAGCCGTTGACGGTGAAACGCACGCGCAGCCGCCGCGGATTGCCGGAGCCCGGATTGAAGTCGGCGAAGACCTTCGTCGAGCGGTAGCGCGTCGTCGCGGCGTTCTGCTGCTGGTCGGTCGCGGTCAGCGAGTAGACCGCCTCGCGCACGCCCGTCAGCGCCGGCGTCGTGAACTTGCGCTGGAAGGTGCCGTCGGCCTCGGTCGGCGCGGCGCCGAGCGCGGCGCCGTCGCGCATGACCGTGACCGTGCTGTTGGGCGCGTAGCCCTCGCCCCTGAGGACGACCTCGCCCCGCTCCTGGTAGCAGCGCGTGTCGGTCGTGAGCGTCGCGGCCGACGCGACCGGGGCGAGGCCGAGGACACCGGCGACCGCAAGCGACAGAACCAGTGGCCGGGGCGTCATGGGCTCGAAGGTAGCGGATCGATGCACGCCGCTGCGCGAGTATCGGATACAACGCTTGCGCACGCCATGCTCCGATCGCCGGGAGGCACCATGCCGACGTACCTGATGCTCTCGACCCTGACAGCCGAAGGGGTGCAGACGGTCAAGAACAACCCGCACCGCATCAAGGAGGTCAACAACGAGGTCAAGCAACTCGGCGCCGAAGTCAAGGCGCAGTGGGGCACGCTCGGGCGGTTTGACTTCGTGAGCATCGTCGAGGCGCCCGACGAGCAGACGATGGCGCGCGTCTCGCTGGAGCTCAGCTCGCGCGGCACCGCGCACTACGAGACGCTGCCGGCGATCCCGATCGACGACTTCATCGCGGCGATCTGACGGTGGTTCCCGGCGGGCTGCGACTGCCTCCGCGGGTCCTCGTCGTCGGCGGCGGCGGGCGCGAGCATGCGCTCGTGCGCGCGCTCAAGCGCTCGGCGGCGAAGCCGCAGCTGCTGTGCGCGCCGGGGAACCCGGGGATCGCCGAGGACGCCGAGCTCGTCGCCGTCGCCGTCGACGACATCGCGGGCCTCGTGGCGGCGGCCGAGGGCTGCGACCTCGTCGTCGTGGGGCCCGAGGCGCCGCTCGTGGCCGGGCTCGTCGACGAGCTCGCCGCGCACGGGATCGCGGCGTTCGGGCCGAGCGCCGCGGCGGCCGAGCTCGAGGGATCCAAGACGTTCGCGAAGGAGGTCATGGAGGCCGCCGGCGTGCCGACCGCGGCGTGGAGCGCGGTCGACGACGTCGAGGCCGGGATGGCGGCGATCGACGCCTATCCGGTCGTGCTGAAGTTCGACGGCCTCGCGGCCGGCAAGGGCGTCGTCATCGCCGAGGACGAAGCACAGGCGCGCGCGACGCTCGAGGACTTCCTCGTGGCGCGCCGCTTCGGGCCGGGGCGCGTCGTCGTCGAGGAGTGCCTCGTCGGCGAGGAGCTGTCGCTGCTGGCGCTCTGCGACGGCGAGCGGGCGCTGCCGATGGCGCCGGCGCAGGACTACAAGCGGATCTTCGACGGCGACGCGGGCCCGAACACCGGCGGGATGGGCTCCTACTCGCCGGTCGCCGGCATCGACGCGGCACGGGTGGCGCAGATCGCGGCGGCGGTGCACCAGCCGATCGTCGACCTCCTGCGCGAGCGCGGCACGCCCTTCCACGGCGTGCTGTACGCCGGGATCATGCTCACCGACGACGGCCCGAAGGTGCTCGAGTACAACGTCCGCTTCGGCGACCCCGAGACGCAGGCGGTCCTGCCGCGGATGCGGTCGGATGCGTTCGCGCTGCTCGCCGCCGCCTCGGTGCCGGGCGGGCTGGACGGTGTGCAGCTCGAGTTCGACGACGGCTGGGCCGTGACGCTCGTGCTCGCCAGCGCGGGCTACCCCGAGTCCGTGTCGCGCGGCGACGTCATCAGCGGCCTCGACACGGTCGGCGACGCCGTCGAGATCACGCACGCGGGCACCGCCCGCCGCGACGACGGCGAGATCGTCACCGCCGGGGGCCGCGTGCTGAACGTCACCGCGCTCGGCGAAACGCCGCAGGCGGCGCGCGACGCGGCATATGCTGCCGCCGAGCAGATCGAGTTCGCAGGCCGTCAGCTTCGCGCCGACATCGCCCTGCGCGCCGTGGAAAGGGCTGATACGAGCTGAACGGGCCGAGATCCGATCGCCGAGCACGGCGACGACTCGCCCTGCTCATGACGTCCGGTTGGCTGTTGGCGGCTGCGGCCGCGTGGTCGCCGGGCGTCTCCGCGGCGCAGGGGCCCGTGCCGCCCGGCAGCGTCACGGCGGATTTCACGTTCACCCCGCTCGCCCCGCTGACCGGCGAGGTGGTCACGTTCGCATCGGTGTCGACAGCCACGGGGAACGCCAACGCGATCGTCAGCGAGTCGTGGGACCTCGACGGCGACGGCGTCTTCGGCGACGCGACCGGGCCGGTCGCGACGGCGACGTTCGGGGAGGGCGCGCACGTCGTGCGGTTGCGGGTCGTCGACGGCGACGGCGCCGAGGCGGTCGCGACCCAGGAGGTGGCGGTCGCGGCGCCCGCGGGCGCGAGCGCGGCGGTGATCGGGCCGGCGCCCGTGGCGCTGCTGACGCCGTTTCCGGTCGTCCGGATCGTCGGCGCGGCCGCGGCCGACAGCACGAACGTCCGGCTCATCACGATCACGGGACCCCCGGATGCGACGGTCGTCGTGCGCTGCCGGAGGCTCAGCTGCCCGTTCACGCGGCGCGTCCAGCAGCTCCCTGCCGCGCGCGGCGGATCACGGCGTGGCGGCGCGACGACGCTGCGGATCGTCACGTTCGCCGGCGGCCCGCTGCTGCCGGGGACCTGGATCCAGGTGTTCGTGATCGACCCGCTGCGCACGGGCAAGTACACGCGGTTCATCATGCGCCGGCGCCGGCCGCCCGACCGGCTCGACCGCTGCACGGCCGCCGGGCGGGAGGTCGTCGTCGACTGCCCCGGTGCGACGGGGGCAGCAAGCTGATGGCCCGCAGCGGCACCCGCATCGTGCTCATCGGGTTGCTCGTCGGCGCAGCGGTGACGGTGGGCGCGCTGCTCGGGGGCGGGAGCAAGGGTGCGGCCCCGGCGAAGAACGAGGCGTCCGACGTGCCGCTCGTCAGCACGGCGCCACAGGCCGTCGAGCCGCAGGCGGGCTCGCTTGCCCGCAAGCCCGTCCCGGTGCCGCCGCAGTCGGCGCCCGGACCGGTCGCGCCGGCCCACCCCGCGGCGAAGCGGACGAAGCGCCGCGCGAAGGCGAAGCCGCGGCGTCGCGCGAGGCGCGCGCCCGCGCGCCCCGCGGCGCCTGCCGCCGCCCCGCCGCCGCCGGCGGCGGCGCCGGTGCCCCCGCGGGCAAGCCCGCCGCCGCCCCCGGCGCCGAAGGTCGCGCCCCCGCCCGCGGCGGTGGCTCCCAAGCCCAAGCCGGAGCGTGCGGTCAAGCCGAAACCGAAGCCGAAGCCACCCCGGCGCGTCGAGTTCGACAGCTCGGGCTGAGCGCCGCTTACGGGCAGATCAGCGTGAGACCGGGCAGCAACGTCTGGTAGCGGTCGGCGTCGCGCGTGAGCAGCGCGCGGCCAGTGACAGCCGCGTGCGCGCCGATGTAGAAGTCGGGAAGCGGTGAGCGCCTCGCTCCGCCACGGCGGCGGTACTCGACGAAGCACTTGCCGGCCAGGAACGCGGCTTCCCAAGGCAGACCCTCGCGTCCCAGCTGCTGCGGCAGCGCGGCCTGCAATGTCTCGATGCGCGCGAAGGCGACGGAGATCTCCGCGTAGACGATCGGGTTGATCACGACCTGCCCGGCATCGAATGCCTCGGCCAGGCGCGCCTCGGACCACGGCGCCCATGCGGGATCGTCGGTGAAGAGATCCAGGAGGACGTTGGAGTCCACGAGGACCCCGGCCGTCGGCCGATCAGCCATCGCCGCGGGTGAGCGCCATGATCTCCTCGGTGCTCATCCGCACGGTCGCCCGTCCGCGCATCCCACCGGCGAGGACCTTGCCGTCGCCCGGGCTCACGCGGACCAGCCGCGCCCCGCCCTCGTCGAGCTGGAAGTCGACCTCGCTGCCGGGCGTGATGCCCAGCAGTTGGCGGACCCTCTGCGGGATCGTCACCTGGCCCTTGCTCGTCACGCGCATGACGCGCAGCGTAGCAAGTAATACCGGGCGGTATTACCTGCTGCAACTCCATGCGGCAAGCTTGCCGAGGAAGGGCGCGCAGAACACCACGAGCCTGTGCCAATAGACGCGTAATCGGGACGTGGTTCGCGCGCCGTCTCCGGTCGTGCGAATCGTCGGCGCGGCCGAGGAGGACGGCTTAGTGGGCTTGAGCGCGTCACCCTGCGGGAAGGACCTCGAGAGCGACCGACTCCTCGCGCGGCACCGGGGCGCTGATACGCCCATGACCAGGACCATCGCCATCTCCGTCGCGGGTGATCCGCTGGACGACGTCCTGTCCGCCGCCCGCGCCGGAGCCGAGTGGGCGTGGACCCGGATCTACGAGGAGATGGCGCCGAAGGTCGTCGGTTACCTGCGCGCTCACGGCGCCGGCGATCCGGAGGACATCGCCGGCGAGGTCTTCCTGCAGATGGTCCGCGGGCTCGCGGGCTTCAGCGGTGATGGCGGTGAGTTCCGGGCCTGGACCTTCACGATCGCCCACAGGCGGTTGGTCGATGACCTGCGGCGTCGCGGGCGCCGGCCGGTCGACACCGCAGCCGCCGAGACGATCGAGCGCGTCGCCGGGCCGGGGGGCGATGTCGCCGATGACGCCGATGCGCGCATCGCGGACGACGCCGTTCGGGCCGCGATCGGCGCGCTGGCGCCCGATCAGCGCGCGGTCGTGCTGCTGCGGATCATCGGCGATCTCACGATCGAGGAGATCGCCCGGGCTCTCGGCAAGCGCCCCGGAGCGGTCAAGGCGCTGCAACGCCGAGCCCTGAAGCGGCTGGAGGGGGCGTACCCCTTTGCGCGTCCCGAGCGATAGCGGTGTCGAGAGGGCCGCGGCACGCGGCCCCGGACACCGTTCGTGAAAGGACACTCATGCATCTGAAGACCACCGCCCTGTCGCTGACCACCGCCCTCGCCCTCGCGGCGACGCCCGCCCTCGCGGCGCCGTCCACCCATGCAGCGGGCAAGCTCACCTCGCCCGCGCAGCTGTGCAAGACGCTGTCGCACAAGAAGACCAACCACGGCAAGGGCAAGAGCCCGTTCGCGGCATGCGTCAGCGGCGCCGCGCGCGCCCAGGTCGAGCTCAAGGCCAAGACGACGCCCCTCACGGCGCCCGCGAAGCTCTGCAAGGACATGTCGAAGAAGAAGAGCGCGACCGACACCAAGAGCCCCTTCGCGGCGTGCGTCGTCGGTGCCGCGAAGGCGCAGAACGCCTGATCGCCGATCGGCTCTCGCGTGTCGCCTGACGATCAGCACGATCTCGACCCGGCCCTCGCCGGCGCGGTTCGCCGCGCCTACGTGCGACCGGTCGACGAGATCACCGCTCAGCGACACGTGAGAGCGATCGTCGCCGCGGCCGCGCGGGCGGGCGACGCGCCCGCGCAGCCGCCCCGGCGAGTACGACGCCGGGTCTGGCAGACCGTCGTGGCGACCGCCACGACGGTGCTCGCGGTGCCGGTGGGCATGGCGGCCGCCGGCGTCACGCTGCCAGACGCCGTGACCCAGCCCTATCGGTCGATCGGGATCGTGCTGCCACACCAGGCACGCGAGGAACGATCCGCACCAGCGACACCGTCGGTCCGGCCGGCGACGACCACCGCGCCGCAGGCAACCAGCCCCGCGACGGCCGGCCGCCGACCCCACGCAGCGCACGGGCTGAGCTCGACCGGCACACGGCCGGGCGCGCCCACAACGCCGCGCTCCGGCACCCCCGGCGCGTCCAAGCACCCGGCCAACGGACTCGCGCCCGCCCGACCCGGCGCCGGCAAGCCCGCGCCGAACACCAGCAAGAAGACCGGCGGAACACTCGGGCCCGGACACGAAAAGCCCTTGACACCCGCCGGACAGGCGACAGGGCAGCCCAAACGCGCCACGCCGCTCCCGGACGGGATCGCCCCGTCGCCGAAGCGGGTAGCCCCACGGCCTCAGCAGACGACGTCCGTACCCGCCGCGTCGGATGCCGCGCCCGGCCACCACAGGTAACTCGACCGACCGTGGTCTTCGACAGCTCCGGCTGATCGCACCGCCGCGCCACGTCGATCCCCGGGCGCCGCATATGCTCCGCGCATGACCGAACAGGCCGAGCCCGCGACCGAACTGGAGCTTGCCGTCGAACTCGACGAGATCGGGGTCGACGCCCCGCGCGTCGGGATCATCATGGGCTCCAAGAGCGACATGGACGTGATGGACGGTGCCGCGAGCGTCCTGCGCGACGCCGGCGTGCGCCACGAGGTGCGCGTCATGTCCGCGCACCGCGAGCCCGGCGTCGTCGCCGAGTACTGCTCCAGCGCCCGCATCCGCGGCCTGCGCGTGATCATCGCCGGCGCCGGGTTGTCGGCCGCCCTGCCGGGCGTCGCCGCGGCCCACACGGACCTGCCGGTCATCGGCGTGCCGCTGTCGAGCCGCCTGTCGGCGATGGGCGGCCTCGACGCCATCCTGTCGGTCGTCCAGATGCCGCCGGGGGTGCCGGTGGCATCCGTCGGCCTGGACAACGCGAAGAACGCGGGGCACCTGGCGCTGCGGATCCTGCGCGCCTGACGGGCATACTCCGCGCAGTGCGCGTCCCGCCCGCCCCGAGGTCTCGCGGTCCGGTGAAGCTCGTCGCGGTGGCGGTCGTGGCGGCGGCTGTGGGCATCGGCATCGCCATCGCCGTCGGCAGGCCGAGCGAGAACGGCGGCGACGCCCGCTCGCTGCCCGAACGGCCCGTCACGTCGGCCCCGGCGACGACCGCGAGCACGCCGGTGTCTGCTGCGCCCACGACGGGCGCGGCGAGCGCAACCGCGACGGTCGCGGCGCCGGCCGCGACCGACACTGCGCCGCAATCCGCGACGCCGGCGGCGATCCCGCAGGGCGCCGCCGTCCCGCAGGTGCGCGTCATCTCCGCTGTCCTGCTGCCCGCCGCGACCGCGCGCGGGCAGGCGCGCCGCCGCGCGCGCGTCACCGTGCGCGTGCGCGTGACCAATCGCGACAGCCGGGCGCTGACCCCGCCCAACCCGCTGCTGCTCACGGGCCCCGATCGCATCGCGACCGACCCGCGCGCGGACGACGACGCCGGCGCCCTGCTGAGGCCCATCGCGCCGGCGGCGAGCGCGACCGGCGAGCTGCGCTTCGAGATCGCGGGCGCCGTCACGCAGCGCATCAGCGCCAAGCTCCGCGCGCGGCTGGCGATCGTCAACCGCATCGTCGCGCTGAAGATCACGATCAGCCCGACCCCGCCTCCGCCCGGCTGAGCCTCGATACTTGGCGACGTGATCGCCCGCTACACACGCCGCGAGATGGGTGCCCTGTGGACCGACGAGGCGCGGATGGAGGCCTGGCGCCGCGTCGAGGTGGCCGCCTGCGAGGAGATGGACGGCCCGACCGAGGCCGAGCTCGAGGCGATTCGCGCGGCGACGTTCACCGTCGCCGCGGTCCAGGAGCGCGAGGCGATCACCGACCACGACGTCGCCGCCTTCGTCGACGTGCTGGGCGAGTCCGCGGGCGATGCGGGCCGCTGGATCCACTTCGGGCTGACCTCCAGCGACGTCCTCGACACGGCCGCCGCGCTGCAGCTGCGGGCCGCCGGCGACATCCTGCTCGCCGGCGCCCGCGAGCTCGTCGGCGCCCTCGTCGAGCGCGCCCGGCAGCACGTCGACACGGTCTGCGTCGGGCGCACCCACGGCGTCCACGCCGAGCCGACGACGTTCGGGGTCAAGCTCGCAGGCTTCGCGATGGAGGCGCAGCGCAACGTCGAGCGCCTCGAGCGCGCCTTCGAACAGGTCTCCGTCGGCGCGATCTCGGGCGCCGTCGGCACGTATTCGGTCACCTCCCCGGACTTCGAGCTGCGCGTGCTCGAGCGGCTCGGGCTCGGGCGCGAGCCCGTGTCGACGCAGGTCGTCGCGCGCGACCGCCACGCCGAGCTGCTCCAGGCGATCGCGCTCGCCGGCGCGGGCCTCGAGCGGTTCGCCACCGAGATCCGCCACCTCCAGCGCACCGAGGTCCGCGAGGTCGAGGAGCCGTTTCGCACCGGCGCCCAGAAGGGCTCCAGCGCCATGCCGCACAAGCGCAACCCGATCACGACCGAGCGCATCACCGGCCTGGCCCGCGTCCTGCGCGGCAACGCGAGCGCCGGCGTCGAGAACGTCGCGCTGTGGCACGAGCGCGACATCTCGCACTCCGGCGCCGAGCGCGTGATCGTGCCCGACTCGCTCATCCTGCTCGACTACCTGCAGTACCTCGCGACCCGCGTCGTGCGCGGGATGGTCGTCCACGAGGACCGGATGCTCGAGAACCTCGGCCTGACGTACGGGGCGCTGTTCAGCCAGCGCGTGCTGCTCGCGCTCGTCGGCGACGGGATGTCGCGCGACGAGGCCTACCGGATCGTGCAGGAGGCGGCGCAGCGGGCGTGGGGCGAGCGCGTGCAGCTTCGCGAGCTGCTGGAGGCGCGCCCGGAGCTCGGGCTCGACCTCGATGCGATCTTC
>Ga0310811_10005318_pt1 | contig 16267 bp, 15 predicted proteins | sample YCmetagenome_FD_207642 | JGI IMG/M metagenome (GOLD analysis project Ga0310811, IMG submission 207642) | Soil microbial communities from experimental microcosm in Duke University, North Carolina, United States - YC | ecosystem: Engineered > Artificial ecosystem > Soil microcosm > Unclassified ...
CCCCCGACCCGCGCCTCGCAAAGGCGACCCGGACCGATAAAGCCGGCTGGATCCACATCCACCTCGAAGGCTCCCCAAAAGTCATCGGCTTCCAGCACGGCTACCTCCTCGCCGCCGAGATCGACGACCTCATCAAGACCATGCAATACTATCTGCCCCACAGCTCCGGCAAAGACTGGAACTTCTACCGCGAAGCGGTAAAAACCATGTTCTGGAATAAGATCGATCCCGAATACCAGCAGGAGATCACCGGTATCACAGAAGGTCTCAAAGCCAAAGGCCTTCAATATGATATATACGACATCGTAGTCCTCAACGGCAACATCGAACTGGCCCAGTACTACGTGCCCTCGCTCACCGGCGCTAATAACAAAGCCCCCGGCAATTGCAGCGGCTTCATCGCGACCGGCTCCTACACCGCCGACGGTCAAATAGCCATCGGTCATAATAACTGGACAGACTATATCCTTGGCGAACGCTGGAACGTCATCGCGGACATCGTCCCCGCAAAAGGCAATCGCCTCTTCATGGACATGATGCCAGGCCTCATCCACAGCGGCGATGACTTCGTCGTCACCAGCAGCGGCATCCTCATCACCGAAACCACCATCACCCAGTTCAAAGGCTTTGACCAGAATGGCATCCCCGAATTCGTACGCGCCCGCAAAGCAGCCCAATATGCCAAGAGTATCGATGACTTCGTAAAGCTGATGACAACAGGCAACAATGGCGGCTATGCCAATGACTGGCTCGTAGGCGACACCAAGACAAATGAAATAGCCCGGGTCGAGCTCGGACTAAAAAATGTCAAAGTATGGCGCACAAAGGACGGCATCTATACCGGCTCAAATTTCCCCAGCGACGGAAAGCTTATCGCAGAAGAAACAACCTTCCAGACCAGCGACAGCACCAACTCCCCCAACAGTCGCCGACGCCGCTGGGAAAAGCTGACCAATGATTATAAAGGAAAGATCGACGCCGAAACCGGCAAGACGATTGAAGGAGATAGCTATAACGAGCTCACAAAGGCAAAAGAAGCAAGCCGCTGCGTCATAGCAGGCAGGGTCGATACCGATCCCAAAGGCTGCCCCGAATGGAGCTGGCCGCCCTTCTACCCCGGCGGAACCGTACAGGGTAAGGTCACGACAGCTGCGCTCGCAAAAGATCTGAAGTTCTGGGCCCATATGGGCAACCCAAATGGAGATGATTTCCTCGCCGCACCCTTCTTCCAGCTACACCCTGAATTCAACTGGCAGGCCAAATACCTCCACGACATGCGATCCAATCCCTGGACCCTGTTCGAGGCAAAAAAATAGCCATCTCCCTAATCCCAGCGCCCCCGGCGCAAACACAAAAAAATAGGTAACGTAGTGGCGGGTCTTCCCTACGTTACCTAAACCTTGATGTGACAGGCCTATGCCAATGTCGTAAAAACTGTTCGGAATCAAACGAAGCTCTCTTTGGTTAATCACAGGAAAAGTATCTTCCTAGTGTCAGTATTGGATAAAATTCCCGGATTAGCCGCAAATTGCGTACCATATAGTCCCAGACTATCAGTCGAATACCTAAATCTTGATCCGGATCACGCAAAAAAAACTCCCACCCCCCGGTTACATTCCCGCCAACAGCTTTTACTACTATAAACCATTATCACCTTATTAAAACTTTTCCTGGAATGACTGATATGAGCCAGACCGATCGTACCGCTTTATTCGAACAATTCATCGACCTCTATTATCCTTCTATCTTTTCAGCTATCAGAAAGCTGGCCGGCCTGTCCGATGAAAAAGAGCTGGAGATCCTCACCGTAAAAGTCTTTGTCGAGCTCTGGCAGAACAGCGAAGACCTTTTCAGTAAGGTCCGCCCCCCGGCCTATATATACAAAATACTGCTGAAACATGTCCTTGACTACCTAAAGAAAAAAGGAGCCGAAGATCATATCCAACAGCTCCAGAACACCCTGCTCATCGACCCCGCCTTCTATGAGTCTATAATTAAAGATCACCCAAGTCTATAATGCCGTTTTGCAGCGCAAACCGAATGATCCCCGCGACATTTCGCGCCCCTATCCGGCGCGAAATATTGCTCCGGTATTGCTCCACCGTCCTTTCAGAAAGGAATACCAGCTGGCTGATCTCCCGGGCAGTCTTCTGCTGACAGACAAGCCGGATAATGGCTATCTCCCGCGTGGAAAAGCCGGTATTGGCTACGATCAGCCGGGAATGCTCCTCCTCGGGAAAAACCCGGTGTATGATATGGTTCCGCGCCTCTTTACAGAAATAGTCCTTCCCCTCCAGGAGAAAGTCGACGGCTTTGTTGAATTCCGTATCATCCTCACTTTTGATCACATATCCATGTACCCCCGCCTCGAACATCTTCAGAACAGCAGAGGGATACCCGTTAAAAGAATAAGCAAGTACCCGGGCCCGGCTGCAGTGATATTTTATCTCCTTTACGATGGCGTCTCCCGACCGGCCAGGCAGCACCTGGTCGACGATGACCAATTGCGGCTGGTGCTCGATGGCCAGACTTATACCCGTGGCCCCATCATTGGCCTGGTAAAAAGTCTCGAAAAGCTCCCCGATCAGCAACCGGATCCCGTTGACGATCATATTGTGGTCGTCGATGACTAGAAGGGATTGATATTTCTTGGGTAATGGGTTCATACTCATGGGTAGATTCATACTAATGGGATTGAGATCTCGACCGAATAGCCATTCGGCCAGGCATCGTTTAGCTGGAAACTGCCCCGCAAAAGGGCAACCCGTTCTTTTATATTCTTTATTCCTATCCCGCTTCCGGCATCAACGCCGGGGCCGATCCCCCTGCCGTCATCCGAATAGCTCAGGGTAAACCGCTGCTCGGGCGCAGCGATCCGAAGCATGATCTTACTACAGTCGGCATGTTTTATCGAGTTGCTGATCAATTCCTGGATAATAGCCTGCAAGTGTGTGAACTGGCCATGACCCAATACCCGCGTACCGTTCGCCGCCTGTAGCAAAAAATCGATATCGGTGGCGGCCTGGACCTTTTTAAGCAGGTTGGATATGACCTTGCCCAGCGAACCGATGGTATTCAGTTCGGGCGACTTCAGATCATGAGCGATATTTCGCACCGCATCCATGATAAGACCGATCTGCCCCTTCAGCTCCTCATTCTGCTGTTTCTTCGCGAGAACATTGGCATACAGCAGCATCGGACCGATCTCATCGTGAAAGTTCCGCGCCAGCTGCAGCCGCAGGTTCAACATCTTACGCTCCTGCCCCGAACGGTAGACCATAAAACCGGTCGCACCTCCCAGGACAAGTAGCGTCAGGACAAAAAAGAGCGAGATCGATGACCGCTCCGCCGCCCGCTTTTGCTCCTCCGACCGTAGCAATTCCTGACGCGTATTCTCCGCTTCCGCCAGCGCATAAAGGTTATTATCCTTGTCGGCGCTGACCATATAATAGGCCGAATCCCTCTTCCCGTAAACCGTATGCAGCTCGCCGTAAGCTTCTGCCCAATGCCCCTCGCCCGCCAGCAGCCGGCTTCTGGATTCAGCCAGAAAGGTGGCATCCAATGAAGAATAACGCACCTTTCCATCTCCTTCAGTAAGCAGGGAGAGATAATGCCGGGCGCTGTCCGTCTTATTCATTTTAAAGTAAAGATCCACCGCCTCCGAATAAAGACTTTCTGCATAGGCCGTTTGCAGATCGGGCCTGAACCCTTTCGTATTGACATCCCGGATGGCGGCCATAAGAGAATCCCTTGCCGCACTCAGCTGATTCATCATTCGGTGATACTCATAATACATACTGTGCAGGAGATAGTCATATTGCAGCCGGTAATCCTTGTATTTGGCAGGGAAATGCTCCACATCCGTAAGTATCTCATTCATCGTATAGATGACCTCTGAAGCACGCACCGTGTCGCCGGCCCGGCAGGCCGCATAGTTCACCGTCTGCAAAATGCTCACGGCCACAAAAACCTGCTCGGGACTGACATTTCCCGTCATGATCCCCGCAGGCAGAGCCTCCAGCGCGGGCTGCAATGTAACATATTTTGCAAACACCCTGGGATAATTATGACTATTGGCATATACCGTGATAGCAAACCAGTCGCTGTGCGTAAAAGCCCCCTTTTCGAACTGCCCCAGTCTCGTCCTTTCCTCGTTATTCTTCTCGGAATAATAAATGGCGCTTCCCAGCCGGCTGAAATTGTACGCATTGATAGCCAGGTAAGTATAATATCCGGCCCTGTACTTTCCCCGCGTGGGTTCGGCAAAGGCCAGCTGCTGGTAAACAGATAGTAGTTGTGGGAGACTGTCCTCCTTCCCGAGCATCGGAGCGATCGAATCTACCCCCTTCAGGTATTGTGTATCTGTAATGGAATGCTCCCGGTATCGGGCTAAAAGATAGGACATACGTTGTCTCAACGTATCTGTCTGCTGGGCATGGACATAATTCCCGGTTAGGATCTCCAGGCAACAGAGGAAGGACATTAGCTTCGGCATTAACGGCATGCCAGCGAAAATAGTACTTGTTCAATATATATAGAGGGAAAGTACTATATTTTTTGCCCAAGGTCCGGGAGTACGATAACTTTCTGACGCCTAAGCTATCTTAAACTCAACTTATTCTATTGAAAGAATTTATAGACCACCATTATTCATCCGTATTTTCCGCCATTTCCAGGCTTACGCGGTTGTCCGATCGCCAGGAAGTGGAGGCTCTGACGGAAGAAGTTCTGACCGATCTCTGGTTACACAAACGAACCTTCGATGCAGAAAGCCGGAAAGGCATCTTCATCTACAAAACCATCCTTTATCACGTATTCGCTTTTTTAAAAAGAAAAGGCGATGAAGAACGGATCAGCTTTCTCAAAAAAACACTCCCGATCAATCCCGACCATTACGGTAAGCTTGAAGATTGACCAGGCTGGTCTAAACCTTCGCAGCAAGTCCTTTCTTAAAGAACTTCTTTACGATAAAACTCGTCGCAATTCCCACCGCCATTTTAAAAAGGCCGCCCTTTACTTCGGATGGCCCGCCAAAAAAATGGCCAAAAAGGTTCCTCACAATATTCATAGGCTTGAACCTCTCCGCTATCTCGCCCACCCTTCTGCGCATATGCTGCTCATTTACATAATTCTGGTGCTCCAGGTTACGTATCTCTTCCCTCAATTCATCAAGCGTAGTGATCTTAGACATGCCATATTATTTTAGGATCTTCCTGATCAGCATATTACTAAATGGTTCCTTCAGCCACTGGCCGCGCCGCGCATATAAAATAAGCCCGATTATCGTGTAAACCCCTCCTATGATAAAAAAACCATAGTAGCTTTTTCCGACCCAGTCTCCTATCAGCAGCGCAAACCCAATGCTGAAGATTATGATCACAAAAGAGCTGATAACGATCATACCCATCCCCGATACCAATTCACCCGACACATCGGAAAGACTCTCGATCGCTTTTAATTTCCAGAGCCTCGTCCTCGTTTCAATATAGTCGCCCGCATCCGATAGCAGGTTATCGATATCTGTCTGTTGTTCTTCCATAATAAAAATTAAGACATGGAACCTTTCGTCTTATTAAAACTTCCTTTTACCCCGTCTACTACTTCATTGAACTTATCTTTCACAGTGCCGCCAAACTCCGCGATCGAATCACCCAGGTCACTGCCCGTCTCGATGATCTTTTTGCGCGTCTCTGATCCCTTGTCCGGCGCCAGTAAAAGACCCAATGCACCGCCAACTGCTGCACCTACGAGAAAACCGACTAATACTTTTGAAGTACTCATAATTTTAAGTTTAAGTTCATGGCTATACATCAAAATTCCTTGCCAGTTTTTTACAGGGCTTTATTCCTTTTATTACCTCCTGAATGAGCAAAATATTCTACATTCTGAGCAACAAATACCGGGATAGTTCATAAGCCCACCTGCCGGACCACCCAAATCAAAGCCAAATGATCATGGTATTATTATGGTTATAAAGCCATCAATAAAAACCCCTGCTATGCAAAACGGTACGATCCTGCAGTTCTTTCATTGGTACTACCCCCACGACGGTAGTCTCTGGAAAAAAATAAAAGAAGAATCCCCCCGCCTCGCTCAAATGGGCTTCACCGCCATCTGGCTGCCCCCCGCCTGCAAAGGGACCAACGGCACCTGGTCCAGCGGCTACGACATTTACGATCTCTATGACCTGGGCGAGTTCGATCAGAAGACTTCGGTCCGGACAAAATACGGTACAAAACAGGAATACATCGACGCCATAAAAGCGATCCACGACGCCGGCATGCAGGTTTATGTAGACATTGTCCTGAACCACAAGGCAGGCGGCGATGAAGCAGAGCTGATCAAGGTCCGTAAAGTAGACCCCGAAGACCGGACAAAATTCATCAGCGAGCCCTTCGACATAGAAGCCTTCACAAAATTCACCTTCCCCGGCCGCAAAGGGAAATACTCCAATTTTATCTGGGATTTCCGCTGCTTCACCGGAGTCGACTATGACAACAAAACGAAGGAAACAGCCATCTATAGCATTCTCAACGAATACGGCGAAGGATGGGAGGATGTCATCGACGACGAAAAGGGAAATTACGACTACCTGATGTACGACGACATCGAAACCAGGAACCCTGCCGTCCGGGAGGAATTGAAAAAATGGGGGGAATGGTATCACAACACCACCGGCTTCGATGGAGTAAGACTGGATGCGGTAAAACATATCCCGGCGGCGTTTTACAACGAATGGCTCGACCATATGCGACAGGCCACCAAAAAAGAGTTCTTTGCCGTCGGCGAATACTGGGCTCCCGGTAACCTTCCCCTTTTGCTACGGTACATCGAAGCTACAGAAGGCCGGATGTCCCTTTTCGACGCCTCCCTCCATCAAAACCTGGAAGCCGCATCCAAACAGGGCCGGGAATTCGATCTGACCACCATTTTTAATGATACCCTCGTGGCTGCAAAACCGGAACTCGCAGTTACAGTAGTGGGTAATCATGATACACAACCCTTACAGGCGCTGGAGGCCCCGGTAGATCCCTGGTTCAAACCCCTGGCCTACGCTCTGATCTTACTCCGCGAAAAAGGTTATCCCTGTGCATTTTATCCCGATCTTTACGGTGCGAAATACAAGGATAAGGGAGGCGATGGGAATGAATACGAGATCTATATGCCCGGGGTAGAGAATATCGAGAAGCTGGTGCAGGCCCGGAAAGACATCGCATATGGCCCCCAACGGGATTATCTCGACCATGCCAGCTGCATCGGCTGGACAAGAGAAGGAGATGACGAACATAAAAGATCAGGCTGCGCTGTCCTGCTCAGCAATGGCGACGATGGATTTAAACAAATGGAAGTGGGAAAAAGACACGCAGGAAAGACCTTTGTAGATTACCTTGGTAAACATCCGGCCAGGGTGACCATCGATGAAGAAGGAAAAGGCGAGTTCCATGTTGGAGGTTCTTCCGTATCGGTCTGGGTGGCAGAGGACAAGGGCTAAGCAACAGCATGGCTTGAGCACTGAAAAGTATGAAAACGGCAATAAAGAAATTTGCGATCGACTTGCGGATACGTGTAGGGTATGGGACTGCATTTTTCCTGTTGCTCTCCTCTTACCTGCTGACACTTTATGCCAACTCCGAGCTGTTGAAACAAGCCCGGCTGGTAGACCACTCCAATAAGATCATCAACGGGGTCGAGTCCATGCTTTCCTCCCTCAAAGACGCAGAGACCGGCTTCAGAGGCTATCTGCTGATGAATGACCAAAAATTCCTGGTCCCTTATACCCAAAGCAGACAGGCCGTAGATAGTAATTATAATTCCCTCCTGCAGGAGACTGCTATCGATCATGAAGAACATTCCGAGCTGGCCACCCTGCAAAGACTGATCGATAAAAAATATGAAGTGATGCAGCAGGGGCTGGAGCTTCACGAACAACATCTTTTACAGCTAAGCGATAGCCTGAGAATGAAGGGATTCTTCGACCTCGAGATCATGAACCATATCCGCTCCGTTGTGAAACAGGTCCAGGCCACCGAACAGGAAAGACTGAAAAGCAGGATGGATACCATGACGACAAGATACAGGACACTCAACAATGTCATTATCATGTCCCTTGGCGTAGCCATCCTGATGGCCCTGTTTGGTTATTATACCTATTCTTATGAGAACAATGCCCGCCGTGTCGCCGACAAGAAGGTGGAAGAATACCAGCAGCAGCTGAAGGAACAGATCGGGGAACTCGACGCGGCCAACAAAGAGCTGATCAGAATGCGCAGTATCGAAAAATTCGCCGCCACCGGACGCATCGCCCGGACCATCGCACACGAAGTACGCAACCCCCTCACCAATATCAATCTCGCAGTCGAACAGCTGCAATCGGAACTCAACGGCAATGCGAACAGCGCCGACATAATGCTGGAAATGATCGCCCGTAACAGCGCCCGCATCAACCTGCTGATCACCGACCTGCTCAACTCCACAAAGTTTACGGAACTGGTCTACCGGCGCATTTCAGTAAATCAGCTCCTCGACGAAACCCTCGAGCTCGCAAAGGACCGCATTACACTGAAGAACATTACCGTCACAAAGAATTATATGAATGGGATCTGCGACGTTTTGGTAGACCCGGAAAGAATAAAAATAGCTTTTTTGAATATCATCGTCAATGCTATTGAAGCGATGGAACCCGGTTCAGGCATCCTGCAGCTCAAAACCTTCACTAAAGATGATAAATGCGTAATTTCCATTACTGACAATGGCCCAGGGATCGATGAAGAATCACTTTCGAAGGTCTTTGAACCCTATTTCACCAGTAAGACCAGGGGGACCGGTCTCGGCCTGACAAATACACAGAATATTATCCTGAATCACAATGGCCATATCGGCCTGGAGAGTAAGAAAGGGATCGGAACCACATTTTCGATCCAGCTCGACTTTGCATAAGCGCGGCACCCACATCGCCGGCGCCCACATCCAGCCCAAACCAAAGGAATACCACCCGGCTCAAAAGAGCCGCCGCCCATTCCGGATCAGGCGCTCAAAACCAGTGGATCAGTACTATACAGCTTATCAATGGCATCATTGATTATCTTCCTGGTCAGCGGCTTGGCCACAAACAGGTCAACCCCGCCATCATAAGCCTTCTTCCTTTCCGTGGCGCCATCATGCGCTGTGATCATGATTATTTTGATCTCCGGATAGTTCTTTTTTACAAAAGGAATGAAATCAAGCCCAAAACCATCCGGTAAATGATTGTCCAGGAATAATATAGACGGTGTATCGGTCTGCAACGCAACCACCGCATCCCCAAGAGAATTCACAAAGCCGGTTTGGAGATTTCTTTGTTTTAACATGCCGCTGAGTAAATAACAAATATCCAGTTCATCATCTACGATTAGCACTTTGTTAGTGTCTGTCATAATAATATTTTCCACTTATTCATCAAGTTTTAGGTAAACCCGCAATTTCACATAACACAATATTTACAATTTTATTGCCATACAATATATCCGGCCTCACAGGCATAAAAATTGACCCCCGCAGCTTTTAATGCCCCAGTCTAAAGGTAATTTCGTAACTTACGGGATGAACCCTTCCCCAATCTGGGGAATTTCGTCCCCACCCCACACCCCTGGACACCGTACCTTAGAGGTATATAATTTGGCAAGGGATTTAGAATATAGAAGGTAGGCAATTATTTGCTCAAGCCCTTATTATACTTTTTCCAGTAATTTAAATTTTGAAAATTTCAACTATGAAGAGAATTCTGATCATTGACGACGATATGGACATGTGTAACCTGCTCGGTCGCTTCCTTCAAAAAAAGGGATACGAAACCGAAGCAAGTCACAGCGGCAATAAAGGGATTGCCAAATTCAAAGAGTCCAAATTCGACGTAGTGCTTTGTGATTTCCGGCTGGGAGATAAAGAAGGGAGAGAAGTGCTGAAGGAGATCAAAAATGCAGATCCCTACGCCATAGTGATCATCATTACCGGCTATTCCGATATCAAGACGGCAGTAGACGTGATCAAGGCAGGCGCATTTGATTATATCACCAAGCCCCTGATCCCCGAAGAAGTATTGAACGTCATCGGCCGGGCCCTCCAGCAATCCGCTGACGGCAACATCGACACCCCCCGGACAACTTCCGCCGCCAACGGACAACCCGCCGGCAAAAAGAGCAATAAGCCAAATTATGACGAGGAATACCTCGTTGGCCACGCACCCGCTACACGTGAGCTATACCGGCAGATCGAACTCGTAGCTCCGACTAATTACAGCATTATTTTATATGGAGAAAGTGGCACCGGTAAAGAGGTCATCGCCCGTACCATCCACCTCAACAGCGCCCGCAAGGACAAACCGTTCATCGCCATGGACTGCGGCACCCTCTCAAAGGAACTGGCAGGCAGTGAGCTGTTCGGCCACGTAAAAGGAGCCTTCACCGGCGCGCTCAACGATAAGGACGGACACTTCGAACTGGCCAACGGTGGCACGCTCTTCCTGGATGAAGTGGCAAATCTTTCTGTCGAGATCCAGGCGGCCCTGCTCCGCGTGATACAGGAGAGGAAATTCAAACGCGTCGGCGGAGTAAAAGAAATGGAAACAGACGTCCGTATCATCGTCGCCTCCAACGAAAATCTGCAGGACAGCTATCGCAAAGGAAGGTTCAGAGAAGACCTCTTTCACCGGTTCAATGAATTCTCCATCGTATTGCCAGCCTTCCGCCAGCGAAAAGAGGACATTCCCTTGTTTGCGGACTTCTTCCTCGCCAAAGCCAATAAGGAACTGAATAAGGAAGTAGCGGGCTTCGAACCCGAGGTCATGCAGATCTTTATGAACTATCCCTGGCCTGGTAACCTTCGCGAATTCCGCAACGTCATTCGCCGCGCAGCCCTGCTTACATCGGCCGGCCTGGTCAATGCCCGCGTGCTGCCCGCAGAAATAGTAGATACGAACAGCTATACCTATATCCAACAACAACAGGAGACGGCAGTTGCAGCCCCTTCGATCCTTACTTCATCACATCATCCCATTACCCACAAAGAGACTGATCTGAAGAACGCCGCAGCCCAGGCCGAATACGACACGATCATGAACGTTCTGAAACAGGTAAATTACAATAAGTCAAGGGCGGCAGAAATTCTGAAGATCGACAGAAAGACCCTGTACAATAAGATCAAAAGCTATCAACCCTAATATACCTCAACTTTTACCCTCGTAGTAGTGTGGGCGCTGAAATAACCCAGCGCCCCATTGCTTATATTGGTATTCGGATTAGCCGGTGTCGCCGTCTGAAAATTATTATTCCCCGTAACATTTATCAGGGAGGAAAAGTAATTGTATACGTTCTTATCGACACAATTCATCGTCAGCAATAGCGTGTCCCCTCTCTGAAGATAGGCGCTGTCATTGAACAAAGGCTGCTCGATATACTTCCCATCCGACAGACGATCCTCAAAAACAAAAATATCGGGGATCAGCCTTCCCCTCAGAGACTCCGTGAACTGGTAGTAGTTGCCCAACCCATCCGGGTCCCTGAAATTCACGACAGCATTGATAGTTTGCTTATTGTTAAAGTCGGTATTTAAGGCAAAGGTCACCGAGTCCGGCAGGACAAGCCTGGGCATAGTAGAACTGGCACTATAGGTCTTTCCATCCACCGACACATCCAGCTTATATACATGGTTGGGTATCCCGCCAACGAGCTGGGTGCTATAAAGACCCGAATCCGTCTCCGTCATCAGCGCATAGTAATCGCTGCTGCTGTCCGTTAGACGCACCGTAGCCCCGCTCACCGGCGGATATGTATTGCTCGCGGAGAAATTGACACTCTTCGAGATCCTCACCTGCGCCGGCATCCCCGACGACACATTCGTTATCTCCCCCTCGATGACGATCTGAGAGGGAGCGTCCCGCAGGTCCACAGGGATCACTTTCTTGCAGGCCGCAGCAGCCAGCAGCAAGATCACCCAGCCCAACAAAGGCGATTTGCCCCACCACCCACTTTTTACAAAAAACCATTTTTGCATCGGCTCAAAATTTAAAATTCCACGTTACCGACGGTATCCACCGAAACAAGGCATACCGCAACGCCTCCGTCTTAGTCGGGTCATCAGGATCATTCTGAAAAGCAATGCTATAAGCATTCTGCCGCCCATACAGATTATATATCGAAAAGGTCCAGCTGCTTTCAAACTTTTCCGTCTTTTTCCCCAGCAGCGTGGCAGCTACATCCATCCGGTGATAAGCCGGCATCCTGTATCCGTTCCGCTCGGTATATAAGAACGCAGTCTGACCGGCGACATAGTATTTCCCGCTCGGGAAAGTGACGGCATTCCCGGTATAGTAGACCCAGGTCGAAGACAGGGTCCACTTGCGGCCGGCCTGGTAGATGGCCACCACCCCTATATCATGGGTCCTGTCCTGTTTGGCAGGATACCAGCTGTCATTATTGATCCCATCGATCTTCGATTCCGTCCGGGACAGCGTATAGCTGATCCATCCGGTAAACCGACCCGTCTTTTTCTTCAGATACAGCTCCAGCCCATAAGCACGCCCCTTCCCCAAAAGCAGCTGCGACTCCACATTTTCATTGGCCACAAGCTGCGCTCCATTCTTATAGTCTATCTGGTTGCTCATGGTCTTATAATAGGATTCAGCCGAAAACTCATACCGGTTCTCGCTGAAATTCCTGAAATAACCGACAGAGACCTGATCGGCTATCTCCGGCTTGACATTGTTGCTGCTGGGTATCCAAAGATCGGTGGGGTTTGCCGAAGTAGAATTGGACAACAGATGCAGCACCTGCGTATTCCTGTTATACCCCAGCTTAACCGAACTGGTGGCATTCAGCTGGTAGCTGACAGAAAACCGCGGCTCTACGTTAAAATAGGTCTTTACGATCCTTCCCGATGGATACTTTGCCGAGTCCGTCGTATTCCCCGCAGTATCATAACTATAAAAAGTACCAGGCCCCATCACAGAAAAGGAGGTAGCCCTCAGCCCATAGTTAAAATGCAGCCCCGGTTCACGGCCCGATGATCCCCCCACCCCGCCCCCGCCAGGCGCCCATTCATGCGACACATACAAGGCATTTTCCAAACTATATTTATCCTGTAGTGAGATCGAATTATAGCTCGAGGTCTGCGACGCAGAAATAACCCCCGGCGAGATATCATGATGGATCACGCTAAACCCAAAATTGATCTTGTTATCCGCATTCCCATAATACTGCAGATCCTCCTTGAGATCAAGATCCCGGATATCGGAAGTAATATGGATGTCGTTGTTATTCGAATTGATCCTGATCTTATAGCTGTAATCACTATAGATCAGCGAAGTATTGGAAAAAAGCCGGCTGTTAAACACATGATTCCATCGGACCGTACCCGTCGCATTTCCATAATCGATCCCAAAGGTCTCGCCAAAAGCTAAATTGTCCCGGCCAAAATATCCGGACAGATAGAGCCTGTCCTTTTCACCGATCTTATAATTGCCCTTTACATTCAGGTCATAAAAATAGAGACTGTTTTCCCTGACAGAAGAGTCACTCGACAATTTGAGGAAAAGATCGGCATAGGTGCGGCGCCCACTGATGGAGAACGAGCCTTTGTCCTTCACGATCGGCCCTTCCGCATTCAGCCGCGTAGAGATAAGCCCGATCCCGCCGCCAAAGTGATAGTCCTTATTATTGCCATCGTTCATTTTAATATCCACGGCCGAAGAAAGCCGGCCCCCATATTCCGCAGGCATAGCCCCCTTATAAACAGTGACATCCTTTATCGCATCGGAATTAAAGGTGGAAAAAAAACCCAGCAAATGAGAGGGATTGTAAACCGTTGCCTCATCCAGCAGGATCAGATTCTGATCGGCCCCGCCGCCACGGACATAAAAGCTGCTGTTCCCATCCCCGGCAAACTGGATCCCCGGCAACAGCTGTATCGTCTTAAGCACATCTTTCTCCCCAAACAGCACGGGAATATTCCTGATCTCACTGGTCGTCAGCTTTGCTACACCCATCACCGGCCGCGTGATATTGTCATTCCTCTTCTGCGCGCTGACCACCACCGTCCGCAACTCCGTAGTCCGCAGCTCCGCAGCCAAAACCATGTTCTTGTCCAGCACGATCGGGATGCTGTCCACCCCATATCCCACAAAGCTGACCAACAGCGTATACCGCCCCGCAGGAGCGGTAATTGCATAAAAACCGTAAGCATTACTGATCACACCGGAACGGGCCACCTCAAGTAAACTGACAGAAGCCCCGATCAGCACCTCCCCTGTCGCCTTATCGCGGACAGTCCCGCTGACGGTCCATCGCCCTTGAGCTACTGCCGGCAGGCACGACGCCAACCCCAATATAGTCCCAAGCAGCAGCCGTTTCATTTATTAAAATAACTCGTCAAGTGACGGGTCCCTATAGTTCACAATATAACCAAGGATATTGGGATATTGGAGGAATTCTTCCTTTTCATGCATCGTCGTCAGGACCACACATTTCATCCCGGCATTGAGAGCGGCTTCCACTCCTTTTGGCGCATCCTCGAAGACGACACAGTCCGCGGCGGACACATTCAGCCCCGCGGCCGCTTTTAAAAAAGTCTCCGGGTGCGGCTTGCTGATGACCACATCATTGGCGCTGACAACAATAGGAAAGAAATGACGGATCCCAAGGTTATCCAAAACAAAATCGATATTGAAAGGGATCGCCGCAGAGCCGATAGCCATCCTGATGCCTTTTTCGTCCGCCTTTTTCAAAAACTCAGGCAGCCCGTCGATCAGCCGCAGATAAGGCCGGAAAGCTTCCTGGTAACTGGTTTCCTTCTTCAGCGAAATAGCATCCACTTCCGCCTCGGTAAAACGCCCCTTCCCAAATATCCGCTCCAGCACCTCCCCATTCTTACCATACATCTCTCGTTTTACTTCGGCTTTAGTTAGCCCGGCCTTGAGGTCATTGTTCAGAATATCGAACCAGGCAATGTTGTGAAATTTCATGTCGTCGATCATCGTTCCATTAAGGTCGAAAATAAAAGCTTTGTAGCTGCCCATAAGATCCTGTGAATTTTTTGCGAAGATAAAGCCTTATTTTGTGGAATGAAGACGACTACCTGGGGCATCATCGGGCCCGGAAAAATAGCCAACAAATTTGCCACCGCCCTCACTCTCGTGGACGGAGCCGTCCTCGGAGCCATCGCCTCCCGCGACGCAGCCAAAGCCCGGGCCTTCGCCGCCAATCACGCAGAAGCCGCAAGATCTACCCCCGCTTCCCCCGCGATCCGCGTCTACGATAACTACGAAGACCTCGCCGCCGACCCTTCCATCGACGCCGTATACATCGCCACCCCCCACGGTTTTCACGCCGAGCACGCCATCCTTTGCCTGAAACAGGGCAAAGCCGTCCTATGCGAGAAACCAATGGCCCTCTCAGCCCGCCAGGTCACTGAGATGATAGACACGGCAAAGACCCATAATGCCTTTCTGATGGAAGCCATGTGGACCCGCTTCCTGCCCATAACCGAAAAGATCGACGAGCTCATCGCCCAGCAACAAATAGGCGATCTCAAATATATCCGCGCAGACTTTGGCTTCCTCGCCCCCTTCAACCCCGAAGGAAGATTATACAATATGCGCCTCGGCGGAGGCTCCCTCCTCGACATCGGCATCTACCCGCTGTTCCTCGCCCTCCACCTGCTGGGCGAACCCGCCCGCATAACAGCCACCGGCCACCTCGCTCCCACCGGCGCCGACGACAGCTGCCACGCCATCCTCGAATATGCAGATGGCCGCTCGGCCGTCATCACCAGCACCCTGCTATGCCAGACAAGCATCACCGCCGAAATAGCAGGCACCACCGGCATGATCCGCCTCCCGACACCCTGGTATAAAAATGATCAGCTCAGCTGGAACGAACAGGGCGAACCGGCTCAAACCATCGAGCTCGAACCCATGATCAACGGCTTCGAATATCAGATAAAAGAAGTCATGTCCTGCCTCTCCGCGGGTCTGATCGAAAGCCCCAGGATGAGCCACGCATTCAGCCTCGGGATGGCCCGCACCATGGATACCATCCGCGCACAGCTCGGCGTAAAATATCCGACGGAGTAAGCTCCCCGGCCTCCCTTAATAGAGCGTTCGATTCCCGTCCCCGGTGGCCTCACCGCGCCGCCAAAAATTTATCCAGCTCTCCAAAGAACCACCCGGGCTCATCATACATAATAAAATGCCTGGAGCTGTCGGAGATCGCTATACTAACATTCCCAACAGGCGCAA
>Ga0310811_10005319_pt1 | contig 16266 bp, 15 predicted proteins | sample YCmetagenome_FD_207642 | JGI IMG/M metagenome (GOLD analysis project Ga0310811, IMG submission 207642) | Soil microbial communities from experimental microcosm in Duke University, North Carolina, United States - YC | ecosystem: Engineered > Artificial ecosystem > Soil microcosm > Unclassified ...
TCGGCGACGTGATGCAGGAGTCGGTGCAGGCCGCGCGCAGCTACGTGCAGTCCCGCGCCGTCGCCTTCGGCATCAAGCCGACGCTGTTCGATCGTCGCGACATCCACGTCCACGTGCCCGAGGGTGCGACACCCAAGGACGGCCCGTCGGCGGGTGTGGCGATGGGAACCGCGATCGTCTCGGCGCTGACGCAGATCCCGGTGCGCAAGGACATCGCCATGACCGGCGAGATCACGCTGCGTGGTCGGGTCCTGCCGATCGGCGGCTTGAAGGAGAAGCTGCTGGCGGCGATGCGCGGCGGCATCGGCACGGTGCTGATCCCGAAGGAGAACGAGAAGGACCTGGCTGAGATCCCGGACAACGTGAAGAAGGGACTCACCATCATCCCGGTCTCCGACGTGGACGAGGTGCTGCGCAACGCCCTCATCCGGCCGCTGGTCCCGATCGAGTGGACCGAGCCGGAGGAGGCGCAGGTGCCGTCGAAGCCGGCCGACGGAGAGCACGGTGTCGTCACCCACTAGGTGACGACACGCCCTCGCCGAGGTGCGGAAACCCGCAGGATAGGCGCGAAAAACGAGGAAAACTCAACCGCGGGCGATTGACGCCCGCGGTTTTTCGCGTTCTAGTCCTCGTGTTGATTTCGGCTGGTCACCGAGCTCGTCGAAACCGATGTGACTGCAAGAGGGGATTGCAAGGTGAACAAGAACGATCTCGTGGCGGCGGTGGCGTCCAACACCGGACTCTCCAAAGCCGACTCCACGCGCGCCGTGGACGAAGTGTTCGATGTCATCACCAAATCACTTAAACAGGGCGACGAAGTCCGGCTGGTCGGCTTCGGCACCTTTGTCGTGTCCGCGCGTGCGGCGACGCAGGGGCGCAATCCGCGCACCGGGGAAACCATCCAGATCCCGGCGTCCAAGCTGCCGAAGTTTCGTGCCGGCAAGGGCTTGAAGGACGCCGTCAACTAAGCGTCGCCGTAGGAGTTCTCAGTCGCGTCGAAAACCGGCCGTCCGCAACGGCCGGTTTTTTCTTGCGCCAAGGTCCTCTCCGAGCTCTCTCGGTTTGGCCCGCTTTTTCTTTCGCCCGGGTTTTTCTTTCGAAAGCACGTCGACGCGCGGTATCTATGGCGCAAGCCTGTGCGGGGAGGGCGGTTAGCTCAGCCGGTAGAGCGCTTGCTTTACACGCAAGATGTCGGCGGTTCGATCCCGTCACCGCCCACCACCGCACGCGCTCACGGCTCGCTCGGGGCGATCTGCGTTGACACTCCGTTTACCCACCCGATGTCGGGCCGAACGCCTTGACTTTGCTCGCACCTGACATTTCTTGACAGGGCGGAGGGCGCGCAGTACACCACGGCCCTCGCGCCGCCGGGCTTGCCAGGAGGCCGATCCCTTTTGCGGGGGTGTAGCTCAGCTGGTTAGAGCGCCGGCCTGTCACGCCGGAGGCCGCGGGTTCAAGTCCCGTCACTCCCGCCACTGCTCCTCTTTCGACCATGGCCGCGCTTGGACGCGGCGGCGATCACGACCGCGCCGCTTGAGTGCGGTAGCTCCGCCATTCTTGCAGGCCGATACGGCTGTAATTGCGGGGCTTTTGATGGAACGTTTTGCTTTGCAATAAGCTGTGGGATTCCTATATTCCCACCACGCGAATTTGCCGCTTTCCCGCCCGCCGGAAGGTTTTCGATGCAGGCGCTGCTGTCCGCCTACCTGCCCATTTTGATCTTCCTCGGCATTGCCGTCGCGCTCGCCGCGCTGCTCGTCGGGGCCAGCTACATCGTTGCCCGCCAGCGCCCTGACGCAGACAAGCTTGCCGCCTACGAATGCGGTTTCGAGCCGTTCGAGGACGCACGGCGCCGCTTCGATGTCCGGTTCTACCTCGTGTCGATCCTGTTCATCGTCTTCGACCTCGAGGTGGCGTTCCTGTTCCCGTGGGCGGTGGCGTTCGGCGACATCGGCAACTTCGGATTCTGGTCGATGGTGGTGTTCCTGGCCGTGCTGACGGTCGGCTTCGTTTACGAGTGGCGCAAGGGCGCGTTGGAGTGGGAATGACCGATACCGCGATCCTTCGTCCCGGCGTTCCCCCGGCGAGCGGCAATCCGGCCCTCGACGCGGCGGTCGCCGAGATCCAGTCCAAGGGCTTCATCGTCACCCAGCTCGACAAGGTGGTGAACTGGGCCCGCACCGGTTCGCTGTGGCCGATGACCTTCGGGCTCGCCTGCTGCGCGGTCGAGATGATGCAGACCGCCGCCGCGCGCTACGATCTCGATCGCTTCGGCATCGTCTTCCGGCCGAGCCCGCGCCAGTCGGATGTGATGATCGTCGCCGGCACGCTGACCAACAAGATGGCGCCGGCGCTGCGCCGCGTGTACGACCAGATGGCCGAGCCGCGCTGGGTCATTTCGATGGGTTCGTGCGCCAACGGCGGCGGCTACTACCACTATTCGTATTCCGTGGTGCGCGGCTGCGACCGCATCGTTCCGGTCGATGTCTACGTTCCGGGCTGTCCGCCCACCGCCGAGGCGCTCCTGTACGGAATTCTTCAGCTTCAGAAGAAGATCCGCCGCACCACCACCATCGCCCGCTGATCGGATTTCGTCGTGTCGCTGCCCACCACCGAAGGCCTTCAGTCACTGGCCGACCTCCTCGCGCAGAAATTTCCCGGGGAAGGGCCGGCGACGATCGTCCGCGACGAGCTGACCTTCGCGGTTCGCCGTGAATCGCTGATCGAGATCGCGACGTTCCTGCGCGACGATCCGGCGTGCCTGTTCAAGATCCTGGTCGACGTCTGCGGCTGCGACTACATCGACCGGCCGGAGCGATTCGAGGTTGTGTCGCACCTCCTGTCGATTCGCCACAACCGCCGCATCCGCCTCAAGGTGACGACCGACGTCCGCACGCCGGTGCCGTCGCTGGCGCGGGTGTTCCCGACCGCCGAATGGTTCGAGCGCGAGGCGTGGGACCTGTACGGCATCCTGTTCTCGGGACACCCCGACCTGCGTCGCATCCTCACCGACTACGGCTTCGAGGGACATCCGCTGCGCAAGGACTTCCCGCTCACCGGGTTCGTTCAGGTGCGCTACGACGAGGAGCAGAAGCGGGTCGTCAACGAGCCGGTGAAGCTGACCCAGGAGTTCCGCACCTTCGACTTTCTGAGCCCGTGGGAAGGCCAGCCGACGCAGGGCGGGCTGCTGCCGGGCGACGAGAAGGCCGACGTGCCGCCGAACGCGCCGCAGTCGCCGACGGTGCCTTTTGCTCCGAAGCCAACCCCTGCGAACAAGGGCTGAGCCGTGGCCGAGCAGAAGATCGAGAACTACACCATGAACTTCGGGCCGCAGCATCCTGCGGCCCACGGCGTCCTGCGTCTTGTGCTCGAGATGTCCGGCGAGATCGTCGAGCGCGCCGATCCGCACATCGGGCTCTTGCATCGCGGCACCGAAAAGCTGATCGAGTACAAGACCTACCTTCAGGCGCTGCCGTACTTCGACCGGCTCGACTACGTCGCGCCGATGAACCAGGAACACAGCTTCGCGCTCGCCGTCGAGAATCTGCTCGGCATCCAGGCGCCGATCCGCGCGCAGTACATCCGTGTGCTGTATGCGGAGATGAGCCGTATTCTCAACCACATCCTCAACGTCACCGCGATGGCGCTCGACGTCGGCGCGATGACGCCGTTCCTCTGGGGCTTCGAGGAGCGCGAGAAAATGATGGAGTTCTACGAGCGCGCTTCGGGCGCGCGACTCCATGCCGCGTACTTCCGTCCGGGCGGCGTCCACCAGGACCTGCCGCCGGCGCTGATCGACGATATCGCGGCGTTCTGCGAGACGTTCCCCAAGTTCATCGACGACACCGACGAGTTGCTGACAGAGAACCGCATTTTCCGTCAGCGCACCGTCGACATCGGCCGCGTCAGCACCGAGGACGCGCAGGCGTGGGGCTTCACCGGTCCGATGCTGCGCGCCTCCAACGTGCCGTGGGACCTGCGCAAGGCGCAGCCCTACGACGCGTACGCCGAGATGGACTTCGACATTCCGGTCGGCAAGACCGGCGACTGCTTCGATCGCTACCTCGTCCGCCTCGAGGAGATGCGTCAGAGCCTGCGCATCATGCGCCAGTGCCTCGAGCGCATGCCGGCCGGCCCGGTGCTGATCGACGACAACAAGATCTCGCCGCCGCGTCGCGGTGAGATGAAGCGCTCGATGGAAGCGCTGATCCACCACTTCAAGCTCTACACCGAGGGCTATCACGTGCCCGCCGGCGAGGTGTACGTCGCGACCGAGGCGCCGAAGGGCGAGTTCGGCGTCTACCTCGTGTCCGACGGCAGCAACCGCCCGTACCGGTGCAAGATCCGCGCGCCGGGTTTCGCCCATCTCGAGGCGCTCGATTTCATGTCGAGGGGGCACATGCTGGCGGACGTCGTCGCGATCATCGGCTCGCTCGACATCGTGTTCGGGGAGATCGATCGATGACCGGGACCGCGGTTCCGTTGAAGCCGCAGGGCGCGCCGTTCGCGTTCGATGCCGCGAACGAGGCTCTCGCGACCAGGATCATCGCCCGTTACCCGCAGGGCCGGCAGGCGAGCGCGGTGATTCCGCTGCTCGATCTCGCCCAGCGTCAGTGCGGCGGCTGGCTGCCCAAGGAAGCGGTCGAGTACATGGCCGAGCGGCTGCTGATGCCGTTGATCCGCGTCTACGAAGTCGTGACCTTCTACACGATGTTCAACCTCTCGCCGGTCGGGAAGCACGTCATCGGCGTGTGCACGACGACACCGTGCGCGCTGCGCGGCTCGGCCGAGATCGTCGATGCGTGCCGCAAGCGACTCGGCGTCGACCTCAATGAGACGACCGCCGACGGTATGTTCACGCTCACCGAGGTCGAGTGCCTCGGCGCCTGCGTGAATGCCCCGATGGCGCAGATCGGCGACGACTTCTATGAGGACCTCGATGCGGCGTCGATGACCCGCATCATCGACGCGTTCGCCAGGGATGAGACGCCGAATCCGGGGCCGCAGTCGGGCCGCCGCACGTCGGAGCCCCTCGACGGACCGACGACGCTCAGGGAATTCCAGGGGAAGACGCGCTGATGTTGGACGACAAGGACCGCATCTTCACCAACCTGTACGGCTACGAGGACTGGCGCCTCGCCGGCGCGCGGGCGCGCGGCGACTGGGACGGCACCAAGGACATCCTCGCCAAGGGGCGGGACTGGATCATCAATGAGATGAAGGCGTCGGGCCTGCGCGGCCGCGGCGGCGCCGGCTTCCCGACCGGCGTGAAATGGTCGTTCATGCCGAAGCAGTCCGACGGCCGTCCGTCGTACCTCGTCATCAACGCCGACGAGGGCGAGCCCGGCACGTGCAAGGACCGCGACATCATGCGCCACGACCCGCACAAGCTGGTCGAGGGCGCGCTGGTCGCGAGCTTCGCCTGCGGCGCGAACGCCTGCTACATCTACATCCGCGGCGAGTTCAAGCGCGAGGCCGAGAATCTCGAGGCCGCGATCGACGAGGCCTATGCGGCGGGTCTGGTCGGCAAGAACGCCTGCGGCTCGGGCTTCGATTTCGACATCTACGTGCATCGCGGCGCCGGCGCCTACATCTGTGGCGAGGAGACGGCTCTTCTCGAGAGTCTCGAGGGCCGCAAGGGCCAGCCGCGCCTGAAGCCGCCGTTTCCGGCGGGCGCCGGTCTCTACGGCTGTCCGACCACCGTCAACAACGTCGAGTCGATCGCCGTCGCGCCGACCATCATGCGGCGCGGCGCCGCCTGGTTCGCGGCGCTTGGTCGCCCGAACAACACCGGCACCAAGGTTTTCTGCATCTCCGGCCACGTGAACAAGCCGTGCAACGTGGAAGAGGTGATGGGCATCCCGATGCGGGAGCTGATCGAGAAGCACGCCGGCGGCGTGCGCGGCGGCTGGGACAACCTGCTGGCCGTCATCCCCGGCGGCTCGTCGGTGCCGCTGCTGCCGAAGTCGATCTGCGACACCGTGCCGATGGATTTTGATTCCTTGCGCGCCGTGCAGTCGGGCCTCGGCACCGCCGCCGTCATCGTGATGGACAAGTCGACCGACGTGGTTGCCGCGATCGCGCGGCTCTCGAAGTTCTACAAGCATGAGAGCTGCGGCCAGTGCACGCCGTGCCGCGAGGGCACCGGCTGGATGTGGCGGGTCATGGAGCGCATGGTCTCGGGCCAGGCGAGGGTCGAGGAGATCGATCTGCTGCTCGACGTCTCCAAGGAGATCGAAGGCCACACGATCTGCGCCCTGGGCGATGCGGCCGCATGGCCGATCCAGGGGCTGATGCGTCATTTCCGCCACGAGGTCGAGCGCCGCATCACCGAGCGCGCCGGCGCGACCCGGGCGGCCTGAGGAAGTAGAGATGCCGAAGCTCACCATCGACGGCAAGGAAGTCGAAGTCCCGGCCGGAACCACCGTGATCCAGGCGTGCGAGGTCGCGGGCGTGGAGATTCCGCGCTTCTGCTACCACGAGCGGCTGTCGATCGCCGGCAACTGCCGCATGTGCCTGGTCGAGATGGAGAAGTCGCCGAAGCCGATCGCCTCGTGCGCGATGCCGGCGGCCGACGGAATGGTGATCAAGACCGACACGCCGATGGTGCACAAGGCACGCAAGGGCGTGATGGAGATGTTGCTCATCAACCATCCGCTCGATTGCCCGATCTGCGACCAGGGCGGCGAGTGCGACCTGCAGGACCAGGCGCTGTTCTACGGCTTCGACCGTTCGCGCTTCCTCGAGCAGAAGCGCGCCGTGAAGGACAAGGACTTCGGTCCGCTCATCGAGACGCACATGACGCGCTGCATCCACTGCACGCGCTGCATCCGCTTCGCGTCCGAAGTGGCGGGCACCGACGAGCTCGGCGCGCTGGGCCGCGGCGAGGACATGGAGATCAGCACCTACCTCGACGCCATCGTCGGATCGGAGCTGTCGGGCAACGTCATCGACCTGTGCCCGGTCGGCGCGCTGGTGTCGAAGCCGTACGCGTTCACCGCGCGGCCGTGGGAGCTCAGCCACACCGAATCGGTCGACGCCATGGACGCGCTTGGCGCTTCGATCCGCATCGATGCGCGCGGGCCCGAAGTCCTGCGCGTGCTGCCTCGCCTCAACGAGGACGTCAACGAGGAGTGGCTGTCGGACAAGTCGCGCTTCTCGTGGGACGGGCTCAAGCGCCAGCGCCTCGACCGGCCGTACGTCCGCGTCGCCGGCAAGCTGCGCGAGGCCGACTGGAGCGAGGCGTTCACCGCCATCGCCCGCAAGCTCTCGGCGATGACCGGCAACAAGATCGCCGCCATCGCCGGCGACCAGGCCGACTGCGAGTCGATGTTCCTGCTCAAGTCCCTGATGCAGTCGCTCGGTTCGACCGACATCGACTGCCGTCAGGACGGCGCGGCACTCGACGCCTCGTCGCGCGCCGCGTACCTCTTCAACTCGTCCGTCGCCGGAATCGAGCAGGCCGACGCGCTGCTGCTGATCGGCACCAATCCGCGCCTCGAGTCGCCGGTGCTCAACGCCCGCATCCGCAAGCGCTGGCTCGCCGGCAACTTCCCGATCGGCATCGTCGGCGTCGAGGCGGACCTGACCTATCGCGGCCAGCATCTCGGCACCAGCGCCACCGTGCTGAACGACATCGCCACCGGCCGTCACGCCTTCGCCGAGACGCTCAAGAACGCCAAGAAGCCGATGCTGATCGTGGGGCAGGGGGCGCTCGCGCGCCCCGACGGAGCCGCGATCCTCGCCGCCGCCAAGGCGGTCGCCGATGCGCTCGGCTTCGTGCGCGACGGCTGGAACGGCTTCAACGTGCTGCACACCGCGGCGGCTCGCGTCGGCGGCCTCGATCTCGGCTTCGCGCCGGGCCCGGGCGGCCGCGACGTCGCCGGCATTCTCGAGGGCGCAGCGACCGGCGCGATCGACTTCGTCTATCTGCTCGGCGCCGACGAGATCGACACGTCGAAGCTCGGCAAGGCATTCGTCGTCTACCAGGGGCACCACGGCGACCGCGGCGCGCACCGCGCCGACGTCATCCTGCCGGGCGCCGCCTACACCGAGAAGCACGCGATCTACGTCAACACCGAGGGCCGTCCGCAGCACACGCACCGGGCGGTGTTCCCGCCGGGCGACGCCCGCGAGGACTGGCGCATCCTGCGGGCGCTCTCCGAGGTGCTGGGCAAGAAGCTGCCCTATGACACCGTCGAGGCGGTTCGTGCCGGCATGGCCGAAGCCAATCCGGTGTTCGCGAAGATGGACCGCATCGTTCCCTCGACCTGGGGCGCGTTCGGCACCGCCGGCCAAATCTCGGATGCGCCGCTCGCCTCGCCGATCGCCAATTTCTACCAGACCGATCCGATCTCCCGGGCCAGCCCGACCATGGCCAAGTGCACGGCCCTCCACATGAGCGGCGTCGAAAGGACGGGCACCCATGGCTGAGGCCTGGAACCTTTACGGCGAGCCGCTCGCCGGCACGATCCTCCAGATCATCGCGATCCTCATCCCGCTGATCCTTGCGGTCGCCTATCTCACGCTCGCCGAGCGCAAGGTCATCGCCGCGATGCAGCTCCGCAAGGGTCCGAACGTCGTCGGTCCGTTCGGCCTGCTGCAGCCGATCGCCGACGCGCTCAAGCTCCTGTTCAAGGAGACGGTGATCCCGACCCGCGCCAACAAGTTCGTGTTCGTGATCGCGCCGATGGTGACCTTCGTGCTGTCGATGGTCGCCTGGGCGGTGATCCCGTTCGCCGACGGCTGGGTGGTCTCCGACATCAACGTCGGTATCCTCTACCTGTTCGCGATCTCCTCGCTCGGCGTCTACGGCATCATCATGGCCGGCTGGGCGTCGAACTCGAAGTATGCGTTCCTGGGCGCGCTGCGCTCCGCCGCCCAGATGGTCTCGTACGAGATCTCGATCGGCTTCGTGATCATCTCGGTGCTGCTCTGCGTCGGCTCGCTGAACCTGTCGGACATCGTCCGCGCCCAGGAGAAGGTGTGGTTCGCGCTGCCGCTGCTGCCGATGTTCGTCATCTTCTTCATCTCGGCCCTGGCCGAGACCAACCGCGCGCCGTTCGACCTGCCCGAGGCCGAAGCGGAGCTGGTCGCGGGCTACAACGTCGAATACTCGTCGATGACCTTCGCCCTGTTCTTCCTCGGCGAGTACGCCAACATGATCCTGATGAGCGGGATGACCTCGGTCCTGTTCCTCGGTGGCTGGCTGCCGCCGGTGAACATCGCGCCGTTCAACTGGATTCCGGGCCCGATCTGGTTCGCCCTCAAGATCGCGCTCGTCCTGTTCTTCTTCCTGTGGGTGCGCGCGACGTTCCCGCGCTACCGCTACGACCAGTTGATGCGCCTCGGCTGGAAGGTGTTCCTGCCGATCTCGCTGTTCTGGGTGGTGGCGACGGCCGGCGTGCTCCGGGCCTTCGGGTGGGTGCCGTGAGCTCCCCCGCAATTCGTTTCGCCCGCCGGTCCGCCGGCGTGGAGGTGTGAGATGGCGTTTCTCGATCGCTCGACCAGGTCGCTGTTTCTGAGCGAGCTGATTGCCGGCATGGGCCTGACGCTGCGCTACTTCTTCCGGCCGAAGGTGACGCTCAACTACCCGCACGAGAAGGGCTTTCTGAGCCCGCGCTTTCGCGGCGAGCACGCGCTGCGCCGCTATCCCAACGGGGAAGAGCGCTGCATCGCCTGCAAGCTGTGCGAGGCGATCTGCCCGGCCCAGGCCATCACCATCGAAGCCGAGCCGCGCGAGGACGGCAGCCGCCGCACCACGCGCTACGACATCGACATGACGAAGTGCATCTACTGCGGCTATTGCCAGGAGGCATGCCCGGTCGACGCGATCGTCGAGGGACCGAACTTCGAGTTCGCGACCGAGACGCGCGAGGAGCTGATGTACAACAAGGACAAGCTGCTCGCGAACGGCGACCGCTGGGAAGGCGAGATCGCCGCCAATCTCGCGGCCGACGCGCCGTACCGCTGAGCCGAGGGGGAAGGGGAATACGATGACCTTGGAGATGGTGCCGCAGCTCGTCAATGCTGCCGCCTTCTACCTGTTTGCGTTCGTCGCCGTGGCCTCGGGCGCCATGGTCGTGTCCGCGCGCAACCCGGTTCACGCCGTCCTGTTCCTGATCCTGGCGTTCTTCAACGCCGCCGGCCTGTTCGTGCTGATGGGCGCCGAGTTCGTGGCGATGATCCTCGTCATCGTCTACGTCGGCGCGGTCGCGGTGCTGTTCCTGTTCGTCGTCATGATGCTCGACATCAACTTCGCCGAGCTGCGCGAAGGCTTCCTGCGCTACCTGCCGATCGGCGCGCTGATCGGTATCGTGCTCTTGGCCGAACTGATGTTCGTGTTCGCGACCTGGGCGATCGGCCCGTCGGAGGGCGCGCTCGCCGCGCCGATGCCGTCGCCGGCCGACGTCTCCAACACCAAGGCTCTCGGGCTGATCCTCTATACGAAGTACGTCTACGCCTTCCAGGCGGCGGGCGCGGTGCTGCTCGTCGCCATGATCGGCGCCATCGTGCTGACGCTGCGCGACCGCGGCGGCGTGCGCCGCCAGCGCATCGCCGAGCAGGTCAGCCGGCCGCGCTCGGCCTCGGTCGAGATCGTCCACGTCGAAGTCGGAAAGGGCGTCTGATGCTGACGATCGGCCTCGCTCACTACCTCGCCGTCGCCGCCGTCCTGTTCACGCTGGGCATTTTCGGCATTTTCCTCAACCGCAAGAACGTCATTGTCATCCTGATGTCGATCGAGCTGATGCTGCTCGCCGTGAACATCAACTTCGTCGCGTTCTCGGCCGCGCTCGGCGATCTCGTCGGCCAAGTGTTCGCGCTGTTCGTCCTCACCGTCGCCGCCGCGGAAGCGGCGATCGGCCTTGCGATCCTCGTCGTCTACTTCCGCAACCGCGGCTCGATCGCGGTCGAAGACATCAACCTGATGAAGGGCTGAGCGTATGTACGCCGCCACCGTCTTATTGCCGCTGTTCGGCGCGACCGTCGCCGGCCTCTTCGGTCGCTGGATCGGCGCGCGCGGCGCTCAGGCGGTGACCTGCGGCGCGCTGCTGCTCGCCGCCGTCCTCGCCATCCCGATGTGCTACGACGTGGCCGTGCTCGGCCACACCCGCGACGTCGATCTCTTCTCGTGGATCCACTCGGGCGACGTCGACGTCGTCTGGTCGCTCCGCTTCGATCAGCTCTCGGCGGTGATGGTGACCATGGTCACCTGGGTCTCGGCGATGATCCACCTGTACTCGATCGGGTACATGGCCCACGACCGCTCGATCCCGCGGTTCTTCTCGTACCTGTCGCTGTTCACCTTCTTCATGCTGACGCTGGTGACGTCGAACAACTTCGTTCAGATGTACTTCGGCTGGGAAGGCGTCGGCGTGGCGTCCTATCTGCTGATCGGATTCTGGTACGAGCGCCCGTCGGCGGGCGCCGCCGCGATCAAGGCGTTCGTCGTCAACCGCGTCGGCGACTTCGGCTTCGCGCTCGGCATCTTCGCCGTGTTCGCGGTGTTCGGCTCCGTCTCGTTCGACCCGGTATTTGCCGCGGTTCCGAACTTCGCCGGCACCGGCACGACCATTTTGGGCTACCAGGTCGACTATCTCACGCTGATCTGCCTCCTGCTGTTCGTCGGCGCCATGGGCAAGTCGGCCCAGCTCGGCCTCCACACCTGGCTGCCGGACGCCATGGAAGGCCCGACCCCGGTCTCGGCGCTGATCCATGCCGCGACCATGGTCACCGCCGGCGTCTTCATGGTCTGCCGGCTGTCACCAATGTTCGAGTATGCGCCCCACGCGCTGTTCTTCGTGACGCTGGTCGGCGCCTCGACCGCGTTCTTCGCCGCCTCGGTCGGCATGGTCCAGAACGACATCAAGCGGGTCATCGCCTATTCGACCTGCAGCCAGCTCGGCTACATGTTCTTCGCCGCGGGCGTATCCGCGTATCCGGCGGCGATGTTCCACCTCATCACCCACGCCTTCTTCAAGGCGCTTTTGTTTCTCTCCGCGGGCTCGGTCATCCACGCCATGTCGGACGAGCAGGACCTGCGCCGGATGGGCGGCATCTGGCGCCTGATCCCAGTCACCTACGGCCTGATGTGGATCGGCTCGCTGGCGCTCGCCGGCGTCCCGTACTTCGCCGGCTACTTCTCCAAGGATTCGATCATCGAATCGGCGTTCGCGGCCCACACCTCGATCGGCACCTACGCCTTCGTGCTCGGCGTCTGCGCCGCGCTGCTGACGGCGTTCTACTCCTGGCGTCTCCTCTACATGGCGTTCCACGGCCCCACCCGCGCCGACCATCACACCTTCGAGCATGTGCACGAGTCGCCGAAGATCATGCTGGTGCCGATGATGGTGCTGGCGGTGGGCGCGATCCTGTCGGGCGCACTGCTCGCCGGTCCGTTCGTCGGCGAGGAGTCGGCCGAGTTCTGGGGCAAGGCGATCCTGATTCTGCCGGGCCACGACGCGCTGATCGAGGCGCACCACGTGCCGACCTGGGTGAAGCTCGCGCCGCTCGTCGTCGGCCTGATCGGCATCGCGCTCGCGACCTGGCTCTACCTGAAGCGCACCGATCTTCCGGGCAAGATCGCGACGGCCTTCCGCGGCCTCTACCTGTTCCTCCTGAACAAGTGGTACTTCGACGAGCTCTACGACCGCCTGTTCGTGCAGCCGGCGTTCCGCATCGGCCGCGGCCTGTGGCTCGGCGGCGACAAGGCGGTGATCGACGGCGTCGGTCCCGACGGCATCGCCAACGTCACGACCGACCTCGCGCGCGGCGCGGGCAAGGTCCAGACCGGCTACGTCTATCACTACGCGTTCGCGATGCTGGTCGGCGTCGTGATTTTTGTGAGTTGGTATCTCTGGCGGGCGGGGCACTAGACGATGAGCTGGCCTGTACTCTCGGTCACGATCTTCCTGCCGCTGCTCGGCACCGCGTTCATCATGATGGTGCGCGGCGACGAGGAAACGGTCGCCCGCAACGCCCGGGCCATCGCGCTGTGGACGTCGCTCGCAACCTTCGTCGTCTCGCTGCTCGTGTGGGCCAACTTCGACCCGCGCAACGCCGGCTTCCAGCTGATGGAGGAGGCGCCGTGGATTCCGGCGCTCGGCATCAACTACCGCGTCGGCGTCGACGGCATCTCGATCTTCTTCGTCCTGCTGTCCACGTTCCTGACGCCGCTCTGCATCCTCGCGAGCTGGGTCGCCGTCACCCGGCGCGTGCGGGAGTACATGATCTCCTTCCTTGTGCTCGAGACGCTGATGGTCGGCATGTTCTGCGCGCTCGACTTCATTCTCTTCTATCTGTTCTTCGAGGGCGTGCTGATCCCGATGTTCCTGATCATCGGAGTCTGGGGCGGCCCGCGCCGCGTCTACTCGGCCTTCAAGTTCTTCCTCTACACCCTGACCGGCTCGGTCCTGATGCTGATCGCGCTGCTCGTGATCTACTTCGAGGCCGGCTCGACCGACATCCCGACGCTGATGACACACGACTTCCCGGTCGCGATGCAGAAGTGGCTGTGGATCGCCTTCTTCGCCTCGTTCGCGGTGAAGGTGCCGATGTGGCCGCTCCACACCTGGCTGCCCGACGCCCACGTCGAGGCGCCGACCGCGGGCTCGGTGATCCTGGCGGGCGTGCTGCTGAAGATGGGCGGTTACGGCTTCCTGCGGTTCTCGCTGCCGATGCTGCCGGAGGCGAGCCACTACTTCGCGCCGTTCGTGTTCGCGCTTTCGGTCATCGCCGTGATCTACACGTCGCTGGTGGCGCTCGCCCAGGAGGACATGAAGAAGCTGATCGCGTACTCGTCGGTTGCCCATATGGGCATCGTGACGCTCGGCATCTTCGCCTTCACCGAACAGGGCATCCAGGGCGCCATATTCCAGATGCTGAGCCACGGCGTCGTCTCGTCCGCGCTGTTCCTCTGCGTCGGCGTCGTCTACGACCGCATCCATTCGCGCGACATCGCGCGCTATGGCGGGCTTGCGATCCGGATGCCGGCCTACGCCGCCGTGTTCATGGTGTTCATGCTGGGCGCGGTTGGCCTGCCGGGCACCTCGGGTTTCGTCGGCGAGTTCCTCGTGCTGCTCGGCACCTGGCAGGTCGACCGTCTCGCGACGACGCTGGCGGCGACCGGCATGATCCTTGGCGCCGCCTACATGCTGTGGCTCTATCGTCGCGTGATCTTCGGGGCGCTCGAGAAGGAGGATCTCAAGGCGATTCTCGATCTCAGCCCGCGCGAGATCGCCGTGTTCGTCCCCCTGGTCCTCGTCGTCATCTGGATGGGCATCTACCCGGCGCCGTTCCTCGAAGGGATGTCGGCCGCCGTCCAGAACCTGGTCGACCAGGTGCAACTCGCCAACGGGCCGCAGCCGACCGGGCTTGCGTCGCTGCTGGGCCGCTGAGGTCATCATGGATCGCTTCTCTCTCGTGGCACTTTCCCCCGCCTGGCCCGAGGTCTTCCTCGCGCTCTCCGGCATGGCGCTGCTGATGATCGGCGTCTACGGCGGCGGTCCCAGGGGCGGCAACAACTCGTTCCGGCTCGTCTCCTGGCTCGCCGTTGCGGCGATGGTGGTGACGGGCGGTCTGGTGACGCTCGGCTCCGACGGCGGCTCGGTTCAGGCGTTCGGCGGCGTGTTCATTGCCGACTCGTTCGCCCGCTTCATGAAGGTGCTGATCCTCGGCAGCTCGGCGCTGACGCTGCTTCTCTCGCTCGCCTTCGCCGAGAAGGAGGACATGGCCAGGTTCGAGTATCCGGTGCTGTTCGTGTTCGCCACCCTCGGCATGATGATGATGGTGTCGGCGAACGACCTCCTGTCGCTGTACCTTGCGCTCGAGCTGCAGAGCCTGACGCTCTACATCATCGCCGCGTTCCGCCGCGATTCGCTCAAGTCGACCGAGGCCGGCCTCAAGTACTTCGTCCTCGGCGCGCTGTCGTCCGGCATGCTGCTCTACGGCATCACGCTGGTGTACGGCTTCGCCGGCTCGATCTCGTTCCCGGTGCTGGCCGAGACCTTTGCCAACGGCGTGTCGATCGGCGCGGTGTTCGGTCTGGTGTTCATCGCCGCCGGCCTCGCGTTCAAGGTCGCCGCGGTGCCGTTCCACATGTGGACCCCCGACGTCTACGAGGGCGCGCCGACTCCGGTCACCGCATTCTTCTCGGTGGCGCCCAAGGTCGCCGCCGTCGGCCTGTTCGTCCGCGTCATGATGGGGCCGTTCGCGCCGCTCGCCGGCGAGTGGCAGCAGATCATCGTCTTCATCTCGATCGCCTCGATGGCGCTCGGCGCGGTCGCCGCCATCAACCAGACCAACATCAAGCGGCTGATGGCCTACAGCTCGATCAGCCACATCGGCTACGTGCTGATCGGTCTCGCCGCCGCGACCGAGCAGGGCGTCGAGGCGATCGGGGTCTATCTCGCGATTTACATCTTCATGAGCATCGGCACCTTCGCGGTGATCCTCGCCATGCGCTCCAAGGGCGTGGCGGTCGAGGGCATCGACGACCTGAAGGGTCTGGCTCGCACGCGCCCCGGCCTCGCGCTCGCCATGGCGATTTTCATGTTCGCGATGGCCGGCATCCCACCGCTCGCCGGATTCTTCGGCAAGCTCTACGTGTTCCTGGCAGCCGTGCAGGCCGGCATGTACGCGCTCGCCGTCTTCGGCGTCCTGGCGAGCGTGGTGGCCGCCTACTATTACGTGCGCATCGTCAAGATCATGTACTTCGACGAGCCGGTCGGCGTGTTCGATCCGATGCCCGGCGCCGAGGTTGGCGCGATCACCTTCGTGTCGGCGGTCTTCGTCATGTTCTTCTTCGTCTATCCGCAGCCGATCCTGATCGGCGCCGCGCGCGCCGCCCACGCGCTGTTCGCGGGCTGACGTTTTGACGGCAACGCTGCCCGCGTTCTTCCGCGCCGTCGCGCTCGACGAGACCGGCTCCACCAACGACGACGCGACCACGGCCGCGCGCGAGGGTGCCGCCGAGGGCACGCTGATCTGGGCGCGGCGGCAATTGAAAGGTCGCGGCCGCCGCGGCCGCACCTGGGTCAGCCCCGAGGGCAATCTCCATCTCTCGATCGTGCTGCGGCCGAACGTGCCGCCGGCGCGCGCGGGCGAGATCGCCTTTGTCGCCGCACTCGCCGCCGCCGAAGCCTGCGCCGCGTTCGCGCGTTCCGCCGACGTGCGCTGCAAGTGGCCCAACGACGTGCTGGTGGACGGCCGCAAGTGCGCGGGGCTGCTGATCGAGTCGTCGATCACCGGTTCGGCGCTCGACTGGAT
>Ga0310811_10005320_pt1 | contig 16266 bp, 12 predicted proteins | sample YCmetagenome_FD_207642 | JGI IMG/M metagenome (GOLD analysis project Ga0310811, IMG submission 207642) | Soil microbial communities from experimental microcosm in Duke University, North Carolina, United States - YC | ecosystem: Engineered > Artificial ecosystem > Soil microcosm > Unclassified ...
GTCGTGGGGCGCGCCGCGGTCGCGCACGTCCGAGCCGCAGCGGGACACGGCTCCGCCGCGCGCCCGCGATCCGCGCCGGGAACCCGCGTCAGCTCGCACCGCAGCGTCGCAGCGGACGACGAGCCCTGACACCCGCGCAGCCGCGGGCCGCCCGCAAGCCGTCGGCGGCCCGCAGCCGGGCGCCGAGCGCCCGACCGCGCCGCACACGTCGTACGCGGCACCCGCGGCCCCCGCCCGCCCCACCGCCGTCCCCGCACCCGCTCCAGCCCCCGCCTCCACCCCTTCGCCCTCCTCCCCGCCCGCGCTCGCCGCCGTGCCCCCGCTGCCGCCGATCTCCCAGGCGCCCCGACTTCCCGACGAGGAGCCCGCGTCAGCCGGATCGCCCAATCCAGCCCGCCGCCGCGGACGCTGGCCCGAGCCCGAGTACTTCACCCCCGAGCTCGGTGAGGTCTCCCTCGGCCGCGAGGGGCTGGCCAGGGCCGCCGGGATCGCCGAGGAGTGGCTGGACGAGCTCGCCGCCCACGGACTGATCAGCGGCCGCGAGCCGGCCACCGGCGCCGACCTGCTCGTCGCCCGCGCCGCGGCCGAGCTGCTGGGCCACGGGATCGAGCCCCGCCACCTGCGCCCGGTGGCCGTTTCCGCCGCCCGCACGGCCGCGCTGGTCAAGGCCGCGAAGGGCGGCTCCTCCCGCTCCGCGGGCGCGCAGACGGCGGCGGCGATGGTCCGCTTGGAGGCGGCCCTGCTTCGCGCCGCGCTGCTGGACGACTAGGCTAGGGGACGTGAACGAGCTCGATGTCGTTGGAGTGCGCGTCGAACTGCCCTCGAATCTCCCGATCGTGCTGTTGCGGGAGAGTTCCGGGGAGCGGTACCTGCCGATCTGGGTGGGCCAGTCGGAGGCGCAGGCGATCGCCGCCGCCCTGGAGGGCGCGCAACCGCCGCGCCCGCTTACCCACGACCTGTTCCGGGACACGTTGAAGGCCCTCGGCCGCCGGCTGACCGCGGTGCACATCACCGCGCTCCGGGGCGGCACCTTCTTCGCCGAGCTGCTGTTCGACGGCGGCGTCACGGTCTCCTCGCGGTCCTCCGACGGGATCGCGCTGGCGCTGCGCTGCGGAGCCAAGATCTTCGCCGCCGAGCCGGTCCTCGCCGAGGCGGGGATCCTGCTGCCGGACGACCAGGAGGACGAGGTCGAGCGCTTCCGCGAGTTCCTCGACCAGGTCTCCCCGGAGGACTTCGAGTCCTGAGGCGGAATCGAAGGTACGGTGTGGAGAACGACCGGAGCGTCCGCCGGCGGCCCGCAAGGCCTTCCGCCGGCGGCCCGGGTCGAACGACGGACGTCCGAAGTCCGACTCGCCGCCGAGCCGGCGGTGGTTCCACCCCGGATTCCGGGCGGATCCGCGCGGATCCCCGGCGACCGCACGTCGGATCGACGGCGAATCCCCGCAGCCTGCGCGGTACTGCATCCGGGTGGCGCGATTCCCGGCGCGGCGGTCGTTGACGGAGCCCGGGCGGCGTGCGTAGCGTCGTGCCGTTCGCGCGGTCCCGTCACCGGTTCGGCCGGTCGGGAGCGCCCGTGGGGATTGGACACGCCGCCGACGGGACAGGATCAAGCTGAGGTGCATGTGCATCCCGGCGGAGCGTGAGCGGGCCGTCGACGGCCCGCCGGGTGGGCGCGGCGGCCGTCGGACACGGCCCGGAACAGCCGGGTGGCAGGTGCGATCGGCGCCGCTGGTGGAGAGGTGGTGGGTGTGGGCACGCGAAATGATGAGGCCGCCGGGCGCGAGCCTGCGACCGCGGCACGCGCGGCCTTCGGCTACCGCGGCACGGTCGCCTGCGCGGCGGCCGGCATCACGTACCGCCAGCTGGACTACTGGGCCCGCACCGGCCTCGTGGGGCCGACTCTCAGGGCCGGCAGCGGACCGGGCCTCTACAGCTTCCGCGACGTCGTCATCCTGAAGATCGTCAAGCGCCTCCTCGACGCCGGTGTCTCCCTCCACAACATCCGCGCCGCGGCAGGCCACCTGGGCACCCGCGCCGCCTCCGAACTCGCCGGCATCACGCTCATGAGCGACGGCGCCGCCATCTTCGAGTGCTCGTCCCCGAACGAGGTCATGGAGCTCCTCGACGGCGGCCAGGGCGTCTTCGGCATCTCCGTAGGCGCCGTCTGCGCCGAGATCGAGGAAGTCCTGCGCCAACTCCCCGGCGAGGAGCCGACCTCCGACGAGGTCGAGGTCCCCAGGGCCGTCCTCCCGCCCGGTGTGGTCGACGAACTCGCCGAGCGGCGCCGATTTCGGGCCGGCTGAAGGGGATCGGGGCACCGGGCCGCGCTGATCAGCGCTCGACGACGGCCCGTCCGCGGTAGCCGGCCGACGGCCGGGCGGCGTCCGGCGCCTCGCCGCCCTCGCCGCCCTCGCCGCCCTCGCCGTCCGGCATCCCGGTATCCGGCATCCCGGCATCCGGCATCCCGGTGGAAACAAACATTCTTTCATTCACCTCTGCGTGTCATGTGCCACCCGGTCGGCGCCTGCCTGGGAGATTGGAGGGCGGTACGCCGACGGGCGCACCGCGGCGGGCCCGAAGGAGGCGTGGTGGGCGAGACGGGGAGCGAGCGGGATTCGGCGGCGGCCCGGCTGCTGGAAGCGGAGCTGCCGCGACCGCCCGCGGCGCCGCCGGGGCCGGCCCACGCCGCCCCGCGGCGGGACCCGTCCCGGCGGCGTGCGCTGGCCGGCGTACTCGTCGCGGCCCTTCTGATCGCAGGGGGCTACCACGCATTGCGGCCGCACGGATCGCTTGCGGCGTTCAGCATGGGCGACCGCCTCTTCGGCCCGCCCACGTTCTACGTCTCCCCGGACGGGAGCGACTCCGCCGCGGGCACGTCGCCGCAGAGCGCGTGGCGCACGCTCAAGCAGGCCGACAGGCATGTGTTCACGCCGGGCGAGCGGCTGCTGCTGCGGGGCGGCGCGAGTTTCACCGGAAGCCTGACCTTCCGCCGCGGCGAGGCCGGCGATCCGGCGAACCCGGTGATCGTGGGCTCCTACGGCACCGGCCGGGCGAGGATCGCCGCCGCCGGCGAGCCGGGAGTGGACGTCTACGACACGGCCGGCATCGATATCAGGAGCCTCGTACTGACCGGCGGGACTCCGGCCGACCGCACCGTCAGCGGGATCGCGCTCTTCAGCGACCTGGCCAAGGGCCCGAGGCTGCAGCACGTGTCGGTGACCGACGTGGACGTGTCCGGATTCCGGGTGGGCGTGTCGATGGGCGGTGCTTCGGCCGGCGCCGGATTCCGCGACGTGCAGGTGACCGACAGCGTGCTGCACGGCAACCGCGACAGCGGACTGAGCAGCTTCGGCCCGCACTTCGACGCGGCCGCGCCGCAATACGCCAACGAGAACGTGCTCGTCTCCGGCGTCCAGGCGTTCGGCAACCTCGGCAACGCGCTCGACCACCTGCACAACACCGGCAACGGGATCGACCTCGGCAGCGTCCGCGACGCGATCGTCGAACGATCGGTCGCGCACGGCAACGGCAAGTACTGCGACGCGCCCGAAGGGCCGGTCGGCATCTGGGTCTACGACTCCACCGGCGTGGTGGTCCAGCACAACGTGTCCTACGACAACTACTCGGGCGGGCACACCGACGGCGGCGGATTCGACCTGGACCAGAACGTGTCCGATTCGGTCGCGCAGTACAACTACTCCCACGACAACGACGGTCCCGGCTTCCTGCTCTACACCGGAGCGGACAACGACGCGTTCGCGCGCAACACCGTGCGCTTCAACGTGAGCCGGGACGACTCCCGGAAGTTCCCGCTCTACGCGAGCGTCGCCGTGGTGGGCCGGATCATCGACGCGAGCATCTACCACAACACGGTGCTGACCCACGGCGGTGCCGACGCGGCTCCCGCGCTCCGCCTCGGGGACGGCCTGCGGGGCGTGACGATCCGCGACAACATCTTCCAGTCCTCCGGCAGCGAGATGATCGCCGCCTCCTACCGCTTCTCGACGGCCCAGGTCTCGCTCCAGGGCAACGACTACCACGTCGAGGATGCCGGAGCCTGGCACGTCGACTGGGGCTCCAGGTCCTTCCACTCGCTGGCCGCCTGGGCCGCGCGGACCAGGCAGGAAGGGGCCGCGTCGGGGCTCCTCGGCCTGGATCTCGATCCCGGCCTGGTGCTGGTCGCGGCGCCCGCCTGGGACCCGACCCGCACCCCGCTGCCGGCGCCGCGGGCCGGTTCGCCGATCACGGGCCGCGGCCTGGACCTGCGGGCCCGGTTCGCGCTGGACATCGGGCCGATGGACTACTTCGGCGCGGCTCCGGGCTCGTCCACGACGCCGGGGGCCGGCGGGCCGGCCCCCGCGCCGCGAGCGGGAGGCCCGAGCGCTCAGTCCTGATAGCCGTTCGGGTTGAGCTGCTGGAACAGCCACGCGTCCGCGCACATGGCGGACAGGTCCCGGGTCGTGCGCCAACCCCACTCCCGCTCGACGGCCGTGGGGTCGGCGACGAGATGGGCGACGTCTCCCGCCCGTCGGCCGACGATCTCGTACGGCAGCGGGCGCCCGCAGGCCGAGCTCATCGACGCCACCAGTTCGAGAACGGACGTCCCGACACCGGTGCCGAGGTTGAGGACGTGCAGCCCGGGATCGACCGAGGAGGCTTCGGGGTACAGGCGCTCCAGGGCCTCGCGATGGCCGTCCGCGACGTCCATCACGTGGATGTAGTCGCGTACCGCGGTTCCGTCCGTTGTGCCGTAGTCGCCGCCGAAGATGCTGAGCTTGTCGCGCCGTCCGATCGCGACCTGCATCGCGTAGGGCATGACGTTGTTCGGCACCCCCCGCGGGTCCTCGCCGAGCAGTCCGCCGGCATGGGCTCCGGCCGGATTGAAGTAGCGCAGCGAGAAGACGGTCAGTTCCGGCCACGCACGGCATGCGTCGGCGAGGATCTGCTCGCACATCGACTTCGAGCGCGAATACGGATTCGTCGGACGATGCGGCTCCTGCTCGCCCAGCGGAACGGGACGTGCGTCGCCGTAGATCGAGCATGACGAGGAGAAGACGAGCCGGTGCACCTCGTGCCGGCGCATGGCGCGCAGCAGCGAGATCAATCCGGAGACGTTGATGGAGTAGTAGTCGAGCGGAATCCCGATGGACTCGCCGATGGCCTTCTTCGCCGCGAAGTGGATGACGGCGTCGACGCGATGATCGCGGAAGACGCCGTCCAGCTGCGCTTCGTCGCGCACGTCCAGCCGGTAGGTCGCGAGGAGCGGACGCCCGGCGACCTTCTCGACCCGGCGCAGCGCGCCGGGGGAACTGTTGGAGTGGTCGTCGACGACGACCACTTCGTAGCCGTGCTCCAGCAGATCGACACAGGTGTGGCTTCCGATGAAGCCGGCGCCCCCGGTCACCAGAACGGTCGCGGATTCGGTCATGACGGTGCTGCCTCCAGGTTGTGCGGGAACGGAATCGCCGATGGGCGGGATTCACCAGCCCAGAACCCTCATCCCGTAGGCCGGGTAGTCCGCGACGGCCAGCGCGAGGGGGGCGAGTGCGGCGATCCCGATCCCGATCGCGCCCCACGCGGTGCCGAACGCCGCGCCGAGGGTCAGTCCGAACGACCGTCTGGCCTCTCTGACGTGCAGCAGCGGTACCGCGAACCCGACGGCGCAGTAGCACGCGGCGCCGAGGATGCACAGCAGGATGTAGCCCGGAGTGTGCCGTCCGAGCTGCTCCCCGGCGTACGCGGCCAGCGACAACGCCACGGCGATGACCGCGTAGGGCGCGAGAAGGCGCGCGGGCAGCGGCTGGACCCCGCTGCCCGCCTTGGGCGTCACGCGGAACGTCAGTTGCTTGGGCCGGAACCGCTGGATCGTGGCGCTCAGCACGCCCAGACCCACGTACGGCCAGCGGGTGAAGGTGAACAGCCAGTTCTCCCAGCTGATCACGGGCACGGACTGCGGGCGCATCAGCCCGCGCCGCCGGAACAGCAGCACCAGCAGGATCACCCAGACCGAGAGGCTGCTCAGGTGCGCCAGGAAGGCCAGGTAGTTGACCTTCATCCAGGTGACGCCGGTGACCGCCGAGATCACGGGCAGGCAGAGGCCGGCGATCGTGGACGTCAGCAGCAACGGGTAATAGCAGAGGGCGTAGACGAAGCGGAGCGCCAGGCCCGGACTCATCCGCCGCAGGTGCGGCGGGAAGAGATCGCACAGCAGCGTGGTCAGGCTGCGCGACCACTGGAACTCCTGGGTGAGCATGTCGGCGAACGTGAGCGGCCCGTCCCCGCGGGCGATCGCGTCGATCGCGAAACACCCCTGCCAGCCGGCCGAGTTGAGCAGGAAGGTGGTGGAGAAGTCCTCGGCCAGCTCCGGACCGAGGCCGCCGATGTCGCTGAGCGCCGCGGTGCGCACCGCGTAGTGCGAGCCGATGCAGATGGGCGCGAGGCCGAGGTTGTGGCCGAGCTGGATCGGACCGTGCCAGCTCGCCTCGCGGTGCAGTCTCCCGCGGGCGGCCCACGAGTTGGCGGCGTTCAGGTCGCAGACGCTGGGAGCGGCGACGTAGCCCACCGACGGGTCGGTGAACGGGCGGACCATGGCGGACAGGTAGGTCGGGGCGGGCACGTGGTCGCAGTCGAGTTGCGCGACCACGTCGTAGTCCCGGTAGCCCCAGTGGTCGTAGAAGTACGCCAGGTTCCCCTCTTTGCACCTGGTGCGCCTGGGCCAGGTGGCGCGATGGTACTCGGCGACTCCGAAGCGGGTGGACAGTCGCACGCCGTGCTCCGTGCACCAGGCGCGGACCTCGTCGGTGGGGGCCTCGTCGCACAGCCAGACGTCGAAGGGGGCCGTGCACTCCTGGGCCAGCATCGCCGTGAGGGTGTCCCGGGCCGTGGACCAGGACTCGGAGGGCGCCTTGGTCACGACGAAGGCGATGCGCAGCGGCGGCACCTCGAGGGCAGGGTCGACGTGCCGCAGATGGGCGACCGCCGCCAGGAAGTAGCCGGGGACCGCGGTGAAGTAGAGCAGCAGCACACTGTTCACGGCGAACGCCGCGGTTCCGACCCGGTGGGCCGGCTGGAGCCACCAGAACCAGAACTCGATGAAGCAGACCAGCCAGGCCGCTGACAGCGCTCCGACGAGCACGCGGTCCGTGGCCTTGAGCGTCGCCACGAAGATGGACGCGCCGACGGCCCGCTTCGGCCGCGGCGACCCGAACTGCGGGCCGCCGGGCCGCACCCGGACCACGTTGCCGCGGGAGACCGCCCGGATGTGTTCGTCCGGGCAGAGTTCGAAGGGCTGCTGGGCCGGGATCGCGTCCAATCGCGCCATGACGTCAGACCTGCGCCGGGGCGCCCTGCTCGGCGACGGGCGCCGGCGGGGCCTGAACCGGCAGCTGGTCGGCGGCCGGGCGGCCGCGGTCCGCTCCCGACTGGCCGCCGCGCAGCAGCAGCGCGGCCGCCGCGACCGCGTCCGGACGGGCGGCGAACCACTGCACGGTGCGCCGCAGACCCTCCTCGATCGAGACCTCCGGCGACCAGCCGAGAGCCTCCCGCACCCGGGTGACGACGGGCCGCCGGCGCGTCGGATCGTTCTGCGGAAGGCGGTGGAACTCGATCGCCGAGGACGATCCGGTGATCTCCAGGACGAGCTGGGCGAGTTCCCGCACCGTCCGTTCCTGCGGGTTGCCGATGTTGAGCGGTCCGGCCTCCGCGGAATCGATCATGGCGACGAGTCCGCGGACCAGATCGTCGACGTAGCAGAAGCTGCGCGTCTGATCGCCGCTCCCGTAGACGGTCAGCGGCTCGCCGCTCAGCGCCTGGACGATGAAGCTGGAGACCACGCGCCCGTCGCACGGACGCATCCGTGGACCGTACGTGTTGAAGATGCGCAGGATCCCGGTGTTCGCGCGGCGTCCCCGGTACGCCGTGGTGACCGCCTCCGCATAGCGCTTAGCCTCGTCGTAAACGCTGCGCGGGCCGATCGGGTTGACATTGCCCCAGTACTCCTCGTGCTGGGGATGCACGAGCGGGTCGCCGTACACCTCGCTCGTCGAGGCGAGGACGAAACGCGCCCCGTGCTGCGTCGCCAGGCGCAGCGCGTTCTCCGTGCCGCGGCTGCCGACCGCGAGTGTCTCCAACGGCAGCCGCAGGTAGTCCGGCGGTGAAGCCGGGCTGGCCAGATGGGCGACGGCGTCGACGGAGCCGGACAGCTCCAGCGGCATCGTCACGTCCGCCCGCACGAACTCGCACCCGAGGTGCCGCAGGTGCTCGATGTTCTCCAGTCGTCCCGTCGACAGATCGTCGGCGCAGACCACGGTATCGCCGCGCCGAACCAGGGCTTCACACAGATGCGACCCGAGAAAACCCGCGCCGCCCGTCACCACGACACGCATCCCAACCTCCAGCGTCAGTACCCGTCATGATCTTTGCCCGAGGCGCGCACGATGCCGTCCCAGGTCAGGTATAAATCCGTAGATTCGAGCTCCGCGAGGCGGATCGGGCCAGGGCCGCGCTCAGCGCGCCCCGGCACCCGCCGCGGCGGCGATGCCGTGCTGCGGGTGCAGCGCCGGGCGGCCGAGCTGCCAGACGTGCCAGCCGTTCGCCGACCACGGGTCGGCCTCGACCGCGTTGCGCACGTCCACGAGGACGCGGCTCCGGGCCGCGGCGCCGGCCCGGGCCGGCAGCGAGGCGTCCTTGGTGTACTGCGGCCACTCGGTCGCGATGACCACCACATCGGCGCCGGCGAGCGCCTCCTCGACCGTGTCCGCGCACCTCAGGTCGGGCCGCTGCCGCCGCAGCCCCGGCATCGCCTCGGGGTCGTGGACGACCGGCCGCGCGCCGTGCGCGATGAGGCGGTCGACCAGCGCGAGCGCCGGCGAGTGGCGCAGGTCGCTCGTCCCGGCCTTGAAGCTGGCGCCGAGGAAGGCGACGGGCACACCGTCGAGGGGGCCGCCGTGGGCCCGCTCGATCAGCTCGGCCGCGACTTCGATGCGCGCGGCGTTGACCTCCCGGACCGATTCCAGCAGGGCTCGCGCCCGATCGGCGCCCAGCTCTCCGAGACGGTGCGAGAAGGCGGCCACGTCCTTCGGCAGGCAGCCGCCGCCGTAGCCGATGCCGGGCCGCATGCCGGCGTGCCCGATCCGCTCGTCGATCCCGATCGCGTGCGCGACGGTGTTCACGTCGGCGCCGGCCAGGCCGCACGCCTCGGACAGGGCATTGATATAGGAGATCTTGGTGCACAGGAAGGCGTTGGCGGCGGACTTGACCATCTCGGCGGTGGCCGGATCGGTGACGATCATCTCCACGCCGCGGGCGAGGATGGGCGCGTACACCTCCTCCATCGCCTTCCGGGCGGCCGCGGAGCCCACGCCCGCCACGATCCGGTCCGGGCTGAGGCTGTCGTGCACGGCGTGGCCCTCGCGCAGGAACTCCGGGTTCCAGACCAGCTCGATCTCGCCGATCGTCGACCGGGCGTCGATGATTCGCTGGAGCGCGGCGACCGTGCCGACCGTGACGGTGCTCTTGCCGACGATGGTGCACGGCTTGCGCAACAGGGGTGCCAGGGACTCCACGACGCCGGTGAGACAACTGATGTCGTAGCCGCGGCCGTCCGCCCGCAGCGGGGTGCCCACCGCGAGGAAGTGCAGTTCGGCGAAGTCCGCCGCCGCGGCGAGGTCGGCGCAGAAGCGCAGCCTTCCGGATCCGACGTGCTCGGCCAGCAGTTCGGCGAACCCTTCCTCGTAGAAGGGCGCGATCCCGGCGCTGAGGGCCGCGCACTTGTCGGGGTCGAGCTCGATACCGATCACTTCATGGCCGAGCTCTGCCATCGCGGCAGCGTGCGGGGCACCTAAATGGCCGCATCCGATCACGGAAACACGCATGAACGCCACCCGTCTCTGTCGTCTGTCGGGGAACCGGCGAAGGACAGGCGACCGACGTGTCCGCCTCGCCCCCGGTTCCAGGCAGGGGATGATCCCGTGCCGACCAGGCTTCCATGGCGCAAACGGATAAACGTGTTCATAGCCGAGCATTAGCGAAAAATTAGGTTGAAATACCCCATTCGCACTATCCGGCCCGCAATCGCCGGTGCGGCCGAACGCCGCTCTTCGACACGCCGGGCCGGGGCGTCTCAGCCCGGCGTCGAGACCAGCCGGCCCAGGGCTCGAACCGTGCTGCGGACCTCGAGGAGGTACTTGGTCGCCGAGTAGTGCGAGAGGGGGAGCCTGGGGCGGTCGGTGGGCTTGCCGCCGATCGTGTCGATCTCGACGCCGTAGGGGAGGGCGAGGATGCGCAGGGCGGCGACGTGCTGGGGGAGGACGTAGATGGCGGTGCTGATGAGCAGGAGGCGTTCGCCGCGCTTGAGGTTGGCGACGTGGTCGGCGAAGAACTTGTAGGAATCGGCTGAATTCGCACGCCTCGTGCCGGGTTCGGAGGAGGGGGCGGCGACGACGCGGACGGGGAGGCCGTCGGCGGTGCGGTAGTGCTTGACGCCCCAGGTCCTTCCTATGTCGTCGAAGCGCTCGCCCTCCTCGAACTCGGGCTCGCCGAGCTCGAAGGCGCGGCGGGTGCCGGCGTCGAGGGCCTCGTACTCCTCGGTGAGGTCGCCCCAGCCGAGTTCCGCCGCCTGCTCGAACTCGTTGCCGACGAAGGGGCGGTGGGCGCCGAGGGTGGTGACCTCGCCGGCGGTGATCTCGCGTTCGCGGATGAGGTGCGCGGCGTACGAGGGGCGGGCTACGCAGGCGCGGATGAGGCCGCCGAGCATGAGCATGTGGTCGTAGTGGCGGTGCCGAGGCGGGTCGCCGCGCAGACCGAGGGCGTTCGAGGCTTCGATGACCATCGTCTGCCGGGCGTCGGTGAGGTCGAGTTCGGCGGCGAGGTTGCGTTCGAGGCCGCGACGGGTGTCCCAGCGCTCGGTGAACGTGTCGAGGGCGGCCAGCCGGGCCGGAAGCGGCAGGTCGGGGCGGGCGCGCCGGGTGTAGTCGTCCGGGTCGCCGCCGAATTCGGTGATCAGCGCGGCGAGCGGTTCCGAGGCGAGCCACGCCTCCGTGTCGGCCACGAGATCCCCGCTCGCGCCGATCAGCGGCTGCCGCTGGAAATCCCCGGCGTCGGTGCTCGCCACGCGCAGTGTCCTCTCGGTTCCCGGCCTCGTGCGGCGCCGGCGGTCGCTGGCGGAAGCCTAGCCGCTTCCCGTAAGCTGCTCGGTGTTTACGTAAACATGAACCCCGCGCGAGGAGCACCATGCCGATCGAGACCGGCCCGTCCGGCCGCCTCTGGCTGCTGTCCGGAACCAGTTCCAGCTACGCGATCGGCCTTGCTCTGGACGACGCGCTGCTCAACCTGCACTGGGGCCCGCGGATCACGCTCGCCGACGCGCAGGCGCTGGCCGCCGAGCCGGTCACGCAGGCGCGCGCCTTCGAGGGCGCCGCCGACGGGTACGAGGAGTACCCGACGGAGGGCGGCCTGCGGTTCGCCCGTCCCGCGCTGTCGGTGCGCGGGCGCGCGGCGGACTCGGTGATCCGGGGCACGGAGTGGACCTTCGCGGGATTCGAGACCGGGGTTCGGGCGGCGGCGGAGGCTGGGACGGAGGCATCGGCCGGCTCGGACGAGGTTGCGGACGAGCTGCATCTGCGGTTCGTGGATGAGCTTCTGTCACTGGAGATATCGCTGCACTACCGGCTGCATGCGCAATTCGACCTCGTCGAGCGCCGGGTGAGCGTTGCCGCGCGCGGGACTGCGGCGGCGCCCGTCGAGTTGCTGCGCGCCGATGCGGCGGCGTGGACGCTGCCGTTGCGGGATGAGTGGCGGCTTTCGGAGCTGCGCGGGCGGTTCGTGGGGGAGTCGCAGCTTGAGCGCGGGACCTTGCTGCACGGCGAGCACGTGTACGGCTCACGGCATGGGCACACGTCGCACAACCACCTGCCCTGGTTCGCGCTGGACGACGGTTCGGCGACCGAGGAGCGGGGGCAGGTGTGGAGCGGGGCGCTGGCGTGGTCGGGCAACTGGCGGTTCGCGGTGCAGTTGCTGCCGATGGGGCGGGTGCAGGTCACGGGAGGTGCCGGCGGCGACGAGTCGGGGCTCGTCGAGTTGGCACCGGGGGATGTGTATGAGAGCCCTGTCTTCGCGGCGCTCTACTCGGAGGACGGGTTCGGCGGCGCCAGCCGCGCCTGGCACGCGTATCAGCTCTCCTGCGTCGTGCCCAAGGCCGAACAGCTGCGGCCGGTGCTCTACAACTCCTGGGAGGCCACGCATTTCGACGTCTCCGAGGCGAGTCAGCGCAAGCTGGCCGACCGCGCCGCGGGGCTCGGCGTGGAGCTGTTCGTGGTGGACGACGGGTGGTTCGGCTCACGGCGCGACGACCGGGCGGGGCTCGGCGACTGGAGGCCGTCGGCCGAGCAGTTCCCGGACGGGCTGCGGCCGCTGGCCGAGCACGTGCACGGGCTCGGCATGCAGTTCGGCATCTGGGTCGAGCCGGAGATGGTCAACCCGGACAGCGACCTCTACCGCGCGCACCCCGAGTGGGCGCAGCACTATCCGGGCCGCCGCCGCTCCGAGTGGCGCAACCAGCTCGTGCTCAACCTCGGCCTGCCCGCCGTGCGCGACCACCTCTTCGAGCAGCTCGACGCGCTACTCGGCTCCGCCCCGATCGACTACGTGAAGTGGGACTTCAACCGCAGCTTCTCCGAGCCCGGCTGGCCCGGCGAGCCGTACCCGGAGCGGCTCGGGCTCGAGCACGTATACGGGTTCTACGGGCTGCTCGACCGGCTGCGCGCGGCGCATCCGGACGTCGCGTTCGAGTCCTGCTCGGCGGGCGGCGGCCGGATCGACCTCGGCGTGCTCGCGCGCACCGACATGGTGTGGGTCTCGGACAACACCGATCCGCTCGACCGGCTGCGCATCCAGCACGGACTGAGCCAGCTGCACCCGGCCCGCGTCGCCTCCGCGTGGGTCACCGACAGCCCGAACGCCATCACCGGCCGGGTCACGCCGCTGAGGTTCCGCTTCGTCAGCGCGATGGCCGGGCTGCTCGGGCTCGGCGGCGACCTCGTCGAGTGGAGCGACGCCGAGATCGACGAGGCGCGCGACCTCGTGGCCCGCTACAAGGAGATCCGGCACGTCGTGCAGCACGGCGAGCTCTACCGGCTGCGTCCTCCGGGCGCCGGCCTGACCGCCGTGCAGTACGTGCTCGGCGACGAGGCGGTCGTGCTCGCCTGGCTCGGCGCGCAGGAGTTCGCGGCGGCGCCCGGACCGCTGCCCTTGGCGGCGCTGGAGGCCGGTGCCCGTTACCGGGATTTGGAATCAGGGGTCGAATACAATGGGGCGCTGCTGCGGCACCGAGGCCTGGTCACCGGCCTGACCGGGGACTACGCGGCCGGGATCTTCCACCTTCGCCGGATCGCCGGGTAAAGGGCCGGCCATCTCCTGGTATGGGTTCGCGGTGGAATCGGGTGTTCCGCCGGAATTCGTTGACCATGAATCGGCGCGGCTGATATGAAGGATCTGTGCCCGTCGAGTTCCTCGGCTACGCCGCCACCAATGACGGCTCGGAGACCCGTGCGCGCAGCGGGCCGAGTTTCGATCCCGAGTACACGATCCGGCTGGCTCGCGCGCACGAGGAATGGGGCTGGGACCGGATCCTGTTCGCCTACGGTTCCGGCAGCCCCGACCCCGCAGCCGCCACGGCCTACGTAGCCGCACACACCGAGCAGCTGCAGCTGCTGCTCGCGCACCGCCCGAACGTCTCGTACCCCACGTACGCGGCGAAGACCTTCGCCACGCTCGACCGGATAAGCGGCGGGCGGTTGATGGTGCATTTCATCACCGGCGGGGACGACACCGAGCAGGCGCGCGAGGGCGACTTCCTGAGCATGGCCGAGCGCTACGCCCGCACCGGCGAGTACATCGGCATCGTCAAGCGGGCCTGGACCGAGCGCGAGCCGTTCAGCCACCACGGCTGGTACTTCGACTTCGACTCCTTCGTCAGCGACGTGTTCCCCGCCGCCGGCCACTGCCCGCTGGTCTCGGTCGGCGGCTGCGTCCCCGAGGCGTACGCGGTGGGCGCGGCCCAGGCGGACGTCTACTGCCTGTGGGGCGAGCCGCTGGAGCGCACCTTCGAGCAGATCGAGGCGATCCGCGCCGCGTCCGACGAGGCGGGCCGCGAGGTCCCGCCGCGCATCCAGGTCTCCTTCCGCCCGATCATCGCCGCGACCGAGCAGGCGGCCTGGGACAAGGCGAACCGGATAGTCGCCGAGATCAAGGGCAACCGCGGCCGCCGCCTGTCGGTGGTGCCCGCGCAGAGCACCGGAAGCAGAAGGCTGAGTGCGCTCGCCGGGCACAGCGAGCGCTTCGACCGCGCCCTGTGGACGCCCGCCGCCCTCGCCACCGAGGGCGCCGACGCGTCCAACGCGCTGGTCGGCACGCCCGAGACGGTCGCCCAGGCGCTGCTGGACTACTACGACCTCGGCGCGCAGATCTTCTCGGCGCGCGGATACGACTTGCTCGAGGACGCGATCGACTTCGGCCGGCACGTCATCCCGATCGTCCGCGAGGAGGTCGCGAAGCGGGACGCGGCCCTCGGCTCGGCCGCGCGCGCCTACGCGCCCGAGTGCTTGTGACGGAACGGGCCTCGACGCCGCCGACGGCTCGGGTGACCGGGTCGAACGCATGGTGACGATCTGACGGATCGGGTTTCCGGGTGTGCGAGCGGCGATGTGGTCCATGCGACAGTCAAGGCCCTGCTGACGGACGCCGGCTTGATCGGGTACTACGGTCGTGTGACCGTCCAGGACGGGGTGATCACCGATGCCACGACGCGGCGGGTCACTTAGTCCCCGACGCCCGGGAGGGTGTCCAGGAGGGCGTTGAGCTGGTCGATCGAGCTCTGCGTCTGGCCGACCTCGGGGTCGGTGCGGTGGCGCTCGATCTCGGCGCGGAAGGAGCTGACCTCGGCTTGGAGTTCGTGGACGAGGGCCTGGGTGCGCTGTTCGGCGCGGGCGCGCTCGCGGGCCTTGGCGCGCAGCGCTTCCAGACCCGGGTGGCTGGGGGAGCGGGCGGCCAGCACGGAGATGTCGCGGTCGAGGCGCTTGCGCTGGGCGGCGATCTCGGCGAGCCGGCGGCGGGCGTGGCCGAGCAGGCGCAGCTGGCTGTCGTAGGCGTGGTCGAGCTCGACGCGCAGGTGCTCGTCGGCGGCGGACTCCCGCGACGGCGAGCGTTCGGCGCGGGAGCGCTCCAGGCAGAATTCGTTGCCCTCGGGGTCGGCGAGCACGATCCAGCCGGTGCCGTCCGGCGCGCGGCGGTCGTCGACGAGCCGCGCGCCGAGCTCCAGCGCCCGCTGCAGCGCCTGATCCCGGGTCAGCTGGGCGCCGCCGCCCGCGGCGTCCGGCCAGACGTCGAAGTGCACGCGGTTCTTGGCCGCCTTCGGCTCCGGCACCCGGATGAACAGCAGCCCCGCGGTGCCCTGCGGATCCAGGATCAGCGCCTCCTCGGCGTCCCGCGGATTCGGGTCGCGCGGATTCTCCCGGTAGCCGAGCAGATCGGACCAGAAACGGGCGAGGAGGTACGGATCGGCGCAGTCGAAAGTGATGTGCCTGATGCGAAGGCTCATGTCGCCAGGGTGCCATGGCACTGAGACGCGGTCCAGCATACGGACGTTCGGCTGCGTCGAGCGGTCTGCGTCAAGCGGTGCGGACGACGGCGAGCAGGTGCGCGTTGGCGGCGAGCATGGCAGGCTCGTCCTCCACCTGCCGCGCCGCGCGCACGGCGGCCTCGAAGTACTCCGGCCGATCCTCCGCGAGACCGCTCCGGATCAGCGGCAGCAGCGGGCCTTCGATCCCGTACACGGACGGTTCGTCGAGCCCTGCCGCCGCGAAGTCCGCGTGGATCTCCCCGAGGCGGTGGAAGTACGCGATGGTGAAGCCCGTCTCCGGGTCGTTCGCGCCGGTGTTCCGAAGCCGGCTCACGTGGCCGGCGATGGCGTCGTCGTTGATGCGCAGCGTCGCGGCGACGTCGAGGATCGGCGCGTGCCGCGAGATGAAGGCGGCGGCGATCACGCCGCCGCCGGGTCGGGCCACGCGGCGTGCCTCGGCGAGTGCGCGGGCGCGGTCGGCGGGATCGACGAGGTGGTAGAGCGGGCCGAGCATCAAGACGACGTCGGCCGACGCGTCGGGGGCGGTCAGGGCCCTGGCGTCGCCGTCCTCGACCGCGAACGTGCCGAATGCGCGCGCCTCTTCGCGGTGCCGGGCCACGGGATCGACGAGCGTCACGTCGTATCCGATCGCG
>Ga0310811_10005322_pt1 | contig 16264 bp, 10 predicted proteins | sample YCmetagenome_FD_207642 | JGI IMG/M metagenome (GOLD analysis project Ga0310811, IMG submission 207642) | Soil microbial communities from experimental microcosm in Duke University, North Carolina, United States - YC | ecosystem: Engineered > Artificial ecosystem > Soil microcosm > Unclassified ...
TTCCATATCCAATTTGAGCTGATCAAGGGCCAGTTGCTTCGTGGCCAGTTGAGCCCTGGCTACCTCCAATCCCTCTTCCAGTCGCCTGAATTTTACAGGATGGGGGCTAGAAGGGCGTGGCAGTGGATAAGAGGACGAGATGATAGGGGATGAATTTCTTTCAGGTGAGAAAGGGAGCGGAACCAGGAGCGGGTCCATAGGAAAAGATGTTAAACTAGGATTGTTCCACGATAGAATAGTGGTGGGCTGTAGAGGTGTCGCAAGCTCCATGTTTTGTTTTACATCTATACCATCATCGAGATGCTGAGCGTCGTGTGCATGATAAAGATTCTGGTAATTCGGTGAGCTGTAGCATCTCTCTTGCGTGGACGATGGCACCTACCGGTGACTGCTGATACAATGACAGCTTGAGAGCGTCAATTTCCTTTAGCAATTCATGTTCGCGGGACTTGGCAGAACTTCGACTATGCTGAAGTTCTTGTTCCAAATGCAAGACCTGAGAAGTCAGTCTACACCACAGTAAGGATGAGAGCACATATGATACGATAGTGCTAGGGAACCTACCTCACACATTCCTCCTCGATAACCAGGATTTGTTGAAAACCGGGAGGTTCCCCTCCATCAGACACCTGCAAAGGATATTCAGCAATATAACGCAATGATCGTCATGTCACGAACTCTGCGTTTCCTGACGGCCATCTCAACCAGTGCCTTCCTCTCCGCTTTAAAGGCATCAAGCTGGGAGGTGTATGAGTTAATCTGATCATCCAGCTGCGCAATAGAGCGTTGTGATGCAGAATCAGAGGGAGTTGTAGGACTATTGTGAGTTGATGGTCGTGTGACTGCATGTGAGTCAGCTGGTAGGGTGGATACTGTATGCAGTGTTGGTGTAAAATGGGTTTCAGTATCAATTGTTAGAGGTGTCTTCGGGACGACTGGTTGGTGCGGGTGATCGAGAAAAGCAATTCTCGGCGGTGACGGGGAACCAACAACGGGGGTTGCATCTGCTGAAATGCTTGCAGGTGAAGTCGTGGGGCCCCGCGCACGCTCAAGCTACAGCAAGCACGTAATCAATGACTGTATCAATGGTGGAAAAATGACACCCCTACTTTTCGTGCTAAACTCCGTATTTCAATCTCAAGAGATTTATTTCTAGTGTTGCTATCTGCTAATGCACGAAGACAGTCTTCGTCGGTCATTGGTTTTGGAGGCGGTATTTCACTTTCGGGGGTTTGAGCTTGGTGCGAACGGTCCAGCGGTGACTTGATATTATCTCTCTTTTGATGGTGTTGAATGGATGCTTCTAGAACGGCCTCGCGTGCTGCGACTTTGGCCTCCAGTTCAGAGATACGGAAGTTGGCTTCTTCCACAACCTTGCAGTTGGCTTTGCGCTCGTGGTCAAGCTCGGTGCGAAGCCTAGTTATGACAGAAGCACCGTACTCCAAGATATCCTCAGAATCGCTGCAGCTTGTATTACTGGGACCAAAATGGTCCTCAGGGAGCTGTTCTGGGTGTCATTTTGTCGGCATTTAGTCTCAACGTTTGCGAAGCTATAATGGATAAACAGACGTAGATGTTTTGTTATATCCATGCGACTGCAAGGCCACATACTCCAGTCACTGAACATCTGGACTAAGAAGTGCACCAATGAGCGGTAAACATGCGTCCGTTTGCAAACTGCTATGCACCTTTCTGAATCAAGTCCTCAACGACGTCTTTGAGATCATCTCGCTCAACTTCGAGCACCTTCGCAAAGATTCTCCAGCGTTCAACTTCATGGGACAAGGCTACTCTCTCGCGTTCCTTCGCCGCCAAGTCGATTACATGTTGAGCCTTTAGAGAATCGACGGTGTCTATAGTTCTGAGAAGGCGAGCCTGCGTGTCTGATGTTCGAGAAATATAGGCGTCTATCCGAGCCTCCAGGGAGGTGATCTACATTAATGTATTTATCAACAATATTTCCCTGGCTGAGTGTGCTATACTCACTGACCTGTTCGTCCCTTTTCCGGAGAGCTTCTTTTAAGTCATCTCGCTGATCCTTGTGGCCCATATGTACCTGGATATATTATACGACAGTCTATACATACAGCTTGTCCAAGTCGTAGATCACAATTTAATACCACATGTAACACATGCGAAGAATGCAGGCGTGAGAAATAATTCCCGAGTACGATGTTATTGTCGCGCGGGCAACTTATAAGGACTTGTAAATTTGCTGGGTATGGAATAGAACACAAAATATTATATGATCCACCGCACACTCGTTCACATCAAATTTTATGCGAAATCTCCATCATAAAATCATTGTTGCAAGCATCGTTGGTACTAAGGTCTGCAAATATTGATTTCAGTAAGTGCTAATAACAGAAAGAGCTATGAGGAGACTCACTGCTCTCGGCACTCTTTCCAGTGTTGTCCATGGGTCATGCGGCTCAAGTCAAGCGTGGCACTTCTGGGTATCACTAATAAAGTTCCCGGCGTCCAAAGTAAATGTTGAGAAGTGGGTGGTACCCAAAATAACAGTTGATGCTTGGGCCCAACTACCCATCCGTTGTCAACATTCAGGACAAAGGGGGTCTGACTGCGGTCGTCATAGGATGCTTCGTCCGTTAATTGAAAAGTGTTGCGCAACGCATGGCTGGATTTGGGCGAGAAGCAAACGAAGTGATTGTTCAAAGTATTCAATGTTATGGGAGTGTTGGACTCGACGGGATGCATGACACGATGTTCATCTGAAAATGCTGAGAAATCTGACACAGCGCAATATCGCGACGGCTGGCTCATCATTGCATCCCACAGCCGAACAGTGCTATCGTCCGAACCAGTGACGATGCGAGTGCCATCCGGCGAGAACGAGACCGACGCTACTGAATCAGTGTGCCCCTGCAAGGGCTCACCGACTGGCTCCCCCGTCCCCGCATCCCACAGCCGAATGGTGTTATCGTCCGAACCAGTGACGATACGAGTGCCGTCCGGCGAGAATGAGACCGACCTTACTGAATCAGTGTGCCCCTGCAAGGGTTCACTGACTGGCTCCCCCGTCCCTGTACCCCACAACCGAACAGTGTTATCATCTGAACCAGTGGCGATGCGAGTGCCGTCCGGCGAGAACGAGACCGATGTTACTGAATCAGTGTGCCCCCACAAGGGCTCACCGACTGGTTCCCCCGTCCTTGCATCCCACAGCCGAACGGTCTTATCCAAAGAACCAGTCACGATGCGTGTGCCGTCCGGCGAGAATGAGACCGACATTACTGAATCAGTGTGCCCCTGCAAGGGCTCACCGACTGGTTCCCCAGTCCCTGCATCCCACAGCCGAACAGTGTTATCAAAAGAACCAGTGACGATGCGAGTGCCGTCCGGCGAGAACGAGGCCGATGTTACTGCACGACTGTGCCCCCGCAAGGGCTCACCAACTGGCTCCCCCGTCCCTGCATCCCACAGCCGCACAGTGTTATCCCAAGAACTAGTGACGATGCGAGTGCCGTCCGGCGAGAACGAGACCGACGTTACTAAATCAGTGTGCCCCCGCAAGGGCTCACCAACTAGCTCCCCTGTCCTTGCATCCCACAGCCGAACAGTCTTATCCCAAGAACCAGTCACGATGCGAGTGCCGTCCGGTGAGAACGAGACCGACCAAACTGAAGAAGTGTACCCCTGCAAGGACTCACCGACTGGCTCACCCATCCCTGCATCCCACAACCGAACAGTGTTATCGTGCGAACCAGTGACAATGCGAGTGCCGTCTGGCGAGAACGAGACCGACATGACTGGATTAGTATGCCCCCACAAGGGCTCACCGACTGGCTCCCCCGTCCCTGCATCCCATAGCCGAATAGTGTTATCCCAAGAACCAGTGACGATGCGGGTACCGTCCGGCGAGAATGAGACCGACCAAACTGAATGAGTGTGTCCCCACAAGGGCTCACCGACTGGTTCTCCCGTCCCTGAATCCCATAGCCGGACAGTGTTATCGTGCGAACCAGTCACGATGCGAGTGCCGTCCGGTGAGAACGAGACCGACAAGACTGAATCAGTGTGCCCCCGCAAGGGCTCACCGACTGGCTCCCCCGTCCTTGCATCCCATAGCCGGACAGTGTTATCGTGCGAACCAGTCACGATGCGAGTGCCGTCTGGCGAGAACGAGACCGACAAAACTGGATCAGTGTGCCCCCGCAAGGGCTCACCCACTGGCTCCCCCGTCCCTGCATCCCATAGCCGAATAGTGTCATCAAAAGAACCAGTGACGATGCGAGTGCCGTCCGGCGAGAACGAGACCGACATCACTGAATGAGTGTGCCCACACAAGGGCTCACCGACTGGCTCCCCCGTCCCTGCATCCCACAGCCGAACAGTGTTATCGTGCGAACCAGTCACGATGCGAGTGCCGTCCGGCGAGAACGAGACCGACGTTACTGTATCAGTGTGCCCCCGCAAGGGCTCACCGACTGGTTCCCCCGTTCCTGCATCCCACAGCCGAACAGTCTTATCGTGTGAACCAGTGACGATGCGAGTGCCGTCCGGCGAGAACGAGACCGAGAAAACTGAAGAAGTGTGCCCCCTGAGCACAGTCTGAACAGCTGGCCAATTCATCTCACGTCCAGATGTCACGTGAAGTGTTTTCGGAAACCGCGCAGAAAATTTTCTCGATACTAGAGAGTTGGCAGGCGAAAATGGGAGTGCTGATACATACAGATGTGGCGTGCTGTGTAGAATCATGCTGCCGAAGACTTGAATGAACCTCTGTACGTCCATTGCAGTCGACGAGACATCTTTGAACTTGGGATGGCCCTGTGGTTGCGCATGAGCGCTTTATCTAACACCCCGAAACAGCGTGCTCACCTTCAGCCACTGGGCGATAGGCGGAAGGGCAGGAACTGCACCGCTGAGTGCATTGATCGAGCCGAGTAACTCGAGCCAGAAAAACAGCCGCTCGTGGTCAAAGAACAATTTCACTTCTTTTGCGAGCTCCTTGTCAAAGGATGTGGTTCGTGTGTGCGAAGTCCAAAATCGAGAGGAGTATGCCAGATATGGGGGGATGTATTTTTGGACTCGTTCTTGCAGCCCGGGGTCTTCGCTATTAGACAGATACGACGACTTTAAATCACAGATATTGAAGCGAAGACCGTGTTCCATCACTCGAAATGACGCGAATGCAAGATCGCGTTGAGCCTTTGACAGGTCGATGAAAAACTCTTCATTGGATGCTTTGTCTGTCAAGAAATCATGGAAGGATGCGTGAAGGGGTCGGATTGGCGAATCTGGGTTCGTGGTGCCGCTGAGGAGGGACCCCATGCTTTTTACCACAAGCTCCACGTCGAAACGGTCCTCTTCTTTCGGAAAATGGGATCTCATCGCCGTCAGGGAAGCTAAAGGAAGGGGTTCAGCTGTCGCTAGTATTTGTCCCATCACTGAACGAAATCTTGTTAGCTTCGTCAAATGCTGATTCCGCGTATGCAAATATGTATCCTCGTGCATGATATCTTTTAAAATGAGGCGATACATGCTGTGCAACAACATGTTTCTCTCAGCAGGATCGCGTGACACCACAGTCTTGTAGCAATCATTTGCGGATAGTCCCACATGCGACTTTTTGATGTATCCGCAAGCGAGGCGTGCCCACTCGAAAAGTCCATCGGCTTTCTCAGCGAGGACCGCAAACTCTCTGTCCTGAAAATCCAGCCCCTCTAACTCCTTGGATACGTAAGCATGGATGTCACGCTTTGCGTCTGCTCGTGGAATATCATCCATCGACATCTGTCGAATATGCTGAATGCCACGGAATTCGTCATTGATGTCGTCAAGTGGGCGAGAGGTAACAATGAAGCGTAGGTTACCTGGGAGGTCTGTGATTTTGGGAACAGCCGTATCGTGATGTTTGCCAACTAATATGCGCAGGAGGTCTTTCCGTGTCTCTACTCCACCGCTCTCGTCCAGTGCATCAACCACGATCACGATGGGTTCCCTAGTTAACCCAGACTTTCCCAGTGGTTCAATAAGAAGCTTTGTCCACTGTTGTATGATATCCGCCGTCTTCTTGAGCGAATTCGCGGTCTTAACTGCATCTGCCAATGCCCGCCTCATCTTTGGATCATGGTCAGCCAAGTCGTGCGCGATCGTGGAAAAGATCTTTTCATGGCGACGATCCGCTTCTCGCTGGCGGTCAAAACAGTAACACGAACCAAGTCCTCCCACGTCTTCGAACCACTTAGCAATGGTGTGGGCGATGGCTGATTTGCCCTTGCCTGCGGGGCCAGATAGCCACAGCACACGTGGAACATTGTCCCCAGTGCTATTGACCCATTCCGTGATCTGGGAAAGGATATCCGTGCGTGTCCCTTCAAGGCATTGTTTTCTAGTATCTAGTCCCGCTCCCTCTGCATAGGTCATACCGCTGAGGTCTGATATTTCTCCTGAAAAAAGTATGAATATATGTCAGGTCACAAGGACGTCCGAACCCTTACCCGTACGGGGGACGTGTATGCCTATGTCGTGGACCTGTGTGCTTGTGTCGCGGACGCCTATGGCTACATCGCAAGCAGCTTGGTCCCGGAAGTTTTGCATGAGCCCCTCGAACACGCCATTGTACTGTTTGATGGTATCGTCCGTTTCCGAGAGGACGTCCATTCCAAGTCTCTTCCCTGTGATTATGATAGAAGCTCTACATGGTACACAGTGCAACAGCTCGTAACACTCACAAAAGTTCTTGGTCTCCGAATAATTTGTGATAAATCGAGCACATTCACGGGTCTGCTGAGAAATCTTTCCAAGTATAGCGTGCATCGACAAAATTTGTTTAAGCTCCTCGTCTTGTGTCATGAAGTTGTAAACTTCAGATATCTTCTCGAGAAGTTTGAGAACTGCTGCGTCACGATCCGTTTGAGCTAGGATCATCTGTATAAATGATTGCTGAGCGGTGGGAGATAGTAAGGGATATAGAGAAAACACACTTTGGCTGCAAAAGACAACACGCCCAGTGCCATCTTTGCATATGGATGTACCTGTAGAACTAGATTAGTTCGGTTCCGATGGAGAGGAGAGCATGCATACATCCGCAATCCTCTCAATAACTTGGTCGAATATCCTCAGGGGTTTGAGATACGTGACCTCGAGATTGTCAGTAGTATCGAAATCCGCTTGTGCATCTTGGCCATCAGACGCCGCAGTTATCACAGGTCCAGGAAGTGCATGCATGCGTTTTGCAACCTGTTGTGCATCCCGAAGTGCCGATTGAGTATCAGCCTCCACTTCCACACCAGACGGCGCAGCCTGATCCTGCGTGGTCACCAAAATTTAGAGAACAGAGATTAAAGGGGAAGTTTGAGAACCTACCTGAACATTCCGGGGAGCAGGGCTACGGTTACGGGAATTCTTCGAGCTCTTGTTTCAATGTCAGTCAGATTCCAGGATCTCATTACGCATGCTCGTGGACTCACCGAGATTCTTAACTTGTTTGCACCGTCCTTAACCTTCGACAGAAACCGACCGACTTTGCCACGAGGTCGGTGCTAGACGAAGAATGAGTCAATGTTAGTGTTTGGAGTGGTGTGAACGATATTAAAGTGATCCTCAAAAACCACATACCGAACTTTCACGAGCTGTTCCTCTGCTAGATGTGTGAGTTTGTTGAGTAGAATCCCTCGATGAGTTGCCTTTGCTCATTGTGAATAGCAGTTGAAGGGAAGTAAGATAGCAAGTTCTCACCGCGTTATTCTGATCGTCGAATGTAGGGATGGTTGTGACAAAAATAGCTTTGGCAGCGCTTGGACCATGGCGTCCCCCTCGTACATGACTCTGCTTGAAGCTCTGAAACCCGCATATGGACGCCTGACTAACTTGTCTCCTCATCACCAAGGTCATCAACCCTTCTCGAATTCAATGTTGCTACCCCAGCGAACTAACCAAATAAACTCAAAATGCATCATTAGCAATATTGTTTTCAATTTTCGTCTCAAGATCTCACCCACCATCAACGTCATGCAGCCACCGCACAGCACCGCACCCTCTTAATCCTCGACTTCGTCTTCCAAGCCATATACATTTTTTCACCAAGAAGGTTGCCGCTCCCTTCAAATGGTCATTTCCATCACCAGCGTGTCCTAGATGCACTTCCGTCAGTCAGGCAGGTTTTCAAGACAGACAACTCCACCATACATGTCATCAGCAATAGGATGCAGAAGTCCAACATACTTGCCGTATCCGTATGTCCTGGGTTTTTCTAGAAGATCAGATACCATTGCACTCAGGCTGCTATTAATGCAGTTTTAGGACAGGATCAATTCTTATTCGGCATCATTCTTCATTTAACTGAAATACCTAGATACTCACTATTCCTCAGGTATACGTTCGTCGTTCCCCTCTTCCGCGTTCTTGCAAAATTCACGACATCTGCTACGAAATTTGTGCTGCATATCCTTTTTCTCTCGACTCTTTCAAGAGCAATGCTTAATACTTATCAAGGCAACGGTCCTCCAGAAGAAGTGCTCACAGCTTACTTGGTTGGTGACGATGTTGATAATCACACATCTAAAACGAGTTTAATGCAGAGCTATGGGACTTGATTGTAGTCCTTAGACTCTTCGTATAGAGTCTCTAGAAATTGAGCTCCTTGATAAGGACGCCTGTTGTGACAATCTGGTGCACCTGCTGCGTCCAATAACACCCTCTGACGTCTATCGTGCCGAAACCTCTCCTCCTCTTCGCATCGCCTCAACTTCATCCTCCGTTCGCTTACTGTTGCCCGGTGCCTTTTCCCTCCAGCTGTTTGTTCACGCCTCACAGCTCATATCATCGTTACATGCATCGTTTTCATGGTGCTCTCGTTCTCACCGCTTTCGTCGTGATTCCGTGTTGCACTGTACACTTTCGTCCCACCCTGTTTAGTCCACTTTGAATGTATTCGCTGCAACGGGAACGTGAACGACCACAGATGACGTAGCAACAATGTCCTTCTATTCAGCTGCTCAGTCTGCTATGAGGAAGTGCCGATGTATACGCTTCAACACGATCATTATCCACAGTGCACGCGCAGCCGCATCTCTGATGGGATTGGTATGCCTGGTCTATCGTTACGTGCTCTCACATAAGGCCAATAGCTTCACCCACATTCAGGAATCCATCACTCATCAAGTTGATCGGTCCATAAGTTTGTCGCTGGTACCCGGAACCTCTGTTCACACCAAATTCTCATCTGTATCACCAGCACAGATGAATTGATGTTTGGCCTTCAGACAACCCATCTTCGAATCGCTGCCGCCGTCAGCCAGGTAGCAGATTGACACCGGGAGACCTCACCTTGGCATATTTCAACGCATCCACAGAATACCTTGCATACTTGACGGTTTCGCTTATGGGGACACAGCGATGGCTTCCACGTCCCCGAAAGCAGCCGCTAGGAAATCGATTTCGACGCATCAATAACATAGAGAGCGAATTCCTACTTTCCACGATCAGCGGATCTCGGGACAAGGCCACTCGACGATGGGATCTGAAGGCGGGCAAGAAGATTAAGGAAACGCGGTGTTTTCCAGGAGGAGTGTTAACAATGACGGTATCAAGGGATGGCCGATAGGTTGTCGCTGCTAGTATGGCAACTTGAAACTGGTGGCTGGTCCGTCCGGGGACGTTGGTTGGGCGGGCGCGGTTCGATTCTCCACTGAATAGAGGGATATGGGGGACTGCCTCAATGCCTGGGATATCCGATCACAGAAATGGGTTGTAAGGATAGGAAAATTCCTTGGATACTTGAATGGAATTGCAATGAAAGTGCAGAGACGGAGAGATGATGAAGGTTCGGTGTGATATTGAGTATTTAGCGTGAGGTTCGAGGACAACGGCACAATAGAGAAGAATGCATTCAAACAAAAAAGTCTGAATTATGGTGGTTCGAACAACAGTAACTCTACCACTAATGACGATATGTACTAAGGCCCAAGGGACAGTAAGTATCAGGCAAACACGACAGCAGGGGAACAGGGATAGCTGGATAGCAAAGTATTCGGCCGATGGCGACATCAAGCGACTGTAGAAATGACAGGTAGATGAGGGTAGTTAAGAACTCGACAGAAACGAGATGCAACAAACGAAACAGATATTGGACAGGGATTATTGAACAACGCTACCGTTGTATCTCCCTCGAACGAAGAACCAGTGACGATGCGAGTACCGTCCGGCGAGAACGAGACCGAGTCAACTGAATCAGTGTGCCCTCGCAAGGGCATACCGACTGACATCCTCGTCACTGCATCCCACAGCCGAACAGTGGTATCCCAAGAACTAGGGACTATCGCTGCATCACGATCCATTTTGGCTAGAATAATCTACACAATGATTGTTGAGTAACAGTGGGAGATAGGGAGAGGAAATAAAAACAAACTTTGGCTGTAGAAGACAACACGCCCAGTCCTATCTTTGGATATGGATGTACCTGTGGAACGGGATCAATCATCAGTTTGGTTCTGATTGAGACGAGGGCCTGCATACATTCGCAATCTCTCCGATAAGAGCGAGGGGTTCACTTTGACGAGTTGTGTCTTGAGTCGAATTGCTCGATAGATCGCCTTTGCCTGTGCGCATCATGAAGGGAAGTAAGATGATTAAAAGGGTTCTACACTTTTATATATAAGATAACAGGCCATGAGGCAGATTGCACTGTTGGATGATAGAGTCAATCTAATCGTCCAATAATCGTCCACCAAGGGTTCTATGACGGCCCAGACACCGGACTTTGAGCCAAATATTCTCCGGCGAGAATGAGTGATATCTAAGAATCTGGACGCGTCCCAGATTTATACGAAGCCCTAGTTAGGACGTCGACAGAAGCACCGTACTCCAAGATATCCTCGGGATCCCTACAGCTTGTGTCACTAGGTCTCAAATGGTCCCAAGGGAGTTGCTCTGGATGTTACTTTTTCGGTGTTCAGTCTCAACGTCTGCGAAGCTATAATTGATAAACAAACGTAGATGTTTTGTTATATCCATGTGACTGCAAGACCACAACTCAAGTCACTGAACATCTGGACTAAGAAATGCATGTTGAGTCTTTAGAGAATCGACAGTGTCAATAGTTTTGAGAAGGCGAGCCTGCGTATCTGATGTTTGAGCAATATAGGCGTCTATCCGAGACTCCAGCTGGGAAGTAATCTATATTGACGTATCGATCAATAATATTTCCATGGCTGAGTGTGCTATACTCACTGACCTGTTCGTCCCTTTTCCAGAGAGCTTCTTTTAAGTCATCTCGCTAATCCTTGCGGCTTATGTAGCTGAATATATCATACGACAGTCCATACATCCAGCCTGTCCGAGTCGTAGATCAAAATTTGATACCACATGTAACATATGCAAGAATTAGGAAGAGCGCAGGCGTGAGAAATAATTCCCGAGTTCTATTTGATGTCCGATTATCTTTTCGCGCAGGCAACTTAGTCTTTAGACTTGTAAGTCAACCGGTCAACCAGTCTGTCAGGCAATTCACGAATCACAGATCACACAATGTTTATGTGTGGATACGACGATTTCACTATCACGAGTCAGGGCGGCTGGCCGGGCCTGTGGTCATGAGTCCTGACAAGCCTACACATCGATCAAGACATCCGCAGAGTGAGGCATATGAACTTGATTGACCACGAATCCACCTGTCTGATTCTGCGGATGTCTTGACTTGTCATGCCATACTTATAGGATTTAGACAGGGATCAGCATTGTTCATATATCATGGTCAAATCCCGAAATGGTCCAGTCCACTGCGACTAACGTTCCGATTGTATGCACCACCCACGTCCCCGTCATTCAACAATGGAAATCTTTGTGGACCAGAAGGCTCAGAAACGGTGCCACAGTTTTATCTACTATATATAATGAGGCCCTTTGCTCATGGCAGACTTCAGCACTTTACATTCTCTGGATATTGAACTCGCTATTTTTGATTGCATCATAGACTTGCATTGGTGCGCATTCTTCGACCTTAGCACTAGTGACATCCTGATCTTTGATCTTCGTAGCGTTGCCATCATGTGTTACTTTGTAGTCCCCATTCGCACTTGTTTCAAGTGCCACCAAAACGAACCACTCTTCGACGAAAACGAAATCCAGTTGTCGCATGCGAATGAAACGAACGAGGTACTGTGATCATCTATGCTTGAAAGCGCTTCAAAGTCATTCGGCTGATCACTGTTGTTTTTAGCAGCGAAAATCAACATACATCGAACCTCCCCAAGACTGCTATTCGCGCTGGTGTATTTTCAGTAGCGAACACCCTGACACTTGCAGCTCCTGCCGGATCACTTGTAAACAAACGTCAGTAGTAGTCTTGCCTATTATCCGTAGAGAAACTGACGCGTTTCATACTCTGCAGACACGGCAAAACACGCGAAATTCAGGGTGGTTCACTCTCGTATGTTTGCGACATTTGCGCCTCGAGCCCTCAGCGGCATTGCCAATGCCACTTGCCACATGGCGTAAAAAATGGCGTACTTCGTCGACGAGAAACTGGCTGGTTTGCCGGGTTAACCAGATCTTCGGCAAAATAATATCTGGCAAATGGCGTTTCCGTATCATTAAATACTTGGACATAGGTGCGCGCCCTGAAGTGCTCGATGCAGCCAAGATGCAATACATGTACTCATTTATCATAGTGGCGCTAGGGTTGAAGATGCTGGAAAATCAGAGACAGAAGGAAGAGATACCATCAGCATTTTGTCAGACACATACGTGTAGTTGCAAGTTGTACGTACAAATCATAGGATTGTTTCTTGACTGGGAAGTTGTGTGCGACATACATCCGGCAGCTGCACCCAGCTCGACCAATCATTAATCATTGGGTGTAAGTGATTTGAAAACCGTATCAATATACAAATCACTGGCCTACCGCTGTAGGATGAGTATACCTACTTGCCTACCAACCGGGTTTCTTGCGCATGAATCATAAACATCCGCATGCAGATCGAAACGTGCATTCCAGTCCCGCCTCACTTTTAGGTACCTACTGGTTCCGGCAACCCATTAGTACTTTATAAATTTAGTAACTGCGATCGATGGAAGAAATATCCGGATTAACGATAGTCAGACAGATATTCACTACGTAGTACCGCTAGGCCGCAGAGGTTCAAGTCTGAACAGATTTGCACGCTCGAATCATTTTCATATTGCCGTAGGGAAGACTGTGACAGCTTAGGAACTGTATTGGTGGAGCCTCCTAGCTGCCTGATCTCAACAGTGCATAGAGTGCGCGAATGTGTTCGATGATAAACGACGTGATGGCTGATCTCATTCCATCACAGAAAATTCAATGAATGTACTCCGTGCAACGGGAACTTGAACAACCACAGATGATCGCAACAACGATATCCTTCTATTCACTTTCCCAGTCCGCCATGAGAAAGGACTGATGCCATGCATCATTTTGACGCGATTCACAACGCACTCACATCCGCATTTTTGATGTAATCAGCATGCCTTGTCCGTCGTCATGTGCTCTCAAAAACCAGTACTAACATCATGAATGCCGTACCGTCAGCTCACGTCAATCACACAAACAAGCCTAAATTTGCTGTGTATGGAATAGAAAATGAAGTATGATCCACTGCGCACTCGTTCACATCTAATTGTATGTGAAATCTTCATAATAGATCCATTGCTGCAAGCATCGTTGGTACTAAGGCATACTAAGGTCTGCAAATATTGATTTGAGTAAGTGAGTAACAGAAAGGGCTTTGAGGAGACTCACACTCTCGGCACTTCGACCAGTGTTTTCCATGTGTCATGCGGCTCAAGTCAAGCGTGGCACTTCTGGGTATCACTAATAAAGTTCCCGGCGTCCAAAGTAAATGTTGAGAAGCGGGTGGTACCCAAAATAACAGTTGATGCTTAGGCCCTACCACCCATCCACTGTCAACATTCGGGACATAGGGGGTGAGACTGCGGTCGTCACCGAATGCTTCCTCCATTAATTGAGAAGTGTTGCGCAACGCATGGCTGGAGTTGGGCGAGAAGCAAACGAAGTAATTGTTCCAAGTATTCAATGTTATGGGAGTGGTGGGATTGTCGGGATGCATGACGGGATGTTCATCTGAGAATGCTGAGGGATTTGACACAACGCAATATTGCGACGCCTGGCTCATCACTGCATTCCACAGTCGAACAGTGTTATCTAAAGAACCAGTGACGATGCGAGTGCTGTCCGGCGAGAACAAGACCGACATTACTGGAGAAGTGTGCCCCCGCAAGGGCTCACCGACTGGCTCCCCTGTCGCTGCATCCCACAGCCGAACAGTCTTATCCTCCGAACCAGTGACGATGCGAGTTCCGTCCGGCGAGAATGAGACCGACCTTACTGAATCAGTGTGCCCCCGCAAGGGCTCACCGATTGGCTCCCCTGTCCCTGCATCCCACAGCCAAACAGTCTTATCCCAAGAACCAGTAACGATGCGAGTGCCGTCCGGCGAGAACGAGACCGACGTTACTAAATCAGTGTGCCCCCGCAAGGGCTCACCGACTGGCTCCCCTGTCCTTGCATCCCACAGCCGAACAGTCTTATCCCAAGAACCAGTGACGATGCGAGTGCCGTCCGGCGAGAACGAGACCGAGATCACTGAATGAGTGTGCCCCCGCAAGGGCTCACCGACTGGCTCCCCCGTCCCTGCATCCCACAGCCGAACAGTCTTATCCGAAGAACCAGTGACGACGCGAGTGCTGTCCGGCGAGAATGAGACCGACCAAACTGGATGAGTGTGCCCCCGCAAGGGCTCACCGATTGGCTCCCCTGTCCCTGCATCCCACAGCCAAACAGTGTTGTCATGCGAACCAGTGATAATGCGAGTGCCGTCCGGCGAGAACGAGACCGAAGTTACTGAATCAGTGTGCCCCCGCAAGGGCTCACCGAGTGGCTCCCCCGTCCCTGCATCCCACAGCCGAACAGTCTTATCCCAAGAACCAGTGACGATGCGAGTGCCGTCCGGCGAGAACGAGGCCGACAAAACTGAATCAGTGTGCCCCCTGAGCACGGTCTGAACAGCTGGCCAATTCATATCATGTCCAGATGCCATACGAAGAGTATTCGGAAAGCGCGAAGAAAACTTTCTTGACACCAGAGAGTTGGCAGGTGAGAATGGGAGTGCTGATACATACAGATGCGGTGTGCTATGTAAAATCATGCCGCCAAAGACTTGAATGAACCTCTGTACGTCCATTGCAGTCGACGAGACATCTTTGAATTCAGAATGACCCTGTGGTTCCACATGAGCGCTTTATCTAGCACTCAGCAGCAATGCACTCACCTTTAGCCACTGGGGAATGAGTGAGAGGGCAGGAACTGCACCGCTGAGCGCATTGATCAGGGCGAGCAACTCGACCCAGAAGAACAGCCGCTCGTTGTCGAAGAACAATTCCACTTCTCTCGCGAGCTCCTTGTCAAAGGATGTGGTTCGTACGTGCGAAACCCAAAATCTAGAGGAATATGACAAATGTGGGGGGATGCATTTTTGGATTCGTCCTTGCAGCTCCAGATCTTTGCTATTAGGAAGATACGACGACTTTAAATCACAGATATTGAAGCGAAGACCGTGTTTCATCACTCGAAGTGACGCGAACGCAAGGTCGCGTTGCGCCTTTGACAGGTCGATGAAAAATTCTCCACTAGATGTTTTGTCCGTCAAGAAATCATGGAAGGATGCGTGAAGGGGTCGAATTGGCGAATCTGGGTTCGTGGTGCCGCTCAGGAGGGAGCCCATGTATTTCACCATGAGCTTCACGTCGAAATCGTCCTCTTGCTTTGGAAAATGGTGCCTCATGGCGTTCAAGGAAGCTAAAGGAAGGGGTTCAGCTGTCCCTAGTATTTGCCCCATTACTGAGCGAAATCTCGCTAACGCAGTCGAACGCAGTTCCTGTGAATGCAAAGATGTATCCCCGGGTATGATATTTTTTAAAATCAGGCGATACATGTCGTGCAACAGCGGGCTTCTCTTGGCAGGATTGCGTGACACCACAGCCTGGTAGCACTCCATTGGAGAGAGTCCAGCATGGGACTCTTTGATGTATCCGCAAGCGAGACGCGCCCACTCGAAAAGTCCATCGGCCTTCTCAGCGAGGACTGCAAACTCTCTATCCCGCAAATCCAACCCTTCCAACTCCTTTGATACGTAAGCACGGATGTCGCGCTCTGCATCTGCTCGTGGAATATCATCCATCGACATCTGTCGAATATGGTGAACACCACGAAACTTGTCTTTGATGTCATCAAGCGGGCGAGAGGTGACGATGAAGCGGA
>Ga0310811_10005323_pt1 | contig 16264 bp, 7 predicted proteins | sample YCmetagenome_FD_207642 | JGI IMG/M metagenome (GOLD analysis project Ga0310811, IMG submission 207642) | Soil microbial communities from experimental microcosm in Duke University, North Carolina, United States - YC | ecosystem: Engineered > Artificial ecosystem > Soil microcosm > Unclassified ...
CCGCACTGGAACTGGGGTCCGGGGCAGGTAGTGGATGTGTGGGCTTATTATAGTCAGGCGGATGAGGTGGAGTTGTTTTTGAACGGGCGGAGTCTCGGGGTTCGAAGGAAGGAGGGGGATGCGTTGCATGTGAGCTGGCGGGTGGCGTGGGAGCCGGGGGTGTTAAGGGCCGTTTCGCGGCGAGGTGGTAAAACGATTTTGCAAAGGGAAGTGCGGACGGCGGGGAAGGCTTCCCGGGTGGAGTTGAGTGTGGAGAAGAAGGTGATTGGGAAGGAGTTGGCTTTTATTACGGCAAGGGTGGCGGATGCTGCGGGGACAGTGGTGCCGGATGCGGGGAATGAGTTGGTTGTCAGCGTGGATGGGCCGGGTGGGGTGGTAGGGATGGACAATGGGTATCAGGCGGATATGGAATCCTTCAGGGGTGATATGAGCCGCGATGGCGCGGCTGGGGGGGCCGGCAGGCATCGGGCTTATAATGGATTGTGTTTAATCGTGGTGAAGGGGAAGAAAGCCGGCAAAATCCTTGTCCATGTTGCGGGGAAAGGGCTTAAGCCGGCTACGATAGAATTAGTTATTTCCGGGTGAATTTTATCTCCATATTTTTAAATTCCTTACCGTTTGCGATGGAATACATCTCCATGGTCTGGGTATTATCATCCACCATTTTATAAACTTCACGAACTTTGACGTCGCCGCCTGCCATCGGGTCTACCATGGTGCCGGTGAGGTTGATGCTCTTTGTGTTGGGGTCCCATGTGCCGGTGAGGTACATCATGCCGGTGCCCATGTTGTCGATCCAGGAGTTGACGAACATCTTTTTGGCGTTGTCATAGCCCATCATGCCGATGCCTTCGAAGGGGGCGTCCATAAAGGTGCCTTTGTTCTTTGACTGCAGGTAGCGGCCGCCGAGGATCATTTCGTTTGTCGTTTCTCCTGTCGAGGTTACGGGAGGGGCGCCGGGCTGCATCCACATGGTGATGTCTGTCTTCCAGGTGCCGGTGGATCTGGCCATCATCTGATGAATCTCGCCGGGGATGGAATATGCCATCATGGCTTTCATTTCGGCTTCGGATTGTGCCATGGCGGGGCGGGTGCTGCAAATGACTGCGGCGGATAGCAAAGCAATGGTTAGCCTGTTCATAAAATTCGTTTTGATTACCTAAAAGGTACGAAAAATAGTAAAATGTTCCATCATTATAGTTAAACCTTACATTGTTTACGGTTGGGGCCACCTGTACCTTTAGTTCGAAAGTTTCCAGATTTTTTTGGGTTCGCTCTAAACGGCAAAACGGTTAAGACATATGAAGAGAAGCTTGCTTGCATATCCCCTGACGTTGATCTTACTCTTATTTTTGGGAAAAGCCCAGGCTGCGGGAAACGAGGACACCGCCTATATCCGTGTTGTCACGGAGCGTGCCGGTAAGATCGTAGCCAAACTGGACTTACCCGATTCCGCAAAATTTTATACAGTTCGTACGATGGTGGCCGATCAATACCGGACACTCAATGATATGTCCGAAAAGAAGGATACCAACGTGACGAAGCAGCACGGCGTGTATCTGGCGAAGCTGGCGACGGTGCTGACCCCGCAGCAGATCGACCAGGTAAAGGATGGAATGACGTATGGAGTGCTGGAAGTGACGTATAAGGCATATTGTGAGAAGTATCCGGCGCTGACGGATGTGCAGAAGGCGTATATAATGAATTGTCTGACGGAGGCGAGGGAGCATGCGATGGATGGAGGCAGTTCGAAGGAGAAGCATGCGTGGTTCGGGAAGTATAAAGGCCGGATCAACAATTACCTCTCGGCACAGGGGTATGACCAGAAGAAGAACTAATTGCTTATTCTTTAATAATTGGTTGCTATATGAAACATTTAACAAAATGCTTGTTACTGCTCTTTTTTTATGTGGGTGGGACTCTGGCTGTCAAGGCGCAGAAGGTGGCTGAGGGTACTCAGCTGGCGAAGAAGGCTGTGTCAGGAACGGTTGTCAATCAGGACAACAATGAACCCTTACAGGGTGTTACTGTAACGCTCAAGGGGACCAACCAGGCGGCAGTTACCGACGCCAAAGGCTTTTTCTCCATTCCTGTCGCCAACCGATCGAGGAATCTTACGCTGGTCTTTTCATATGTCGGATATGACAAGAAAGAAGTCTCTTCTCCTCCCAATGAAATTCTTACTGTTGCGTTGGGGCTTTCCAACAAGGCCATGAATGACGTTGTCATTGTCGGGTACGGCTCGCAGAAAAGGAGTTCGCTGACCGGTGCGGTGTCGACGATCGACCTGAAGAAGGTAGAGGATGTTCCTGCGCTGAGCATGACTGCTGCCTTGCGCGGGACGGTACCCGGCCTGAGTGTTTCCGGCGGGGTGCAGCGTCCGGGGCAGGGGACGACGGTGACGGTGCGCAATCCGGTGGCGTTTGCCAAGGACGGCGGCCAGGGCACCAACCCCTTGTTTGTCATCGATGACGTGATCAGGACGCAGGCCGATTTCGACCTGCTGGATGTGTCTCAGGTCGAGAGCGTATCCGTATTGAAAGATGCGGAGGCTGCGATCTATGGTGTGCAGGGCGCCAACGGTGTCGTTATCGTGCGGACGAAGAGGGGACGCGCGGGTGCCCCGTCGCTGAACTTCACGGGTTCGGTGGGTCAGTCGAATGCGACGCAGCTGCCGAAGTTCCTGAGCGGTTCTCAACTGGCCACTTTGCTCAATGATTATACGCAGGCTTCGGCATACCAGCAAACCATCTCCACGGGTGTTGGGGTGCCGGTCAACCAATTCTATGATACGGCGGGTTATCTGCATAAGTCAGATGGTACGGTTGCGACTACGCGTGCTACCAGCTGGTATACGCCCGATGAGCTGGCTTATTTTGCCAATCACAACCACAATTATTTAAAGCAGGCTTTCCAGAATGCGTATGTAGAGCGCGGTGCGCTGAATCTCTCCGGCGGTACGGACAAGCTGACGTATTTCGTAGGGGGTGATTTTGTCAACCAGACCTCGAATTTCAAGGGTGTAAATTCCTATAAATACGGACTGCGGGCGACGATCGATGCCAAGCCGGCGAAGGGTTTGGATGTGATGTTATCGCTGAGCGACGACATTTATAATAGCACCAGCTACTGGTATAAGATCAACGGCACGCAGGAGTCGCTTGACAATGACGTTGCTTCGCTGGAGACGGTACAGCCCTGGCAGGAGTATTTTATCAATGGGCTGCCTGTCATTACCGGAGCGAGCAATACGGGGGGGTACGACAACGTGAATCTGTTCCAGGTGCAAAATTCGAACAACTTTACCAGCGCGAGCACGACCACTACAAATATTCTGGGTAAGATCACTTATGAGATACCGGGGGTGAAAGGATTGTCGGGGGTGTTCACGATCAACAAGAATATCAACACGGCCAATGGCAAACAGTTCGGTACTTCCTTTATCTACGGCAAGTACAGCGGGCAGGGAGAGAACAATCATATTCCTGGCGGAACGCTGCTGCAGACCTACCCGATATCCAATGGCAACAGGGTGCGTCTGAATCCATTATTCTCGAACTCTTACCAGTTGGATGCGGGTCTGAATTTTACGCGAAGCTTTGGCAAGCATACGATAACTGCGATGGCATTATACGAACAGCGGGAGCAGAACTCGGAGGGTGTTGCGGCTGAGGCCGACGGTGTGGTCAACGGTGCGTTGCCGTATCAGACCTTTACGACCGGTGCGCAGTCATCCGGCCAGAGCGGGTTTGTCAGCCAGTTCGGTTTTGAGGCGTTCATATCGAGGTTAAACTACAGTTATGCGGGCAAATATCTCCTGCAGCTGGTCTATCGTGCGGACGGCAGCAGCCGGTTTGCAACGGGGCATAACTGGGGTGGCTTTCCTGCCGCGTCGGTGGGCTGGGTTCTGTCGGAAGAGTCTTTTATCAGGGACAACTATCCCTGGATCAATCAGCTGAAGATAAGGGCTTCTGCTGGTCTGACGGGTACGGACAATACGAAGCCATACCAGTACCGGGCGACCTATAACCTGGGTACGGGCAGCAGCGGCGGCGCGGTATTCAATGAGGGCGCCAGGAGCATCGGTGTCAAGCCGAATATCGCCATCCCCAACAGCAGTGTTACCTGGGATCACGTAATGAAGCTGGACTATGGTCTGGATATGGCCGTGCTGAACAATCACCTGAATCTTAGCGCCGACTATTTCTGGAGTCATGGCTACGATCTGCTGACGACGTTGTCTTCGTCGGTACCTGCCACGATCGGCGCTGCCGCACCCACGGAGAACTTTTCCAAAGTCAATATGTTCGGGTATGAAATTTCCGCGGGATGGAGGGACAATATCGGACCGAAGTTCAGCTATAGTTTCACCCCGTTCTTTACCTGGTCCGACAATAAGAATATACTGATCGACGTGGCTTCCGGCAACAAGGGAGGTCCCCTGGACCTGACCGGGAAGTCGAGCGATGCGGGTACTTATGGCTGGAAGTCTCTTGGTATCATCCGTACGCAGGACCAGGCTACGGCGATCATCAACCAGCGTGCGCAGGCGGCAGGCGGGGTCAATAAGGTGCTCATCTTTAACACTCCTGTTCAACCGGGTATGATCAACTATCAGGATGTTAACGGGGATGGCGTCATCGACAACAACGATCAGCAATACCTGAACAAGAAGCAGAGCAATCACTACAGCATGGGTCTCAACTGGAGTGTAAGTTATGGATCGCTGAGTCTGAATGTGATCATGGGAATGTCCTGGGGCGGTGTGGCGACAGTCGACGGTCTGGTGCCGGGCAACAACAACTCGTCCTCGGGCTATTCGATCACGGATAACCGTCCTGTCTACTGGAAGGACCACTGGACGCCCGGCAATCTGGGCGCGAAATATCCGAATCCTTATTTCGTGAGCGACTATAAGGTGACGACGGATTTCTGGCTGGTAAGCGGTAAGACCTTCAATGTCACGAATGCGACGCTGAGTTATACGCTGCCCGCGGGATGGACTAAGAAAGTAGGTATCAACAGTACGCGGTTCTATGTCGTAGCGACGAATCCGGTGCAGTTCTTCAATCCTTTCCCCAATCACTACCGGGATTTCTCGACGGGTCTGTATACGTTCCCGACGCTCAGGACGATCACGGCTGGTTTAAATGTTGGATTCTAAATCAAACAAAACATGAAAAAGACTTCTTCGATAATAATAATAGCGGCGATCGGCGCACTTGCCGGCACCGGTTGCAAGAAAGTGCTGGAAAAGCAGGATCTGACCAATTTTACGCCGGATCAGGTGTTCAATGATTCGACTGTGGCAAAGCTGGACATCGACTATATCTATAGCCAGAATCAGCCGGGGTGGTTCGGCAATTCGGGTGGAACGCTGGGGACGTCCTATTCCACTATCTCCGATGAGCAGTCCGGGGACAACGCCTATGTAAAAGGTACTGTGACCAGCGATCTGGTTACGGATATCGGTAACACGGCCACCAGTGGCAACTATTTCAAGATCCGTACGATCAATATGTTCATTCAGAATATGAATGCCGGGTCGCTGGATGTGAGTGTCAAGAAGCATTTTAATGGCCAGGCCTATTTCTGGCGTGCATACCGGTATTTCGAGCTGGTAAAATTATATGGTGGTGTGCCGCTGGTGACGACGCCGCTGCCTGCGGTAGGACCCGCGGCCAAGGCGGCTGCTAATCTGCCGAGGAATACTACGACAGAGACTTTCAACCAGATCGTGAAGGACCTGGACAGTGCGGTTGCGTACCTGCCTACGGTGTGGGGAAACAATGCGGACTATGGCCGTATCACTGTGGGGGCTGCGCAGGCTTTTCTTGGCCGTGTACTGCTGACGTGGGCGAGCCCGCAGTTCAACCCTGCCAATGATCAGACCAGGTGGCAGGCGGCTTATGACGCGAGTTCGGCGGCTATCGCCACGCTTTCGGCCAATGGGTTCGGTCTTTACAAGAAATGGGATTATACGATGTGGACGACGGAGGGCAGCGCCGGCGGCAGCACTCCGCGGAATTCGGAAGCTGTGTGGGTGACCGAGTACAATACTTCCAATGTCGACAATGATCTTAATAATGAGAGCTATGATGCGGGGTCCAGGCCGAAGTATCTTTCTACGTCCGGCGGGTCCAATACTCCCGACTGGGAACTTGCGGCAGCCTTCCCGATGAAGGATGGTAAGGACACGCTGACTTCGAGCTATGCGTATAGCCTCCCGACCTTCTATAAGAACAGGGACCCGCGGTTTTATGAAACTATTGCGTACAATGGTTGTAACTGGGGGCTCAACGGTAATTCGACCTACCGTCTCTGGACCTATTTCTATCCCAATACCAAGAGCAGTCCTACAAAGACGGCCAGCACCGAGTCTTCGGCGAGCTCGTCGGGGTTCTATCTGCGCAAGGGCGTCGATCCTACGCTGACGCTGGCTTCCATGCAGAATGCGGGTACGGACTGGATCGAGATGCGGTATGCCGAGGTGCTGCTGAACCAGGCTGAGGCTGCAGCTGAGATCGGGCATCTGGCGCAGGCGCAGGAGGCGTACCAGAATCTGATCGCGATCCGCAAGAGGGCGGGTATCGATGCGGGCACCGATGGTCTTTATGGTCTGGCTGCGGGGATGACGCATGACCAGATGATCAATGCGATCATGTTCGAGCGGAGGATCGAGCTGGCGTTCGAAGGAAAGCGTTACTGGGACCTGCGTCGCCGCAAGCTGCTGGAGAGCACGCTGAATGGTACGATGAGGAATAAGATCGTTATTACGCTGAAGGATAACAAGTCGTATACGGACTATCTCCTGAGTACGAGGGATGCGGCGGCCAATGCGAACCTTGACAGTGTTTATATCAATAATTTCAGTGTGAGCATTCAGACGGCCGATACCTACAAGCTGAATGTGCAGAGTGCGGACTATTTCTTTGGTATCCCGCTGAGTTCGCTGCAGAATAATGCGAATTTGCAGCAGAACAATACCTGGGGTGGACCGTTCGATCCGCTGAAGTAGGGGTTGGCGGCCGGGCCAGGCGCGAGGGTAGGGGGTATTGGCCCCCGGTCGCCCGGGGCCGCGTGTAGAGGATTTTTTTTAAATTACAGATACTCATGAAGAAGAAACGTTTTTTGATCGCTGCCCTTACCGCCTCGCTGGGGATTTGTCATCCGGCGCTGGCACAGTATCCGGATATTCCTTCCGATGTGAAGGCGGAGGCTGATGCCATGCTGAAGGAGGCCTACAGGAGGAGCGATTCTGCCTGGCAGGTAGCTTTTCCGATCGTAGACAACGACGCCAAACACGGGAAGCCGTATATTCCCTGGGCGGCGCGGCCGACGGACCTGCCTCAGTCTTCGCTGCTGGCTTTTCCGGGTGCAGAGGGCGGCGGTGCGCATAGCTATGGCGGGCATGGCGGAAAGGTCTATGTGGTGACGTCGCTGGGGGATTCCGGTCCGGGTACGCTGCGCTGGGCCTGTGAGCAGGGTGGGGCGCGCATCATCGTGTTCAATGTCGCGGGTATCATACATATCAAGAGTCCGATCATCGTTCGGGCTCCTTATATTACTATCGAGGGGCAGTCGGCTCCCGGTGACGGGGTTTGTGTGGCGGGCGAGTCTTTCTGGATCAACACGCATGACGTCGTCGTCCGGTATATGCGGTTCCGTCGCGGCGAGACCAATGTCGGGCGCAGGGATGATGCGCTGGGCGGAAATCCTGTAGGGAATATCGTTTTGGACCATGTGTCTACGAGCTGGGGGCTGGACGAGAATATGTCGTTGTACCGGCATATGTACGATCCCATGGATGGCTCGAAGGAAGAGAAGCATGGGACGGTGAATATCACAATCCAGAACTGTATATCGGCGGAGTCGCTGGATACGTGGAACCATGCTTTTGGTACTACGATGGGTGGTGAGAACTGTATGCTGGTCCGCAATCTGTGGGCCGACAATACGGGCCGCAATCCTTCGGTGGGCTGGAATGGCATATTCAATTTTGTGAACAATGTCGTGTTCAACTGGCATCACCGGTCGATGGATGGAGGTGATTATACCAGTCTGTTCAATATCATCAACAACTATTTCAAGCCGGGACCTGTTACGCCGAAGGATGAGGCGGTCGGGCACCGGATACTGAAACCGGAGAGCGGCAGGAGCAAGCTGAAGGCGAAGTATTTTGGTCGTTGTTATGTGAACGGGAATATCATGGATGGTTATCCGGAGATCACGAAGGACAACTGGGCCGGAGGTGTTCAGGTGGAGGAGTTGAAGGACGCCGGTCCTTATAAGGACTATATGAAGGTCGACCAGCCCTTCCCGATGCCGCCGGTGAAGATATTGCCGGCGCAGGAAGCATTTAATTTTGTATTGACGAATGTAGGCGCTACATTGCCCAGGAGGGATGCGGTAGATGCGAGGGTAGTGGAACAGGTCCGTACGGGCAAAATAACCTATAAGGATGTGAATACCGATACTCTTCCTCAATTCCATGTTCGTAAATTGCCTAAGGATTCCTACAAACTGGGTATCGTGACGGAGGTCTTCGAGGTGGGTGGATATCCCAACTATCAGGGGACGCCCTATAAGGATTCCGACAATGACGGATTGCCTGATGAGTATGAGGTCAGGCACGGTCTGAATCCGAAGGACCCGCTGGATTCCGCAAAGCCCGCTGTCAACGGCGGGGGTTATTCGAACATAGAAGTCTATCTCAATACGCTGGCTTTGAGAGGTGAAAAGCCTATAAAGTAATGAAATTCATATATGCATTTGTCGCAGGTGCTTTTTTATTCGGACCCGTGACAGCTCAAAAGAAGCCCAGGCCTTCTGAGCCGCCTTCTCCTGTTGCGGCAAAGGGTGGTCGCCTGGTGTATACCCCTGATGACAGGGGGAATCAGATTCCTGACTTTTCTTTTAGTGGATACAAGGGAGGAGACTCCGTGATACCCACAGCCCGGGTTCGCGTCGTTATCCGACAGATGGATGGCGACGCGACTTTTGCTATTCAGCGGGCGCTGGACTATGTGGCCGGTTTGCCGATGGATGAGCATGGGCTGCGGGGAGCTGTGCTGCTGGGGCGCGGGACTTTTTCCGTCTCAGGCGGGCTTGTCATCCGTGCCTCGGGTGTTGTGCTGAGGGGCAGCGGGATGGGTGAGGATGGGACGGTGTTGCTGGCGGCTGGTACGGACCGGAGGACCCTTATCAGGGTTGCCGGAGGCGGGGGCCGCGAGGTGGGGAAAGAGTTGAGCGTGACGGACGCGTATGTTCCGGTGGGGTCGCGGGTGCTGCATGTCAGTGGGGGGGTGCGTGTGGGGGCTTCGGTCCTTGTACACCGGCCGTCTACGGAGGAGTGGATCAAACTATTGGGGATGGAGACCTTTGGCGGTGGTATCTCGGCGCTGGGCTGGAAGCCCGGTCAGCGGGATATTTACTGGGACCGGCGGGTGGTCGGGGTTGACGGAGATGCCGTGACGCTGGATGCGCCGATAACCACGGCGCTGGATTCGGCATATGGCGGCGGCAGGGTGGCGGTTTATCACTGGGACGGGCGGATAGCGAATGTGGGTATCGAGGGTCTGCGTCTGCGGTCGGAGTATGATAAAAATAATCCGAAGGATGAGGCGCATAGCTGGATGGCCATTACGCTGGAAAATGTTTCCGATGCGTGGGTCCGCCAGGTAATAGCCGAGCATTTTGCTGGTTCGGCGGTGGATGTGCTGGAGACGGCCAACAGGGTGACGGTGGAAGATTGTAAGTTTTTGGCGCCGGTGTCCGAGATTGGCGGGCAGCGGCGGAATGCTTTTATAACCTCGGGGGGGCAGACGCTGATGCAGCGATTGTATTCCGAGCGGGCTTTTCATGATTTTTCGGTTGGGTATTGTGCGCCGGGTCCCAATGCCTTCGTGCAGTGTCAGTCCTTTTATCCCTATGGGATGAGCGGGGCTATCGACAGCTGGGCTTCGGGGGTATTGTTCGATGTTGTGAATGTGGACGCACAGGTGCTGGGATTTGAGAACAGGGAGCAGGACGGGCAGGGTGCGGGATGGTGTGCGGCCAACAGTCTGTTCTGGAACTGTACGGCGGCTAGGATCAACTGTTATCGTCCGCCGGGTGCGCAGAACTGGTCTTATGGTTCGTGGGCGCAGTTCGGAGGGGATGGGTACTGGAATGAATCGAATGCGGTGATACAGCCGAGGAGTTTTTATTACGTGCAGTTGGGAGAGCGACTCGGGGCGGCGGCTTCGGGCAGGGGACAGCTGTTGCCGATGGAGACCGAGGCGTCGAGCAGTCCTACGGTGGCGCAGGCGGCGGCGCTGATCGCGTTGTCGAAGAAGCCGAGGGTGCAGATGACGGAGTGGATCGACCAGGCGGCGCAGCGGAATCCGATACCGGTGGCGGCGGGCTCTGAGGCAATCCCTTATTCGAAGGTTCCGCAGTATCTGGTACCGGTGGTGATCAAGCCAGCGCCGATGAAGGTGGTGAATGGCTGGCTGACGCGGGGTGAAGTGCTGGTGGGGCGTCGTTACAATGAGCCCTGGTGGATGGGGAATGTGCGGCCCTATGGGATTGCCGAGGCGAAGCCGGCGGTGACGCGCTGGGTGCCGGGAAGGACGGGGACGGGCCTGACCGATGATCTTGTGGCGCTGACGGATGATATGCGGACGAAGCATGTTGTCGCGCTGGACCATAACTATGGGTTGTGGTATGACCGGAGGAGGGATGATCACGAGCGGATCAGGAGGATCGACGGGGATGTGTGGCCGCCCTATTACGAGCTGCCGTTTTTGCGCAGCGGGAAGGATACGGCGTGGGATGGGCTCAGCAAGTATGACCTGACGAAGTACAATCCCTGGTACTGGTCGAGGCTTCGGAAGTTTGCGGACTTTGCCGATATGAAGGGGCTGGTCCTGATACATCAGAATTATTTTCAGCACAATATTATCGAGGCGGGCGCGCACTATGCGGATTTTCCGTGGCGGCCGGCGAATAATATCAACCATACAGGATTTCCGGAGCCGCCGCCTTTTGCGGGGGACAAGCGGATATTCATGGCCGAGCAGTTCTATGATACGACGCACGCCGTGAGGAAGGCCCTGCACAGGGCTTTTATCCGGAAATGTATGGACAATTTCGCGGGGAATAGCGGGGTGATCCAGGAGCTTGCGGCGGAGTTCACCGGGCCGTTGCATTTTGTCAATTTTTGGCTGGACAATATCCGTGAGTGGGAGCGGGAGAAGGGGGTAAAGGAAATTATCGGTCTTTCGACGACTAAGGACGTGCAGGATGCGGTGTTGAAGGATGCGACCAGGGCCGCGGTGGTGGATGTGATCGATATCCGGTACTGGTATTATCAGGAGGACGGAAAGGTCTATGCGCCGCCGGGCGGGCAGAGTCTGGCGCCGCGGCAGCATGAGAGGCTGCTGAAGCCCCGCAGGCCATCTTTCGAGCAGGTATACAGGGCTGTGAGTGAGTATCGTCGTGCGTATCCTTCGAAGGCGGTGGTGTATTCGGCGGAGGGTTGTGATAATTTCGGATGGGCGGTGTTTATTGGCGGGGGGTCGCTGGCGAATATCCCGGTGACTGACGCCGGCTTTTTGGGTGCTGCGGGCCGGATGGCGCCTGTGGAGTTGCCGGGGAGTCCGAAGGGAGTTTGGGCGTTGGGTGATAAGAATGGGGATTATATAGTTTATGTGGCTGCGGGAGCTGAGGAGCCTTCTTTGGGGGGTACGGTACACCGTATCGATCCGGGGAATGGGGCGAAGGTATTGTGGATTGAAAAATGATCGGGATGAGAAAAGGAGCTTTGTTTTTATTGATACTGTGTTTGGCGGACCTGGTGGCATTGCCGCAGGGTTTGCCTGTTTTGCGTATTTCGGCCAATAAGCGGTTCTTTATGACGGCTGACGGCAAGCCATTTTTCTGGCTGGGGGATACGGGTTGGTTGTTGCTAAGCCGGTTGAATAATGAGGAGGCGGACCGCTATCTGGAAGACAGGAGGAAGAAGGGTTTCAATGTGATCCAGGTGATGGTGGTGCATGGGTTGGGGGATGTGGACGCCGCAGGGGATAGCGCTTTGGTTGGTCACAATCTGGCGAAGCCGAAGGATGTTCCGGGCGGGTACTGGGATCATCTGGAGTATGTGATCGACAGGGCTGCGGACAAGGGGATCTATGTGGCGCTGGTGCCGGTGTGGGGTGGGGTTGTGAAGCAGGGGAAGATCGGTGCGGCTGCGGGGAAAGCGTATGCGCAGTTCCTGGCGGGGCGGTATAAGAAGAAATCGAATATCGTCTGGATGAATGGCGGGGATATCAAGGGTTCGGATTTTCAGGATACCTGGAATGCGATCGGTGCGACGCTGAGGGTGCAGGACCCGGGTCATCTGATCACCTATCATCCATTTGGGAGGACCTCATCGTCTGAATGGTTTCATCAGCAGTCCTGGCTGGATTTCAACAGCGTGCAGTCGGGGCATCGCAGCTATGAGCAGGATACGGCGGCGGGCGAGCATAATTACGGCGAAGACAACTGGAGATATATACAGGCGGACTATGGGCGGAAGCCGGTGAAGCCGGTGCTGGATGCGGAGCCTTCGTATGAGGGGATACCGCATGGGCTGCATGATACTACGCAGCCGCGCTGGGGTGCGGACGACGTGCGCCGGTATGCCTACTGGTCGGTATTCGCGGGCGCCTGCGGGTTTACCTATGGCGATAATTCTGTGATGCAGATGCTGCGTCCGACGGACAAGGGAAGCGCGTATGGGGCGAAGGAATTTTGGTATGACGCACTGGGCGACCAGGGGGCGGGGCAGATGGGCTTTTTGAAGCGGCTGGTGCTGTCGAAGCCCTATTTCGAGCGGCGGCCGGATCAGTCGCTTGTTGTCAATCAGGGATCGAAGTATGACTATGCTGCCGGCGCGAGGGGTGCGCAGTATGCTTTTGTGTATACATATACCGGTCGCCGGCTGGTGATCAATCCTTCGGGTTTGGGGCTGACGCAGGTGGAAGCTTCGTGGTATAGTCCGAGGGATGGGAGCTACACGCTGATCGGATTGTTTCCGGGAAAGAAGATTTTTTCTCTTGACCCGCCGGGTAGTCCTGCGCCGGGGAATGACTGGGTGCTGGTATTGGAAAAGCCCGCGCAGCACGCCTGGTTGTTCACGTCTTTTCGTGAGCCGGCGGTGGACGGGCTTTATTTTCTGGCGAGCGGTGACGGAAAGCACTGGACGGATCTTGGCGGGTCGTGGCTGAAGCCTGCGATCGGTGAGAAAAGGCTGATGCGTGATCCATCGATGGCGCAGGGTCCGGACGGGGTGTGGCATCTGGTGTGGACCAGCGGCTGGAATGGGGATAAGGGATTTGGATATGCCGACTCGAGGGACCTGATACACTGGAGTGAGCAGCGTTATATACCGGTGATGGAGGGTGAGAAGGATGCGTTCAATGTTTGGGCGCCGGAGATCTTTTATGAGAAGGACAGTTCGCAGTTCGTCATCGTCTGGGCCACGACGATACCTTACCGGTTTCCGAAGGGGCTTGAGGATGAGAAAAATAATCATCGGCTGTACTGTACGACGACGAAGGATTTTAAGACGTTTGCGCCGACCCGGCTGTTCTTTGATCCCGGGTATAGTGTGATCGATGCGATGATCGTGCAGCGGGGGGATCGTGATTTTGTGTTGGTCTTTAAAGATAATACGAGGCTGCAGAGGAATGTGAAGGCGGCTTTCAGTGATCGGGCTTCGGGGCCTTATCATGGTGATTCGAAGGCGTTCACTCCGGAGTTTACCGAGGGGCCGACGGTGGCTGTGGTTGGCGGGGAGTATTATATTTATTTTGACAGTTATAGAGAGAAGAAATATGGGGCGGTAAAGACCAGTGATTTTAAGCAATTTGAGGATGCTTCCGGGGATGTTAGCGTACCGGTGGGGCACAAGCATGGGACGGTCGTTTCTGCCGATTGGGGTGTAGTGGAAAAATTATTAAAAGAAAGACATGAGCACGCGCCGTAAATTTTTGAAGACGGCCTCTTTGGGGGGGCTTTTGGGTGTTAGTATTCCTACGATCGTCGAGGCGGCGATCCCGGGTAATGATCCCGAGTCGGGGAAGGGGGGGAAGAAGGTTCGGCTCTCGGAGGGGGACGTGGTCCTTTTTCAGGGGGATTCGATCACGGATGCGAGGAGAAAGAAGGATGACATGGAGCCGAACAGTTCGCCGGCGCTGGGGGTGAGCTATCCTTTTTTTGCCGCGGGTGAATTGTTGTACAGGGCGCCGGAAAAGGACTTTAAGGTTTATAACCGGGGGATCAGCGGGAATAAGGTGTATCAGCTGGCGGACCGGTGGGACACGGATTGTCTTGACCTGAAGCCGACGGTATTGAGTATCCTGGTGGGGGTGAATGATTTCTGGCATACGCTGGTCAACGGGTATAAGGGAACTGTACAGACCTACCGGGATGACTATAAGAAATTATTGGACAGGACGAAGACGGCATTGCCTTCTGTGAAGTTGATCATTGGGGAGCCCTATGCGGTGAAGGGGGTGAAGGCGGTGGATGATAAGTGGTTCCCGGCGTTTGATGAATACAGGCAGGTCTCCCGGGAAATTGCCCGTGAATATGATGCTGCTTTTATTCCTTATCAAGAGGTTTATGATAAAGCTCCGGGGCCTGGGAGTTACTGGACGGCGGATGGTGTGCATCCGACGCTGGCGGGGGCGAAGCTGATGGCGGAGGCGTGGATGAAGGTGGTGAGTTTTTTGCTGGTCTTGTTGTTTGGAGTTGGAATGGTGAAGGCGCAGGATGGGGTGCATTATAGCGGGACGACGATATCGAATGTCGACTATCATCATGGGGAGCTGGCGCCCGTAATTGGCGTACACAATATTCAGGTGTTCCGGGCGAACCGGGAGCATCCTGAGCTGGCGGAGGATTCGGGGTGGACGTATAACCACGCGCCGATGCTGGCGTACTGGAACAGGAAATTTTATCTGGAGTATCTGAGCGATAAGGTGGGGGAGAGTATTCCGCCGGGTCAGACGCTGCTATTGACCTCGGATGATGGGTATGTGTGGACGAAGCCGAAGGTGATCTTCCCTCCGTACAGGGTGCCCGACGGAACGACGAAGGAAGGGCATACGGGAGTAGCGAAAGACCTGTTTGCGGTGATGCACCAGCGGATGGGTTTTTATGTTTCAAAGAGGGGGCGGCTGCTGGCGCTGGGGTTCTATGGCATCTGTCTGGATCCGCATGATGACCCGAATGACGGGCTGGGTATCGGCAGGGTGGTGCGTGAGATAAAGGCAGATGGCAGCTGGGGACCGATCTATTTTATCCATTACAATCCGGCGTGGAGCACTTCGAACACGTCGTATCCGTATTATACTTCGAGCGGGGACAAGGGTTTTGTGGCGGACTGTAACGAGCTGATGGCGACGCCGCTGATGATGATGCAGTGGGTCGAGGAGACGGACAGGAGGGACCCGCTGATCCCGTTGCACAAGGACTATAAGGCCTTTAATTTTTATCATCTGCCGGACGGAAGGGCGGTAGGGTTGTGGAAGAATGCGCTGACCTCTATCAGTAAGGACGAGGGAAAGACCTGGTCGTCGGTGGGAAGGGCGCCGCATTTTGTCAACGCCAATGCGAAGATATGGGGGCAGAAGACGTCGGACGGGCGCTACGCTGTCGTGTACAATCCGTCTGAATTTCGGTGGCCACTGGCTATTTCAACGAGTAAAGACGGGCTGGACTATACCGATCTGCTGCTGGTGGAGGGTGAGATATCCACTGCGCGGTATGGCGGCGCCTACAAGAATTATGGTCCGCAGTATACGCGGGGTATCATCGAGGGGAATGGTGTGGCCCCGGATGGGAATATGTGGATCACCTATAGTATGAACAAGGAGGATATCTGGGTAGGGACGATACCTGTGCCGGTGACTTCTGTTGCAGATAAGGACGCGGACGATGTGTTCGACCGGCTGCCGGCGGGGAAGGAGTTGCAGAACTGGAATGTGTATAGTCCGCTGTGGGCGCCGGTGCGTATCGGGAAAGACGCTCATGGGGCGCGTTGTCTCGTGCTGAAGGATGAGGACCCGTATGATCTTGCGAAGGCGGAGCGGGTATTTCCGGCGACGAGGCAGATGCAGGTGGAGTTTGCGGTGGAGCCGGCGCAGGCGGACCATGGGCAGCTGCAGATAGAGGTGCAGAGCGAGCAGAACCTGCCGGCGATGCGGCTGAGTTTCGAACCGGACGGTAATCT
>Ga0310811_10005324_pt1 | contig 16264 bp, 19 predicted proteins | sample YCmetagenome_FD_207642 | JGI IMG/M metagenome (GOLD analysis project Ga0310811, IMG submission 207642) | Soil microbial communities from experimental microcosm in Duke University, North Carolina, United States - YC | ecosystem: Engineered > Artificial ecosystem > Soil microcosm > Unclassified ...
CCTGCTAGGCGCCGCCGGGCTCGCGCTCACCGCCAAGGGCATCCCGCTGGGCAAGACCGGCTTGTTCCTGATCGCCGGCGGCGGCACGGTCTTCTTCCTGGGCTTCCTGGCGGCGGGCCCGCTTGTCGCAGGCCCGCTGGCGGCTGCCCTCGGCTGGCTGCCGTCGCGCCTGTTCGGCGTCCGGATGCGGCTCGCGACGACCGGCGCGCAGCGCAACCCGGCACGGACCGCCACCACCACGGTGGCGCTGACGATCGGGATCGGGCTGATGACCTTGTTCTCCGTGGTGCTGTCCACCGCCAGCCAGTTCGCCACCCACGAGATGAACCGGCACTTCCCCGCCGACTACCTGCTGTCGGTGAAGCAGGGCGGCATCCCGGACCCGGTGGTGCGCAGCCTGCGCGGCAGCGACCAGATCGCCGTCGCCGCCGGGGTCAGGGAAGGTTACGTGTCCCTGGACGGCCACCGGGCGCAGCTCCTGGCGGCCGAGCCGGCGGCGTATCAGTCGGTGTACCAGCCGCTGCTGTTTTCCGGTTCGCTGTCCGACGTCGCGGCGGGCAGCGGCGGGATCGCGCTGTCTGGCGTGCAGGCCAGCGCCCTGCACGTGGCGGTCGGCGGGACGGTCACGGTCAACGGGCACCCGTTCCGGGTCGACGCCACGTTCGCCAACGGCCTGCTTGACGAGACCGCGGTGATTTCCTGGACCGACTACGCGAAGACCTTCGGCCCAGGCGAAGACACCGACGTCGTGATCAAGGCTCGCCCCGGAGTGCCGGCCACGCGATCGGCCGCCGCGGTGGACACCGCCGTCGCGAAGTACCCGCTGGTCGACATCACCTCGGAGGCGTCGCTGCGCGCGCACATGCTCGCCTCGGTCCAGAAGGTGTCCACGTTGCTCGACGGCCTGCTCGCCACGTCGATCGTGATCGCGCTGTTCGGCATGGCCAACACGCTGTCCCTGTCAGTACTGGAACGGACCAGGGAATCGGCGCTGCTGCGCGCCCTCGGCCTCACCAGACGGGGACTGCGCCTGATGATCAGCGCCGAGGCCGTCCTGCTCGGCCTGATGGGCGCGGTCGCCGGGGTAGCGTTCGGCATCGGCTTCGGCTGGGCAACGGGCAAGGCGTTCCTCCGCACCGACGGCGGCCCGGTCAGCTACCCGGTCCTGCAGATCGCCGGCTACATCGCCCTCGCCGCGGTCGCCGCACTGCTCGCGTCAATCGTCCCCGCCCGCCGCGCCGCCAAGCTAACGGTCATCGACGGCCTGGCCGCGGACTAACGCCTGCCAGCCGGGGCCCAGGGCGTGAGGGACAGCGGGAACCGACGGACCGTTCTGGATGATCTTCGAGATCGTGGGTCAGCAGCGGGACCGCCCCACCAGAACCGATAAAACGGACAGGACAACCGGGGCATTCACCACCATAACCAACCCCCGTTTGAGGATCGTGGGTCGTACGCGGCAAATATAGCCGCGTACGACCCACGATCAGCGTGGGCAAACGGCCCGGACGGGTTTTCGATGGGTTAAGCGACGCGCGCGGCGGTTCGCCACCATGCCGCGGCCGCTGCTGTGACTCCCAGCGATAGCTGTCACAGGGATTCTGTTAGCTGGTGGTCCCGGGTTGGCCGATCTGACCCTATGTTGTGACCGAGTCTTTTAGTTGGCCACTGAGCATCGATGGTTGGCCACTGCGGGGCATCGCGAGGATGCGCCGATTGTGACCGTGCCCGGTGGTTGGCGGACTGGGTTCCCGCTAGCCGCCACTGCCTGTGCGGCTGTGGTGGTCAGCGGGTCACGCGTGGCGTGTTGAGCCTGATGAAGTCCTGCCAGGACGTCTGGTCGTCGGGGTGGGTCTGGGCGTGCGGGCCTGGCCTGGCGATCAGCTGCTTGTCCGCGGAGGCCAGCGCGTCGAATAGCTCGAACTGGCCGTCGCGCGGGAAGAGCTCGTCGTCCCATTGCACGTGATAGAGCAGGGGTGCGGAGACGGCACGTGCAGCCGCCGCCATGAGGCCGGGCGCCCGGAGCCCGGGGTGGAGCGGTGCGGCCTGGCGAAGGCCGAACTTGCCCAGTACGGCGCACTGCAGGCGAGGCCCGAGCGCGGCTGCGGCCGGGAGCCCGAACCGCACGCCCATCGACATCCCGAAGACGCTGACGTGCGCATCGTCGGCAAGCCCCAGGCCCGCGAGCGCGGAGACGGCTTCCAGCCAGTCCGCGGTCATCCGGGCTGTGACGCGCTCGATGCCCTCGTCGGCGATGAGCTGCTGGTAGGCAGACGGCGCCATCGGCGCCGGCACGCGGTCGCCGTGGTAGGGGCCGTCGATCGCGATGACCGCGAGACCTGATGCCGAGGCGAGCCGGCGTCCCATCTGCAGGTGGCGCTCGCTGCGCTTGTGGCCGCTCCCGCCATGGAACAGCAGCACCGTCGCCTGCGGCACCGCGGCCTGCGGCGACCACAGCACCCCGGGCACGGGCACCGGACGGCGCAGTATGAAGGACCGCTCGCTGCAGCCTGCGCTGGCTTCTTCCTCCAGCCATTCGACATGGCCAACCGAGTCTGGCACCCCAGCCTCCTCGGCTGCCGTATTTCTGTCCGGACTGGAACAGTTTTCGTCAGCTTATACCGAATTTACTAGCGACCTGCGTCCAGGTCATCCTGACGGCGAGGCCCTGGCCTGCTACGAGGGCAGGCGGCTCGCCCTCTACGACAAGACCCTCACTCGCCAGAAGCAGCGACACTAACTGCACCTAACAACAACCGGCGATGCCTGTGACCATGACCGCTAGTTGGCGTAATCGGAACGCTAGTTGGCGGAGCTCATTCGTGAGGTCACTTGCGGAGAGCGCCGTCAAGAGGCCTGACCCGCCCGCGACTCCGGGGACCGCCGCAGCCTAGCTGGTCCACAGGGGTTTTGCCTGCCACGAAATCGCAGGTCAGAACGTGATTTCGGCGGCAGGCGCGGCTGTGATCGCCTGGCCGGGTGCCCTCAGGGAGGCGAAACGGGCGTTTACCAGATCGCGGATCTGGGCGCCGGACAGCTCCCCGTCATCTTGCGCAGTGTGGCCGTCGCTCACCAGTGTCACGTCATATCCCCGTATGACCGCAGACAGCGCGCTCATCTGGACGCAGTAGTCCGAGTGCGCGCCGGCGATAATGAGTCGGCGGACGCCGGACGCGGCCAGCAAGTCCGCGAGAGCCGTCCCCGCGAAACTGTCGCGGTATGTCTTGGGAACCACAAGGTCGCCGTCCAGCCTGTCCAGCGCAGCCGCCAGCTGCCAGCCTGGGCTGTCCCTCGTCGTCTCGGGATCGCCTGGGTCCTCGTGCTGGATGAACAGCACCGGCACGCGCTCCTGCCGGGCCCGCCGTGCCAGCATGTTGATCCGCTTCACGACCTCAGCCACGTCAGCACAGCCCACCAGCACCGACTCCTGCACGTCGATCACCACGACCGCACTCGACATCGACGCCACATGGCCAGTATGCACTATCTGCCCATAAGGGCCTGCGGCGATCACGAGCGGGCCATACCGGGCAAGATCATGTACGGAGCCGCCAAGAAAACCTGGGCACTCCCGTTCCTCGTGACCCAGGGCGCTGCGACCCCGGCTCCGGCCGACCGGAAAGCAAGCTGACCTGTGCGATCATGACCAGATGTCCGAGTCCGGGCCAGACTCTGAGGAGCCAGCCGAGCACCGCAGATTCTACGGCTACCTGCAAGCCCTCGGCCAGGTCCGCGACGCCGACGAGACCGCTCTGGTTACGCGCGTCCTCGCCACGCCGCTGGCGGCGCTGATCGCTGGCCAGCTCCCGGCCGAGCCGGTGCCGCTTGGCCTGTGAGCCCCGCAGGCCGGCCTGGCCCGGCCCCTGCCAGCGCCGGCGCAGCTGTGATGCGTACCTGCGGATCACCTGCGCGCCGGGGAGGAGGGAGCCCAGCATCGGTGCGTGGCGGGATAGTCAGGCGGCGAACGCGTTGATCTCGTGGGATAGGTCGTCGCCGGTGAGCGGCTGCTGCTGCTGCAGTTCGCTGAGGAGGCGCGCGACCCCGGGGAGGGCGTCTGTCTGGCTGGCGAGCGCGACGCTGGCGTAGCCGTGCGCGGGAGATAGCAGGAACGCGGTCCGGTAGCCGGGGAGGCGCCCGTTTAGGTAGAGCTGCCCCGATGGGCCGATGGCCCAGCCAAGCCCGTAGGTCATGGGGTCGCCGGGTCGGGTCCGTGGCCGGCGGGTCTCCTCGATGAGTGCAGGCGTGGCAAGCAGTCGCTCGGCGAAGGCCATGAGGTCGGGCGCGCAGGACCACAGGCCGCCGCTTGGCCGCCGTGCCCGCGGGAAGCCCTCGGCGGGTTCCGGGGAGCCGCCGTCGCTTCCGGTGACAGGCGCGTCGGGGGTGCCGAAGCCGGTCCGGCCGAGGCCCCAGGGGCGCAGCACCGCCTGCTCGACCGCCTCCTCGTAGGTCGCGCCGGTGACCGCCTCGAGGATGGCGCCGACGATGAAGTAGTTGCCGTTGTAGTAGGCCCAGCGCTCGCCGGGGGCTCGCTCGCTGCCGGCCAGGACGACGAGGCGGGCGGCCTCCCCGATGGCCTCGGCTCCGTCGCTGATCCCGGCCGTGATGAGGGTCCTGGAGTCCACAGCCTGGCGCAGCCCGGAGACCTGGCCAAGCAGCTGCACTGCCTCCGAGGAGCCACCGAAACCGAGTGGCCAGGGTCCGTGAAAAGTGGCCAACTAAAAAGAAAAGTCTCAGCCATGGGACTGGTTTTTGCCGTCCCCGGAGTAGCTGCCGGAAATGGGAGCGTGCGGCGCTGTCGGGGGTCGCCCGTCAGCGCCGCACACCCGGCGATTTCGTTGTGTTGTGTTATGCGGGATCGTAGGAGGGTTCCAGGTTTTGTTGGGTTTCTGGTGTCGCGGCGGGTTCGCCGCGGGTGTTGGAGGCGCGCAGCGCGATGGCTCCGGCTGCCACGAGGCAGAGGGCGCTGACGAGCAGGGCCCGCTGGAATCCGGCGGTGAGTGCCTCCGGGGGAGGGGTGTGGGCGGCCAGCAGGTGGCTGGTGCGGCTGGTCGCGATCCCGCTGAACACCGCCAGGCCGAGCGCTGACCCGAGCTGGAAAGAGGTGGTAATCAGGGCCGCGGCCAATCCGGCCTGATCCTCCGGCACGCCCGCGTTCGCGGCCGTTTGCACGCCGGCGTACAGCAGCCCCAGCCCGGCCGCCATGATCACCAGCGGGGCGAGTAGGTTGCCGAGATAGGTGCCGTCCACCGGGATGCGGGACAGCCAGAAGATGCCGCCGGCGGCGAGCAGCGCGCCGGAGACGATGATCGGGCGGGTTCCGGTCCGGACGAACATCTTCGTCGCCACGGTGGAGCCGAACCCGATGCCGACGGTCACCGGCAGATACGAGAGCCCGGTCCGCAGCTGGGAGTAGCCCAGGACGTTCTGCATATACAGGGTGACGAAGAAGAACATCGAGTAGAACCCGGCCCAGGCGATCACCTGGGTGGCATCGGCCGCGGCCAGGCCCTTGATCCGGAAGATCGACATCGGGACCAGCGGATGGGCGCGCCGCTGCTCATTGACCACGAACGCGGCCATCAGCACCGCCGAGGCGGCCAGCCCGCCGATGGTGCGGCCCGCACCCCAGCCGACGTCCGGTGCCTTCACTAGCGTGAAGATCAGCAGCAGCATGCTGGCGGTGACCAGGACCGCGCCGAGGGCGTCGAAACCGCCCGGCACGGACCGGCCGTGGTCGGCCTTCAGGATCCGGAACGCCCCGAGCAGCACCAGCGCGCACAGCGGGAGGTTCACGAAGAACACCCACCGCCAGCCGAAGTCCTGGGTGAGCAGCCCGCCGAAGAACACCCCGACCGCGGCGGCCAGCCCGCTGATCCCAGCCCACACGCCCAGCGCCTTGTGCCGGTCGGAGTCCTGGAAGGTGGTGGTCAGGACGGACAGCGCGGCCGGGGACATCATCGCCGCCCCGAAGCCCTGGGCGAGCCGGGCGCCGACCAGCAGCCCCTGGCTGCCGGCCAGCCCGCAGGCCAGCGAGGAGGCCGCGAACAGCGCGGTCCCGGCGATCAGCAGCCGCCGCCGCCCCAGCAGGTCCCCGGCCCGGCCGCCCAGCAGCAGGAACCCGCCATAGGTGATCAGGTAGCCGCTGACCACCCACTGCAGGTTCTGCACCGAGAACCCCAGGTGCGTACGGATGGTCGGCAGCGCGACGTTCACGATCGAGCCGTCCACGACGTCCAGGAACGTCACCGCGCACAGTAGCGCCAGGGTGACCTTGCCGCGCCCGGTCGCCAGGAACGACCCCTCCGGCGGCGCCGTCGATGCGGTCATGGCGTCGCTCATGACCCGGCGACTTCCATCACGGGGCCGACCTCGACCCCGCCGCCGACCCGCAGCGCCGGGCAGTCCTTGGCCAGCGCCACCGCGGAGTCCATGTCCTCGGCGGACACCACCGAGTAGCCGACCATCCGGGAGCCGCTGCCGCCGACCTCGCCGAGCGAGGCGTAATCGGTCACCGCGTGGCCGACGTCCACCAGGGCCGAGCCCATCCCGCCGAACCAGGCCTGCCACTCGGCCGCCGTCCCGGCGCCGGGCGCGTAGTCGGAGGGCACACGGTAGGAGAAAACGTACTTGGACATGATCTGTGGTCCTGTTCTGTATCCGGGGCGCGCCCCGGACTGAGGCCGCCTCTAACTGGGGAGACGCCAGCACGGCCATGAAATTGGGCGCGCAGACACCGCCCAATTCGCGGGCCCGGCGGCGTCGGTACCGGTAGGCAAGCCAAACACCCAGCGAAAGAAGAAATGCGAGGATGCATGGAGACCTCGGACCTGATCGCCAGGGCCGCCGCCGGCGACCACAACGCGTTTCGCGAACTGGTCGAAATGCACTCTCACGAGTTGCAGGTGCACTGCTATCGCATCCTCGGGTCATTGCAGGACGCCGAGGACGCACTCCAGGAGACCCTCGTGTCCGCCTGGCGTAACCTCGGCGAGTTCGGCCAGCGGTCCTCTCTCCGGACCTGGCTCTACAAAATCGCGACCAACCGGTGCCTGGACATGTTGCGCGCCGACAGCCGGCGTCCCCGCATCGCCCCCCCGCTGCCCGAGGCCACCCTGCCCGAACTCACCGGCGTCAGCGACGTCCCGCCTTGGCTGGAACCATATCCGGACGTGCTGCTGGACAACCTCGTCGACCAGGCGCCCGGTCCAGAGGCCCGCTACGAGACCACCGAGGCGATCTCGCTCGCGTTCATCACCGCCCTGCAACTGCTGCCGCCGCGGCAGCGCGCGGTCCTTGTGCTGCGTGACGTTCTGGGCTACCGCGCGGGCGAGGTAGCCCAGATGCTCGATGCCAGCCAGGAATCGGTTCAAAGCGCCCTCAAACGAGCGCGGGCCACGGTCGACAATTACCTAGCGGACTCAGGGAGCAGCAGGCCTGCGTGTCAGCCGGACACTGCGGCCGAACATCAGCTCGTGGCCCGGTTTACCGATGCGCTCGAACGGGCCGACCTCGAGGCGCTGGTAGGACTGCTCGTAGCGGATGTCCGCCTCTCCATGCCGCCTGCCATGCTGGAGTACCGGGGAGTCGACGTGGCCCGTCGCGTCTTCACGGCAGTCACCTTCCGCCCCGGCCGGTCGTACCGGGTGGTGCCGACTCGCGCGAACGGCCAGCCTGCGTTCGGCATGTACATGGCCGATCCTCACACGGGTGTCTACCGGGGATATTCACTGCTCGTCCTCACGATCGTCGGCGACCGCATCACCGTGGTCACCGGCTTCGATACGAGCGTGATGCCACGGTTCGGACTGCCCCGGACGCTTCCAGGAACGGACTGAGCTGCCAATTCGTCAGCAACATGATGAGTAGCCGCTTACATCGAAGTCACCATGACAGGTGATCCAGTGCCATCGAGCAGCACCCGGTTGCCGAGCGGCCGGCCGAGAGTGGCAGCAACCTGCCGGGTGCGGCCAACCGTGGTACGCCAGCCGGTGACAAGTTCTCTGCTGACCGGGATCACTGCGACGGCGTTGCCCGATTCCAGGACCCGGGCCCCCGGGTAGCTGGTGTAGCCCTCCGGGCTGCCCGTGAAGCTCAGTGTCAGCGTGCGGCCGTCAGTCCCGAGGAGCGCCTCCGGCCAAGGCCAGCGGAACTCCTGGCCTGGTGGCTGCCAGGACTGGTGGCTGGTGGCGGGGTCGAGGACCCAGATGGGCTCGGGCACGTCCTGGGCCCAGACGCACCAGGCGGGCAGTATCTTCCGTCCCCGGTCTGTGGCGAACTCCCTCTCCCCGGGGGTTGCGCTTGTCAGCAGAAGTGGGGAGCCTTCCCAAGGTCGCGGCTGGCCGCGCAGCGCCTCCAGGAGCTCGGGCGGGAAGCCGGGCGCGGCTTCGATCAAGCCGTGGTGGAAGGCCAGCTTCGTCTGTCCGTCGGGGAAGCTGCCCGGCTGCACGGCTGAGCTGAGCAGGATCAGCGGCCGGGGCTGGCGGTCGGCGGGAAACCCGGCCCAGGCTTGCAGTCCCCGGCGCGCCTGAGCCTCTCTGCGGTCATTGCTGCTGAAAGCACGGTCTGACTCTTTCACTGGCAAGGTCTCCCGTCACCCGCGCGGCTCTCCCAGGGCGCGACCATCCTCTCACCACACCAGCCGGTGAGGCAGACAGACCATAAGAGCTTCAGGCCAGCGATAACTATCACCAGGCTCGTCCTAACGCGGTTACGGGATTCCTCGGGGTTAATCTTCTCGCATGCCCTGTATTTCGCCGAATCCTGCCTGTTACCGGGTTTTGGGCCGCGCCGACGAAATCGCCTACACGGCGAACAGCCCGCACATGCGGGCTGAGCACCTGTTCCTCGCGATAATCCGCGACAAGGGAATGCCCGCCCAGGTGCTCGCCCGCTTGGCCGATATCAGCCTGCTCGATGCGGCGGTCACTGAGGCGGCAGGGCGGGCTGTTGCCCAGCCGGATGAGCGGCCATCGCGGCCTGAGGTGGCGGGCTTCCGGGTCGCCGCCGAGATGGGCGCCTCATACGTAGGGACCTGGCACCTTCTCCTCGGGCTCATCCGAGACCGCCAGTCGGTGCCCGCGCGCGCCCTGGGCAGCCTGGTTGACCTCGACCAGGTCGAAAGCGCCGTCACGGAGGTCATGAGTTCCCCGGGGTTCCGCGGCTTCAAGGATTCCTTCGGTGAGGACGAGCTGCTGCTCCCGGAGGGCCTGGAACTGGACGCAGCGCTGATCGGCGCACTCGCGAAGTCTGTTCCCGAGGGTGCGAGGTTCGGTTTCAACTGGCGCAAGGACGACGGCCGTCCCTGGATCCACGTGACCAGGCCGGGTGATCCCCGTGCGGCGCTCAACGCCGCCCTGGTCAGCCTGGGCCGTCCGTCCCTAACCTGACCGCAGCGATAGCCCAGACAAGCTCCGGACCATCCTGCGGCAACCCGTGCAGCAGGCGTTAGCCGCGCCTGGTGCTAGGGGAGCGGACGGTAGTTGACGTGGCAGGCGTCCAGCCTCGGCAAGTGGCTGGTCAGCCGCTCCTCGAATTCCGCGAGCTCGCCGCCGGGCGGTGACCAGACGACCTCGGCGAACGCGCACAGCCGCGGGAAGTACATGTACTCGGCCTTGTTGGTGTCGGGGACGTACTCGGTCCACAGCTGCGCCTGCGCGCCGATGATGTTCTTGCTCGCGTCATCGGACAGGCCGCGCGGTACCGGGTCGAACGTGTAGACGTCCGCCACGCTGGTGGCCCCGCGGATCGCGAGCGGCTCGCTCTTGTCGTCCGAGTGCGCCCAGTCCAGGTAGACGTAGTACTCCGGAGCCATCACGACGGGGTGGCCGAGTTCCGCGGCCCACCGGCCCATGTAGCCGTCCTTTCGCCACGCCATGATGACGGCGTCCTCCGGGCCGTCGGCGTCGACGACCTCATCCCAGCCGACCATGCGACGGCCGCGGGCCGCGAGCCGCTGCGCCACCTGCGCCATGAACCAGCCCTGCAACTGGGCCTCGGCGCGCAGGCCGAGCGAGCGCATGCGCTGCCGGGCACGGTCGCTGTCGTGCCATTCGCTGGCCGGGCACTCGTCGCCGCCGAGGTGGATGTAAGGGCTGGGGAAGACGTCCATCACCTCGTCGAGCACGTTCGCGCAGAACTCGACGGTGGCGTCATCGACGTTCAGGACGTGCCGGGAAATGCCCCAGCGGGTGCGCACCTTGATCGGCTTCTTCCGGCCGTTGTAAGCGTCCGTGTTGCCGAGTTCAGGGTAGGCGGCGATAGCGGCCTGCATATGGCCGGGCATGTCGATCTCCGGCACCACCGTCATGTGCCGCTGCGCGGCGTACGCGACGATCTCCGCCAGGTCGGCGACCGAGTAGCAGCCGCCGTGCGGGGTCCCGTCGAACCGTTTCTCCCTGGCCAGCCCGACCGGGCTTTCCTTCCGCCAGGAGCCGACCTCGGTGAGCCGCGGGTACCGCTGCACCGGGAACCGCCAGCCCTGGTCGTCGGTGAGGTGCAGGTGCAGCACGTTGAACTTGTGCAGGGCCGCCAGGTCGATCAGCCGGAGAATCCATGCCTTCGGGAAGAAGTGCCGGGCCACGTCCAGGTGCACGCCCCGCCAGGCGTAACGCGGCGCGTCCTCGATCTCGACGGCGGGCAGCTCAAGCGCGGCGGGCACGCCGTGGGCTGGGGCCTGCCGCAAGGTATCGGGCGGCAGCAGCAGGCGCAGCGTTTGCGCCCCGTAGAAGGCACCCGCCGGGCCTCCGGCGCTGATGACCACGCCTTCGCCCGGGACGGCGCGCAGCCGGTACCCGTCGTCGGGCAGGCCGCCATCAGGAAGGCCCGCGGTGAGCGTGACGGCGTTCTGCCTGGCTCCGCTGGTCACCGGGACGATCGCGATATCCCAGCCGGTAGACGCCTCGAGCGCGGCGCGCAGCAGGCCCGCCGTCGGGCGCGCGGCCTCGTCGGCGGCGATGACGAAACCGTCCGCTGCTAGCGTGACCCTGCCGCCGGGGTGCGCATGCGCCTTGACCGGGCGCGGGATGATCACGATGACGCCACGCGGGCGGCCAGGGAAGACACGCCCCAGAACGTACCAAGCCGGGGCTCATTGGGGAAGGGAAGAAAACGTGAAGCAGCTCGACGCCGTCGTGCTCGAAGGGGCCTTGGTCCGGCTGGAGCCGCTGCGGGCCGGCCACGTTCCCGGCCTGATGGCAGCGGCGGAAGAAGACCGCTCCGCTTACGCCTGGACTTCGGTTCCCCGGGCCGGAGAGGTGGCGGACTACGTCGCGGCGCGGCTGGCCAAGGCGGGGGCGACGCCATTCGCCCAGATCAGGGTCAGCGACGGCGCGCCGGTCGGCTGCACCAACCTGCTGAACCCGCGCTCCTGGCCCGGCCGCGATGACCTGTGCGCGGTCGAGATCGGCGGGACCTGGCTGGCCGCCTCGGCGCAACGGACCGGCATCAACGCCGAAGCCAAACTGCTCCTGCTCACGTACGCGTTCGAGGAACTGGGCGTGGTCCGCGTGGAGTGGGTGACCGACGCCCGCAACCTGCGCTCCCGGCGGGCGATCGAAGCGCTTGGCGCCCGCTTCGAGGGGGTACTGTGGAACTGGTCACCGTCCCGCGCCCCCGGGGAGGAAGGCCAGCTCCGCGACAGCGCCTTCTTCTCTGTCATCGACATCGAGTGGCCCGCCGTGAAGTCGGCGCTGACCGCTCGCCTCGCGCGTGCCTGACCTTCTCAGATTTGTCTGATTCAGCCGTATTTCATGGCTTTAGGCCGCTGGACTATTGACTCGAAGCTCTTATTCCATCACGATCACCACGGTGCGTGGTTAACCCGGCACGTACAGGTTCATATCAGTACCGGCTCTCTCAAATCAGACGCGCCCACAAGGCGTAAAAGGAGGACCAAGGGCCAGTGAAACGTATGACGATTGTGGCGGCCGCGGGGGCACTCGCCTGCCTCGCGGCCATGCCGGCGGCTGCCTCCCACGCAGCCACGCTCACCCCCGCCGCGAGCGCGGCCGTAACGTTCGGCGCCACCAGCCAGTCTCCCCGGCTGGCCGCCTCCGCGACCGGCGTCGCCGGGTTCAAGCCGGTCGCGCCGAACTCGGCGATTGAGAACGCCCAGATACCCAGGGCGCTGACCAAAGACAAGTCGCCGGGCGGCCCCAACCCCGCGGCGAAGGCCACCGGTGCCGGGGCTCCGAATGTCTCGGCCGGGAGCGCGGCCAGGGGCAGGGGGTCGGTGACGAACGCCTTCGACGGGCTCAACGACCTCACCAACGACCAGCTCTTCGGCGCCCTCACGCCGCCGGACCAGGGGCTGTGCGTCGGCCCCGATCACACGCTCAAGGGCGCGCCCGACGCGGTGTGGGAGGTCGTCAACGAGGTCGGGCAGGAGACCACCAAGGCCGGCGCGATACTGACCGGGCCGCTGAACCTGCCGACGCTCTTCCAGGACCCGAACGCGTTCAGCGACCCGCGCTGCCTGTTCGACCCGTCCACGCAGTCGTTCTACTTCACTCAGATCAGCTTCCCGGCCGCTGGGCCGAACGCGCTCGAGGAGAACACGGTCAACGACGTCCTGGTGATCAACTCCCACGGCGCGGCGACTTACCAGTTCGACTCTTCACTCGGCGGCACCTGCCTCGGCGACCAGCCGAAGACCGGGTTCGACAACAACGCGCTCATCATCTCCACGGACGAGTACTGCGGCCCGAACCAGGTGGAAGAGGGCGCCATCGTCCAGGTCATCTCCAAGTCGCAGCTCGTAAACGAGACCGCCACGGTCAACTTCGCCGTGTCGGCGAAGCTGTCACTGGCGGGCGACCCGATTGTCGGGCTCGACCCGGCGATCAACACCGGCACGCCGACCGCCTACCTGGTGAACTCCGTGCCGTTCCTGCCAGACGGCAGCAACAACCCGGTCGGCAACACGCTCGGGCTGTGGTCGGTAGGCAACACGGCCGCGGTGACCAGCGGCAAGGGCACGCCCACGCTGACCAGCAAGGTCCTGCCGAGCGAGCCGTACGCGTTCCCCGTCAACGCGCCGTCCACCGGCGACGGGTCCGTCACCATGGTCAGCGGCTTCCCCATCACCTCGGAGACCGCGCTGAACCCGGACGACAGCCGGCTTTCCGGCCCGGTCAACGTGACCCCCGGACCCGGCGGGAGCCTTAACCTGTGGACCGCGCTCGACGCGGCCGTCGTCCCCTCCTCGGGCACGGCCGTGCGGGACGGCGCGGCCTGGTTCGAGGTCAACACCGGGGCCGGCCGGGTGATCAACCAGGGCTTTGTCGCCGCCAGCGGCAATGCCAGCCTGCTGTACCCGGCCATGCAGGCTACGCCGGGCGGCAAGGCGGCGATGGTCTTCACGATCACCAGCCCGACGGTTAACCCAAGCGCGGCGTTCACGACGATCGGCAACCGCGCGATCACGATCGTGGGCGCGGGAGCGGGCCCGCACACCTCGTTCGCCGACGCACCGCCGTTCAACAGCCCCCGCTGGGGTGACTACTCCCAGGTCGCAACCGACCCGCAGACCGGCGACCTCTTCATGGCGACGGAGTACATCCCGCCGGCCGCCGAGGCGGACGGCTTCGACAACTGGGGCACCTTCGTGTTCAGCGTTAAGGAGTAGAGCGCAAAGGCCCGACGAAGAACGGGAACCAACAAGCCGTTCGGGATGAATTTCTTGATCATCCTGAACGGCTTGTTGTTTCACTTTCCTGGCGGCTGCGCCGGATACGGTGCCAGCTGTACCACAGGACCACGGCGAGCGCCGGCAGGCACGCGAACGCGATGGCCACCGATGCCATCCGGCTTACCTCCCCCCGAAGCGCCAAACACCGCGCGCCGGAGCCTAACCGCTCGCCGCCGGCCTGCCCGGGAGGGCTGAGCTTCCGGCGATTCGCGTCAAAGCCGGCGACGCTAGTCCAGGGCGGACAGCGTCTCTTCGAGGCGGCGCGCGAGGTGCCCGCGCCACCCGCCGCCGAGGGCGCGCAGGGTGTCTTGCTGGCGCGGGTCGTCGGCGTCGAATCCCTCGTGGCTGAGGAAGAGACGGGTGCCGGTTCCCTCCGGAACTAGCCGCCAGGTGACCGTGGTGTCGATGCCGCCGCCCGCCCAGGCGAGGCGCAGCCGCTCCGGCGGGACGAGTTCAAGCACCTCGCAGTGCACGATGCCGTCGAAGCCATGCGTCGGGACAGGTTCGGTGCGGAAGGTGAACCGGTGCCCGATGCGGGGCTGGAAGTCGTTGGGCATGAGCCAGGACGCGAGTACCGCGGAGTCGGTGAGGGCCCGCCAGACCTTTTCCGGCGGGTGGGGAAGGAACGCATCGGTGTGGATGGCAGCGCTCATGGCTGCTCATCCAGCACGTCGCGCAGCGCGGAAAGGCGGTCGCGCCAGAATCCCTCGTAGTGGGCGATCCAGGTGTGGACCTCGCGGAGGGGCGCCGGGTTGAGCTGGTAGCGGCGCTCCCGCCCGTAGCGTTCCTCACGGACCAGTTCGGCCTGCTTCAGGATGCGCAGGTGCTGGGAGACGGCCGGCCGGCTGATGGAGAACCCAGCCGCGAGGTCATGCACCGGCATGGGCCCGGTGGCCAGCGCGTCGAGCAGCGCGCGGCGCACCGGGCTGGCGATCGCGGTGAAGACGTCGGCTTCCTCGGCGGCCGGTTCAGGCACTTGCGGCCGTTTCCTGGAGGACGATGCCGTTGCCGTCCGGGTCGTCGAACGTGACGTAGCGACCCCAGGGCTGCGACTGGATGCCGCCCTCGATCGTGAGGCCCTTGGCGGCCAGGGCGGCGACGTCGGCATCGAGGTCGTCGGACTCGAGGACCGTGCCCTTCGTCGACCCGGCCGGCATGGTCGGGAACCAGGTCACGAGCGTGATCGAGGTCTGGGCGCCGGGCGGCGCGATCTGAACCCACCGCTGGGCGGGACCCATGTGATTGTCGCGCACCACCTCGAACCCGAGGACATCGACGTAGAAGCGCAGCGCCCGGTCCTGGTCCGCGACGGAAAGGGAAATGAGCTGGATGTGGGTAACGGTCATGGCGGCCATAATAGGTAAGCGATTCCTTACGGGTCAAGTCCTGGCCGACCTCACCACGTCGCCATCAGCAGGTGCACGGCCAAGCCACCGATCAGCGCACTCGAAGCCATCCCGGTGACGAGCCGCCCCCGGCTGCCGGCCAGCACCCGGCCGAGGAACGCGCCGCTGCCGGCGAGTACCAGCTGCCAGCTAGCCGACGCGACGAAGACGGCCAGGACGAACACGGCCTGACCAGCGCCGCCCGGGGCGGCCGTAGCCTGCCTGCCGAGCACGAGCGCCGTAAAGTACACGACGGTCAGCGGGTTCAGCATCGTCATCCCCCACATCCCCAGGTAGGCCCGGGCCGCGCCGGACGCGGCCCGGACTGGCGCGGTGTCATCCTGGCGGGCGCGGTACCGGCGGACCGTCGTCACCGCCGTATAGACCGCCAGCGCGATCAGCACGACGGCCGACCCCCGCCGCAACGGCAGCGTGACCGGACGCAGGGCAGGAGCCACCGCCGCGCCCCCGCACACCGCGATCAGCGAGTAGACGAAATCAGCGGTCGCGACACCGAGCGCGGCGACCGCCCCGATCCGCAACGAGGTCCGCGCGGTCAACGCCACCAGATAGGCCCCGATGGCGCCGACCGGCATGGCGATGCCATACCCAGCCAGCAGCCCCGCGACCAGGGCGGCGGTCACAACAGGCCGGGAATCGGCCTCCGCTTCAGGTGCTGCTGCTGACCCCGCACCGGCAACGCGGCGAAGGTCAGGGTCCAGGCAGCAGCAGTCGTGGTCATAAGCAGATCCTGCGGCTCACCCGCCCGAGCGTGCAACTCATTTCCAGTGCCTGGCAGGCCGTGCGTTCCTCAGGGATGGGGCTTCGGGCGGCGGGATGGGCGGAGCACGCGGCCGTTCGGGATGATGATGTTCGTCATGGGCTGGCACCCATGCGATCCATCAGGCGTTCTTCGGTCACTCCCAGGTCGTCGAGCACCCGCCAGAAGACCCGGTATTCGACGGGATAGTGCAAGGCGAGGATGCGGTGCCGATCTGCCCGGGGCAGGCCCGCGCGGACCATGATGTCCACCGCGCTTTGCCAGCTCATGATCTTCTGCGTGGGGCTTTTCGCCGGTGACTCCGGTGACATGGTCAGGCCTCCGGGGCGCCGAGCAGGAGCAGGTCCGCGAGCGAGAAGCCGGGGCCCGCGGCGGGCAGGGTCGGCCGCCACTCTGGGTGCGCGCTCAGGT
>Ga0310811_10005325_pt1 | contig 16262 bp, 12 predicted proteins | sample YCmetagenome_FD_207642 | JGI IMG/M metagenome (GOLD analysis project Ga0310811, IMG submission 207642) | Soil microbial communities from experimental microcosm in Duke University, North Carolina, United States - YC | ecosystem: Engineered > Artificial ecosystem > Soil microcosm > Unclassified ...
GCACGTACGGCGTTGATGGTCGAAGTCGTTGCGGCCAGTGCCTGTGCATGCCGGATCGGCAAGGGCTGACGGAAATACGCGGCCAGCACTGCAATGCAATTTTCCTGTGCCGCACGTACAGGATGATCGGACGCCCACTGCGCACTGCTCGCACGCAGGTCGAGAATGGCATGCCCCAGTTCGAGCAGCACAATCGCTTGGTTCAAGGTCACGCGGCCGGCCGGCGTTGTAGCGCTCATGCCCATGCTGAGCTGGTTCAACAGATCACGCATGCGACTTTCGAAGTGTTCGCGCATGTGCGGGCGATTGCTTGCGCACAGACGCAAGGTTTCGCGCCACAGCGCTTGCGCGATATGACGCCTGGATCCTTGCCGATGCTCGGGAAGAATCAGCGCGAACATCATCACTGCCAGCACCAATCCGACGATCTGCGCAATGCTGTCATTGAAGAAGTTGACGACATTGAAGCGCATCATGTTCTCTGGCGCGATAATCTGCGCAAACATCAGGTTGAACCCTGTGCCGATGCCGGCAGTCCTGCGCCAGGTCGTTGCATAGATGCTCGCTGTTAGAAACGGCGCCATCGACAGCACCAGCATCAAATAGCCTTCCACATGGTTGAGCATCATGAATGCGCAGACGAAGGCAAAGGGAATCGCCAGTGCAAAGCCCTGCGTTGTACTGCGTATCATCTGCTCCGGAAACGGTGAGGATGACGCAAGCGCGCAAAACACTACCGTCAGAATCACTGCACCCGCCGCACTCGGCCAGTTAAGCCCGTACCACACCAGCGCCAGGATCAACAAGGCTGCTGCAGTACGCAACCCCGAAACGACGGCGATCATGCCGGGCGTCTTCGCACTGTAGCTCCAGTTCGCGATAGTGCGATCCGCGCGCTGCGGACGATCGGCCAGGCGCATCGGCAACTCGTGATACACCGCGATCAGGCGCATGAATTCCTGCTGAAAGCGCTGCAGCAGCTCCAGTGCAGTATCGAGGTCAAGCTGCTGTTGCGGCAAAACCGGTTGCTGTTTTTGCTGTTGTTCACCTTGTTCTTCAAATTCGCGACGCGCTGCAGCGATCAGAATCGGCAATTCTCGCTGCAGCTGGGCGAGCTTCTCTCGCGTGATGCCTGCCTCCGCCGCCGTGCGGGCCGGCGAGCCATCCACCAGCAAGGCGGCCGAAAAGGCATCGAACAATGGTGTCATCAATCGCGGCACGCGCAGATCGCCGCGTTGGCGCAGGCGTTGCATCAGGCGATGCAACGTATGAAAATTCGTCAAGGCGACCATCGCTGCCGCGTTGAAGGCATGCAGTTGTTGGCTGCGGGTGCGTACGTCCCCCGCTTCAAACAGAGACGCCGCGCGATTCGCTTCCAGCGCCGCCACGTCGGTCGCAAAGCGCAGATGCTGTCGCTCCATCTGCTCGTCGCTCATCACGCCATGCAATGCATCGTGGCACAACTGCGCAAAATTCAGATACAGCCCGCGCACTGTCTGCACCAGCTGCTCGCTCTGATGCTTGGGAAACAGCGCATCGTTCAGCAACGCCGAACAAAGAATGCCGAGCGAAATTTCGGTCACCCGCGCAACGGCAAGGTTGAATACGCCCATCGGCATATCGATCGCCGGCAAGGCAATCATGCAGGCGGTATACCCGGCCAGCACGAAGCCGTAGGATCGGGCATTGCGCATCAGCGCCGCACCGCTGGTGCATAGACCGACCCAGATCGCCAGCGCGATGAAGAGCAGCATTGGTTGCTGGGGAAACAGCCCGACGATCGCGAGCGCTGCGGCACAGCCTACCAACGTACCAAGCAAGCGATAAACACCCTTCTCGAGCGCCATGCCGCTGCTCGGCAATGCGACGATGAAAACAGTCATCATGGCGCTGCGCGGTGAATCGAAGCCCATGCGGAACGCGATCCACAAGGCGAGAAAAGCCGCAATCAAGGTCTTGATGACGAAGATCCAGCGCTGCCCTTCGTTCTGCAACCAGTCCTTCCCGACCGCGCGCCAGCCCTGCAGTTCAGGTGACATGGAGATGGAGGCAGCCGGTGTGCTCATACCAATCAGCGGTCTTCCAGATTGGCGAGCTGACGTTTCAACAGCGTTTCGTGCGTGCGCAGATCTCGTTCGCTGATGCCGTCATAGGTGCGCTGCAGAATCTCCCAGTATTCGGGAGCGACCTGCTCCACGCGCTTACGTCCTACCGCGGTCAGCGAAATCGATACGCTGCGCCGGTCTTCAGTACTGAAGCGGCGTCTGATCATGCCCTGCTGCTCCAGTTCATTGCAGATGCGCGTCAGGTTGGCCGGCTTTTCCGAGCAGGCTTCGCCGAGGTCGGACGCGCGCTGTGTCTCGTCTTCGGAACCATACAGCACCATCAGCACGGTGTAGCTGACGCTCGTCATGCCGTATTTCTTCATCGCGGTACTCAGCTGGTCCTGAGTGCGTTTCTGTATGTGATAGGCGAGCCGACTGAGCGTGACCAGTTGTTGCGGATAATCCGGCATGCGTTCGGTACAGCGCGCAATGCGTTTGGCAGTATTGTCGAAGGAACTCATGGTTGATCTGTCATCCGATGGGAAGGAATATCGGACGATGTCGCGGGCTGTTCCGGCAGATAGCCTCCGCCGAGCGCCACCATCAGGCCTGCATGACTTTCGAGCAGCCGCGCAGCAATCTGCACCTGTTCCTGTTTCTGCACCAGCAAGGCAACCTCGCTATTGAGCAGCACCAGAAAATCCGTCATGCCGGCAGCAAAGCTGCGGCTGGCCAGCTCGCGTGCGCGACTTGCCGTCGCAAGCGCGACATCGTTCAGTTTTTTCTGCTGTTGCTCCGACTGCGCAATTACCAATGCGTTCGATACACTTTGTAACGCGTGGATCACCGTGGAGTTGTAATTTTCGACCGCGACATCATACGCGGCGCTCTGTACACCAAGATTGCTGCGCAGACGGCCGCCCTCGAAAATCGGCAGGGAAATCGCGGGACCGAAACCTTGCACCTGCGAGGTGCTGCTGAACAGCGTATCGAATCCGATGGATTGATAGCCGATGAAAGCCATCAGGTTGATGTCAGGATAGAAGGCAGCCTTGGCCGACTCGATATTGCTGCGCGATGCTTCCACCTGCCAACGGCGTGCGGCAACGTCGGGCCGACGTCCGACGAGGTCCGCCGGCACGTTACTCGGCAGACGCAACCAATTATTATTCTCCAGCCGCAGTGCCGGTCGTTTGATCCGCTCTCCTTCTGCGGGCCCCTTGCCGCTCAATGCGGCGAGCTGGTTACGTAGCAAGGCGATCTCTTCGTCGTAACGATCGATCTGCATGTGCAGCGGCGGTACCGCGGCTTCCAGCTGCGTCACGTCTGATTCGGTCGCCAGTCCCGCCGCCATGCGTTTGCGCATCACCTGCAACGCTTTTTCACGGTGCACAAGAGTGTCTTCGGCAATATCGCGCAGCGCAAACTGCAGCGACAACTGCACGTAGGTACGGACGATATTGTTTTCCAGCGCAAGGCGTGCAATCTGTGACTCTGCCGATGCGGCCTTCGCTTCATCCACGGCAGCCTGCAGCGCATGCCGCTGTTTTCCCCACAGGTCGAGATCGTAACTGCCTTCCAGCGCAACACGGTTGTACCAGGCGTAATTTCCCGCCTCGGGCGGCGGAATGAAATCGTGCTCGGAAAACAGCTGGCGCGACAGCGAACTCTTCGCTTCCAGATTCGGCTTCGTCGCCGCTTCGGCAATGCCGGCGCGGAATTGCGCCTCGCGCATGCGCGCTTCTGCGACACGCAAATCCGGATTGCCGGCAATTGCCGTTTCCACCAGCGCATCGAGCTGAACATCGCCGTAGGCATGCCACCATTGCGTCTGCGGCCATTGACGGTCAATTTGCGCTCGCTCGATGGCCGTGCCGGAACCCAGTGTGCTGGCGTCAACGACACGCGCCTGCGGACGCGTATCTCCCATATCGGCGCAGCCGCTCAACAGCAGCATCGCGCAAATCAAGGCAAAACCGTTCACTCTTTTCATTACTTCGCCGGGAAAGCGGGGACGACTTTATTTTACTTCAAAATATTTTATAAATGAACTATGTAGCCGTAAATATCTACGGAATGACGAGCACATGGGAAGATATTGACGCGCCAAAGGCGCAATGATGGGGGAAGGCTGCTGCCGCTAGCGGCAGCAGCCTCAAGCAACAATCAGGTCCTGCGGCCGCTTGCCAGCCGTGCGCATAGATAGATTGCGTACAGTGCGGACAAACCGACAATGATGTAGGTCACACGGGCCGCCTCGGTCATGTCGCCGAATACCGAGGCAACAAGGTCGATCCCCATCAATCCCATCAAGCCCCAATTAATACCACCGATGATCAACAACACCATTGCCACCCAGTCTACTGCACCCAGCGCACTGGTATGGGTATTGGCCCTGCGATCGGGGATATGCCGCCTTTCAGTCAGAGGTGTGTCTAAGGTTGCCATCGTGAGCTCCTCGTAAGTGATAGTGACCGCCGGAAACGAATCATCAACGCATCCGTCTTCGGGCCACCTGCTTAATTTTTTCATACTGGTGCAGGATTGCGAGTAGGAAAAGCAGCAAATTTTTGGTCAGAATTCCGATACCCGCCGTGCGCCGGACGCGGACCGGGGGTATGCTGAACGAACCTGCTTTTGCAGGCTCATACCTGTAACGACAACGATGGGAGAAATCGCATGAATCTGCTCATTACCGGTCATCATCTCGATCTCACCCCGGCCATCCGACAATACGTCGAAGAGAAGCTCAAACCGATTACGCGTCACCTCGACGTCATCGTCGAGATTGAAGTGATTCTCGGTGTCGAAGCGCCGGCAGAAAAAGAATTGCGCCAGCGCGCCGAAGTAAATCTGCGGCTGAAGGGAGAAACGCTGCACGCGGAAGATCGTGCGGAAGATCTGTATGCGGCAATCGATGGCGTGATGGAGAAGCTCGACCGTCAGGCAGTGAAAACGAAAGGCAAGATCAAGGATCACCGCCGCGAAAGCGCGAAGCGCATGGAAGAGCCTGCTGTCGAGCTGGAGGACGGGGAAGAAGACTAGGCGAAACACGCGCAGACAACGCGCTCATTAAACCAGGCTCGATGATCGGCGGGACGAAATCACGATTCCGCCGACAATCAGCGCAAAGGCCAGCGCATGATACAGGTGCGGCCATTCCCCGAGGAAAGCCGACGACATCAGCGCTGCGAACAACGGTGTCAGGTTGCTGAAAAAACCGGCAATTGTGGGGCCGACGCGCTGCACGCCCACTCCCCAGCAGCGCAATGCAATGATCGCGGGGCCGAGCGCAACGAACAATAAGGCCGCCGCCAGCGGCCAGCTCCACGCAATGCTGCGCGGTGCCGTTGCCCATTCCGCCGCGCTGAACATGACGGACCATCCGACACCAAAGGCGACTTGCGCAAGCAGGAAATCCGCCCAGCGGTTCCGGATCGCTCGCGGATCCTGCGGCAGCGTCAATAGCCAGCTGTAAAACGACCAAACGATCGCGGCAATAATCATCAGGATGTCGCCAGGTACGATGTGCAGCGCAAGCAGGGTCTGCCAGTTGCCACGGCTCAGCACGATCAACACGCCGGCGATCGACATCACGGCGCCCGCCACTTGCACCCGCGTGATCGGTGTCGAAAAGAAGCCGGCACCGATCAGCATCATCCATACCGGCATGCTTGCCGCCACCAGCGTCACATTGATCGGCGACGACGTATGGAGCGCAAGATACTGCAAGGTGTTGTACAGGCCGACCCCAAGCAGGCCGAGCAAGGCAAAACGCTTCCAGTGTGTCCACAACGCGCTGTGTCGTGCAAACAGACCTCGCGTAAGAGGCAGCAGCAGGATGGCTGCGATCGTCCAGCGCAGCAGATTGAGCGTCACCGGCGGCACCATCGCATTGACGGCGCGGCCGACGATGGCATTGCCTGCCCACAGTATCGGCGAAATGGTCAGGAGTAAAACGGTGGAAAAACTCAATCGGGAATGCATATCCGAAATGTGACACACCATTGTGGTGCGTTGTATTAAGCGGTAATGAAATGTCGGATAGCGCTAGCGATCCGCATGCCGCCGTATGAACTTTTGCATGCGCTGCCTATCAATGATTCATCGGTTGATCAGACCGCCCGCCAGCCGACGCCAGCGGTTCCGGCACAGCATGGGCGGATTTCCGGAACTCAATCAACACAGGCGGCGCACATGGCAAATCAGGATCGTAAGGATAACCCAGGAACCAGTGCGACGCCGATCGAAGCACTGCCCTCCGCAGCGCCGACGCGCCGGAATTTTCTGAAGTCCCTTGGAATGACCGGCATCGCCGCGGCCAGCGGCAAAGCCTGGCCCCAAACAATGGCAGACGGCGAACGCGCGTCGGGCACGGCGCCGGCACAAGGCAGCAACGAACCGCTGCATACGATACGGCTGGCGGTCAACGGCAAGCCACGGACCTTGCAAGTGGCTTCGAACGCGGTACTGCTCGACGTCCTGCGAGATCAGCTGCAGCTCACCGGCACTAAGAAAGGCTGCGACCAAGGCCAATGCGGCGCCTGCACCTTGCATGTCAACGGCGTGGCAATCAATTCCTGCCTCTCGCTGGCGGTCATGCACGATGGCGACGAAATCACCACGATCGAAGGCCTGGAACAGAACGGCGAACTGCATCCGGTACAGCAGGCGTTCTGGGAACATGACGCGTTCCAATGCGGCTATTGCACGCCAGGCCAGATGATGAGCGCCGCCGCCATCTTGAAAGATCCGCATATCGGGAGCGACGACGCCAGCGTGCGTGAGGCGATGAGCGGAAACATCTGCCGCTGCGGCGCTTACAAGAACATCCTCGCCGCGATTCAGTCAGCGCGAGGCAAGACACGGGGAGCTGCCTGATGCGCAACTTCGAATATACGCGCGCCGCCAGCGACGAGCAGGCCATCGCCTTTCATGCGCAGTCACCCTCGTCCTTTCTGGCGGGCGGCACCAATTTGCTCGACATGATGAAGATCGACATCATGCGCCCCGAACGCGTGGTCGATGTCAACAAACTGCCCTACAAGCAGATCGAAGTGTTGAACGACGGCCGCGTGCGCATCGGCGCACTGGTCAGCAATACTGCCCTCGCCCGCGATCCGCACATCGTCAAGAATTATCCGGTGCTGTCGCAGGCGCTGCTGTCCGGCGCCTCCACGCAGTTGCGCAACAAGGCAACCACGGCCGGCAATGTGATGCAACGTGTGCGTTGCGGTTATTTCCGTGACGGTGTTTCGCCTTGCAACAAGCGCGATCCGGGCACCGGCTGTTCGGCCATCGACGGCATCAACCGCAGCGTGCATGCCGTGCTGGGCACCAGCGAACATTGCATCGCTTCGCATCCTTCCGACATGTGCGTCGCAATGGCCGCGATCGGCGCGAAGGTCCATGTCAAGGGACCAAAAGGCGAACGCGACATCGACTTTCTCGATTTTCACCTGCTGCCTGGCGATACGCCCTGGAAGGAACACGCATTGCAACAGGATGAGCTGATCACGCATGTCGTGCTCGATGCGCCGATTGCGGCGAGCAAATCGGCCTACCTGAAATTGCGCGACCGCGCTTCGTATCAATTTGCGCTGGCGTCGTGCGCCGCGATTCTTTCTCTGGACGGCGGCACGATCCGCGATGCGCGGCTGGCCTTGGGCGGCGTGGGTACCAAGCCGTGGCGGGCGAAGAACGCTGAAGCGGCGCTGATCGGTCAGACGCCGAGCGACGCGCTGTTCCGCCAGGTCGCGGCACTCGCAATGCAAGGCGCGCATCCCTACAAGCACAATGCCTACAAGATTCCGCTCGCACAGCAGGCGATCGTGCGCAACCTCGGCATTTTGAGCGCATGACGCCTAACGGAGGAACAGATGAGTGAAAGCATCATCGGTGCAGGACCGCGGCGGGTCGATGGCCGCCTGAAAGTCAGCGGCGCCGCACAGTATGCCGCGGACCATCACCCGGCCGACATGGTCTATGCCTATGGCGTTTTCAGCGCCATTGCGAGCGGCCGCATCACTGCCATCGATACCGCCGCGGCGCAGAAAACGCCGGGCGTGATCGAAATCTTCCATCACGGTCATTTTTCCCGGCTATTCCGCAATCCGAAGACGGAATTTTCGCCGCAGGACGTCGCCAACGGCGTCAAGGTCGACGAAAGTCGCCTGCCTTTCGAAGACGACCGCGTGTATTACGCCGGCCAGTTTGTCGCGCTCGTAGTAGCCGATACGTTCGAACATGCACGCGAGGCGGCATACAAGGTCAAGGTGGCATATGCAAAGGACAAGACCGTGGCGAACATTGCGCAAAGCCTGCAGGTAAAGGACGCCAAGGCATCGCCGAAGAAGTACGAACACGGCGATCCGGACGCAGCGTTTTCGAAGGCCGCGCATCGTATCGATGGCATCTATACGACGCCGGTCGAAACGCACAATCCGATGGAAATGCACGCGACTACCGCGAGCTGGAAAGACGGTGCGCTACATCTGTACGAGGCGACGCAAGGCGTCGTGATCCACCGCAACACGCTGGCGCGCATCTTCGGCTTGTCGCCTGACCGCGTCACGGTGGAAGCGCCTTTCATCGGGTCCGGTTTTGGCAGTAAGCTGTGGGCGTGGCCGCATTCGATTGCGTGCTGTGCCGCGTCGCGCGAAGTCGGTAGGCCGGTACAGCTTGTCGTGCCGCGCAGCATGATGTTCACGACCACCGGCCACCGGCCGGAGACACGGCAGCACGTCAAGCTGGCGACCGATACACGCGGCAAGCTGGTATCGGTACAGCACGACTCGATCAACTCGACCTCGTTTACCGATACGTATGTCGAGAATTGCGGCGGCATGACGCAAGGCGGCTACAGCTGCGCCAACATGCGCGTCACGCACAAGACCGCGCAGGTTAACCATGGCACGCCGACGTCAATGCGCGCGCCCGGCGCCGCGCCCGGTCTGTTTGCGCTGGAATCCGCCATCGACGAGATGGCGATTGCGGCCGGCATGGATCCGCTTGCTTTCCGCCGTCTCAATTTCGCTGGCACCGATGAAAGCAAGGGTCTGCCATGGTCCAGCAACCATCTGCTCGACGCTTACGACCGGGCCGCAAAAGCCTTTGGCTGGGACAGGCGCAATCCGCGCATCGGTTCGATGCGCGAAGGTAACGAGATCATCGGCTACGGCCTTGCCGCCTGCAGCTGGGACGCAATGCGCACACCCGCTGATGCGCGCGTTTCGCTACGCGCCGATGGGACGGCCTACGTTACCTGCGGCGTGCAGGACATCGGCACCGGTACCTATACGATCGCGGCGCAGGCGGTTGCCAGCGTGACCGGACTGCCGATGGACAAGATCATCGTCAAGCTCGGCGACTCCTCCTTCCCGCCGGGACCGATCTCCGGCGGTTCCTGGGCGACGGCGAGCGTGATGCCGGCGATCGCACAAGCGACACGCGAAGCGCTCGACCAATTGAAATCCTTCGCCACCGGCGAGGACGGCAGTTTCGCCGGTGTTTCGCCGGACGTCCTGAAAGTGGAAGGCGGCATGCTCAAACATGGCGGACGTGCCCTCTCCTTCGCGCAGATTCTGCAGGCCCAGCGTGTCGCCAGTGCCGAGGGCCAGGCGCACGCAACGCCGGACAAGGAAAAAAAGGCTTCCTTCCGTTCCTTTGGCGTGCATATGGTGGAAGTGCGCTGGGATCCCGGCATCTCGCATCTGCGCGTAGCGCGCGTGGTGAGCGCAATCGACGTCGGCCGTGCGATCAACAGCAAGACGGCAAGCAACCAGGTGGAGGGTGCTATCGTGATGGGCATCGGCATGGCGCTGTTCGAAGCCACCGAATATGACGAACGCAATGCCATGCCGGTTAACAACAACTATGCGGAATACATCGTGCCGGTGCATGCCGACCAGCCGCAGGTCGAGGTGATCCTGCTCGATTACCCGGACTACAAGCTGAACGAATTCGGCGCGCGCGGCGTCGGCGAGATCGGCATTACCGGCGTGGCGGCGGCGGTCGCCAACGCGGTCTATCACGCGACCGGAAAACGCATACGCAATCTGCCGATCACGCTGGACAAGCTGATGGACGGCGTGCCTGCAATACGGACTTGATCAAGCCAACAGATGGTCGCGCTTCGTTGATCGCAGGCAAACGCCAGCGAATCAGTGATGGTGGTGGTGATGGTGAATCTCGCCGCTTGCGACGAATTCGGCGACCGCGTCCTTGTCCCCGGTCGCGTGGCGTTTCAGTTCGCCGCAGCTGCACATACCCTGATACGGCTGGATGTGCGAGCAGGCGGATACTTTTTGCAGAAAGACCTGAACCGGTTTTGCACACTTGGCGCATTTGAAGGTCAGAAAGCGGGCAGGCTTGTTGGCCATGATGGTTCCTTGAAGCAGTTCGATCGTGAAGCGCTGCGATTATACCGGGGACGTTGTAGCCGCCAACCGCCATAGCGAGGTAACTTCTGCGGCGCGCGCATGGTGCAACGGATCGCTTTCGTCCATAGCGCGCGGATGCACAGGCCGTGTATCCGTCCGGGCAATGACGCGCAGACCGGCCGCGGCGATCATCTGCAGCAATTCCCCTCGCGTACGCAAACCGAGATGTTCCGCAAAGTCGGACATGATGAGCCAGCCTTCGCCGGAAGGTTCCAGATGTGCAGCCAAACCATCTAGGAAGCCGCGCAGCATGCGGCTATCCGGATCGTAGATCGCGTACTCGATTGCCGCATTTGGCCGAGCCGGTATCCAGGGCGGATTGCACACAATCAGCGGCGCCTTACCCGGCGGGAACAGATCGACCTCGATCACCTCCACACGATCGTCCAATTGCAAGCGTGCCAGATTGTCGCGTGCGCAGGACAAGGCGCGTGCGTCCAGATCGGTGCCGACCACCTGGCGTATGCCGCGGCGCGCGAGCAAGGCCGCGATCACGCCGGTGCCGGTACCGATGTCGAAAGCGAGTCGATCGGAAGGCAGCGGCGCTTCGGCCAAGAGCTGAAGATACTCGCCACGCACTGGAGAAAATACTCCGTACCAAGGATGAATGCGCGCACCGAGAGCGGGAATCTCGACGCCGTTCCGACGCCATTCATGCGCGCCAATCAGACCGAGGATCTCGCGCAGCGAAACGACGAATTCGCCATGCGATGCGCCGTAGGCTTCATTGCATGCCTGGCGAATATCGGGGGCACGGCGCAAAGGGATGGTGTAATCGTCATTGACCGCGATCAACACCATGCCGAGCGTGCGCGCACGCTGCGACTGCGCCTGCCGGTGAAAATGGAAGGCATCGGCAACGCCCGACATCTGCCGCGGCTTGCGCGTCGCACGTTCGCCGACGCGTTTATCGATGCGACGCGCGATGGCCTGCAGCAACTGGCGCGCGTTCTGGTAATCGCCGCGCCACAACAGTCCCGTACCTTCGCTGGCAAGACGGAAAGCGGTATCAGCCTTCATCGCGTCGTCGGCAAGCACAATGCGTTTGGGTGGCGGGCTTCCGTTTTCGGATTGCCAGCGCGTACGCTGCGGACGTCCGTTTTCATCTTCCCATACTATGATGGGCACGGAAGTCGCTTCTTCGGATACGGGGCTGCCGGCGTTCATCGAATTCTTTGCAATGGTTTGATCGAGGCAGGCATTATCCTTCAGCTATCTTCCCCGCATCGGACAAAATGTGTTCTTGGCGTTGAAATGACGGAAGATCGGTATCGCTGCTGCGAAAAGTTCGGGGAACGCCCGCTCCAGCTTTATGTCTCATTGACGAATAGATAACAAAATGACGAGGGTTCTCTACCGTTTTATCTTTATCGCATTAAGTGAAGAGAAATTACCGCCTTGTTCCAAAGATAAACAATGCGGCAACAATGGCAGAATGCTTTTCATCAAGCATCGCCTTATCGGCAGCCCGAACGTACATTGAGATTGCGACCGAAGCATACGACCGATGAGATACAAGGATCATTACAAGACGCTAGGCGTACCGCGCACCGCGACACCGGAAGCCATCAAGGCGGCTTACCGGCGGCTGGCACGCAAATACCATCCGGACGTCAGCCGTGAGCCGCTGGCCGAGCTGCGCTTCAAGGAAGTGGGCGAGGCCTACAAGGTATTGAAGGATCCCGCCACGCGCGCAGCCTATGATCTGATCCCCTGCCCCAGTTACGCCAGCCAAAGCCGCAGCGAAGCCAAGCCGCAGGCCGCGCGTCGCCCGGCCAGTGCTGCACCGAAGCAGCCCAAGACCGAAACCGCGCCGCCGCCACGCCATGACGACAGCTTTGGCGACATCCTCGGCGAAATCATGGGCCGCCCTTCCGCCATGCCGCGTCACCGCGGCCTGAACGTGCACGGCAGCGATCAGCGCGCGAAGGTGCAGATCGACGTCGAGGAAGCCTATACCGGCACCTGGCGCAACGTCTCGATGCCGACCTATGTGACCGACGAATATGGCGCGCCTATCGTCAGCAAGCGGACGTTGAAAGTCAGCATTCCGAAAGGCTTGCGCAGCGGCCAGACGCTGCGCCTTGCCGGCCAGGGTTTTCCGGGCATGGGCGAAGGCCGCGACGGCGATCTGTATCTGGACGTCGTGATCCGGCCGCACCGCCGCTATCGCGTCGAAGGCCGCGACATCTATCTCGATATTCCGCTGTCCCACACCAACCTCGCGCTCGGCGCACTGGTCAATGTGCCGACGCCGGCAGGATCCGTTCAGGTAACGATTCCGCCCGGTTCGGCGTTCGGCCGCAAGCTGCGTCTGAAGGGCAAAGGCATTCCCGGCGAACCGGCCGGCGACTTGTACGTCGTGCTGGTGCAAACCGAGGCTGCCGGCAGCAACGTCGCGCAGAAGGCCTACAACGCGCTGAAATCCGCCTTCAGTTTTTCGCCGCGGCAGACCTGATCTCGCCCGCGCTCGGCGTCTTCCCCGATGTGATCGCTTCGCCCGGTTATACTGGGCGAATATCGTACGTCCTTTACATCGCATAACAAATACAAACCAGAAACTCAGGCTCATGACTCTCGAAGTAATCGATACCCAGCTTTCCCCCGAAGGTCGCCTGGACATCCTGTCCAAATCAGAAGTCCACAAACTGCTCGACACGCGCAACGGCGGCCTTTATCAATTGTTCCGCAACTGCGCGCTGGCGGTACTCAACAGCGGCAACGAAACCGACGATGCCAAGGAGCTGCTGGAGCGCTTCAGCAACTTCGATATCAACATCATCCAGCGCGAGCGCGGCATTAAGCTCGACATCAAGGGCGCGCCGGCCAGTGCTTTTGTCGACGGCAAGATGATCAAGGGCATTCACGAACACCTGTTCAGCGTGCTGCGGGACATCCTGTTCGTCCACGAGGAAATCGATGCCAATCCGGCGTTCGACATGACCTTGTCGGTAGGCATCACCGACGCTGTCTTCTACATCCTGCGCAATGCGAAAGTGCTGCATCCGCACCTGAATCCGAATCTCGTCGTGTGCTGGGGCGGCCACTCGATTTCACGCGTCGAATACGATTACTCGAAAGCGGTCGGCTACCATCTCGGCCTGCGCGGTCTTGACGTCTGCACCGGTTGCGGCCCGGGTGCGATGAAAGGCCCGATGAAAGGCGCAACGATCGGCCACGCCAAGCAGCGCAATCACTGCGGACGTTATCTCGGCATATCGGAACCCGGCATCATCGCCGCAGAAGCGCCGAACCCGATCGTCAACGATCTCGTCATCATGCCGGACATCGAAAAGCGCCTGGAAGCATTCGTGCGCATCGGACACGGCATCGTCGTCTTCCCCGGCGGCGTCGGCACCACCGAAGAGATCCTGTACATCCTCGGCATCCTGCTGCATCCGGACAATGAAGGCATTCCGTTCCCGCTCATCTTCACCGGTCCGGAAAGCTCGGCCGACTATTTCCGCCAGATCGACCGCTTCATCAACGTGACGCTCGGCGAAAAAGCGCAGAACCTGTACCGCATCATCGTCGGCGATCCTGCTGAAGTGGCGCGCGAGATGCAGGCCGGCATCGCACGCGTACGCGAATTCCGCAAGCAGAAAGGCGATGCCTATTACTTCAACTGGGCGCTGAAGATCGATCACGCCTTCCAGGAACCATTCCTGCCGACGCACGAAAACATGCGCAACCTCTCCTTGCACAAGAACCAGGAGCGCCATCTGCTGGCGGCAAGTCTGCGCCGTGCATTCTCCGGCGTGGTCGCCGGCAACGTGAAGGAACAGGGAATTCGAGCGATTGAGGAAAAAGGCTTGTTCGAGATTCACGGCGACATCAGCATCATGGAGCCAATGGATGCGCTGCTGACGGACTTCGTCAAGCAAGGCCGGATGAAACTGCCCGGCAAGGAATACAAGCCCTGCTACAAAATCATGAAGTGATGCGGTGAGCAAGCGCGACAGCAGCCGCTAGGCTACGTCCTCCAGCGGCTGCGCTTCATCCTTGCGCAAAAGGGATTCGATGGCGCGTTCGAATATCGGCGCCGGCTCAAGCAGGCCGACCGATCCCTCGCGCAGCGCCCTGATCAGCGAGATCGACGAATAGATCAACAGATTCGGCTCGCCTTCTTCGCAACCGCTCGGATCGACACGGAACAGGTAAAAGGACTTTGCCTCGTCCACCCACATCAGCGCGGCGCGCACATAGCGCTGCTGCTCCGACCACCATTCGATTGCAGTACCGGCCAGCATGCCGGCCAGCCATTTCGCATCGCTGCTGGTCAGCGTACCGATATCGCCATCGACCCACGTATGGGCCTTTACCTGGAACTGGCGCAGCGACGCACGCACGCGCTCTGCCGAAACGCCTGGCGCGCGCAAGGCAGCAACGGTGTCGTCGCCGTTCGTCAGCTTGAGTCCGGAAAAATGCTGGACCAGGCTGCCCAGCCGCATCGAGTATTGCAGCGGATCGGGCGTAGCACGCAAAACCTGCGTATGCATTTCCATCAGGGAGTCGAGCACGGAACGCGAAGCGGCTTCCGGCATGCGGATCAACGAGATCCCTTCGCGCACGCGCGCAGCCAGTTTCGGCAGCAGCCGCATCAGTGCACCGCGTTCGCCGGCATCCAGGTTGACTTGTACGCTCCAGATCAATTCCGGGATGGCATCAAGATACGGCTTCGGATCGATTTCGGGATGCTGGCTCACATACGCCAGCACGCGTGCCCAGGTGCCTGTGATGAATTCAACGGCGCGCTGGTCTGTCTCCAGCGTCGACAAGCGCTCACGCAATGCAGCGGTCAGATTGGTCAGTACCGTGTCGAACTGCTCGGGCTGTCTGGCCGCCGCCTGGAGCGCCTCCGCAGCTCTTGCCACCTCGGGATCGCTCTCGCGCAACAAGGGGACGACGGCGCGATTCAGATCTTCCCGCACGGCGTCAAGCAATGAGACGTCAGTACCGAAATCGCGCAGCACGCGTTCGACCGCTTGCGTCGCTTCCATCAGCAACTCGCTGCCCGGCGACATCGTTTCATCGAAGCCCAGCGGCAGCGCCGCGAGCCGGTTCAGCAGCGACCGGAACGGATGCTCCGGCGATTGCAATACATCGGGATCGGCAATCGCCGCCTTCAGCACGGGGGCTTGCAGCCGCAATATCTGCGCGCGAAAGCCGGGCGGAATTGCCTGATCGGTCGCGATGAAGCTGAACAGGATCGTGACGACGTCCATCGCAATGCGTTCGATACCGCCCTGCTGCCCCTCCTGAATGCCAAGTTCGGATTGCAGATCCAGCAATTGGTGATCGGCCGGCTGCTCCGACGCCTTCTGCTGCAATTGCTGCAGGCGTTCGAGCAGTTGCGCCGTTCCTCCTCCCTGCGGGCCCGCCTTTCTATTGTCCTGGCGCGCCGGCATGCGCGGTGCCGTCGATTGATTCAGGATTCGCAATACGAAATCCTGCAGCGTGGTCCAGCTGTCCGGCTGCAATACGGGCATAGTATTGCTTTCCGGCTTCCGACGATCTACCAGCGAGAGAATCCGTTCCAGTGCGGGCGAAGCCATCATGTTCACCGACGGACTTGCGGCGAATTGCGCCGAGCCAGGGAAAGCGAGCATTTCGCGATCGCGTCGGGTCAACGCCGAAGGACGGGCCAGAAGCTGCGCAAACACGCCGTGCGACTCGAACACGTCGCGGATGGCAGTAAAGTATTCCGGCAGATGGTTGCACAGCGCGCCGGACAGGTGATCAAACAGCATCGCGCAGACATTGCTGTCGGTCGTCA
>Ga0310811_10005327_pt1 | contig 16260 bp, 13 predicted proteins | sample YCmetagenome_FD_207642 | JGI IMG/M metagenome (GOLD analysis project Ga0310811, IMG submission 207642) | Soil microbial communities from experimental microcosm in Duke University, North Carolina, United States - YC | ecosystem: Engineered > Artificial ecosystem > Soil microcosm > Unclassified ...
AATTTCGCGGACCGTTGCTCGCTTCAAGGCGCATTCGTTACGGCAGGCACCGACGAGTCGCTCATTACCCAATCGATGTTCTGGCCCGTGTTGCTCGACGAGCAGAAGCTGGAAATGGACTGCTTACATTCGTTCTCGCCTGAACGGATAACGCCGGTTACCCATGTGCGCTTCAATATTCTGCCGGACGGAGGGGTGTCGCGAGTTCGCCTGATCGGGCACGCAGTGGTCTGATCCACACCGCCTGCCCGATTTGGTCGTAAGAGGAGTTCCAGCTTCGAAGACTACATTGTCATTGGAATTGTTCAAACAGGGCTAGTCCTCGCGGTGGGTCCCGTTCCCACGCAAAGTGCAGTTGCGTGGTTGCCCCACCCGACGTTGCTCTAGATGTAGGATTGCGGTCTTCCTGTACGCAACAAGGCGCTGCTCATTCGAATCGAGCGTTTGCGCAACCAGCTTTGTTGCCTTGTCCCAGTTGTAGGTGCGGAAGGCGTGACCGTTCGTCACAAACATCGCGCCGGCGTAGAACATCTCGTACTGCAGGTGTCGCGAAGCGAATTCGCTGCGGACAGCGTCCCAGACCAGCTTGAGCAACTCGACACGTTCGTCCGGGGACATCGCACCGGAAATCTGCGTCTTGCAGATAATTGGAGCCAGCTCGGGGTTCTCGAGGTCCTTGTGGGACGACGGCAACATAATCAGCGAGCCGCCGGCCAACTCACGGATGGCATTCAAGAACACCGGATACAGTTCCTGCGTGATGACCTGCGCGGCGTACATCAGGTTGCGGTCGGGGACGAAGAAGCCATAGAACGTCGAACCGGCTGCCTCCATGCCCTGCAGCATGCTTTCGACCATCGTCGCTTTCGCCGACAGCCAGCCGTGCTTTTCCTTGACCGGAGGCATGTTGAACGTGCCAATCGTCTCGGTAACCTTGCGGGCAAGGCCGAGCAGGAAGCGCATCTTCACGGCCAGGCGGATTTGCGCCTGGTAGTTCTGCATCGTATGTCCCGGCGTGTCGTGGAACTGAGCACGGCAGGCGTCGACGTCGCGATACGTGAACACGCGTTCCCAGGGTACCTTCACGTCGTCGAAGTACATGAGCGCATCGTTCTCGTCGAAGCGCGAGGCGAGCGGATTGTCGAACGCCGACACGGCGTATTGTTCGTAGGACTTGCGCGAGAGGACGCGAAGACCCTTCGCGTTCATCGGAATGCAGCAGTTGAACCCGAGATTCTCTTCACCTTTTTTCAGCGGCTGAAGATTCGCAACGAACACCCTCATTGGCCATGATAGAGCCGGTGCCGAGCATCTTCGCGCCGCGAATCGTGATGCCTTCGTTGTCTTCGTCGACGATGGCTGCGACGAGGTCTTCGCTCTGCTGGTCGCCCCAATCCTTCGAGCGGTCCGCTTGAGGGTTGATGATGACATAGGTGAGGTAGAGGTCGTTACCAACGCATACACAGAACAATGATCTCCCGATCAAAATGCCGACCATCGAATACCCCCTCCAGACCTTTGCGTTTGCTCATCGCCGGCCACCAGATTGATTGGTTCGCTACTTTAACCGATCCGATGAGCCTATTTGTACCATAACCCGCGCGCGTTGCCACAGGCCCGTAATGGCCGTAATGGGGGTGCCACACCGGTTGGGGGACCGTCTGCCACTTGTTCGTCAGACAACTAGGGTAGGCGGATATTGCAAAAATGAATACGCCCGATCAGTTCCTTCGGGTTGAAGGCTCGCCGTAGCGTGGTACAAAAATCAACGCACGACACTTGGCCGGCTGACGAATAAAACAGACGGCACCCGCAGGAAATATCGGCGGCGAGCACAACGCTCTGCGCCTGGCACTAAGGAGACACAATGAACCGCTGCAAGCGGATGCGTATCACGGATATCTCTGAGCACGCGGTAAAGCTCGAAGGTAACGTTGCGAACGCTCTCGTCAACTTTTCAGACCACACCATCTCGGTGGTCATCGTACATACCGACGTCGTTCGCGCCGGGAAGCCGGTCGCCGGCATTGCGTTCAACTCAATCGGACGTTACGCGCAAAGCGGCATTCTTAAAGACCGGATGATTCCGCGCCTCATGAACGCCGAAGCCCATGAACTTCTCAACGATCAAGGTGATCGCTTCGATCCAGCGCGCGTGCTGGCATGCGCAATGAAAAACGAGAAGCCGGGTGGTCACGGAGATCGCGCCGCAGCAGCAAGCGCGCTCGAGCTGGCTATCTGGGACCTGAACGCCAAGCTAGCGGACGAGCCCGCTTACGTGACCATAGCGAGACACTACGGACGAACAGCGGCATCAACGCGTGTACCCGTGTATGCAGCGGGTGGCTACTACTACCCCGACGGTGGCATCTCCCGGTTGAAAGACGAGATGCTCTCCTACCGCGACATGGGTTTCAACGCGTTCAAGATGAAAATCGGTGGCGACTCACTGAAGGAAGACCTCGCGCGCATCGACGCGGTACTCACTATTGCAGGGGAGGGTAGCAAGCTTGCTGTCGATGCAAACGATCGTTTTGATAGGGAGGTGGCTCGCACGTACGCAGAGGCGATGCACCCATACCGGCTGCGGTGGTATGAGGAAGTCGGCGACCCCCTCGATTTCGATTTGAACTGCGAACTGACCGGGCTCTACGAGGGTGCGGTGGCGACAGGAGAAAACCTCTTCTCGGTTCAAGACCTACGGAATCTGCTGCGTTATGGCGGGATGAGACGTGGCCTCGACGTGTTCCAGATGGACGCTGGCCTGAGCTACGGAATTACCGAGTACGCTCGCATGGTCGACGAACTGGAAGCTCATGGCTTCAAGCGGGAATTCGCGTTTCCGCACGGCGGCCACTTGATCAATCTGCACATTGTCGTCGGACTCGGTCTCGGCGGATGCGAGGCCTATCCAGGAGTGTTTCAGCCGTTTGGAGGTTACTATCTGAATCAGGTCGCTGCTTAACCCGTTGGCGTCCACGCGTTCCGACCGACCTCACAATCCGCTCCGATTGAAGGGCCGCACGCGCAACTGGCAGCGCGTACGTGCTGTGCACCTGAACCCGGATCACATCGAAGACCCGGGCGGTGCCCCACAACGCCGCAACCAGGAGAGAATGGCCGCCTGAAATCTAATCGTTGAGACGACAACTAGCTCGAAAATTTCCGAACTGTTTCGCAAGATTTGTGTCCACAGTGGGGCGAGGAGAGCAACTGATTCGTGAGTACATCAGGCATCAGGAGCAGGAAGATCAGCCGCTAGATCTGATGCGACTGTGGTGATAGAAGCGTGCCACCGATAGGTGGCGCAAGAGACCGGGGCGCGTTACCGCCGCCGATTAGTCGCTTTGAGCGGCTCACAAATTAAAGCCACCGGCTTTACCGGTGGATATTACTGGAGGCTCCTATGCGAGCAAAAATGTCGATATCGAACCTGTCCGTTCCGTTGGACAAGATCAAAGACATCGGAGGCGCGAATATACCCGGCCAGGCCGGCCACAGCTTCACGTTGAGCTTCCAGGTCAAGGTGCAGCCCCGCCCGTTGGGCGCGTTGGGCGTGTTGTCCGGCGAGGGCATCGACTGTCCGAACCTCGAGTGGAACGAGCGGATCGAATGGTTCGAATTCAATCATGCAGCCAACATCTGGACATCGAAGGGCGAAAAGAGCGAGAACATGTATCAGCTCAATCCGAACTCGAACACGTTCAAGACCTGGCATTCGTTTCGTTATCTGATTGCTACCGATCCTTCGAACCATCCGCCGAGCGAACTCGCGGCATTGAAAGACGACAAGCTGTCAAAGCATTGGATCGCGAAGCACGGGTTCACGTGGAATTTGTCTATCCGGGACGTTCCCGCGATGGGTAAGCTCGGCGGATCCGGGGGAGGCGGCGGCGCCAGTCTGGTGACGGGAGACACCCGACGGCGTGTGATTTACTTCGACCTGGGCTTTTCCGGTCAGCCGGGACGCGTTCACCTCGTGCAGATTCTAGAAACCTTCCATGGAAGGCTAACCATCCACAGGCTGATAAGGGGAAACATTCAAAAGTCCACCATCGACCATCCATCCAATCTGGACCGGTGGCGCTTTCAACTGGAATCGTCGGGCGTGCGATGGACATGAGGGATGTCCTGCATCTCCGCGAAGGCGGTGTACGCTGCCGCGGTGTCGTCGTTGCGTCCAGCCGCAAGTCGCGTGTCGTGATGTAACTAGTGTGGATGACCCAGCAAACGTGCATTGCCTCGGTTAGACAGTCATTTAGGAATCCTTTTGAGTGCGAGGTTTGAACCATGGCTTACTGGACAGTGATCGGCAAATAGGTAGTGTTAGGTATTGAAGTTGCATTCTTAGTATGGACAGGAAATCCACATGATAAGCCCATCCCAATTCGGGCCGGGGGCTCTGACACTGGTTTTCTATTTCGCTCAAGCGCGCTTGAGAAAAATAACGCGCCCGTAATCTGGGCGTCACGCCACCGACAGAGTTGGCGTGCCAGAATTGCTTCGTAGTAGCCGCAACTACGACTGTTGACCAGTGGGAGCAAATGGACATAACAGCACTTGCACGCGACGCAGACGCACTGCTCAGGCGCCATTTCCGCAATCTCAGTTCAGGCAAGGTCACATCATGAGCACGACGTGGATTGCTTCATCCGAAAAAATTGGCACGACGACCCTCTCGCAGGGCTGTGCTGGCTGTCCGCAGTGCTTCTTTACGGGAAGCAGCAGCGCCGACGCAACTCCCGGTGGATTCGCCGTGAAGAAGGGTGGCGCGCCTGTCGCAGGAGAATGGAAGAAAGCATTGCTGGAACTTGCAGGCGTCGCAAAAACCGCCAACAAAATACAGCGCCGGAATCTGAACGATTTCATTCGTCACGTTCCAGTCGGCATATTGACAAAGGGCACTCGGCTTCTCCACGTCAGTGCCCGTGACGATTGGGTTAAACGGCAATTGGTGGGTGGGCACGTCGACGACGACTACAGTTTCTTTACGTTGGAAAACAGGGGTCCGGCCGCTGCGCATGGCAACAGATTTCTCAGCCGGGTTCAGTTGACCCTGACACAAGATGTTCACTGTTTCTTCGCCTCAAACTATCTTTTCAAATACTGGCACCGAGTTGAGCGCGGGGAAGGAAGGACGCACCGGTTCGAGATCGACAATGGCTTCGTTCGCGTCGGTGGCGAGCTGACTAGTCTTCTAAAAAATTCATGGCCGGCAAACTTTCGTCCTGTTGCATGGGCTAGCTGTTCCGAGTGCGAGATCTCCTTTCACAACTCGGTTATTCCCCGAATCATGAAAGTGTCTGCCATCGCCACGTGGGAAGGAGAGTCTGCAAAGAAAAGAAATGTCGAAAATCCTGTGATTCAAAAGCTAAACACGGATAACACTGTGCCCGGCGGGCATCAGGGGGTGAGAGCGCCATGGTGGATGAGTCCGTATTTTCACAGCCGCGCCAAAGTAGTTGAGGCGCAAGAACGGTATAAGAGACGAAACATTCCACTAGAGGATACGTTCTTTGAATAGGCCTGCGTTTCCTGTTGGAGGCCGATCGTGGCGATCGTGAAGCAGCCTCTGGTCGCGGGGCCGATTCGATGCGCGTGCAGGACCCGTCGCATTGAACGCTCTCCAGATCCGCAGCGCCTCAGTGTCGGTGCTCCGCATCCGCGACCGCTGTCGAGCTTGGAGAGCGCTTCATGTCCGTGTCGAACGCGGAATTCTCGCTTCTTTGGGAGAGGGGAGTCAGGCTGCCGATCGAATGTTTTTCATGTGTACGGGTCTACACGCTTATCCGATGTCATTCGTCTCTAAACCTTGCAACGTGACTACGAACTTCATTGCACATCCGGCCTGGGAAGATTGGTTAGGCAATATTTCCGCCGATCTTCCGTGTGGCCCCGATCTGGAATACGATCCTTCATTCGCGTCGCTCGAGCAAGCCGTGAATGGGCGGCCGGACGTCGAGTACGGTCAGACGGTAGTAGCCGCCGTACCACCAGACTGGATAGCGGCCGACGCGCTGTGTCTCGAGTTGTTGTCACGGACTCGTGACCTGCGGGTGGTCGTCTATCTGACACGCAGCCGGCTCGTCAGCCATGGTGTCGCTGGCCTGGCAGACGGGCTCGCGTTAATCGCGGGGTTGCTCGAGTCCCAGTGGCGCGATGTGCATCCGCAATTGGACGCAAGCGATGCCGACGATCCCACTGCACGAATCAATGCACTCGCCTCTCTCGCCGACCCGACGGGCTTACTCTGCGATTTTCTCGATACGCCGATCGTCCCATCGATGCCCGCGCAAACAACGGCACTCACTCTGCGTCAATGGACGTACGCGACAGGCGAGGTAGTGGCACCTGCCCAGCACACCACGATGAGCGTGGCGGAGATCGAGGCGGCGCTTGCCGCAGCCGTGGTGCGCGTGGTGTCTTTTCGTGCTGCGCTCGACGCCGCGCTCGCGCATGCCTCGCGCATTGAAGCGCTGGTGACCGGGCACGTCGGGACGGCACGGACGATCGATCTCGGCGCGCTGACGGCGTTGTTGCGGCGGGCGCAATTCCTGATTGCCACAAGCCTGTCGAAACTCGATGTCGTGGATGCACACAACACGGTCGACGCGCAAGTCGACGGGACGCCCGCCTTTCCTTCCCGGGCCGAGGTGGATGCCAAGGCGGCGCCGGGCAATCAGGTAGCCACGCGTGCCGATGTGGTCGCGACACTCGATCGCGTGTGCGACTACTACGCGCGCCACGAACCTTCGAGTCCGGTGCCCTTGCTGCTCAAGCGCGCACGCGGACTCGTCGACAAGTCTTTTGTGGACTTGCTTGGCGAACTCGCACCCGAAGGGTTAGCGCAACTTACCCAAGTGATTGGAACGACGGGCATGACGCCCTCGCCTGATTGAACAGCCGGAGAAATTGATGGCCAAGGAAAGCAGTCAGAAATTCATTGCGCGCAATCGCGCACCGCGCGTGCAGATCGAATACGACGTCGAAACGTACGGTTCGCAGAAAAAGGTCAGTTTGCCCTTTGTCATGGGTGTGCTGTCCGACCTCTCGGGGCAACCGCTCGATCCGTTGCCGCCGGTAGCGGAGCGCAAGTTTCTGGAAATCGACATCGACAATTTCGACGAGCGGTTGCGTTCGATGAAACCGCGGATCGCGATGCAAGTCGACAATACCTTGACGGGCGAAGGGCGTTTCGGCGTTGACATGACCTTTGAAACGATGGACGACTTTTCGCCGGCAGCCATTGCCCGCAAGGTTGAACCGCTCGCGAAATTGCTCGAAGCGCGCAGCCAGTTGCGCAACCTGTTGACCTACATGGATGGCAAGACGGACGCGGAAGAACTGGTTGCGAAGTTGCTGGAAGACCCGGCGCTTCTCGCCGCCCTTGCATCGGCGCCGAAACAGCCGGACTGATCCGTCGCGAGTCGCGCAATCCGTCAAGATCAAACGAGAGAGATGACTATGGCAGAAGCAAACGATCAACAGCGGGACTCAAGCCCGCGTGCGGATCTTCAGCAGCGTCAGAACGCCGTATCCGTCGAGGCCGATGCGTCCAGCGAGTTCGGCCGTCTGTTGCAAAAGGCTTTCAAGCCGAAAACCGACAAGGCGAAGGAAGCGGTGGAAAACGCCGTGCGCACGCTTGCCGCACAAGTGCTGCAAGACACGCATCTGGTGTCCGACGACGCCCTGGCGACGATCGAAGCGCTGATTGCGAAGATCGACGAGAAGCTCAGCTCGCAGGTCAACGTAATCCTGCATTCAGACGAGTTCCAACAAGTGGAAGCCGCATGGCGCGGGCTTCATTATCTGGTGACGAATACCGAAAGCGACGAAACGTTGAAGCTGCGCGTGCTGAACATTTCCAAGAGCGAACTGCATCGCTCGTTGCGCAAATACAAGGGTGTAGCGTGGGATCAGAGTCCTCTTTTCAAGAGGCTCTATGAGGAGGAATACGGACAGTTCGGCGGCGAGCCATACGGCACGCTGGTGGCTGACTATTACTTCGACAACAGTGCGCCGGACGTGGATCTTCTCACGCAGATGGGCAAGATTTCGGCCGCCGCGCATGCGCCGTTCATCGCTGGTGCCGATCCGTCTGTAATGCTGATGGACTCGTGGCAGGAACTGGCGAATCCGCGCGACCTGACCAAGATCTTCCACACGCCGGAACACGCGGCATGGCGCTCTCTGCGTGAGTCAGAAGATTCCCGCTATATTGGCCTGACGATGCCGCGCTTTCTCGCGCGCGCTCCTTATGGGGCGAAAACGAGCCCCGTCGAGGAGTTCGATTTCGAGGAAGACACGGCGGGTTCGGACTCGAAGAAATACGCGTGGGCAAACGCCGCGTATGCCATGGCGGTGAATATCAATCGCTCGTTCAAGCTGTACGGATGGTGTTCGAGGATACGCGGCATCGAGTCGGGCGGCTCGGTGGAAAACCTGCCCGTTCACGCCTTTCCCACCGATGATGGCGGCGTGGACATGAAGTGCCCGACGGAGATCGCGATCAGCGACCGGCGCGAAGCCGAACTGGCGAAGAACGGCTTCATGGCGCTCGTGCACAAGAAGAACTCCGACTTCGCTGCGTTCATCGGCGCGCAGTCGCTGAACAAGCCGGCTGAGTATGAAGATCCCGACGCCACGGCCAACGCCAATCTCGCCTCGCGCCTGCCCTACTTGTTCGCATGCAGCCGCTTCGCTCATTACCTGAAATGCATTGCACGCGACAAGATCGGCAGCTTCAGGGAGAAAGACGACATGCAACGCTGGCTGCAAGACTGGATTCTTCAGTATGTCGATGGGGACCCGATGCACTCGAGCGAAGAAACCAAGGCGCGCCGTCCGCTGGCAGCGGCGGAAGTGGTCGTTGAGGAAGTGGAAGGCAACCCCGGTTACTACACGTCCAAGTTTTTTCTTCGACCGCATTACCAGCTGGAGGGGCTGACGGTGTCTTTGCGGCTCGTGTCGAAGCTGCCGTCCGCGAAAGCGGCCTGAATTCTGTCCTGCTCCATCGCACTACGTTTATCCAAGAGGAATAGCACATGGCAGTAGATATATTTTTGAAGCTCGGCTCGGTACAGGGCGAATCCCTCGATGCCGCGCACACGAACGAAATCGACGTGCTCTCCTGGTCCTGGGGCATGAATCAGTCGGGCACCATGCATTTGGGCACCGGGGGTGGCGGCGGCAAGGTGTCGGTGGAAAACCTGTCGATCACGAAGTACACCGACAAGGCGACACCGGCCATTATGACCGCGTGCTGCACGGGCACCCACTATCCGACGGTGACGCTCACCGTTCGAAAGGCGGGCAAGACGCCGCTCGAGTACTACATCATCGTGCTGACCAATGCGTTGGTGGTGGAGTATTCGACAGGGGGCTCGGATAGCGAGGACCGTTTCACCGAATCCGTCACGCTCAATTTCGAGAGGTTCCAGGTCTCCTACCAGCCTCAGGATGCGACCGGCGCGAAGCTCGGCGGCGTGGTCGAGAGCAAGTGGAACATCCCGGCTAATGCGACGGCATGACGTACCTTCGAGCCGCGCGGCCCAACTACAGGCCTCGCTGCTCGAGCGCCTGACGGATCATGATCCCGGCGTGACGCGCGAGGCTCGCCAACATCGGATTACCTCCGCGCGGTCGTTACGCCAGAGCGTCATGCGCGATCTGACGTGGCTGTTGAATGCTCAGGGTATCGCGTCGGCGGAGGAGTTCGTGGGATATCCGCACGTGGCGTCGTCGGTGCTCAATTTCGGGTTTTCGGACATCGCGGGGAAAGCGGCGTCGGGGATCGACATTGCATCGATCGAAAGCCGCCTCCGTGACACGATCTGCGCGTTCGAGCCGCGCATCCTTCCCGGCACCCTTCGCGTGCAGGCGATTCGCGGCGGCGAGATTACGGGTCAGCACAACACGATTGCGTTCATCGTGGAAGGCGATCTGTATGCCCAACCGGTTCCGGAGCGCCTCTACTTGCGTACCGAACTCGACCTCGAAGCCGGGCAGGTGAGCGTGATTGAACCAACGCGCGGCGGTGCGGATCGAGGTGGCTGAAAGTGAAGAGCAGCAAACGTGGCGAGCAGCCCGGTGACCTGAATCCTCCCTGCCATGCAGCGCCAGCCGCGCGCACGGCTGGTTTCCAGGCCACTGCATTTCGTTGTCGACTGCAGATTCCGCATTTCTCACTATGAATCCTGAACTGATCAAGTACTACAGCAGGGAACTTCAGCACCTTCGCGAAATGGGCGGTGAATTTGCGAAGGCGTTTCCGAAAGTGGCGGGCAGGCTCGGGCTCGAAAGTTTCGAATGCGCGGACCCTTATGTGGAGCGCTTGCTTGAAGGCTTCAGCTTCCTGTCGGCGCGCGTGCAGATGAAGATCGACGCCGAGTTTCCGCGCTTCACGCAACATCTCGCGGAGCTCGTCTATCCGCACTATCTCGCGCCGACACCGTCGATGGCGATCGTCGAGCTTGAGCCCGACATGACGCATCCGGCGCTCGGCGAAGGCGTTTCGATTCCGCGCGGCACGGTATTGCACGGAGCGCTCGACAGCGACGGTTCGACCCGCTGCGAATTTCGCTCGGCCCACGCGCTGAAGCTGTGGCCGGTCGAGCTGGTAGAGGCTAGCGTCTTCGCCCACGCCGGGGCGTTGCCAGAAGTCGACGCGGCGTTACCCGCCGGGGTGAAGGGCGGCTTGCGCCTGAAATTGCGCACCGCCAACGGCGCGAAGTTCGACGAACTCGCGCTCGACACACTGGAGCTGCATCTGCGCGGCAGCGATGGCATGCCGTCGCGGCTCTATGAGTTGCTGCTCGGCGCCACGCTGGGCGTCGCCGTCACGCGCGGCGCGGGACGCTCGGTTCTGCCCGCCACCGCGGTGCGCGAGCTCGGCATGAGCGACGACGAAGCGCTCCTGCCCGTGAGCCAGCAGTCGTTTCCCGGCTATCGGCTGTTGCAGGAGTATTTCGCGTTCCCGCAGCGTTTCATGTTCGTGGCCATCGATGGCTTGCGGGCGCCGCTGAGCGCCTGCCGCGCCGAAGAAGTGGAATTGATAGTCCTGCTCTCTCGCGCCGATCCAACGCTCGAACGATCCGTCGATCGCTCGCATTTCGCGCTGCATTGCACGCCGGCGATCAACCTGTTCCCGCGCCGTGCCGACCGTATAGCGGTGACCGGAGAACAGTTCGAGCATCACGTCGTGGCGGACCGCACGCGGCCCATGGACTTCGAAATCTATCAGGTCGAAAGCGTCACCGGCTATCGCGCGGGAGGTGGGGCCGAGCTGCCGTTTCAACCGTTCTACCGCGCGCGCGATCTCGCCGTGCCGCAGACGAGCGGCGCGTTCTATCAGGTGCGGCGCGAAAAGCGCCTGCCGTCGGCGCGGCAGACGGAGCGGGGTACGCGTACGAGCTATCTCGGCAGCGAGACGTTCATCGCGCTCGTCGACGCAAACGATGCGCCGTATCCCGGCGATCTCCATCAACTGGCGGTGGCCGTGCTGTGCACGAACCGCGACCTGCCGCTGACCATGCCGGTCGGCCGGCCCGGCACCGATTTCCTCGTCGACCTGGAAGCGCCGGTGCTCAGCGCCCATTGTGTCGGCGGCCCGAGTCGGCCGTTGCCGTCGTATGCGGAAGGTCCCGTCGCGTGGCGCCTCCTGAGCCACCTGTCACTGAACTACGCATCGCTCGTGGACAACAGCAAGGAGGAGGGCGCTTGCGCGATGCGCGACCTGCTCGGCCTGTATGCGCCGGTTGGCGATGTCGCCATGGCGCGGCAGATCGACGGGCTTCGCTCGATCGACAGCGTCGCGGTGACGCGCCGGCTGCCCGCGCGCGGGCCCATCGTGTTCGGGCGCGGGCTCGAGGTGAACCTGTTGATCGACGAAACTGGCTTTGAGGGTGCAGGCGCGTTTTTGTTCGGCGCCGTGCTGGCGAGATTCTTTGCGCAATACGTTTCGATCAATTCGTTCACGGAGACCGTGGTGTCGAGTACCACGCGTGGCGAAATCATGCGTTTTGCGCCGCGGAGCGGAATATGCCGAACGCTCTAGACCTGATGTCGCGTCTCGCGGCCGATGCATACCGCTTCGATTTCTTCCAGGCGGTGCGTCTGCTCGAAAACGCTTATCCGCACTTGCCCCGGGTCGGGTCGTCGCTGCGTCCGCGCGACGATGCAGTTCGATTCGGACAGGATCCCGATCTGATTTTCTTCCCGACAACGTTGCGCGCCATCGAGTCGTCCGGCGATCACCCGTCGCGCCTGTCGATCAACTTCTTCGGCCTGCTCGGTCCCAATGGGCCGATGCCGACCCACTTGACGGAGTACGCGCGCGATCGCAGCCGCAATGCTGGCGACCCGACCTTCGTGCGTTTCCTCGACGTATTCCATCACCGGATGGTGTCGCTGTTCTATCGCGGCTGGGCCGAGGCGCAACCCGTCGTCAGTCTCGACCGCGACAACGACGACCGCTTCTCGACGTATGTCGGCAGCACCTTCGGACTCGGCGAGGCGGCGCTGCGCAACCGCGACACGCTGCCCGATTTCGCCAAGCTGCATTTCGCCGGCTTGTTGAGCGGACCGACCCGCCACGCGGCAGGCTTACGGCTCGTGCTGAAGCGATTCTTCGGTATTCCCGCGGACGTTATCGAAAACGTCGGGCATTGGCTTGCGCTGCCGTCGGCATCGCTGTCCCGGCTCGGGCGACGCACAGGAGGTGCGACGCTCGGCGTGGACACGCTGCTGGGTGCGCGCACGTGGGACCGGCAGCACCGGTTTCGCGTTGTGCTGGGGCCATTGGCGATGGCCGACTACCTGCGTTTCCTGCCGGGCGGCGCGAGCCTGCCGCGCCTCGTCGACTGGATTCGCAATTACGTGCGCGATCCGCTCGAATGGGATCTGAACCTGCAGCTGTGCCGCGAAGAGGTGCCGCGTCTCGCGCTCGGGCGCCGCCAGCGGCTGGGCTACACCACCTGGCTGCTCTCCGGCGCCGCTCGCGACGATGCCAGGCAGCTGGTTATCGAGCCCACCCGCTTGCGTGCCATGAGCGAATCGAAGGATCACCGATGACAGACATAAGCCGCTCCGTGATGTTCGGCAAGCTCAATCCGCTTGCCTTCGGCGCAATGGAAAGCGCGACGACATTTTGCCGGCTACGCGGCAATCCGTACGTCGAGATCGCCCACTGGCTGCATCAGGTGCTGCAGTTGCCGGACTCGGACCTGCATCGGGTGATCCGCCATTTTGGCGTCGATCCCTCGCATCTCGCGCGCGATGTGACCGAGGCGCTTGACCGCCTGCCGCGCGGCTCGACTTCGATCACCGATATCTCGTCGCAACTCGATGAGGCCGTTGAGCGCGGCTTCGTGTACGGTTCGCTGCTCTTTGAGGCGCCGCAGCTTCGCAGCGCGCACCTGCTCGTGGGCGCGTTCAAAACGCCGGCGTTGCGCAATGCCTGGCGCGCGATTTCCCGCGAGTTCGACAAGATCGTGCTGGACGAACTAGTCGGCAACTTCGCGGCCCTGATGGACGGCTCGCCCGAAACCGCGCACGCAAGCGTCGCTTCGACCGAAACGGCGGCGCCCATGCCGCACGCGAAGCAGGATGCGCTGCAGCGCTTTACCGTCGATCTGACCGGGCAGGCGCGCTCGGGCGAGCTCGATCCGATCGTCGGCCGCGACGACGAGATCCGCCAGGTCATCGACATCCTGATGCGGCGGCGGCAGAACAATCCGCTACTCACCGGTGAGGCGGGCGTCGGCAAGACCGCGGTAGTCGAAGGTCTGGCCCAGCGCATCGTCGCGGGCGACGTTCCTCCGGCGCTTCGTGAGGTGTCGCTGCGCGCGCTCGATGTTGCGCTTCTGCAAGCGGGCGCGGGAATGAAGGGCGAGTTCGAAACGCGCCTGAAGGCCGTGCTCGACGAGGTGCAGACCGCAGGCTCGCCAGTGATCCTGTTCATCGACGAAGCGCATACGCTGGTCGGCGCGGGCGGCAATGCCGGCACCGGCGACGCCGCCAATCTGCTCAAACCGGCGCTCGCGCGCGGCACGGTCCGCACCATTGCGGCCACCACGTGGTCGGAATACCGGCGGCACATCGAGAAGGACCCGGCCCTCACGCGGCGCTTCCAGGTCGTGCAGATCAGCGAGCCTGACGAAGCCCGCGCGATCACGATGATGCGCGGCGTGGTCGCGGCGCTGGAGAAGCACCACGGGGTGCAGGTACTCGACGAGGCCATTGAGGCCGCGGTGCGCCTGTCGCACCGCTATATCCCGGCGCGGCAGTTGCCCGACAAGTCGATGAGCCTGCTCGACACCGCCTGCGCCCGGGTCGCCGTCAGCCAAAGCGCCACACCGCCCGCCGTCGACGACGCGCAAAAACGCATCGCCGCGCTGCACACGGAACTTGGTGTGATCGGGCGGGAGAGCGCCATCGGCATCGATACGGCCGCGCGTTTGCACGCCGCCACGCAGGCGCTCGAACAGGAGGCCCACCGGCTCGCCGTACTTGAGGAACGCTGGAAGGCGGAAGCCGAACTCGTGAAGGCGATCCTCGCGCAGCGCGTCCTGCTGCACGAGGCCTCGTCCGCGGCGGATCTGCTCACGCTGCAGGCATTACAGGCGCAACTCGCCGCTTTGCAAGGCGACGCGCCGCTGGTCTTGCCCGGCGTCGACCGGCAAGCGGTGGCGGCCGTCGTGCAGGACTGGACTGGCGTGCCGGTGCTGCGGATGGTGAAGGACGACGCCGGCAACGTATTGCGCCTGGCCGAACTGCTCGACCGGCGCATTGTCGGCCAGGGTCATGCGACGGAGATAATCGCGCGGCGCATTCAGACCTCGCGCGCGGGTCTCGACAACCCGGACAAGCCGGTCGGCATCTTCATGATCGCGGGCACCTCGGGCGTGGGCAAGACCGAGACAGCGCTCGCGCTGGCCGAACTGCTGTACGGCGGCGAGCAGAACCTCATCACCATCAACATGAGCGAATATCAGGAGGCGCATACGGTGTCGCTCCTGAAGGGGGCGCCGCCCGGCTACGTCGGCTTCGGCGAAGGGGGCGTGCTGACCGAGGCGGTGCGCCGGCGTCCGTACAGCGTCGTTCTGCTCGATGAAGTGGAGAAGGCGCATCCCGACGTGCATGAACTGTTCTTCCAGGTGTTCGACAAGGGCTGGATGGAAGACAGCGAAGGACGCTCGATCGACTTTCGCAATACGCTGATCCTGCTCACGACGAACGCCGGGACCGACCGCGTCGCGCAGTTGTGCCGCGATCCGAACGATCTGCCGCCGATGGAAATCATTGAGCGCGAGATGCATGCGACGCTCCTCGATACCTTTCCGCCCGCCCTGCTCGGCCGGATGGTGACGATCCCCTACTACCCGCTGAGCGGCGCCATGCTGCGCGCCATCATTCGCCTGCAATTGCGGCGCGTCGAGGAACGCGTCCAGAGCTCGCACAAGGTGCCGTTTACGTTCGACGACGACGTGGTCGGCCTGATCGCGAAGCGCTGCACCAGGCTCGACAGCGGCGCTCGCATGATCGACGCCATTCTCACGAACAGCCTGCTGCCGCGCATCAGCACCGAGGTCCTGACGCGCCTGCTCGACGGCAGGACGATTGCCCGCGTGCATGTCGCCGCGCAAGACGAGGACTTCACTTATGTCTTCGACTAGCACGCGCCATGTGCGCCTCGACTGCGCCGCGCTTGGCAACGGCGCGGTGTTCCTCAGCATGATCGGCCATGAGGCGCTCGGCCGCATGAGCGAGTTCGACCTCGCGTTCCTGAGCCCGAGCAACGATCTCGATCCGGCCAGCGTGCTCGGCCAGGAGGCGTCCGTCACGCTCGACTTTCCGGTCAGCGGCGAGCGCCAGTTCAACGGCATCGTGACGACGCTGCGCCTGCTCGCGCCCGGCGACACTACGCATAACCGGATGGCGCGCTACCAGATGATCGTACATCCGCGTCTCTGGCTTCTGACGCAGGCTTCGCACCGTCGCTTCTATTTCCAGAAGACCGTGCCGCAGATTGTCGCGAGTGTGTTTGAGGACTACGGCGTGGACTTTCGCAATGCGTGCACCGCGTCGTATCCGGCGGTCGAGCACTGCATGCAGTACCGCGAAACCGATTTCGGCTTCGTGAGCCGGCTGCTCGAACGGCAAGGCATCCACTATCTCTTCGAATACGCCGGCGGCAAGCACACGCTGGTGCTGATCGATTCGAACGCCGCGCATCGCCCGATCGCCCATTACGGGAGCATT
>Ga0310811_10005328_pt1 | contig 16259 bp, 13 predicted proteins | sample YCmetagenome_FD_207642 | JGI IMG/M metagenome (GOLD analysis project Ga0310811, IMG submission 207642) | Soil microbial communities from experimental microcosm in Duke University, North Carolina, United States - YC | ecosystem: Engineered > Artificial ecosystem > Soil microcosm > Unclassified ...
GTGCGCCGGCCGCCGACGCGCATGGTCGCGACACCGAGATCCCAGCCCGAAATCACCTGCTGCACGCCGAGCGTGAACTCGAAGGGCGCACCGCGGTCCCGTGAACTGTCGAACTTGCGGCCCTGCGCGCCGTCATTATCCAGCCAGCCCGTGTAATGCACCGTGACCTTCTGGCCCTTGGTCGGCTGCGCGCCTTCCCCCACCACCTCGTCGCGGTAGCGCAGGCCCGGGTGCAAGGTCATGAATTCGTCTGCCATGGTCGAAACTCCATCTGAGCGGTCGCGGCCGGTGCCGCGCCATCCCGTCTTATCGGCCAGCCAGCCGTGCCAGACAACTAAACCCCCTTGGCCTCGGCGGGGCGGCCGAGCGAAGCGCCAGTCGCGGATGCCTCCGCCGTCGCCTCTTCCGCTTCAACATAGCCATAGACCTCCGGCAGAATGAATTTCGCCGCCAGGAAGCCGATGAGCGACAGGATGGAGACGACGAAGGTGGCGCCGGCCTTGCCGAAATGGGCACTGACGAGCGGGAAAACGAAAGCACCGAAGAAGGAGGCGGCCTTGACGAAGACATAGCCGAAGCCCGAGGCCGTCGCCCGGAAACGCGTCGGCGCCACCATCGAGGCGATGGTCATGCCATTCGAGGCATCCCAATAATGGCCCCACATCAGGATGCAGGCACCGACGACGATGAGGATCTTCCAGTCGAAGTGAATGGCGAAACCGCCCAGAATGAGGCCCACGAAGGCGAGACCGAAGCCCCACATGGCAACGCCCCGATGACCGATCCTCCGCAGCATGAGCGGTGCGACATAGCCCGAAACCGTCGCCAGGCAGAAGATGAGCGCGGTCACGATGTTCGTGCCCGTCATATTGCCGCCCTGGGAGACGCCGACGCCGCTGAGCACCAGGATCACCGGCAGATAGAAGCCCCAGGCGGTGAATTCCGCACCCTGGCAGGCATTGGAGATCCAGGCGAAGATCGTCGCCCGCCGCTTGATCGGATCGGCCCAGATCACCTTGAGGAAATCGCTGATCTTCGGCTTCGGCAGGGTCACGTCCCGATTGGGCAAAATGTCCAGCGGATCGTTGAACAGCTGCTGGGAGACCTCCTTTGCCCTGACAAACTTCCCCCGCTGCAGCAGGGAGAGCGGCGTCTCTGGCAGATTGAGACGGCCGATCAGCAGAATGATAGCGGGCACGGCGCCGAGCGCGAGCGCCAGCCGCCACAGCACGGCGTGGTCGATGCCGATGGCGTAAAGCAGCGTCACGACGAGGATGGATACCACCTCGCCGGCTCCGAACATGAACTGCCAGCGGCTGCCCATTTCCTCGCGCTTGCCGCGGGACATGGATTCCATGATGTAGGCATAGCCGTTCGAGATGTCGCTGCCGAGCGGAATGCCGAGCAGCAGCCGGACGATGACGAGTTCCCAGATATTCTGCACGAAGGCCTGCGCCACCGCGAGAATGATGAAAAGAACCATCGTGCCGATGAAGACCTTCTTGCGTCCGAAACGATCCGCAATCACACCGCCGAGGAAAGCCCCGATGAGCGCACCACCCTGCACCGCTGCCATGGCAAGCCCGACCTCTGCCGCCGTCGGGTTCAGGTCCGTCTTGATGAAGATGAGCACGAAAGCGATCGCATAGAGATCCCAGGCTTCGATCAGGATCGTCGCAATCATCATCCAGCCACCCTGCGTGCTGGACAGGGTGCCTGGCTTGTTGAGCAACTGTTGCGTTGCCTGGTCGGACAGGCGGCGCAGGTCGTGCGCCGTCAGGTCATCACCGCGCGTCATGGACGCCTCCTGCCTTTTTTATCTTATGAGAACTCAAACGGCCTTTCAGTTCAGACTATACAACCACGTCCACAGGTCAATGGCGGCGGCCTCCCGTTTCCGGGCGCGGCCGCGCCGGATCAGGGGAAGAACCGATTGGCCGGCCGCGCCAGCCCCAGGTGATCGCGCAAGGTTCGGCCCTCGTACATCTTGCGGAAGATGCCGCGCCGCTGCAGCTCCGGCACCACGAGATCGACGAAATCGTCCAGCCCCTCGGGCACGCTGTGGAACATGACGTTGAACCCGTCAGACGCCTCGCCCTCCAGCCAGGCCTGCATCTCATTCGCGATCTCCTCGGCGGTGCCCACCATCTGCAATCCGCCGTAGCCGCCCGCCATCTGCGCAAGCTGGCGGACGGTGAGGTTTTCCCGCCGGGCAAGCTCCACCAGCGCGGCGCGGCCGCTCTGGCTCGCATTGGTCTCGGGGATGTCCGGCAGCGGCCCATCGAGATCGAAGCCCGAGGCATCGACGCCGAGGCGCATGGAGAGGTTCGGCAGCCCACTGTCAGGGTGAACGAGACTGTCCAGCAGGCGCTTCTTCTCCACCGCCTCATCATGCGTGCGGCCGGCCACCACCAGCACGCCGGGCAGGATTTTCAGAGCCCCCGGCGCGCGGCCCGCCGCCTTCAGGCGGCGCTGCATGTCGGCATAGAAGCTCTGTCCGTCCGCCATGGTGCGGCTCGATCCGAAAATCACCTCCGCCGTCTCGGCCGCCAGCTGCCGTCCGGCATCCGACGCGCCGGCCTGGACGATCACCGGCCACCCCTGCACGGGGCGGGCGATGTTCAGCGGACCTTTGACGGACAGATGCTCGCCCTTATGCGCCAGCACATGCATCTTCCCGGGGTCGAAAAAGATGCCGGACTCCTTGTCGCGCAGCCAGGCATCATCCGCCCAGGAATCCCAAAGCCCGGTGACGACGTCATAGAATTCCCGCGCGCGCGCATAGCGCGCGTCATGCTCCATCATGTCGTCCCGGCCGAAGTTCAATGCGGCATCGGGGTTCGCCGTGGTCACGATGTTCCAGCCCGCGCGGCCACCGCTGATATGGTCGATCGAGGCGAAGCGCCGGGCGATATGATAGGGCTCGTCGAAAGTGGTGGACGCGGTGGCGATGAGGCCGATCCGCTCCGTCACCATGGCGAGCGCCGAGAGCAGCGTCAGCGGCTCGAAGGAGGTGGCGGTCGCGCTCCGCTTCAGCGCGTCCATGCTCATGTTCAGCACGGCGAGGTGATCGGCCATGAAGAAGGCGTCGAAACAGCCGCGCTCCAGCGTCTGGATGAAATGCGTCAGGTGCTTCAGGTTGAAATTCGCGTCGGCGGAGGCGCTTGGGTAGCGCCACCAGGCGGTATGGATGCCGACGGGGCGCATGAAGGCGCCCAGATGCAGCTGTTTCGTCATGACAGGCTCTCCACTGTTACGAAGAGCTTCGCCCGAGCCCCCCGGCCGCGCAACGGCCTGGGAGCCATGACAGTCATTCCATCGTGTGCGCAGCCGCCAGGCAGGAGTAGATCACCAGGTCGGAGACCTTGGCATCCATCGGCACCACCTGCACGGCATGTTCCAGCCCCGTCAGCACTGGGCCGATCACCCGCGCTTCTCCAAGACGGGCCACCATCTGCGTCGCAATCTGGGCGGCGTCCAGCCCGGGCATGATGAGGATATTGGCATTGTCGGTCAGGCGCGAGAAGGGATAACGCTCCCGCAACTGGCCGTCGAGCGCCACTTCCGGTGTCATCTCCCCGTCGAACTCGAAATCCGCCCCTTCCGCTTCCAGGATGCGCACGGCTTCCGCGAGCCGACCGCCGGCGCCGGCCAGCGGCTGGCCGAAGGTGGAGGAGGCGCAGAAGGCGACGCGCGGGCTCTGGCCCAGGGCACTCATCCGCATCGCGGCGACCCGCGCGATGGTGGCGAGTTCCTCGGCCGAGGGTTTCAGGTTGATGAGCGTGTCGGCTACCAGCAGCGTCTGATGCGGCGAGACGACCATGGAGAGACCGAAGGCCACGCGGCCGGGCTTGATGTCGATGGCGAGGCGGATCGCATCCAGCGCCTGCGCCGGCGCGCGGGTGAGGCCGGTCACCATCCCGTCCGCATCGCCGAGTGCCACGGCACAGGCGGCGAAGACGTTACGATCCTGATTGACCATGCGCTGCACATCCCGCAGCAGATAGCCGCGGCGCTGCAGGCGCCCGTAGAGGTATTCGGAGTAGCGCTCGTTATTTTTGTGATCGTCCATGGCGGCAAGCCGCGCATTGCGGATCTCGATGCCCTTGTGCAGCGGCAGTTCGAGCCGCGAGAAGGCGGCGCGCACACGATCCTCGTTGCCGATGAGAATGGGGGTGCCAAAGCCTTCCTTCTGATACTGGGCAGCTGCCCGCACCATGGTCTCGTTCTCGCCTTCCGCGAAAACGATGCGTTTGGGCTGGCTGCGCACGCCCTCGGTGATGAGATCGAGAATGTTCACCGCCGTGTCGAGGCGCGCGGCGAGCTTGCGGCGATAGAGCTTCACCTCCGGCAAAGGCAGGCGGGCGACACCGCTTTCAACCGCCGCCTGCGCGACTGCCAGCGGAATCCGCGTGATGAGGCGTGGATCGAAGGCATTGGGGATGATGTATTCGGGGCCGAAGCGCAACTGGCGGGCGGCGGCGCGATGCACCTCGTCCGGCACGTCCTCGCGCGCGAGCTCGGCGAGCGCCTGGGCGGCAGCAGCCTTCATCGCCTCGTTGATGGTGCGCGCCCGCACATCCAGCGCGCCGCGGAAGATATAGGGGAACCCCAGAACATTATTGACCTGATTGGGATAATCCGAGCGGCCCGTGGCGATGATCGCATCCGGGGAAGCGGCGCGCGCCTCCTCCGGGGTGATCTCGGGGTCGGGATTGGCGAGCGCCAGGATGATCGGACGCGGCGCCATGCTTCGCACCATGTCCTGGCTGAGCGCGCCCTTGGCCGATAGGCCGAGGAAGACATCCGCGCCGCGTACCGCGTCCTCCAGCGTTCGCAACCCGGTCTCCACCGCATGGGCCGATTTCCATTGGTTGAGGTCCGTCCGACCGCGATGGATCACGCCTTTGGTATCGCAGGCGAGAATGTTCTCGCGCTTCATGCCGAGCGTCAGCAGCAGGTCGATGCAGGCGATCCCGGCCGCCCCCGCGCCGTTGACGACAAGACGGACATCCGCCAGATCACGCTTTGTCAAATGGCAGGCATTGATCAGGGCGGCGGCCGCGACGATGGCCGTGCCGTGCTGGTCGTCATGAAAAACCGGAATATCCATCAGCTCACGCAGGCGGGTTTCGATGACGAAGCATTCCGGCGCCCTGATGTCTTCAAGGTTGATGCCACCGAAGGAGGCACCGAGCAGCTTCACGCAGCTCACGAATTCCTCAACATCCTCGGTGGAAACTTCAAGGTCGATGCCGTCGACATCGGCGAAGCGCTTGAAGAGCGCGACCTTGCCCTCCATCACCGGCTTGGAGGCGAGCGCACCAATATTGCCCAGGCCCAGCACGGCCGTGCCGTTGGAAATCACCGCCACCATGTTGCCGCGGGTCGTATAGGTATAGGCGAGTTCGGGGTTTTCCGCGATCTTGAGGCAGGGGGCAGCGACCCCCGGCGAATAGGCGAGGCTGAGGTCCCGCGCCGTCGTCAGCGGTTTCGAAATCCGGGTCTCGAGCTTGCCCGGACGCCCGGAGGCGTGCAGTTCGAGGGCGCTTTCCGACAGGAAAGCAGGGCCCGTCCCCGCCGTCTCTTGATCCGGCATCTGCGTTCCATCCCATCTTGATTGGCAGCGCTCATTGGCGCCTTGGACGAAAGGTTAGCCTGACATTTCAGACGAAATCCAGACGATTAGCCGCGAGCGCCCTCGACCGAAGGTCTGGCCTGCACGCCGGGCGCGGCTCGGGCGGACGCGGCTCGGCCGGACGCGGCCCGGCCGGCGCTCCTATAGCGCAGCGCGTCGACGAGAAGGCTGAAGGCCGCGGAGGGCTGCCGGCGGCTGGGGTAATAGAGGTGATAGCCGGCAAAGGGCTGGCACCAGTCCTGCAGGACGGGCACAAGACGCCCGGCGGCGACGTCCTCTTCCACGTGATCCTCGACGATGCAGGTGAGGCCGAAACCCTCCCGTGCCGCCTGCAGCATGGGCTCCACCTCATTGAAGATGAGGCGGCCTTCCACCCGCACCCGCAACTCCCTGCCGCCCTGGCCCAACTCCCAGGCGTAAAGCCCGCCCGCACTCCGCAGCCGCAGGTTGATGCAGTCGTGCTGGGCGAGGTCCTGTGGTGTTTCCGGCCGGCCGCGCCGGGCAAAGTAATCGGGAGAGCCCACCACGGCCATGCGCAGATCGGGGCCAATGCGGACCGCCACCATGTCCTTGGCAATCGATTCTCCAAGCCGCACCCCGGCATCGAAGCGCTCGGCCACGATATCGGTGAAACCAGCATCGACTGAAAGTTCAACCCGAATATCTGGATAGAGTGGCAGCAAGCGGCGGAGCGCAGGCCAGATCAGCGTCTTGGCCGCGTGTTCGGCGGCTGTGATGCGGATGGTTCCGGCCGGCTTCTCCCGCAGGTCGCCGATGGCCGAAAGTTCCTGCGCGATTTCCTGCAGCGCCGGGCGCAGAGTCAGGATCAGCCGCTCCCCCGCCTCCGTCGCCGCGACGCGCCTGGTCGTGCGCGTCAGCAGACGCACTCCGAGCCGCGTTTCCAGCCGTCGCACGGTATAGCTCAGCGCGGATTGAGAAGTTCCCAGCCGGGCTGCGGCGCGCGTAAAGCTTTGCTCCTCGGCCACCGCCAGGAAGGCATTCAGGTCGATCAGATCCTCACGCCGCATTCATGAGCCTCGGATATAGCTTCATGCTCATTGTAGCGGATTAATCGGGGCGCGCGACCGGTGCATCATGCAATGGGCTCAAACGCCCTAGTTCTACCGATAGAGGTTACCATGAACACCACAGGTTATGCGGCGCTCCGCTGCGACGCACCGCTCGAGCCCTTCAGCTTCGAACGCCGGGCGCCGCGCCCGAACGACATCGCGATGGAGATTCTCTACAGCGGCGTCTGCCATTCCGACCTGCATCAGGCCCGCAACGACTGGGGCTGGAGCAGCTATCCGATGGTGCCGGGCCACGAGATTGTCGGCCGCGTCACTGCTGTGGGCTCGGCGGTCACACGCTACAAGATCGGCGATGCCGTCGCTGTGGGCTGCATCGTCGACAGCTGCATGAGCTGCGACCAGTGCCGCCGGGGCGAGGAGCAGCTTTGCCGCGCGAATGCGACTCAGACCTACAATGATCGTGACCGGATCGACGGCACGCCGACCTATGGCGGCTATTCCAAGCACCTTGTGGTGCGGGAAGAGTTCGTGCTGCGCGTGCCGGAGGGGCTGGACCTTTCCCGCGCCGCGCCGCTGCTCTGCGCCGGCATCACCACCTATTCGCCGCTCCGTACCTGGAATGTCGGCCCGGGCAGCAAGGTCGGCGTCATCGGTCTCGGTGGTCTCGGCCATATGGCGGTGAAGCTGGCCGTGGGTCTCGGCGCGGAGGTCACCGTCATCAGCCGCGCGAGGGACAAGGAGGCCGATGCCCGCGCGCTGGGTGCGGACCACTACCTCGTCTCGAGCGATACCGAGGCCATGGCACAGGCAGCGAGCCGCTTCGATCTCATCATCGATACCGTGCCTGTCGATCATGATCTGACAACCTATCTGCCGCTGCTCGACGTCGATGCGACGCTGGTGATCGTCGGTGTCGTCGGGCCGATCCAGGGCACGAACACCGTGCCGCTGCTGATGGGCCGCAGGCGGGTTGCCGGTTCGCCCATCGGCGGCATCGCCGAGACTCAGGAGATGCTCGACTTCTGCGCCCGCAAGAACATCCTGCCGGAATGCGAGACGATCCGGATGGATGAGATCAACGGGGCTTTCGAGCGCATGGAGCGCGCCGATGTGCGCTACCGCTTCGTGATCGACATGGCGAGCCTGCCCGCCGCCGCGTAACGCTGCCATCCTGCCGGGCGCCCTTCCCGGTACCCGGCAGGAACGAACTAGCCTGCTGATCTGGCTGGCCGTGACGTGACGGCCAGCCAGGCGCAGAAGAGCGATCCCAGCCCGCACAAGCCGATGACACCACCCATCGGCCAGGGCGTGCCATCCGCGAAGACGCCGAGCAAAGCCGAGGTCAGGATGCCGCTGCCATATTGCAGCGCGCCGACGAGGGCAGAAACCGCGCCCGCACGATGTGGAAAAGCCGACATGGCACCCGCGATGGAATTCGCGACAATCAGGCCGGTGGACGAGATGTAAACGAAGAGCGGAATCGCCAGCCCGGCGAGACCGCCGAAGCCGCTCCAGGCGTCCGCCGCAACCACCAGGGCGGCGACGGCCGAGCCTGCCGTGCCGGCCCGAAGCAGGCGCACGCCACCCAATCGAGTGACGAGCCGGGCATTGATCATATTGGCCAGCATGATGCCGATAATGGCGACCGCGAAGAGCAAGCCATAGAAGCGCGGCGGGACGTGGTAGTAGGTGATATAGACGAAGGGCGTGCCGGCGATATAGGCGTAGACACCGCCATAGAGGAAGGCTCCTGCTCCGGCATAGCCCAACAGCCGCTTTTGCCGGATGAGCATGAAATAGCCCGCCATCGCCTGTATCACCGGCTCGTGGTTCCGCCGCCCCTCGGGCAGCGTCTCGGGTAAGCGCAGCACAGCCACCAGCGTCAGCGCTCCGATGCCGACGAGCACCCAAAAGATCGCCCGCCAGGAGGCAAGAACAAGAATCTGTCCGCCCAGGATCGGCCCCAGTAGCGGCGCAATGGCCATCACCGTGATGAGGGTGGAAAGCATCTGCGCCGCGCGGTCGCCGGTATAGAGATCCCGCACCATGGCACGTGACAGCACAACGCCCGCGCAAGCGCCGACCGCTTGGAGGACACGCCAGCCGATGATCTCCCCCGCACTTGTCGAAAGGGCACATCCGGCCGAACCAACCACGAAAAGAAGGATGCCGATCGCGACCGGCAGGCGGCGGCCGTGCCGGTCCCCGATCGGGCCCCAGAGCAGCTGGCCCAAGCTGAAGCCGATGAGATAGCCGGAGATGGTCAGTTCCATATGGCCCGCATCGGACCGTAGCGCCTCCGTCATCCGTGGCAGGGCCGGGAGATAGAGATCGGTCGAGATGGAGGCGAAGCCCATCAGCGTGCTGAGCGTCGCCAACACGCGCAGGCCGTGCCTGCCCGCCTCCATCTCCGACAGGCTTGCAGCTTGAGCCGTCAATTCGGTCACAGCTCCTGCGCGGTCGGGCGGAACAGGATTTCGTTGATGTCGACCTCTTCCGGCTGGCTCATGGCGAAGGAGACGACGCGGGCGAAGGACTCCGCCGGAATGGCGATGTTCTCATAGAACGCACGGACATTCTTGGCCGCATCGGGGTCGGTCACGCTATCCGGTAGCTCGGACATCACCGCGCCCGGCGAGATGATGGTGGTGCGGATATTGTGCGGTTTCATCTCCATGCGCAGCCCTTCCGAGAGCATACGAACGGCGGCCTTGGTGGCGGCATAGACGGCGCTGCCTTGGCGCACCTTGTGACCGGCGACCGAGGAGACGTTGATGATATGGCCGCTCTTCTGCCGGATCATATGCGGCAGGGCGGCATTGATGCCGTAGAGAACGCCTTTGATGTTGACATCGATCATGCGGTCCCAATCCTGAACGCGGCCGCGCTCCAGAAGGGAATGCGGCATCAGGCCGGCATTGTTGAGGATCACATCCACCCGGCCATGCAGCGCGACCGCCGCATCCACCAGCGCCGTGACCTGTGCCGCATCGGTGACGTCGGTTTTCACGGCCGCCCCCGTAGGCAGACGCAGCTCCGTCGCGAGCGCCTGCAGCCGGTCCATCCGGCGCGCGCCGAGGACGACTTTCGCGCCCTGTTCGGTTAGCAGCCGCGCGGTCGCCTCGCCCAAGCCACTGCTGGCGCCGGTGATGACGACAACCTTGCCTTCGATATTCTGTGTCATGGTCTTCTTCCTTCAAAACAGGCGAAAGCCCGCGCCCCAGCAATGGGGCGCGGGCTTTCGGTTTGCGCAGGTTCTAGCGGCCGGTGGTTGCCATGAGATGAGCGGGATAACGCTCGCCTTCGACATCGATCGCGGCGAGCGCCGTGCTGATCTTGGCGAGATCGCTGACGCTCAGTTCCAGATCGGCCGCGCCGATATTCTCCTCGAAGCGGCTGAGCTTGGTGGTGCCTGGGATGGGTACGATCCAGGGTTTTTGCGCCAGCAGCCAGGCCAAAGCGAGCTGTGCTGGCGTCGCGCCCTTCTCGGCCGCGAGGGTCTTCAGCAGGTCGATCAGCGCCTGGTTCTTCTCCATCGCCTCCGGCGTGAAGCGCGGCAGAAGCCTGCGGAAGTCGCCTTCCCCCAGCTTGGTGTCACCGCTCATAGCACCTGTGAGAAAACCCTTGCCGAGTGGGCTGTACGCGACAAGGCCGATGCCAAGTTCCGCACAGGCTTCGAGGATGCCGTTGGTCTCGGGCCCGCGCGTCCACAGCGAATATTCGTTCTGCAACGCCGCGACGGGCTGCACCGCATGGGCGCGGCGGACGGTGGCGGCACCGGGCTCGGACAGGCCGAAATGGCGCACCTTACCAGCGGCGATGAGGTCCTTCACCGCGCCGGCGACCTCCTCGATCGGCACATCGGGATCGACGCGATGCTGATAGAAAAGGTCGATCACATCGATGCCGAGGCGCTTGAGCGACGCGTCGGCCACGGCGCGGATCTGCTCAGGGCGGCTGTTCATGCCGGCCATCTTGCCGTCCACGATGTTGAAGCCAAATTTCGTCGCGATCACCACCTGCTCGCGCAGCGGCCGCAACGCCTCACCCACGATTTCCTCGTTGGTATAGGGGCCGTAGACCTCTGCGGTATCGAAGAAGTTTTCGCCGCGTTCCACTGCCTGGCGGATCAGCGTGACGCTTTCCGCAGTGCTCAGCGCGTGGCCGTAGCTGAAATTGAGACCCATGCAGCCGAAGCCAATGGCCGAGACTTCGAGACCGCTTTTGCCGAGTTCGCGTTTGTGCATCATCTTTCTCCTCTCGGTGGCACAGCTGCGCCACCCGTTCGGACAAGAATAGGGCGCGAGACCTCCATCAATAAGGCGGCATAATCTGCATGTTATAATATCGTCAGTTCATGAAATGCTCCGCCGTGCGGCCATCTTGCTCGACATGCAGAACCGTCTGGTAAAGCGCCGGAGGATCCTGCGTGTGAGCATCGGTGGTGACCGCGTCGCCTGCGCGATCAAATCCTTTCGTCATCGCGCCAGCGCGTCGACCGAAGAACCACCGCCGTGGCGGCGCCGGTATTCGGCCGGTGTCACGCCGACGCGCCGAAGGAAAGCCCGGCGCAGTACGTCGGCATCAGCAAACCCACAGGCGGCCGCCACCTGCTTTGGCATCTGGCGGCCCTCTTCCAACAGACGGCGGGCCGCTTCCACGCGCGCCATTTCCACCCAGACGGCCGGCGTCATCCCAAGATCGGCGCGGAACATGCGGGCGAAATGCCGTGGGCTCACCTTCATGCGCTCGGCCAGAGCCGACACGCTATGGTCGAGCGCCGGATAAGCGGCGACCCATCGCTGCACCTCCTGCAGCGCTGCGCGGCCCGCGGGCGCCGCCTCGCCCCGGCGGCTGAACTGCAACTGGCCCCCGGGTCGCTTGAAGAACATGACGAGCTGGGCAGCGACGGCCATGGCGATCTCCCGCCCCAAATCCTCCTCGACCAGCGCGAGCGCGAGGTCCAGCCCCGCCGTGACGCCGGCGGCCGTGCGCACCCGGCCGTCACGCAAATAAATCGCATCTTCTTCAAGCAGCACGGCGGGATAGCGCGCCGCCAGAATTTCAGCCACGGCCCAATGGGTGGTAACGCGGACACCATCCAGCAGCCCGGCCGCCGCTAGGGCAAAGGCGCCGCTGCAAACCGAACCGTAGCGGCGCGCCTGCGACGCTTTCGCCCTGAGCCAGGCGATAAGCGATGCCTCAATCTCCGTCTTGTCCGCATGCGGGCAGCCGGCGACGAGAAGCGTATCCACCCGCTCCTCGGTCCCCTCGCCCACGATCTCATCGGGGATCAACCGCACACCGGAGGAGCTTGCGATGGGGCCAGGGGCGGTCGCGATCACGGTGAGTTCGTAGGCGGCAAAGCCTGCCTGGACATTCGCCTCCGCGAAGACATCCAGCGGCCCCGACACGTCCAGAAGTTGCACACCCGGCAAGGCAAGTACCGCGATCCGTCGCTTTTGCATGAGCCTCTCCTGCCATGTCCGCCTGAGTCCGGTTTTGTCTTAAATCGACTGAAACCGTTAATTGAAGACATATGAGCCGAAGCCTAGCCTTGGCGCAAGCTTCACCCACAGGAGGACATCATGACGGACATCGACCCCCGCGCCGCGATACCGGACAGCAGCCTGGCCCGTGCCATTACGGAATTCGTCCGCGATACCGAGACCGAGCTGCTCTTCAACCATTCCAGCCGCGTCTATCACTTCGGCGCCCTCGCCGGGCTGCAGCGCGGCCTCAGTTTCGACCGCGAACTGCTCTATGCCGGCGCCATGTTCCATGACGTGGGGCTGATGCCGAGCCATAGCAGCGCACATGAGCGCTTCGAAGTGGACGGCGCTTTCGCTGCGAGAGACTTCCTGCGCAGCCACGGCATCTCTGAGGAAGACGCCTATACGGTGTGGACGGCGATTGCCCTGCACACGACCCCCGGCGTGCCGCAGCACATGCACCCGGTGGTCGCCCTCGTCACCGCGGGCGTCGAGATGGACGTGCTCGGCCTGACGTACCAGCAGTATTCGGATGTGGAGCGTGAAGCCGTCGTCCGTGCTTTTCCACGCACGCCAAAGTTCAAGGAAGACATCATCCAGGCCTTTTACGAGGGCATCCGCCATAAGCCGGACACGACCTTCGGCAACGTCAAGGCGGATGTGATCGCGGATAAGGAGCCGCATTTCCATCGCGGCAATTTCTGCAGCGTCATCCGCTGCTCGGCCTGGCACGGGTAAAGCCAGTCTGGCTCATACGCAGACAAGCGGCCGCTTGCTGCCATGCACGGCTTGCGCTTCTTCGCCGGATGACGAGGGTCATATAAAAACCCCATCCGGCGGGGGAGGCTGAGATCCGCGTTTCAAAAGCACAGGCTGCCGCGAACCGCGAGCGGGTCATCGAGGCCGCAGCGAAGCTCTTTCGCGAGCACGGGTTCGACGGCGTCGGCATCGACGCCGTGATGGCGGAGGCCGGCCTTACCCATGGCGGCTTTTACAAAAGCTTCGGCTCCAAGGACGAGCTGATCGCCGAGGCCTGCCGCCGCGCAGCCGACCGTTCCAACGAGACATGGCGCGCTGAGGAAGAGAAGGCCGCCGATCCCTTGGAAGGGCTGGTAACGCAGTATCTCTCCATGGGGCATTGCCGCGACCCTGGCTCAGCCTGTCTCTTCGTCACTTTGGCAGGCGATGCCGCCCGGCGTGATTCCGCGGTGCGGGACGCCTTCGCCGAAGGCCTGCACGGCTTTTCCGGTCACATCGAGGCCCTTCTGCCCCACCTCTGCGCGGAACGCCGCCATGAAACGGCCCTCGCCATCGCCGCCACCATGATCGGCGCCGTGACGATCGCCCGCGCGACGAACGACGACGCCTTCGCGGCGAGCGTGCTGCAAGCGGCGCGCGCCTCCATCCTGCAGCTTGCTGCGGATCAGCAGACCTAACTCCCCCCTCTTTCCTCGTCGCCTCTGAACGGTCGCGCCGCACCGCGTCCATTTTAGATGTCCATTACCATCTATTTTTGTAATAGATGGTATCCGTCATCTAAGAGTGGTCGCGCGCCTTCGCACGTGCGAGATAGAGGTGAAGCTCCGCCCCCGGGTCGTCCGGGGTCGATCGCCACTCGGGGCCAGTCGGGACGAGGAGACGCTTTCTCGCTCTCCCGGCCGCGTGCCTCAAAAATCTTTCAGATTCCTCTGTGACAATAGGCAAACCATGGATGACATGACCCGATGGTCGGAGGCCGAGGAGCGCACGCCGCCCCCCGTGCGCTCGCGCTTCCGATGGCGGTTGCTGGTTGGAATCGGCCTTGTGGCCGCCGCCGGTGCCTTCTGGATGAGCCCCTGGAATCCCATGGGGCAGCGGGCGGCGCAGACCGCTCAGGCGGCCATACCGCCGGCTCCGGTGACCGTCAGCGCGCCGCTCCAGCGTGCCGTCGCTGCCCAGATCGGCTTTCTTGGCCAGTTCTCGGCGGTTGACCGCGTCGATCTCCGCGCCCAAGTCGGCGGCACGCTGGCCGAGATCGACTTCAAGGACGGGCAGATCGTCAAGAAGGGCGATCTGCTCTTCGTCATCGACCCGACGCCCTATCAGATCAAGCTTTCGGAGGCGACGGCACAGCTCACCTCCGCCCAGTCCCACCTCGTGCTGGCGCAACAGGAACTCTACCGCGCCCAAACCCTGAAGCGCACCGATTTCGGTACGGCCGAGAATGTCGATCAGCGCCAGGCCGATGTCGGCGCGGCCCAATCCGCTGTGGATGATGCGAAGGCGCAAATCCGCGACGCTGCCTTCGACCTGCAGCATTGCCGGATCACCGCCCCGTTCACCGGGCGCATCGGCGCGCATCAGGTCTCGGTCGGCAGTCTCATCGCCGGCAGCCGCTATGCGAGCGGCACCACGACGCTGCTCGCCACCATCGTCTCGCTCGATCCGATCCATCTCGACTTCGACATGAGCGAGGCCGATTACCTGACCTTTTCGCGTGAGCGCGCGGCGACGCCCGGTCCGCTCGCGGACCAGATCGCGTTTCACCTGTCGGACGAGACGCAGTTCACGCATCAGGGAACACTTGATTTCGTGGACAATGAGATCGACCGTTCCAGCGGCACGATCCATGCGCGCGCGACGGTCAGCAACCCGAACCTGCTGTTGACGCCCGGCGCCTTCGCGCGCATCCGCCTGGCCGTTGCGCCGCCTGCACCGGCCTTGCTGGTGCCGGATGCGGCCGTTCTGCTCGATCAGAACCAGCACATCGTTATGACCGTGGCACCGGACGGCACGGTCGTGCCGAAGCCCGTCGATACCGGCGATCTGCGCGGCGGCCTGCGCATCATCCGATCCGGCCTCGCCGCGAATGACCGCGTCATCATCAACGGTCTCATGCGCGCCATGCCCGGCGCGAAGGTAACGCCCGAACCCGGCACCATCGCGTACAACCCTGCTGACGACAAGAGCTGAGGGGAGACCGATCATGCGCCTCGCTCATTTCTTCATCGAGCGGCCGATCTTCGCGATCGTGCTGAGTGTCTTCCTCACCATCGTGGGTCTCGGCGCTCTGGTGATTCTGCCCATTGCGCAATATCCCGAAATCGTACCGCCGACGGTGCAGATTTCGGCCGTCTATCCCGGCGCCTCGGCCGAGACGGTGGCCCGCACGGTCGCGACGCCTCTCGAACAGCAGATCAACGGCGTCGAGAACATGCTCTATATGAGCAGCCAGTCGACCGGTGACGGCAAGCTGACGGTCACCGTCACATTCCGCATCGGCACCGATCTCAATGTCGCGCAGATGCTGACGCAAAACCGGGTGGACAATGCGCTGTCCCGCCTTCCGGAGGATGTGCAGCGCCAGGGTGTCACGGTACGGAAATCGACGCCGAACATTCTGCTCGCCGTGCATCTCTATTCGCCCGACCAGTCCCGCGACCTGCTCTACATGTCCAACTATGCGACGCTGCATGTGAAGGACGCCTTGGCCCGCCTGCCGGGCATCGGCGACGTGCAGTATATGGGTGCCCGCGAATACGCCATGCGCATCTGGCTCGATCCGGACAAGGTCGCTGCCCACGACCTGAATGCGGATGAGGTGCTGGCCGCCCTGCGGGCGCAGAACATCCAGGTTTCGGCCGGCGTGCTCAACCAGCCGCCCGTGCATTCGGACGAAGCCTATCAGATCAACCTGCAGGCGCTTGGCCGCCTCTCGACCCCTGCTCAGTTCGCGAACATCGTTCTGAAATCGGATTCAGACGGCCGCGTGACGCGGCTGCGCGATGTCGGCCGCGTCGAGATCGGCGCCGCGGATTACGGCTCCACCAGCTACATGGACCGCGGTCCCGGCCTGCCGCTGCTCATCTTCGCCCAGCCCGGCGCCAATTCCGTCGCCGTCGACCACGAAGTGACGAGCACGATGCAGCGCCTGGCACAGGATTTCCCGCCCGGCCTGTCCTACAAGATCATCTATGACCCGACCGTCTTCATCGGCAAATCCATCCATGAGGTCGTGCAGACGATCTTCGAGGCGATCCTGCTGGTCGTGCTCGTCGTTATCCTGTTCCTGCAGAGCTGGCGGGCCTCCATCATCCCCGTCATCGCCATTCCCGTCTC
>Ga0310811_10005329_pt1 | contig 16257 bp, 15 predicted proteins | sample YCmetagenome_FD_207642 | JGI IMG/M metagenome (GOLD analysis project Ga0310811, IMG submission 207642) | Soil microbial communities from experimental microcosm in Duke University, North Carolina, United States - YC | ecosystem: Engineered > Artificial ecosystem > Soil microcosm > Unclassified ...
CACTGAGGATCGCATAATAATCCTTATTACAATAAAATCGATCCTCAGTGGAACACTGAGGATCGCATAATAATCCTTATTACAATAAAATCGATCCTCAGTGTTCCACTGAGGATCGCATAATAATCCTTATTACATTATAATGAACTACGTACTATTTTTACGCATCATCTGATACGTCGCTAGTTAATTCGTCATCTGATAATTCAGAATCCGACGATAACGTCAGGCTACTATTATCTTCATCACTCTCAACATCTTTGTGATGTACTTCATCTTCCGAAGAATCTGCAGATTCAACTGTCGCTTCTGGGACAGGTTTCTTAATTTCCTTTTTAGTGTCTTCTTTTTCTCTAGATTTATGTTTGGCTTGTGATTTATTCGACTCTTGACGAATAGTATAACCGCGTGATTCGACCCATTTAACGTCATCGTCTGTCATTTGTTCAATTTTGCCATCGGACCCCAATTTACCATAAAATTCTTGTTTATCGTTATCAAACGCCAATCTTCGCGTTTTTTCATAATATATTTGTTGACCATTAATTGTTTTCTTGACGACGACCATATTTTTGAGAACTTCGTGCACTAAAGATTTCGATTTGTCATCGCTTGCTTTTTTCCTCTCATCGTTCGTCTTTGCTGTTTGTGCTTTGCTTTTAACAGTTTCTTTAGTCGTAACCTCTTTTGTGTTCTTTGCAATCGCCTTATTTTCTGTATCTTTTTTTGCGGCGGCATTAAGTTCTGCTTGATAACAACCTGATTTTTCACCACCACAGAACCACTTTTGGTTTTTGCCCGTACCTATCGATCGTGAAGCATTTTTTCCACAAGGATCGGTCGATCCTCTTTTTACACGTTCGCATGTATGTTTTTCTGCAGGTTTTGTAGATTTCTTTTCGTTTGTATTGTTTGCTGTTGTTTTTGTGGGGACCTTCTTTTCCGGTTCCTTTGATTTACTTTTGACTTCTGCTTTAGTGCTTGAAGTTTTTCCATTTTTTGTGTTTTCTTCGCTAGGGTTAAATGAATTTAATGCATCCGTCACATCTTTTACCGATGCATCCAAAACTTCTGCCAAGTGATCTGCTAATGCTGTACCAAATAACGACATTCTTCTACGTATAATTATGTAATTATGACTTATCTTTAGCGAACTATCTTTTAATGATATCGGAATTTTAACATTTCATTTTTATGTAGTAATAATTTTTAACACAATTTGTTGTGTTTGTACAACAAATTGAACGATTATTTTTATACAACTTACCACGCGCGTGGTGGTGCGGGAATATAATCATCACCTTGTACATCATAATTGAAAAATACCACATCTCTAAAATGTTCCAAGTTATCCTCATCATAGTTGTCAAACCCACCAACATATGCATTATATTTCCCAAAATCATGAATTTCAATCTTATATAGATCGAATTCATCGTCTATTCGAAACTTACGAGTACATGCGTTCGGACAAGTTAAATGCAGCTCCTTCACATTTTTTGGTAAATCTTGTTTACGTACTTCACGTTGACTTACGAACGATAGAGTTTCGATTGTAGTCGGTAAATAACCAAAAAAAGGTCGAAAGTAGCATTCTAAAAATTGTAAATTTGGTGGCCACTCAATTTCAGTAATATCACAATCGTCATAACGAAGATATAAGTGTGTAATATGTTGTGGAATTTTAAGTACTTTTTTACGCAATTTAAGAACTTCCATCACAATCGTATACCACAAATAGTTCCGTTTTGCTCAAGCAAAATATTAATGACCTGAACAATAATATTTGTCATTTTTACACATTGCGATAAATATTATTGCTCATAACTTCACGCAAGCGTGAAGTTATGTTTAATTATTCGTGTAATTTAATATAAAGTAACATCTTAGTGTAATATAATTACCAACATATTTTACAAGCATTATGGGTGATCGACCGGATATTTCAGAAAGAATAACAACAATCAAAAAATTAAGCACAAATATACTTGAAAATATGATACCCGTTATGAGAATTTTGTTCGACGACCACAATGATATTACCGAAGAGATCATTCACAATATCGGTACACCCGAGGATGATGTTGAAAAAACAATACCAAAAGTTAACACGTGGCTTCAAACTTATACGGAAGAGGTGGTATCTACTGCAAGGATCGCTTTATCGGAGTCCGATAAATTTGCAGCTGCGTATGCGGAAGGTGATGATACTCTCGACAAAAATATGGGTAATTATGAAATGTTAGCTAACGTATGGTTCGGTGATACATACGATAAAGACGGGGTTGCCGCTCTCGATTTATTAATCAAAGATTTAAAAGGTGATTTGAAAAATACCAATGAAACTGAAATTATTAAAGTTGCTTGCAAACAAAATTTCGCGTAAAATTACAACAAATAAGAATTATTGTACCGATCTTTGTGTAAACACAAAGATCGGATTTTATTGCTATATCCTCAGTAACAACTGAGGATCAATGATGAAATGATACTTATTGCTCTAACTTCCTTGCTATAGCGAAGAAATTGTGTTTTTATTGTAATAAGAATTATTACACAATGCGTTGTGCAAGCACAACGCATTGAACAATGATTTTCATTGTAATAAAAATTATTACTAATCAACACGTGCGCGCACGTGTTGATTCATTTTATTATTATCTAATTCCGCCCGTAGCTTCTAAACCACGATGACCTGCAGGCGTGATGATAGGAGCTTGCGGATTAATATTGTAAGTCGCACCTCTGTATAAATTACCGATAAAAGCCGTATACCCTGGTTCGATTGGTAACACTAAGATACTTGCAGCGGTTCCCAATCCTCGACTAAAATAAACATCGGGCAATTCGCATTTTTTCTCGAGAGGACCGATATCACGGAAACGGTCGTCGTGATGCGATGATGCATTACTCATCGATTCCATCACAACTCGGTACTTATTGAGGGGGAAATTGGTTGGGTAATTAAAAAATATGTAGTCTGTCGCATTTAATCTATATGGAATAGCTAATGGTAGAGTAACATTAAAGTTACTCGTTCGAACCATGTCATATTGTCTATCTGGAAAACTATACATGATACGGTAAACGACTTTCTGTAATGTTTGTGTTATTATAACAAATAAAAATAAAACGACACTTTGTATAATTAATCAATAAGGTAATAAATTTAAAGTTTAACTACGGTTACGCACAAAACTAATATACAAAATGTCACATAAAAAAACTATTGAGTCGAAATATAATAATTATACCGTAATCGAACTCAAAAAGTTGGCAAAAGAGAGGAATATTAAAGGGTATTCCTCTATGAGAAAATTAGAGTTATGTTTTATATTAGATAGGTCCCCATTAGAAACTATTCCCCTCAAATCGATACTCAAAAAATCTAAATATGTGTCTTCAAAGCAAACCTCGAATAAAACCATAATTTATCCGATTTTTGATATAGACAGGGTTAAATATGCGAGAAAAGCAAATAAAGAATTAGAAAAAGAGAAAATAGACCTTGCTTCTAAAAAAGTTTCAAGAAAAATAAGGTTTAGCAAACCCATAATAAGTAAAACGATAAAATTATGATTATTAAAGCAGATCTTTGTGATCTGAGCAATGATTATCTTACGCCCGCACATAAGATAATCACGATTATATACGCATGCACCCATGCAAATTGGAATGTTGCCTTAGTAAATTTGCACACCATATTCTGTATGTTCTTTTTTATCTAGTTCATGTGCATACATTAAGGCTTCAGTTTTGGATTCAAATATTTTTCCTGATTTGTGTACAACATCAACATTCCCTCCCATAATCAATTCCACATACCAATATCCCTCATGTTCTACCACTGCTATTTCGTCGTCTCCGCTCATCGAATAATCGTTATTATTGCAGTGTTGCAGACTTTAACTATTTTTCATTTTTACACGCGACGTGTAAAAATTACCAAATGCTCCTTTTGAATAAAATGTATTTTACAAATTAAGATTCCCACGGAAACGGTAGCCTTCAACCATTCCCGGTCCTATACCTAATCCGTCTAATGCAACACGATCTTCTAATTGTTGTCTTGTTAATTTCATTGGATAATTCGCAATCATCGATTGTTGATAAGGAATATCTGCGCCTTGTGTAAGTAAAGGCGGGGTTGTCATATATTCAATACCGACACGGTTGGACTGAGGATCGTGTATATTCATTGTAATTGTACGCGGATCGTATGTAAAGTTTTGAACACCACATTTACTTGAAGGCGAACCATTTCTCAAGCACATTATCGCGACAACTACGACCGCCGCCGACGCACCTAAGAACAGTCTTTCGTTACGAGTAAGATTCATAAAGTCACACTTTGTTATACGGCAATAAAATAAAACGATACTTTGTACTTAAGTACAAAGTATCGAAAATGGTACATTCATATAGTAATAAGAATTATTGTAATAATTATCGTAATTTATTACAATAAAAATTGAATAAATTTCCAACATTCCAACCATTTTAGTAACAATTTTTATTGTAATATTGTATGGATATGTTTGAAATGGATACTTTATCGTGCGACGACACATATAATATGACCGATAGTGAGTTACGGTTATATACCAATTTAACGAGTTTGAACCTTGCTCACAACAATACTATAACAAATGACGGTATCACTAATTTAATAAGTTTGACTCACCTTGATTTAAGTTACAATCCTTCAATAACAGATGAAGGAATTACTAATCTAACGAACCTCTGTAAACTTAATCTTCAATGCAATACGATAATCACAATCGATGCATTAACAAAATTACCGAACCTCGAACAAGTTACAGCAAAATATGATCAGCCTGTTTTCAAAAGTATGCTTAAACAAAATAAGTACATTGTTCGTATGTGTACATAGTTCCCGCAATTTACCTTACGCTTGAGCGTAAGGTAATATCAATATGAACCTTCGCTTTTAATATTTGTTAAGATATAATAAATCAATATGGAAGTTGAAGGTGAAGCAACTTTCATCGAGGTTTTATCGGCATCGGCTATCGGTAAAAAAACAGGATTGAAAGCTCATATCAACAAACTTCTTAGTACGGATCAATGTCGGAATACAGCGCTAGGCCAATCGTGTGTGTCAAAAAATTGTTCCTTGATTTTGTATTATAGTAAAAAGAGCGAGTTTCACGACGACGTTAACGACATACAGGGATTAATAAGTTTCGTCGATACGGGTAATAATACTGCCGAAATTTTTAATTTATGTACAGCGGCACCACAAGTAACAAATGAATTATTAAAATATACGATCGCCTATAATCCTAGTACGGATTTATGGATCGGTTTGAAGTTATCATCGCCTCAATTCGATAACAATGTAAAGATATTTGCTTATTTAGGATTCACCAATCCGGTTATGTCAAGAGAGTCCCCGTCAGGTATCAAATTAGACTACGAGTTTGTTAGTTTTAGAAGATTGCACAATGTTATTACAAATAAAACTTTATATGAAACAACAATTCAAAGTGTGAAAGATTTGGTGAATAAGTATACAGTTCAACAAGCGCCCATTAAATTTAAAACGTTCCCTGCAAATTATAAACCGGACGTGCGTGTTAAAGATACAAGAATCGTCAAAACAGAATCTCCAAAGAAGGAATCTTCAAGGATTGTTGGTTCTGGTACGCCTAAATCTCCTAAAAAGAAGGTACCAACACCTGAACATGCGAAAGAACAATCGTCAATCACAAATGCTAACAAGATTAAGTTAATAAACGCTGATCCTACGTATGGACATATTCCTTTTTATCGTCAAAGTAGGGAAGGTGTTTCTATACAAGCAAATTGTTTGAACGAATTTTTACCAAAAGGTAAACTTATCGATGGGATGATGTTATCGGGTAAAGACAAAGATGAAGTACTAAGATTATTGAAAGAAGGTGGTTATGTATATGAAGGAACATACGGTATTGTCTATCAGGCGTGTGATGCTGATAAGAATTGTAATTATGTTATTAAGGTTCAAACGCTTGGTGACGAAAGTGACATAATAGAATGGAGGAAAGAGGTAGAGCTGAATATCAAATTTAACGAATACGATATCGGCCCTAAAATTGCGGCGGCGTGGATATGTAATGATGAAAGGCAAAAACAAATATTCGGTATATTTGCAGCTGAAATATGGGATGGTAATCTTGGTGCAGGGGATGTTGACAAATGTCCTCCCACACATCTCATCAACAAACTTGAAACACAAATAAAAACGATTCACAAATTAGGTTATGTTCATGGAGATATTATGCCTAAAAATGTTCTCATAAGAAAAGATAAAAACGGAACAATAACAGATGTAACTATTACCGATTTTGGAACGGTTGATACACCTGCAGCGTGGAAAAGAAAAGAAAGAGAGTCTAATTGGATTGGGATATTTTATGATTATCACACACGTTTTCCTCCTCATATTGATAATGAAGGACATGGATTCTTGTGGCCGTACTACAAGTCGTCTTACATCACTCTCGATGATTTGCGAAAAGATCCTAAACTGATGGATAATGATATACTCTATTATCTACGGAATAAATGTAAATAGTTTTGTGGTGTTAATTCAGAACTTACACGCAAGCGTGTAAGTTCTATTTCAATATTGATCTTCATAAGACCTGAAACTTCACACACATGTGTGTGAAGTTTCGACCTACGTAGTAATTATTATCTTATTGTCTCGCACACAACAAAGTTCCACTGGAACCTTTGTATGCACTATAACCATAAATACATGCCCATGCGACAAGTGTTACGGCTGTCGTCCACATGATGACTTTCTTTAACGATCTTTCAGGTTTACCACCTGCGGTCGTATCTTCCGCTTCTTCGGTAACAAATGAAGGGGATGCTACATATAATCCCAAAAATACGACGATAGGAACGATACCGGCAACGATCATATTCATCGATATACATGATTCCGATCCTAAAGCGGCTGTAGCATTTTGGAGCTCCTTTTCGAGTTGTTTTACTTTTTCACGAAAATCGGGCGTCGACATATTCTTGTGTACTACACGTATTTATATTTGCAGTGGAATTAATATATCAAAAATAATCATTAAATAGCTAGAATGAATATTTTTGGTTACGCTATAAAAAATTGGAATTTATGTGATTACATCATATAAATTAAAACACATCTATTAGGTTTGATATTACAAAATATAAACATTGGATGACGCTGGTAAATATCCCAAGAAGATGCAAAGACGAACATTATAGATATCAAATGTCATCAATTATCCTGAAAGTAGAAGGAAAAGGTAACGGAATTCGGACTGTGATCGTCAACATGGCCAAGGTTATGAAAGCGCTAGAAAGATCTGTTGATGTTGGAATGAAGTTTCTGGGTATGGAATTGGGTGCAACAACTAGGTGCGAAACTACAGACGGGAAATGTATCATCAACGGTAAGTACGATGAGTCACAAATTAACGGAGCGCTCGACAAATTTATTGATACATTCGTTCTGTGTTCCAAATGCGGGAATCCAGAAACTGAACTAGTAGTCAAAGGCGAGACTGCTGGTAAGATTTGCAAAGCATGCGGGTATAGAGGTAAATTACCTGGAGAATCATCACTTACCAAATATATAATCACTAATCATGTCAAAAATAGTAGCAAAAATAATAAAGATTCCGTGGGTTTTCCGATTATTAGTAAAAGTAATGTAAATACCAATGATGTAAACGTCGAAGAATGGTCCCTTGATACATCATCAAATGCAGTACGTCTACGGGAACAAAAACTAAAACTAGGAGACGATACGGCAATTATTGATAGTTACAGTGATGTTTATCCACATACTAACTTTGCTGAGTATTTGAGAGGGAAAGAAAGCGGTTGGCCCGAACCTGAGATTGTCGTTAATAAATTAAAACGTTTGATCACAACACAAGGTATGTCAAACACCGTACTATTAAAATACACATTCGCAGGATTATTTAGCGTAGATATTCGTACCGACTTTTATAGAAAGATAGATTACTTGGTCGGGTTAGTTGAAACTGAAAAAGATCAAACTGTGATTATGATGTGTATCGAAAAATTTATCGAAGGTAATAATTGTGTTAGTGAGATTCCTCACATATTAAATGGGTTTTGGGAATCGGGCTGTATCACCGAAGAAGTGATCATCAAATGGCATAAGGGTAAAAGCAAGTATATTGGCGAAAAATTAGCCGATAATATTAGAATTCAAGCTCAGCCATTTGTCGTGTGGTTACAATCGGAGAAAGAAATAACCGACTAACATAATTTAGTGTTATCGCATGTTGTGGTATTAGTGTAAGCTTACATAATTCATTTCTACAAGTAAACTTGTAGAAATATATAATAAAATGACATCCAAAAAAGGTGTCAAATTGGATGTTACTCTCATCGAAAACATAAAAAAATTCGAGTATGAGTATGCTAATAAGCAATATACTAATGCTCAAATACGTAAATGTATATTACAAACGGCAAAAGTCTATAATATTGATGTAAAAGTGGTTGTGGAACAATTATTATTGAAATATGAAGAATTATTTACCGAAAGATTAAATGAAATTAAAAGGGTTCATTACAAAGATTCCTTAGTATCTAAGGATTTACTTTCAAATCCTGAAAATATTGAACTACCCAAAGAAGTAAGGGATCTCATATTCGGATGGGTCGAACAAGATGAAACAGCTGATAAAACATACAAAGCTCTTTTAGAAGTCAATAAAAGTGTTCATAAAAAACAAATACCTCACAAACCTAAACATTTCAATCAATTATGGACATTAATTAACCAATATCCACATAAATTTGAGAAACATTGGGAGAACATACTTAAAAATCCAAATACATCCGTTAAACATATCGAAAAATTTGTGAAGGAGCGGGGTATCGATAAGGTTGCTGGACATAAATTCCGACATAATAAAACGATACCTTTTTGGAGAAGTATAGCCCTAAACCCTAATTGGAAAGACATAAAACCATTAGAAAAATTTTTTAATATACACGATTGGAATAAAGTAGCTTATTCATCAAAATTTGCGATACATTATTTTGAAACGCACCCCAATAACGGGTGGTGGAGTATTGATGAATTATCAAGGAATCCTCGCTTAACCATGACTATAGTAAACAAATTCCCAAATAAACGATGGGATTGGATTTATTTATCCGGTAACAGAGGAATAACAATGCAAGATATTATTGACAACCCTGACAAACCGTGGGATTATGCGGAGATAGGATCCAATCCAAACTTAACGATTGAGTTTCTAGACGCAAATTTAGATAAACAATGGGGAACATGGATAGCAGTGTCTTCCAACGCTAATATTTCGTTAAAAAGTATTGAAGATCGGTTGGATAAGCCGGGATACAATTGGTCGACGCTTGGTCTTTCTGCAAATCCTAATTTGACAATGCAATTTGTTAACGATCACCCGCGCGGCGTAAAAAATGCGCAAGGTGCATATGATGAGAAATGGAGTTATATTCTTATGTCATCCAATCCTGGTATAACGATACAAGATATTGAAAATAATCCGACACTCTCATGGAATTGGAATCGTGTGTTATCCAATCGTAATTTCACAATTGAAGACGCAAAGAAATACATAAACAAGTTTCCCGATTTCTTTCTTGATTTTTCAATGAATCCCAATCTTACAGCCGAATTTGTATCTGCTTATATTAATAAAGGATGGTATTGGGATTCGATATCGCGAAATGAGTTTGAAAAAAATAAGTATTACAAGAAATGATGGCGCACGATATTTAGATCACGCAACGAATAAGTAATTTATTTCGTATTACTCGAGGTAATACGAAAATTAATGGTTGAACTAATTATACTTTAGATTTAACACCAGTCTTTTTTCGTTTATCACCCTTTTTCCCTTCCGACATATTCTTCCAATCCTCCGCTGCAATGGCCGATATTTGTCCCATGTCTTTAACAATTTTAGTTATTGTTATATCCGAAAGTTTCGCCTTTTCCGCAAATTTGGTCTTAGTCAATCCCAATTCTTCCTTTATTTTTGGAAAAAGACACAAATAAAAATAAATTGTTGCCGCGGCGACAGATTGGGGATTACTCCTTTCAATAAGCTGCGATGTTGCCGATAAGTATTTTGATATTGCTATGATGCGAGGATAGTGTTCAACACCGACGCCCGTCAAACTCATAAACCATGGTATCAATCGCTCGGATGTCATATGTCTCGTAATATCTTCAGGAAATGCGGCATAATAAAGAGTTGTTGCACCCGACATACTTTTTTGGCTAACACCGAGCATATCCCTTATATATGCAATCGTGCGATCTTCTCCAATATCTTGATATGCATAAAATAAACAAACAACAACGAGCGCCTCCCTTCCTTCGCCTCTCAAAAGTCTATTTTGATTATGCTCAATAACTTTATTGAACTTGGATTCAACCATATTAACTAAAGCATCATCAATATTGATACCGTGCGCATCGAATACGGCACGTATACCTTTTGGTGTTGATTTTTGTTTGTGACATCGACTTTGATCACGCGATGAACGATTATCAAATACACCGAAATTTCTCCATTCTTTTGAATAGTCTAATGAACTAAATTCGTGGCCACAATCGAAACATACATCAATCCCTGTATCATCCTTGGCAATATGTGTATGTTTGCAAATTGTAGTCTTTACCGGGCTTTCGATTTTCGATTCGATCACTCTGCGAGTATTGTCATCTACATTATTTTTTAATGTGAAAAGGGTTCTTTGAAAAACGTCGGCGATAAGAAATGGATCATTAATATCATCACACATCTTTTTTTTAGTGTAGCTGTATATAGTTACTTGCTACACGTATATGAGTTTATATTTTAAATTCCAGTTTTTTTGTTAAGTAGGATTCATTGATGAATTATTATTGTTTTATTACAACGAAAATCCACTTAAATAATACAACCAATATATTAATACACCACTATGGGTTCAACTATTTCATATTATTTGTACGGACCAGAAATTGTGGTTACAGAAAATTCACCATTAACAACAGTTAATGATGGGGTTATCACACATAATAATTCTTCACAACGAAATATTGTGTCTGGAACAAGCGATACATCGTAATGGATATTGTTCTAGCAATAATTCTTATTGCTAGAACACCTTCGTGTTAATACGAAGGTTCATATTTGATTTTGTAATAATATTACAAAACTTTCGCACTTATGCGAAAGTTTTATGTTAACATGCAATGTTAATATTTATCGTATTGCATGAAACTTCATGCTTGCATGAAGTTTCGCTTTTGCGACAGTAACATAATTATGTTACGTATTAATCAACTTTCTTCATAGGTGACCCTAAAAATTCATATATCTTTGCCAGGATCTCTTTATTAAAAGAGCCGGCACTTTCGTTAACGCTAAACATTCGAAATCGAGAAGGATATAATTCTTGTAAGTGTGTAGCTAGTTTCCGGTGATCTTCGCAATATTGCGAGGCCATATCAGCTTTGGTATGAAAACCGTCTTGTGTATGCGATGGATACGATATATCGTACTCAGATGATACACAACTCTCTGAAGAATCGATCCAATAATTTTGCATAGGTGTCGTTTGCATAAAATGATCTACACTTTTACTCGTATCACAGTCCAAGTATATAAATTTGGCGTGCGATATAATCCCACATATTGTTTTTACGTAAGGTAAATAGTAGTGACCAACATCGCCCACACGTGGGTAATCACGCATACATATTTTGTTCAATTTTCCGACAAGTTTATCGGAATGATAATTATCATCGATTTGATTATTGCTCAAAGATGGGAAAGGTAATACTCCGTCGCATTCAATTTCAATATGTTGATAAGGATCTTGATTTAATATACACGCGAGTTCATATGCGCCCGATGTATGACTGTTCGCACCGATGATAAATATAAAAGTTTTGTGCGATAAGTGATAATCCTTGTGGTGAGTAGTACCTGTATTTTGTAAATTCAATTCATAATTTAATCTTTGTATATTCAATTCATAATTTAATTTTTCACGTACAACAAAATTACAGTATTGTTGTTGTGTATGGCCAACCCACTCGTTACCTTGCACATGCACAATCGATCTTATGTCTTCACGTGTTGTGAATATTGATTTTGTATGTGAATAGCACGTTAAATGAGAATAGACGACACTTTCCGGGTTAATGGGGTGTGTTAATGTTTTGAAATTAACAAATTTATCTGAATAAGAATTATTCCGCGATACCTCGTGCTTGCACGAGGTATCGATTTTATTGGAATAAGAATTATTCCGCGATACCTCGTGCAAGCACGAGGTATCGATTTTGATTTGATAACCGTATCTTTTGAGATTTTTTAATACAGCTTTTCTGGAAATAAAATATGCGCACGCTCCCCAAAATTGTGATCCTTGCCATCCTCCATTAACACCCCCAAATTTAGATTCATAACCGATATGACTATTATCCATTTTGACCCATTCATCACCTCTTATCGAAGACGTTATCAATAATCGTTGAATATCGGGGTTGCTACAAAATAATTGCAAACATTCTGCATCTTTGGGTCTACCAATCAGTATACGCTTTAAATTATCGTAAACACTTCCACCACACCCTAGCACTTTTTCTTTTTGCGATTCGTACATAATCATGTCATCTTCGAGTATCAAAAACCAATCAACTTTAGATTGTAAAGCAATTTCATATGCTTTGACGTGTGAACACATGCACGCATATTCTAGATTACTCACGTAACAATTTTGTCCAACTTCAATGTTTGGTAGTGTGCTAGGTGTAAATGCATCAACGCGTGTATGTGGTATACCACACGTATTCAATTCATTAATCATAAATTCGGCTCGATTAGTTTGTTTTTCAACATTGATCCAAAAAGCTTCAAATTCAACCGATCCCGTATTTTCAGCTCGCAACTCGCAAAATCGATCCTTTAAATTATTACTATTTCTCGAATACGATTGTAGGGATTCTTGTATTTTTTTATCCTTTTCTATTACATAGTTTTGTGAATACCATTCGATACACTCTCCCTTATCGAGTAAAGGCGTTTTTGTTGATGTCCAATTATCCGTGTAAACAAAAATCGGGTTGGATGGAATAATGATATCCGAGAACAATGCCGAGCACGCAATATTTAACGTATCTTCCGGCGATTTGTATATCCATTTGCCAAAGTGCGAAAGAAGTTTTGTAGCTCCTCTTTTCGTTATGAGTTGTGTGTAATTTCTTCCAAAATTAATGTGCGAATAACATGTGTACATCGAGGTATCATAGTTTATATTATCTACGTTCGCGCATAAATAACGAGGTTTATCCAAAAATGATACGTCAAAATGACACCAATTAGGTAATTCTTGTATATATCTATCTAAAGACACTAATGTCCCATTACAAGCGTCATTTAGGTATATATCGTCCTCCAATATAATATATCCTTGAGAATCCTCATCGTTCAGTAATTTATTATATATTTCCCGATAGGAAATACATGCGGCCATCATACCGGATGTGATGGGATAATCACTTTTTGTAATGTCGTGAAAGTACAAATCATCACCAAACTTAACAAATTTAATGTTATTTAATCCAGAACTTACAACTGTAATTTCATCGGCAGATACAGCTTTGAATATAACGGGATCGATCCCTAATTTTTTGCATATACTAATCATATGCGATAATCTTTCGGTATCACATTCTCTGTTGATAATGATAATTTTGTAGAGAGGTGGTAAAATGGGCGACATCAACTTTAATTCGTAAATGCAAAAATGGAATTTAATGTATCGTTCGAAACATTTAATTGTAAATAAATCTTAACAACTATGAAGTTAGATAAATAATTAAGGTTTAAGAATATGTGATGAGTCATTTTCACAACGCATTGTGCGTTGTGAAACACGAATTGTGTGAGAATAACATACAAGACAATTACAATAATATTTGTGGATCGTATTTGATATAATTTTGGTCAGGTGATACAATATAAACGTCAACAATCTTCGATAAAATCTCAAAACATTTAAGTATGAACTTGTCTTTGCTGTCAAACATAAAGTCAACCTTGCCTTTGTCGTATTTGACAACCAATTCACATTGATATAATCCGTGCACAGACCCCACACGTGCGCGCTTCGATTGCATTTTGACGATAACGACCGTTTCCGTTTTGGGGTTGAACTTGTACGACAAATGCGCTTTCGAGTATCTTGGTAGAGATATCTCGCCTTTGGGATTCTCGTCGTCGATTTTGAATACAATGATATTACAATCGTAGTGCTTCGCGAATATGTTAATATACTTATCGGGGTCGATATATGTGTTAGGATTCGCCAAACTTTTACGTATTTCGTCATATGAATAATCGTACATCTCTTGCCTGCATATAACAAGCCATTCGTCGTCTTTTTCCGATAAAGATGCGAGTACACTTTTAACACGTTCCATTTTATCATTAATATTCATAGCCGCGTAATCTTCGTTAAAAGCCTTTTCCATGCAGTGCACCACACTATCCAATCCTTCAATAACACCATAACGTAGTATTGGCAAGAATAATTTTTTCCTATATTCAACAGGTGTATATCCAGCGTTTTCAACCGCTATCTGAATATAATAAGGTAGCTCAGCATATCTTCCTCTCGGCGTTGGTTTATTGGAACTAAGAGGTCTATCGAATTGGTCCTCTGTGTATTCATCAACCTCTACTTTTTCGGCTTTCTTAGAACCTTTTTTAGTAAACTGATTAGCGATAAAACAGCATGGTAATAACGGATATTTATCGTAATTCGATGCTTTCTCAGATTGCTTAATTAAACCGGGCCATATGTGCCTTTTTTCATCATCATCCTGCTCTCTTGGGTAACATGCATACCAATCATCCGAACCCTCAGGCCATTCCAACAATCCGTATTTTTCGAGTTCTTTGGCTAATTCTTTGGGTTCCGCTTTTCGGAACTCTTTTTTTACTTTATCAATATCGGTTTTTGCAACAAGATACGGTTGTCTTCTTTTGGGTTGACATTTACTTGAATAACCACCATGTTTAAACGCTTCCGGATTATGTTGCTCAAGTAATTTTAACCTTTTACCTGTTTTTATGTCCGTTGCTTTATGTATGATCTTTTTCTCGTACTTTTTGAAATTCACAGCTTTGTATAGTTTTGTGTAAATATCGATGACGCCATTCTTCTTTTTCAAGTACATACCGAACAAATAACTAAACAATATCATAAATTGGTGTATTTGTATCTCGGTTGAAGCTCTCGATATACGTATGTCGGTGCGCACCTCCGATTCTGTTATAACATCGCTCATCGTAATGGTTAATGATTGATTATCTGTTAATTTTACAGGATTTATGACTTTTGAATCGTGATAATAAACGAATCGTTTTTTATCTAATACCGATTTGGAGTTTTCATCCAAATACAATAAATTAGAAAAAATAGGATCGTTGGTGATTAAATCGGCGAAAATCGCTTTGTTAAACGGTTCTTTCAAAACACTAAATTTTCCTCTTGTTTCGTATTGCGTTTCCCAAACTATATTAAAATGTTGTTGTGTATCTTTTGTACTTTCGCTTAAATTATCGAGAAATTCATGAACGTATGTCACCGCACCCCGTGAATCGACACGTATGGTGTGGGTTTTGTAATCTTCTGTTATCCACATACCCCCTCTGTAAACATCGCCATCAACATGCTTTGCTAATTTCATCTGATTTTCTTCAATTTGCGTATCTAACACATAAAAATAAATGACGGGTTTACTATCGGAACGATGTGTAATATCTAACCATTCGGCAATGGGACGAATAAATTTATAAATCTTGTAAAAAAGAGTGTTACCATCCGAAAAAACAATAAAAGGCATTGTCTGGGACGCACATAACATATCGAACACTTGATACAAAGATGAAGCAAATTGAAACTCTAATGTAATCTCTTCTGTTGTTCCTTCAACAACAAATTCGCTTAACTCTACGGGTTGAATTGATGATAATTCATTATAAACATTCTCTTCCGATTTGACTTTGTATTGTAATTTCCTGAATAGTAAAGCGTTGTTAGCGACGTATTTACCCATTGAAATGTACGTAATACGTGCATTGGTAAACGATCGATCCGTCGTTACTTCATTTTCTTGTAGAGCATCGTGCATGTTATTCTCTTCGTAAATTTTGCTAAAGTCATCGATCG
>Ga0310811_10005330_pt1 | contig 16255 bp, 20 predicted proteins | sample YCmetagenome_FD_207642 | JGI IMG/M metagenome (GOLD analysis project Ga0310811, IMG submission 207642) | Soil microbial communities from experimental microcosm in Duke University, North Carolina, United States - YC | ecosystem: Engineered > Artificial ecosystem > Soil microcosm > Unclassified ...
GAACGGGCCCGCAGCACAAGGGCCAGGAGGATGAGGAGGGAGAAGTAGAGGGTATTGATCCCGATGAAGAGGGCGTATTTCCGGGTGAAATAGTATTTGGGGATGAAGAAGAAATAGTTGGCGTAAAAGGCGCCCAGCACGAGCACATAGATGATGAGATCGCGCTGGGTCGGGGGGTTGGTCAGATAGGATCGGAGGGTGAGGGATTCGGGGGAGAAGAGGATGGGCAGGGACAGGAAGAGCAGGCATCCCGCAAGATGGAGAAAGAGGGGGTGTATACGGCCTGTCATGCCGTAAAGCTAGGGGATTTCGGATTATTCGTGCTCGGCGAAGGTGAGGACGTAGTTGTTGTTGTCGAGGATGGAGAACTCGGTGGCGCCGTAGAAGGTTTTTTCGAGGCCCTGGAGAACGGTGACCTTGTCCTTTATCGATTCGAAGAAATCGCGGATACCGCTCAAATTTATATAGAGCAACAGGGAGCCGCCATCTGTGCGGCGGATCGCGGGGAGCGTGTCGCCGAGGCTTTCGATGGTTTGGAACATCATCGTGACCTTTTCGTTTGTCATCATTGCCCAGACGAGCGGATCATTCGAACTCGGACTGTCCGGATTCCCCTGGCCCTGGTCGGGGACCGACATCGTGAGTTGGAAGCCGAGGCGGCTATAGAAGTCGATGGTGGCGTTGATGTCTTTGACGAAGAGATTAGGAGCAAGGGATTCCATGGTGGTTATTTTTACTCTAATGTACTAATATAATTAGCTTGTATGGCAAATTATTTAGTATTTTATTTTGGGGCTAAAAGGCTTACCTTAATATGGTTATGTTACCTGTCGTGTCTTACCAGATAGCCGATAGCATTGACGTAAAGGGTTTTAGGTCAAGCTATAAAGAGGGCATCTATCACTATGATGCAGACGAACTGTTCTACAAGACGGGGGAGCTTTCCTTTGTTTACGTGTTCAAGTATGGGGTAGTCTGTTTCCTGAACTACAGTGAAGCGGAGCGGGACGGGTTCCTGGAAAGGATCGCTCCCTATTGCAGGAATGTGTTCGAGCTGAAGCTGAGCGAGGAGTTCGAGGTGGAGACGAATGCGAGGGAGAATAAGTTCGGGTATAACAAGATCGAGATCGTTTCGCCGGATATCGAGGTGTTGCGGCTGATCATGCTCAATGTGAGCCAATCGGTGTCCCTGGATTACTATTCGGAGCAGACGAACCTGTTGTTGGAGGAGACCAATGGTCATACCCAAAGCCTGGAGCGGCGGGGGCGGCTGGCGATCTCCGGCCAGTCCCTGAAGATGTTTATCGGCAAGACGCTAAACCTGAAGAACCGAATCTCGGAGAACCTTTATATTTTCGATTCGCCGCCGGAGACGTGGGAGGATGAAAACCTGAACAAGATCGACGTGGGGCTGAAGCGGACCTTCGATCTGCAGGAGCGGTACCGGGATATTCGTGAGGGGCTGGAGATCGTGAAGGAGAATCTTGAGCTGTTCAAGGATCTGCTGCAATACCGGACCAGCACATTTCTCGAATGGATCATTATTGTGCTGGTGTTTTTGGAGGTGTTGAATCTGCTGATCGATAAGATCTTTAAGGTGTAGATGGGGGCTTGCGCCCCCTTAAAAAAAAGAAGCCCAGATGGAAATCCAGGCCGTTGCTAAAATCCAATATCCTATTAAAAGCCATAATACCCATGCAAAATACAGTCCAGTCTGATTCTAAAGCGGAGACGTGTTTTTGCGCGCAAAAAATTGAGGAATTCCTACGACACTTGTTGAGCTATTTCCTCATCATGGTAACAATCGGGTCAATTTTACAGGCATTTTTATGAACGCGAGTGTGATCAACCGTATAGAGAAAAAGACTGGGGTAACCAACATCGTTGGGTTGTTGGCGGTGAGGAATACGGAGAAGCAATATCTGCCGCATTTTGGGCTTGGGTGCATGGTGACGGCGGGTTGGGAGTGGTTGTTCATGATGAAGAACGGATTGATGTAATTTTGTAGGTATGATTACAGATACGGACATTTTGTTCTTGCGACAGGCGATCGAGCTGGCGGTGGAGGGGGTCGAGAATGGAAAGGGTGGACCATTTGGGTGTGTGATCGTTCGGGACGGCGTGGTTGTCGGGAGGGGCTGTAACGGCGTGACGTCTACCAATGATCCGACGGCGCATGCGGAGATCGTAGCGATCCGGGACGCCTGTCAGCGGTTGGGGGATTTCCAGCTGACGGATTGTGTGGTGTATACTTCCTGTGAGCCATGTCCGATGTGCCTTGGGGCGTTGTATTGGGCGAGGCCGAAGCGGGTGGTGTATGCGGCGACGCGCCATGAGGCGGCGGAGGCGGGTTTTGACGATGCGTTCATTTACGACGAAATCTCTTTGGAGGATGGGGAGCGGAGGATCCCGTTTGTGCATCAGCCGGTGGCGGGTGCGGGAGAGCTGTTTGGATTGTGGCGGGAGAAGGGGAATAGGAGACTTTATTAAAAGACCCCGCCGGAGGGGCGGGGTCTTGGGGTGCTTCTTATAGGTTAACGGTTATTGTTTTGCTTTCTTTTCATAGGTCTCCCAGGTATCGCTGCCGTTGGAGCGGAGGGTAACGCGTTGATCGGCGTTTTCCAGGGTGATGTAGTAGTTGCTGGCGCCGTCGCCGGTGAGTTCAAAGAGATCGGAGATCCAGTAATCCGAGTAATTTTTCTTTACTTCCAGGAGCAGCTGGATGGGCAGCTGGTTGGAGGTGATGTTCCGGGTGACGGCGAGTAGCTGGCCGTTGTCGGAGTAGAAGGCGTACATGACGACACCGTTCAATTTAAAGGTCAGCTTGGTGTAAGTGGCTTTGACTTCGGTGGCCGTCAGTTCGGCTTTTTTGAAATCTTTGTGGAAGGCGACCTTAACAGTTTCGTTGCTGTCGTCGGTGGGGGTAGCAAAGGTGCTGCTGGCTGTGAGGAGCATGGCTACCAGGGCGAAGGTTTTGATTGCGAGTGACATATACTTAGGTTTTATAGTTTTGAGAGAATTGGTTGATTTTTTGTTTTTCTTCTGAGCCGCCTTGTCTTTCCGACCGGCTTGCATAACAAAGATAATATCATTGGAAGGTACTTTACAATACATAGTACCATGAAAGGCCGGATACTGGGTTAAGCGGTTGGAATCGCTGGATGAAGGGTTGCGGCGGGAAGCTGCGGGGGTCATTTCAGCGGCGTTTAGGGCTGCGGGCAGGGTGATTTGGCTTGCCTGGGCCTCGCTTTCGGGTGTGGTGGCCTGGTCGGGGTTGGCCATGGACGGGTGCGTTTGCGACGGGTTTAGAGTCGCTGTGGCGGGTCCGGAGTTGGCCGGGATCGGCTGGCTGGTGAGGCGGGCCGGGGTTTTAGTGGTTGTTTTTTGCGTTTGCATACGTTGTTTTTTTGCGCCTTTTGGAGCCCTTTGGGTGGCTACCGGGGGCGGTTATGGCAATGCCAGCGCGGTGCCACAAAATGGATGCATTGATAATCATAATGTTGTGATTTTTGTGCCGGAAGAGAGTGTCCGGTTTTGAGCGGACGGGTGTCCGGTTTGGGATGGATGGAGTTAGGAGAGTGTTAAGGAGGGGGTGAAGGGGAGGAGGATCTCGCTGAGGATGCGGTTTGTCGTATCGGCGCGGTCGAGAAGGAACATGTGCCCGGCCTTCCTTATGATATGGGTGGGTTTTGTCAGACCGATGGGAAACACTTCGTCGTGGGTGCCGTGGAGGTGGAAGAGGGGCTGTGGGACCTCGGCGTTGTCCCATTCGAGCACGGCGTTCAGGGCCCAACGGATGAACCGGTCGTCACCGGAGCGGATAACGTCCATCATGAGCCGGCGGTTGGCGGCGGGTCGCATCATCAGGCTGTGCTTGACCGAGGTTGCGGCTTTGAGCAGGGAAGCGGGAACCCATTTGCCAAGGCCCAGCTGGCCGGCCACACGATAGTAACGGGGGAGATGGGCCGACACGGGAACACTACTTATAATGATCGTGCATTGGGGTTGCAGGCGTTTGGCCATTTCGACGGACATGATGCCGCCGAGGGAGAGACCCACCAATATGAAGGGCTGGCTGGGGTCGATCTGCTCGCTGAGCCGGCCGGCGTAGTCGGGGAGGGATTCATTGTCCTGCGGCGGGATCCAATGAATATAGACGGCTTCGAATCCTTCGGGTAAACGGAGATGGGTAAAGAGCCGGTAGTCGGCGCCGATGCCAGAGGTGAAATAGACTTTCACAGTCGCGGAATTTATGACTGTAAGTTAGGTATTTTTGGGTATGAGCCGTCGTTATCTTATACCCGAGACCTTGTATGATCTTTATCGATCGCTGGGTCTCCCCCTGGACCTGCTCGATCCCAATGATGCTTTTACGATCCATAATGTCCGGGATCTGCTCCGGGGCGAATTGCCCTACACCTCGCCAAGCTACCGGCCGAACTTTTTCAATTTCCTGTTTGTGAAGGATGCGCGTGGGCGGTATACCATCGATGAGATGGCATTTGATCTTGAACCGGGGACCATCTACTTTACGAATCCGGGGGTTTACCGGACGTTTGGATGGCGGGAGATAGGGGAGGCCTGGCTGGTTACCTTTAACGAATCCTTTTTAAAGGAGAACGTACATCCGGATATCTACGTGGAGTTTCCTTTCCTGCTGACGGAGACGATCCGGCCATTGCGGGTAGATGCGGGCGCATTTGCTGAATTCGAGCGGTTGTATCTACAGATCCATTCCGAGCAGCGGGGGGACTCTCCTTATAAAAATAAGATCGTCGGCAGCCTGTTTGTCGTGATGCTGCTGAAGATCAAGGCCAGGTTCTGGGCCGATTATAATCCGATCTCTGAGGGGAATCGCGGAAGTGAGATCGTGAAGTCGTTCAAGCGGGATTTGGAGAAGAATTTCCGGGACCTGGTGCATGGGAAGGCGGATAAGGTTTTGCGGGCGAGCGAGTATGCGGCGTTGCAGAGCCTGCATCCGAGCTATCTGAATAATGTGATCAAGAGTAAGACGGGGAAACCTATTACGATGTGGATTGCCGAGAAGACGGTTTCGGAGGCGAAGTCGTTGCTGGGGCAGCCGGCGGTGGCGATCAAGGAAGTGGCGTATACCCTGGGTTTTGGGGAGTCGACGCACTTCAGTGCATTTTTCAAGAAACAGACGGGGTGCTCGCCGGCGGATTATCGGAGACAGGTGGTGAGGGGGTAGTCATTGCCGCGGCGGGCGTTTGCACGGCTGGTCAGCGGCGGGCGATCGGCGGATCATTGTTCCCTTTTTATCATAAAGGCGTTGTCGAGCTTGTCCATTCCGATGTTTGGATAATATTCCATTGCCGACGGCGCGGCGAGAAGAAGGAGCATAGATAAAGGGCCGATGGCTTCTTTGGTCAGCCGGACGAGCTCTTTGCCGATACCTTGTTTTTGATATTCCTTGCGGATCGCGAGATCGGAGAGGTAACAGCAGTAGTGGAAGTCGGTTAGGGCGCGGGAGACGCCGACGAGGAGATCGCCATCCCAGGCGGTGACGACGAGGTTGGAGTTGGCGTACATGCCGGCGATGCGTCCTGCGTCGGCGGTGGGCCGGTTGAGGCCGGAGCTGTTATAGACTTCGATGATCTCGGCGGTGGTGGGGACGAGGCCCGTTTTGTACTGGATGTTCATGGTTTTGTTTTGGCGGGTGTTTTTTGCTTTTTCGGGATTGAAAGTACGATGATCGGGGATGGGTTGGGGCGGCCAGATGGAAGATTGGGGGTAGTCCAGGGCGGGGGTCTTAACTAAAAATTAGCAATTGGAGGTTTGGCGGACTGGGAGGGAGTTGCTTGCTTCGTTGCAGAAATCATCTTTTATGCGTCGGTTTTTCCTGTTCTTTCTTGCATTTTTCCTGTCTTGCGTGGCGGGGTTGGCCCAGGACCTGGGGACGAGTCTCAAGAGTTGTTTGTCTACGGTGCGGTCGATCGAGCCCAGTGACACTGATTTTTCCGATCTTGGTGGTCTCCGGGCTGCTATCGGCGGAGCGCGGATCGTCCTGCTCGGAGAGCAGACGCATGGGGAGGGTTCGACCTTTTCCGCGAAGATCAGGCTGATCAAGTTCCTGCATGAGAAGATGGGTTTTGACGTACTGGCATTTGAGAGCGGTCTTTATGATTGCGCGCGGATATGGGAGAATGTGCAACAGGGTGGGACGCTGTCGCAGGAGGCGATCGGCAGCCTTTTCTATATGTATGCGACGAGTGTGCAGATGGGGCCCTTATTCGACTATGTACAAAATGACCTGCCTGCGGCCCATCCGCTTGTCCTGACGGGTTTTGAGAGCCAGCATAGCGGCGTAAAGGCGAAGGCGCAGCTGTTCGATGACTTTGCGCGTTTTTTGCGGAAGACATCGCCGTCGACCGTCGACGAGGAATGGGAGCTTTTTCGCCGGGTGAGCATTGCGACCTTTGGTTCCCGGGATTACCGGCCGGGGCCGGAAGAGAAGTCGCGGTTTTTTCGCAAACTGTTGGAACTGCAAAAGCTGCTGGATGACGGCAGCCGGGTGACCGACTCGCTGACGAGCAGTGCGGGGTTCTGGTACCAGGTGGTGAACAGCATCGAATCACAGACGACGAGATACTGGGGGATGGTGCAGGGGAACGAGGTGAGCGTTCGCGATGCGCAGATGGCGAAGAACCTGACCTGGCTGGCGGAGAAGGCTTACCCGGGGAAGAAGATCATCGTATGGGCGCATAATGGACATATTGCGAAGGGAATGGGTTCGCTGGGGCCGCCGCCGGCGAATCCGGCGGATGCCTTTGTTCCGATGGGCGCCGCGATCCATCGGACGTTTGGCAGTAAAGCCTATTGTATCGGTTTCTCCGGATCGGAAGGGACGTATATGAACTATGTGAACGACCAGATCGTGACGATTGCCCCACGGCCGGCTGCATCCATTGAAGGGGTATTGGCGGCGGCGGGGAATACCTATGCCTTTCTCGACTACCATAAGGCGTCGGGGGCGTTGCATAAGGCGCAGGATGGGACGCTGGGGGATTTCCAGCTGGCGAAGGGGGTGTGGCCGGAGGTTTTTGACGGTTTGTTCTTTATTGCGAGGGTGTATCCGGTTGAACGGACGGGGAAATAGGGTCAGAAGGCGTATTGCCTGATCTTTAGATTACCGCATTTGTTGGCGTGATCGACGATGGTGTTGAAGACCTTTCTGCTTTGGAGAGAATTTGTGAAGATGTCGATCTCGTATTCGTCGAGGTTCTCGTCGCAGAATGTGATGCTGATCTTTTTAGCGAGATGCATGAATTTCAGATGCCGGATCAGATAAGGAAGGATATTCCTCTTTTCCTCCAGCTTGACGATGGTGGTCAGCGCGATCTCGCCCGTGAGGCCGAGGAGCGTTGTATACTCGATGGAGCTTTCGGTGAGGATCGCTGTATAGCGCCGGCTGAAAAGGATGAAGGAAAGATAATAGAGGCCACCGAAGATGACGGACAGTACGTCAAAGTACAGGCGATGGCGGAAGATGAGTGATAACAGGCTGTATACTATCAGCGGGAAGAGCAGAAAGGCTATTCTTAGCTGCTTTTGATCGTATTTGGGGGCGAGTTTTTTTGCGGTGGCATAGATCCCGGCTGTGAAGACGACGGCAAGGATGATCTGGGGAACGAAGGGTTCGTTGTAGAAATGGAAGAATATGATGCCGTAGTAGATAGTGAGCCAGGTGGTGGCGGCCAAAAGGACGAGAAAGGGCAGGACGTAGGTGAGCCGGGTTGTGATTCTCATAGGTGAGAGTATAACGGTATCGAACATAGATTTAGTATGATCAAACTGGAGAAAATAGAATTTGCCCGGATGGCTGAGTTGAGCCGCGAAGCCTATTTTAATACGGCTGTGGGTGTGGTGAATGATCATGTTGTGCGAGTGAGCGTGATGACGACAGCCTATCCGTGGCATTGGCATCCGAATTCGGATGAGACGTTTATCGGGGTGGAGGGGATTGTTATTATCGAGACATTGGAAGGGGAAGTGGAGTTGACGCCGGGGAGTAGTGTGACGGTGCCTCGGAATATGGTGCATCGGACCAGGCCGAAAGGGGAGCGGAGTGTGAATTTGACGGTAGAGAGGGGGGATATGGAGACGGTGTTTGGGGAGGGCGGATAGAAATGAAGAAGCCGGACGAGGAGTCCGGCTTGTGGAGGGAATCTAGTTGAAATAAGCGACGGAATAATGAACATCCAGAGTAATAGGAACGCCGGTCAGCGCTTTTGACAGGAGGCAATTTTGTTCGGCTGTGTTTGCATGCTGCAGAAAGTCCGCTTCTGATAGTCCTTCGATCGCCGATGCGGTCAGGATCAATTGAATTCCTGTAATATTACCTTTCGAGAAGTCGACGGTAACTTCCGCCGTCGTGTTCAGGTCGACTGGTTTGAGCCCCAACTTGGACAGGGCGTAGGCCAGCGACATGGTAAAGCAGCCGGCGTGTGCTGCAGCCAGCAGTTCTTCGGGGTTAGAGCCGGTACCATTGGCAAACCGGGTGTTGAAGGAATATTGCGTTTGATCCAATACGAGGCTTTGCGTGGTTAGTTCGCCATGACCTGTATCCAGGTCGCCATTCCAGTGGGCTTTTGCAAATCTTTTCATTTCTTTTGTTTTTATTGATACAAAGCTCCGCAGATTTGTGGCCTTATTTTTTCACTTACGTTAAAATTGCCGGCATTTATTTTTTTGACCCATTCGATTCGGCGAGCTTAGCGTTGTATCCTTTTCCGGATCCGGCTCAGGGATGGATTGGTGATGCCCAGGAAGGAGGCGATATGATAGGCGGGAATACGATTGGGGATATTGGGATGTTCATCCAGCAACCTGACGTAGCGTTGTTCGGGCGAAAAGAACAAAAGCTCCTCGGTTCGCGTTTGCGAGTAGCCGAAGAATTGTTCTGCCAATAGCCGGCCAAACCTGGCCCAGTTGGGATGGGTTTCGTATAAACCGTAGAGATCGCGCCAGGTGATATAGATAAGCTCGGAATCCTCCATCGCCTCGATAAAATAGTGGCAGGCTATTCGCGTAACAAAACTCCGGAAGGAAACGACGAATTGATGTTCAGAGAAGAAAAAGATGTTCGTTTCTTCGCTTGTTTCCGGATTGTTGTAGTAGATGCGGAAGATACCCTTGATGATCAGCCCCAGATCGTTGCAGACCATATGTTGCATATTAAAGAACTCACCTTTCTTGATCTTTCGGGGTTTCCAGAAAGGCCTGCTATCCGCAATATCTCTTTCGGTCAATGCGGCAAAATTTATCAAGTGGGTTTTAAGTATTTCGTGGTTCTCACTCATGGCCGGTAATTAAGCTGGTTTGAATATAAATAAAAATCCAGAATCAGGCCGCTTGTTGAGTTGTGCTTTTCGTTTTTGACAAGCGGATGGCCGCGATCAGGAAGTAAAAAGCGCCGAAGGCCGCATAGCCGGCCAGGCTGTTGATGCCCATGCTTGGGGAATGGGCCATTAGGATAAAGACAGTGCCGGCCAGCATGGATTGGCCGCCACTAAGGATCATCGGCCATTGACCACCCAGTTGTTTGCGGCGACGTATACCCAGGACCAGCTGGATGTTACCGGTGATGATCGCCCATGCGCCAAAGACCATCAGGGCTTCGGGTACGCCCTTTTGCAAGGCGAGGGCTACGCCAAGGGTGGTGAGGATGCCGACGACCGCGTTGACATATTGTGGAGTTTTTGAGACATGGGCCGGACTGGCCTTGATGTCGAGCCAGGTGGCAAAAACGTCCCAGGCCGGGTAGATCACGAAGAGAATGGTGGTGATCTGGGGATTGGTTTTGACGAAGACCGAAAGCAGGATGGCCCAAAGGATCGAAAATGCGGTACGCAAGAAATAGAGTGTGCGGAGAGAATGGGAGTTCATGATGTGTGATTTTTGAGAGCTCAAAATTCTCACATCTTTTGCTGCCGGATTTTCACTTAAGTGAAAAGATAGGATGTTCATGCACTGCGGGCTTCCGCGGCCGGGCACGCTGTTTTCTGAAATATTGCAAAAATGTTATAAAAATAACTAAAATAATAACGTTTATGTTATATTTGTAGTGGCGATTTAAACCAGCTTCCTTATGAAATTTTCGGAATTGCAGCGTATCCTGGAAAGAGATGGGTGGTATGTTAAACGAAAGAGCGGCCATTTGATCTACGTTCATCCGACGAAGCATGGTGTCATACCGCTGGGTAAGCATGGGACTAAAGAGGTTCCGCACGGCACTGCAAATAAGATTTTGAAGCAGGCCGGCTTAAAATAATTGCTGCCAATAAAACTTAAATGAAATGAAAAAGAAGAAAGTGACCCTTGTTATCGAGGCTTCCTCTACCGGATTTGGTATTTATGGGGATGATTTTCCTGTGACTGCCTATGGTGAGACCGTTGAAGCTGCTAAGAAAGATCTGGAGAGTGCTATTGCTGATGTGTTGGATCACTATAAGAAGGAAGGACAAAAGCCTGATCCGGCGTTGAACAAGGGTAACCTGGAGTTTTCTTTTAAGTATGATATTGCCAGTATATTCAATCATTTTGGGATGTTGGATGCGACGGGACTTGCGAAGAAAATAGGGATGAATCCCTCTTTGTTGCGACAATATAAAACAGGGCATACGTTGGCCTCAGATAAGCAAAAGCAGAAGATCGAGAAGGGGTTGCATGAGTTAGGACGGGAGCTTTTGAGTGTGAGGTTATAGATGGTTTTACGGTTTGAGAAGAACCCGTGAGGATATTTGTATAGGTAAAAAAAGACATGTATTGTAAATCTGCCAAATGACCGACCAGCAATTATCAAAGAAAATTCGGGATTTTGAGAAAAAATTTATTGTTTGGGCCAGAAAAAACAAGATGTGGCATGATAGTCACTTTTCAAGCTTTTTAGAAAATCATGAGAAGGAGCCCAATGAAGGCACGGCTTGCGTTTCCGTGTTGTTAACTGAGGGGCCGATTTTTGACATGCTTAACGGATATGCTCTTGGCAACGTCATAGACAAGTTCGATGCTTTCATGGAGAATCAGGAGTTTTGGTATGAGATGTATAACCATTACACTGTGCATTTTTATTCAAAAGATGACGAATTAAATAGTCATTACCTGAATTATTTTGAATGGCAATGGATTACGGAATTGATAAAGCCAGATTACACCAATCTGTATCATGAAATCTTCGATTATTTCAAAGAACGACCCGAAAGGTTTTACAATCTACATCACAGGAAATTTGAAATCCTCGTCAGCGAAATTTTCAAGAACCAAGGCTTTAATTCAGTGCTGGGGCCAGGGAGGAAAGATAACGGAGTTGATGTAAAAGTTTTTGAAAATAACGGAATTGACCAAATTCTTACCCTGGTGCAGGTCAAGAAATACAAGCCCTCCTTGCCGATAAAGCTGGAAGCTGTTGCAGCGCTGTCAGGTGTCGTTCATACAGATGAAAATGCGCAACGAGGGCTTTTTGTAAGCACATCCGGCTATGCTCCTGTTGCAAAAAAATTTGCTGCCCGCAAAAATTCTAAAATAACTCTTGCAGAAGCTTCTGATGTTGGCGCTTGGTGCGGGACAACCAGTTCGCTGCTGGTACGAGATAGGAGTCGATTATTTAGCGATGACCACTTATTGGCGATCTTAGCAAAACCGGAATGTGATAGTTTAGTGGGAAAGATATTGATTCGTCATCGTAATTACGGACGTATAAATGTTGATTTTTATGTTATTGTAAAGGACACAATCCATGTATGCCTTATAATGTTGTTACCCAAACAAGTCGCGGAGCTGTCGGACCCGCCGTACAGGGACCGGGGGACATATATACCTGTTAGGGATAAGCGTGCACTAGCGAATCGGGTGAAAGACAAGGTATTTAGAGCTAGGAAGGACAATGATAGCTTTTATGCTGATGATGACATTATGTCGATATGGGATGGCAAGCCGGGTTACTTTGACTTGAACGATTAAGCAGGGAAAAGCATTTCTTAGAAGTTGGAAAAAATAAAAAAGCCGGACAAAAATTCCGGCTTTAGTAGTGGAGAATATCGGAGTCGAACCGACGACCTCTTGCATGCCATGCAAGCGCTCTAGCCAACTGAGCTAATTCCCCGGGTGTTTTGGGTGGGCTGCTTTGGGGCGGCCCGGCTTGATTTGGGAGTGCAAATATATAGGATTTTTGGGCAAACAATCCAAAATGGGGAGTGTTATTTATCTTTAGGGTCTAATGCGGCAAATTATGGGAATCTGGAGACAGATAGAGGAGTACTTTTATATCAAGAAGCGGGATCCGAATGCGCCGAATACCCAATGGATGCGGTATATGCATGGGATCAACCGGATCTCCATTTTTATGTTCCTCGTGGGGATCATTTTCCTGATCCTGCGAATCTTTGTTTTCAAGAGACATTAGGGGTGCTGCGGAGGTAGGCGAGGATGCTACGGGCGGCATTGGCGGAGGCGTGCCCGCCCTGGCTGAGGAGGGTTTTGAGGGCCTGGTAGTCGAGGGCGAGCTGGCGGCGGCGGTCGGGGTTGAGGATCGCCTCGAGCTCGCGGTGGAGATTGGCAGGGGTGAGGTCGTCCTGGATGAGCTCCCTGACGACGGGTTTGTCCATGATCAGGTTAACGAGGGAGATATATTTGACCTTTATCAGCCGGCGGGCGATGTGATAGGAGATGGCGCTGCCCTTGTAGCACACGACTTCGGGAACGCCGAAGAGGGCGGTTTCGAGGGTTGCGGTGCCGGAGGTGACGCAGGCGGCATGGGCCCGCTGGAGGAGGGGGTAGGTTTGGTTGCTGACGGCGGCGACGTTGGGATAGGGGGCGAGGACCTCTTTATAGAACGACTGGTCCTGGCCGGGGGCCTGGGCGACGACGAACTGGTAGCCGGGAAAGGCTTTGCTGACTTCGAGCATGACCGGCAGCTTTTTCAGGATCTCCTGCTTGCGGCTGCCGGGAAGGAGGGCGACGATCGGCTTTTCGAAGGTGGGGATGGCCCCGGCGGGGGCCTGGTAGCCGTCGATGACTTCGACGAGGGGATGGCCGACGTATTCTACGGCATAGTTCCATTTGCGATAGAATTCCTTTTCAAAGGGGAGGATGACGAGCATTTTGTCGACGGTTTCGCGGATGAGTTTGACACGGTTCTCTTTCCAGGCCCAGACCTGGGGGGAGATGTAATAAATTATCCGTAGGTTTTGGGTATGAGCCCATTTTGCGATGCGCAGGTTGAAGCCGGGATAGTCGATGAGGATCAGGGCGTCGGGCCGGTATTCGAGGATATCCTGCTTGCAGAAGTCGAGGTTGCGGAAGATGGTGCGCAGATTGGTGAGGACTTCGACGAAGCCCATAAAGGCGAGGTCTTTGTAGTGCCTGACGATATGGCCGCCGGCTGCCTGCATGAGGTCGCCGCCCCAGCAACGGAAGTCGGCCTGTGTATCCTGTTTCCTTAGTTCTTTTATGAGATTACTGCCGTGGAGGTCGCCGGAGGCTTCACCGGCAATGATGTAATACTTCATGCCCGGCAAAGATACTTTTTTCTTATCTTGTATAGGAAACCTACTACGCACTGTATGACTGCTTATAACCGCCGCTCGTTCCTCGATACGCTTGGAACCTTTTCGGCCACCGCTTTCCTGGCGGCATTGGCCAAGCCGGCCTGGAGCCGGAACCTCGACAAGGCGCTGCGTGCGGCGACAAACCGGGCGCCGGAACAGCTGGCGGACGACGAGGTCTTCTGGACGTCTATACAGCAGGCTTTTACCGTGAATCCCGAAATTATCAACCTGAACAATGGGGGCGTTTCACCGTCGCCTAAAGTAGTGCAGGATGCGATGAAGCGCAATTTCGATCTCTCGGAAGGAGGTCCCAGCTATTACATGTGGCGTATCCTCGACCAGGGACGTGAGCCGCTGCGCAAGGAGCTTGCGCGGATATCCGGGTGTTCGGCCGAGGAGGTGGCGATCCAGCGGAACGCATCGGAAGCGCTGGAAACCGTTATCTTTGGCCTCCCGTTGAAGGCGGGGGATGAGGTGGTCGTTTGCAAGTTCGACTACCCTAACTGTATCAACGCCTGGAAACAACGGGAGCTGCGGGATGGGATCAAGCTGGTATGGGTGGATCTGAACCTGCCGAGCGAGGATAATGAATATATGGCCGCCCAGTATGTCCGGGCCTTTACCGGGAAGACGAAGGTGGTGCATGTGACGCATGTCTACAACTGGACGGGACAGATCGTGCCGGTGCGGGCGATCGCCGATGCGGCCCATCAGCGGGGTATCGAGGTGCTGGTCGACGGGGCGCATAGCTTCACGCATTTCGAGTATACGATCCCTTCGCTTGGCGCCGATTATTTTGGGACGAGCCTTCACAAGTGGCTGGCGGCCTGTATCGGGACCGGAATGCTCTATGTGAAGAAAGAAAAGCAGGCGGGTCTTTACCCGCTGTTCGCGGCTCCTGACGCCAGGCAGGATAATATCCGCAAGTTCGAGAACCTGGGCACAAGACCTTTCTTTATCGAGCAGGCCATCGGCAAGGCGATCGAGTTCCATGAGATGATCGGGCCGGAGCGGAAGGAGAAGCGGTTGTTCTATCTGAAGAATTACTGGATGGAGGCGGTGAAGGAGGTGCCGGGGGTAAGGTTCTATACCAGCATGAAACCGGGTTTTAGCTGCGCCATCGGCGTTGTGGGGTTTGAGGCGAAGAGCGCAAGAGGCGAGCTGGAATCCTTTCTTTTTAACGAATACAAGATCCACGTGACGACTATCAATTGGGAAAACGTTCATGGGGTGCGGATCACTCCCAATGTCTATACGACCACAAAAGAGCTCGACCGGCTGATCACCGCGCTAAGGGAGTACGGCAAGGCATGAGGCAGGAACTGAAGCGCGAAATAAGTCTTTTACAGGCCACCTCGATCAATATGATCGATATGGTGGGTATCGGTCCCTTTGTCACTTTCTCCCTTGTGATCCAGATGGTGGGGAACAACGAGTTCCTTTGGGCCTGGGTGTTTGGCGCGGTGACGGCGCTGATCGACGGGATGATCTGGAGCGAGCTGGGCGCGGCCTATCCGCTGGCCGGGGGCAGCTACAATTTCCTCAAAGAAGCATACGGCAAAAAGGGCGGCCCGCTGATGTCCTTTCTCTTCGTTTGGCAGACCTGTCTGCAATCCGCCCTGGTGGTGGCTTCGGGCGCCATCGGGTTTGCGCATTATTTCCAATACCTCGTTCCGCTGAGCTGGTGGGAGGCGAAGGCGGTGTCGGGCCTGATCGTGATCGCGATCACGGCGCTGCTGTACCGGAATATCCGGACCATCGGAAAAATGACGGTGTTCCTGTGGGCGGGGGTCATCGTGATCCTGCTGTGGATCATCATCAGCGGTATCACCCATCACCGGGTGCCGTATTCACCGCTGCCGGCTAAGGGGGAGACGATGTTCAGCTGGTCGTTCATGCTACTGCTTGGCCATGCGTCGGTGAAGACGATCTATAGCTATCTTGGCTACTATAATGTCTGTCATCTCGGGGGCGAGATCCGGGACCCGGGCCGGAATATTCCCCGGAGCATCTTTATCTCCATTGTTTGCATCGCCATTCTCTACCTGGCGATGAATTTGAGCGTCGTGGGCGTGATCCCCTGGCAGGAGGCCATGCATTCGAAGTTTGCGATCAGCCTTTTTATCGAAAGGATCTATGGTCCGCGGACGGCGCAGGTGGCGACGGTGCTGGTGTTGTGGATCGCGTTTGCCTCGTTGTTCGCGGTCGTGCTGGGCTATTCGCGGGTGCCTTATGCGGCGGCGGCGGACGGGAATTTCTTTCCCTGGTTTGCCCGGCTGCATCCCCGGAAGGAATTCCCTTATGTTTCGTTGCTTTTTGTCGGCGGGCTGGGATTTATCTGTAGCCTGTCGCTGCGATTGGAGGATGCGATCAGCGCGATCCTGGCGATGCGCATCCTGGTGCAGTTTGTCGCACAGGCGATCGGCGTGGTGCTGCTGAGGCGGCGGAATGGCACGGCTCATCTGCCTTTCAAGATGTGGCTTTATCCCGTTCCGGTGATCCTGTCGGTCGCCATTTGGCTCTTCGTTTGGTTCTCCACGGGGAAGGCGGCGTTGCTGGGGTTGTTTCTGACGGCTTGCGGGACGGTCGTGTATTTTGTGGCGAGGAATACGTGGGTTGCTAAAGAGAAAATATTGTAGATTCGGCGCATGAAACGGAGACATTTTATTCAACAAAGTATGTTGGCGTCG
>Ga0310811_10005331_pt1 | contig 16254 bp, 11 predicted proteins | sample YCmetagenome_FD_207642 | JGI IMG/M metagenome (GOLD analysis project Ga0310811, IMG submission 207642) | Soil microbial communities from experimental microcosm in Duke University, North Carolina, United States - YC | ecosystem: Engineered > Artificial ecosystem > Soil microcosm > Unclassified ...
GGGCAACAAAGCGAAGACGTTCATCCATGGGCCTACACTCGTTCCAGGGCATTCGGGAGCTCCCCAAATGCGCGATGTGTAAACCTTGTCTCCGGAATGAACCGTCAGCTATCTCTCGATAAGCACACGAAGCTCACGATTTCTCTTTCTCTTTCTCTGCCCTGGCCGCCAGGCCGAAATAGGCCAAGTGCGTTTCATTGGCGCTGGCAACCAGGCCTTCCACCGCCCGTCTCGGCAGGAGACCGAGAGCTACATTTCTGTCTCCACGCGACCGTTCGACCTCCTCACAGGTTCGGCCCGCCACTCTCATGAGCTGGTCGAGCGGCTGAGCTGTCGCGATTGTCGAGATCGGAGAGCGGTCAATTTAGAGAATGGCCGATCGCATAACGGGCTTTCTGGTTTTAGTGGCTCAAACGACGGCCGCTTCGGAGCTGCAGGACTGGCCATCTGCGCGCGAGGGGGCGTGGCTTTGGCATAACCCGGTTCCTGAGCTAGGCTGTATCTCTGGCCAGGCACCTGTGGGGGGACCATGCCTGCCGACGCCGCGACCTCTTCACCGAGCGTTCCCGACCTCCAGCGACGGATCGACGAGCTGAGCGCGGAACTGCGTGCGCGCACCGCCGACCATGAGGAGGCGTTGCGGCGCGAGGGTGCCATCGCCGAGATCCTGCAGGTGACGAATGCTTCGGCCGGCGACCTCGCGCGGGTCTTCGGCGCGATGATCGAAAGGGCAACGCGTCTCTGTTCCGGCGCCTGTGGCTACATTTGGCTCTATGATGGACAGCAGGTGGTGCCGATGGCGGCCCACGCCCAGCCGGAGTTCGGCGAGTGGCTGCGCCAGCGCGGGCCCAGTATCCCGGCCAGTGAAACCCCGCTCGGTCGCCTCCTGGTCGACCATCGCCTGATCCATGTCGTCGACGCGCGTGAAGACCCGGCCTACCGCAGCCATCAGCGCTTCCGCGAGCTGGTCGACCAGGGCGGCCTGCGCACGCTGCTCCACGTTCCCCTGTGCAAGGGCAAGGATCTTCTGGGCGTCATCACCATTTATCGCCAGGAGCGCCGTCCCTTCACGGCAGCCGACATCGGGCTGTTGGAGGCGTTTGCCGATCAAGCCGTCATTGCCATGGAGAATGCGCGGCTCTTGAACGAGCTGCGTGACCGCACGCGAGATCTGGCCGAATCCCTCGAATACCAGAGCGCCACCGGCGAGGTGCTGAACGTCATCAGCCGGTCGCCGACCGACACCCAGCCGGTGTTCGAGGCGATCGCCGAGAGCACAGCCCGCCTCTGCCAAGTGGAGTTCTGCCACGTCTACCGCTTCGACGGCGAGCTGATCCACTTCATGGCCTCGTACGGCCATACGCCCCATGCGACCGAGGCCATCCGGCAGCTCTATCCAACCCCACCCAGCCGACGCAGCTGCGCGGCGCGCGCCATCCTGAGCGGCACCGTCGAGCAGGTGCCCGACATCCGGGCGGATCGCGACTACGCCCACGGCGATGTGGCCGACATCTTGAAGACCCGCAGCGTCGTGGCGGTGCCGATGCTCAAGGAAGGTCGCCCCGTCGGCGCCATCGCCCTGCTGCGCGCGGCACCGGGGCTTTTCCCGCAGCGCCAGATCGAGCTGCTGCAGACATTCGCCGACCAGGCCGTCATTGCCATCAACAATGTCCGCCTGTTCGACGAGGTGCAGGCGCGCGCCCGAGACCTGCAGGAATCCCTCGAGCACCAGACCGCGACCAGCGACGTGCTGAAGGTCATCAGCCGCTCGACCTTCGACCTGCACCCCGTCCTGCAGACGCTGGCCGAAACGGCGGCCCGCCTGTGCGCGGCGGAGATGTGCTACGTCCTGCGCCGCGAGGGCGAGGTCTTTCGCGCGGCAGCCGTAGCGGCGGCGTCGCTCCAGATCGAGGCAGACGCGGTCGAGCATCTTCGATTTCTCGAGGCGCATCCACTTTCAGCCGGCCGTGGCTCGCTCACCGGGCGAGTCGCCCTGGAGCAGCGTGCGGTGCAGATCAACGACGTGACTGCAGATCCCGAGTACGCGCTGCCGGAAACGACGACGCTCGGCAAGATTCGCACTCAGGTCGGCGTGCCGCTGGTGCGCGAAGGGGCGCTGATCGGCGTGATCATCCTGTCGCGCCAGCGCGTCGCGCCGTTCAACGACCGACAAGTCGAGCTGTTGTGCACCTTCGCCGACCAAGCCGTGATCGCGATCGAGAACACGCGGCTCATCACTGAGCAGCGAGAGGCGCTCGAGCAACAGACCGCGGCTGCCGAAGTCCTGCAAGTCATCAACGCCTCGCCGGGCAACCTCACGCCGGTGTTCGAGACCATCCTCGTGAAGGCCCATGCGCTGTGCGGCGTGGCCTTCGGCAGCCTGCAGCTCTATGACGGCGAGAGGATGCGCGCTGCCGCCACGCATGGCCTTGTCGAAGCGTTCGCGAACCAGTTGAGGCAGGGCTACACGCCTGGCCCCAACCATCCGATCCGGCATCTGCTCGAAGGCAACGACTTCCTCCATATGCCCGATCTGGCCGAGATCGATGATCCGGTCGCGCAGAGCGGCGCCCGGCTTGGCGGGCTGAAGACCGCCCTGTTCGTTGCCCTGCGCAAGGACAACCGGCTGCTCGGCATGATCGTCTCGGCGCGTGACGAGGTGCGGCCGTTCGCGGACAAGGAAATCTCCTTGCTCAGGAGTTTTGCCGCGCAGGCGGTGATCGCGATGGAGAATGCGCGACTGCTGACCGAACAACGGGAGGCACTGGAGCAGCAGACCGCGACGGCCGAGGTGCTGCAGGTCATCAATTCCTCGCCCGGCAACCTCGCTCCGGTATTCGATGTGATGCTCGAAAAGGCAACGCGGCTCTGTGAAGCCGACGCCGGCGTCTTTGGTGACTATCGCGGCGATCATTACCAGGTGACGGCGCTGCGCGGCTTCCCGGGCATGGGTGACTTTCCAAGGAGCCTGTTCAAGCCGCATCCCGAGACCGGAATCGGCCGTGTCGCCAGCGGCGAGGATGTCGTGCACATCCTCGACAGCGCTGCTGGCGAGGCCTATCGGGCGGGAGATCCCGGACGGCGCGCCATCGTCGATCTGGGTGGCGCGCGCACCCAGCTTTGCGTGGCACTGCGCAAGGATCGCATCCTTCTCGGTGTCTTCACTGTCTGGCGGCGTGAGGTCCGACCCTTCACCGATAAGCAGATCGCACTCCTGCAGAACTTCGCCGCTCAGGCCGTGATCGCGATGGAAAATGCGCGATTGCTGACCGAGCAGCGCGAGGCGTTGGAGCAGCAGACCGCGACCGCCGAGGTCCTGCAGGTCATCAATGCCTCGCCGGGCGATCTCGCGCCGGTGTTCGAGGCGATGCTTGAAAAGGCGATGACGTTATGCAGCGTGGCTTTCGGATTCCTTACGATTTACGACGGGAAGCACTTCACTCCGGCCGCCATGCGGGGCGTGCCGCCTGCGCTGGCCGAGTATTTCGCCGCCGGTATGGATCAACCTCGGCCGGGTGATGCGCACTTCCGCGTCCTCGAAGGCGAAGACATCGTCCATCTGGACCAGAGGGATGACGAGGCTTACCGATCCGGCTCGCCTCTGCGCCGCGCAATCGTCGATCTGGGAAGCGCTCGGAGCGCCCTCGTGATCGCGCTCCGCAAGGAGGGCGTCGTTCTCGGTGCTTTGACGGTCTATCGCAAGGAAGTGCGGCCGTTCTCCGACAAGGAAATCGCGCTGATGCAGAACTTCGCTGCCCAGGCGGTGGTTGCGATGGAGAACGCGCGGCTGCTAACTGAGCAGCGTGAGGCGCTGGATCGGCAGACGGCGACGGCCGAGGTGCTGCAGGTCATCAATTCATCGCCTGGCAATCTTACGCCAGTGTTCGATGCCATGCTCGAGAAGGCGATGACGTTGTGCGGAGCGGCCTTTGGCATGTTCAACACGTTCGACGGGCGACATTTCCATTCTGTCGCCATGCGCGGTGTGCCCGAGGCTTATGCGCAATATCGCATGGTCCATCCGCCCGATTACGGGCCGGCAACTGGCCCCGGCCGGCTCCTTGCGGGCGAAGACTGCATCCATATTGTCGATTTGACCGAAGGCGATCTGCACCAAAGGGATCCCAATCGCCGAGCCATCGTCGAACTTGGGGGGGCGCGCACGATCCTGAATGTGGCCCTGCGAAAGGAAGGTGTCCTCCTGGGCATGATCGCCATCTACCGACAGGAGGTCCGTCCGTTCGCCGACAAGCAGATTGCGCTGCTGCAGAATTTCGCGGCCCAGGCCGTGATCGCCATGGAGAATGCGCGGCTGCTCACTGAGCAGCGCGAGGCGCTGGAGCAGCAGACCGCGACGGCCGAAGTGTTGGAGGTGATCAACGCCTCGCCCGGCAATCTTGCGCCGGTGTTCGATGCTATGCTGGAGCGCGCCGTGCGGCTGAGTGAATCGGCCTTCGGCATGATGAACCTCTACGAGAACGGCAGATTCAAAGGGGTTGCCCTGCGCGGCGTTCCGCCCGGGATCCTGAGCTTCGAGGCGGCACCTCAGCCGGGGCGGCACAACGCGCTCACTCGCCTCGTCAACGGCGAGGACGTGGTCCATCTCGAGGACCTGAAGTCATATCGCAGCTATGTCGAGGGCGATCCTCGCAGTCGCAACCTGGTCGATGTCTGCGGCGCACGCAGCCTTCTGGCGGTGGCCTTGCGCAAGGACGGCAGGCTGATCGGGACGCTCACCGCCTACCGTCAGGAAGTGCGCCCGTTCTCCGACAAACAGATCGCGCTCCTTGAAGGCTTCGCGGCCCAGGCCGTGATTGCGATCGAGAATGCGCGGCTGCTCGACGAGCTGCGCCAGCGCACCGACGATCTCACTGAGTCGCTTGAATATCAGACAGCGACCAGCGAGGTGCTGGAAGTAATTGGACGTTCGACTTCTGATGTCCAGCCGGTACTCGACACCATGCTGAAGGCCGCGCTGCGCCTCTGTCGAACCGAGTCCGGGGGCGTCGCCATACAACACGGGGACAGTTATCGCTATGTGGCCACGCTCGGCTGGGACGTCGAGGCGGACAAGGCATTTCGCAGCCTAGACATACGGGCGGGACGAGGCACCGTTGCTGCGCGGGTCATTGCTGAAGGTCGGATCGTCCAAGTTGCAGACGTAGCGTCTGATCCGGAATTTGGATTGCCCGACATGGCAGAGCGTTCGCACTGGCACACCGCGCTGGGAGTCCCGCTGATGCGTAATGATCGACCGGTTGGGGTCATTGCTATCACCCGCGATCGGGTCGAACCGTTTACGGAACGCCAGATCGCCCTGGTAAAGACTTTCGCCGACCAGGCGGTGATCGCGATCGAGAACGCCCGGCTCCTCAACGAGCAGCACGAGGCGTTGGAGCAGCAGACGGCAACCGCCGAAGTGCTGCAGGTCATCAATGCCTCGCCGGGCAATCTCGCGCCGGTGTTCGATGCGATCCTGGATAAGGCACACAGCCTCTGCGGTGCGGAGTTCGGTGCATTGTTGACCTATGATGGCAAATCGGTCCGGTTGGCGGCCGAGCGCAATCTTCCACCGGCTTGGACGAACGTTGTGCGTGGACCGTGGCTGCCGCGCCACGACCACCCTGTGTCGCGGATAATACGGGGCGAGCGCCTGTTCCAGATCGACGACATGGCCGAGATTGCTCGGAACAGCGATGACCCGGTGGTACGGGCTGCGCTCGAACTCGGCGGCATCCGCTCGCTGCTTCTCGTTCCGCTCCGCAAGGACGACGCCTTTCTCGGTTATATCACCGCCTATCGTCAGGAAGTGCGGCCGTTCTCCGACAAGCAGATCGCGCTGCTCGAAGGCTTTGCCGCACAGGCGGTCATCGCCATCGAGAACGCACGGCTGCTCGACGAGCTGCGCCAGCGCCAGGCTGAGCTCGCGCGCTCGGTTGACGAGCTTACCGCCACCGGCGACGTGCTGAAGGTCATCAGCCGCTCGTCAGTCGACCTCAAGACAGTGCTTGAGACGCTTGTCGAGCGGGTGGCGCGACTGTGCAGCGCCGACCAGGGCTATATGTTCCGCCGCCAGGACGAGCTTCATCACCTGGTGGCAGCATACGGCGTCTCGCCCGAGGGAGAGGAGTTCGTCCGCACCCATCCATTTGTCCCCGAGCGCGGTACGACCAGCGGCCGTGTGGCGCTCGAGCGTCGGCCGGTCCACATCGTCGATGTGCTGGAAGATCCGGACTACACCTATCGGGAGGGACAGGCAGTTGCCGGTTTTCGCACCATGCTCGGCATCCCCCTGCTGCGCGAGGAGACGCTCGTCGGCGTATTTGTGCTCGGCCGCACGCATGTCAACCCGTTCACGTCCAAGGAAATCGAACTGGTCACCACTTTCGCCGACCAGGCGGTGATCGCGATCGAGAATGCCCGTCTGTTCGAGGAAATCCGCCAGCGCCAGGCCGAGCTTCGGGTGACGTTCGACAACATGGGCGACGGCGTCGCAATGTTCGACGCTGATCTGAGGCTCGCCGCCTGGAACCGAAATTTCCAGAAGATCATCGGCCTCTCCGACGCCGACCTCGCCGCGCGTCCGACCTATGAGGCGTATCTGCGCATGCTTGCCGACCGCGGCGAGTTCGGTGCCGATAATGTCGAGGCGGCACTCGCGAGCCGCCTCAAGGACACCGACAAGGAGCTTCGGCTGGAACGCACGCGCACCGACGGTACGGTGATCGAGGCGCGGCGCAATGCCGTGCCGGGCGGCGGCTTCGTGCTGATCTACAGCGACATCACCGAGCGCAAGCGGTCGGAGGCTGAGATCCGCGCCGCGCGCGATCTCGCTGAGACCACGCTCAAGGAACTGAAGACGGCGCAGTCGAGCCTGATCCACGCCGAGAAGATGGCCTCGCTTGGCCAGCTCACCGCCGGGATCGCGCACGAGATCAAGAACCCGCTGAACTTCGTCAACAACTTCGCCGGCCTCTCGGTCGAGCTGCTGGACGAACTGAAGGAAACGATGGCGTCCGCGCGCGAGGTGCTCGACGCCGAGCGGCGCACCGAGATCGATGAGACGATCGAGCTCCTGAACACCAACCTTGACAAGATCGCAAGCCACGGCCGACGCGCCGACGGCATCGTTAAGAGCATGCTGCTGCACTCGCGCGGCGGCAGCGGCGACCGGCAGAGCGTGGACATCAACGCCGTCCTCGAGGAGGCGCTCAACCTCGCCTATCACGGTGCGCGCGCGCAGGACCAGAGCTTCAACGTCACCCTCGAGCGCGAGCTGCAGCCCGACATCGCACCGATCGAGATTGTGCCGCAGGACGTCACACGCGTATTCCTGAACCTGATCAGCAACGGCTTCTACGCCGTCGCGCGGCGGGCGCGCCTGGGCGGCGATGCCTCGTTCCGTCCCACGCTCAAGGTCCGCACCAAGGATCTCGGCGGCGCGGTCGAGATCGCCATCCGCGACAACGGCACGGGCATCTCGCCGGAGCACCGCGCGCGGCTGTTCCAGCCCTTCTTCACCACCAAGCCGACGGGCGAAGGCACGGGCCTTGGCCTCTCGATCAGCTATGACATCATCACCCAGCAGCACGCCGGCACCATCGAGGTCGACAGCGAGCCGGGCCAGTTCACGCAATTCACCGTTCGGCTGCCGCGGCGCGGGTCAGCGGCCACAGGGAGGGGGCAGGCATGACCGTCAGCATCCTGGTCGTCGACGACGAGCCCGACGTGGGCGAGCTGTTTCGCCAGCGCTTCCGGCACGAGGTGCGGCAGGGCCTCTACGTGCTGCATTTTGCCGATTCGGGCGAGGTCGCCCTCGATATGCTGGGCACCGGTATCCGGCCGCAGCTGATCGTGATCCTGTCCGACATCAATATGCCCGGGATGGACGGTCTGACGCTGCTCGGCGAGATCAAGAAGCGCTGGCCGGATCTCCCGGTGATGATGGTGACCGCCTACGCCGACGACGAGAGGCGGCGTATCGCCGGCGCCCGCGGGGCGACGGACTTCATCGCCAAGCCCGTCGACTTCGATTTCCTGAAGCAGCAGCTGCTGCATTTCGCACCACCGCCAGGCTGAGGAGCGGGCGATGACGGGGCCGGCCAAGATCCTCGCCGTCGACGACGAAGCCGATTTCGAGCTGCTGATCCGCCAGCAATTCCGCCATCAGATCCGCGCCCAGGAATACGACTTCAGCTTCGCTCGTCATGGCGAGGAAGCGCTGGCGGTGCTGGCCAAGGATCCGGATATCGAGCTGATGCTGCTCGATATCAACATGCCGGTCATGGACGGGCTCACGCTCTTGTCGGTGCTGCAGAAGCAGGAGTCGCCAGTGCGGGCCGTCATCGTCTCGGCCTACGGCGACATGGCCAACATCCGCACCGCCATGAATCGCGGCGCGTTCGACTTCGTCACCAAGCCGGTGGACCTCAAGGACCTCGACATCACGATCAGGAAGACGCTTAGCGATATCACCCGCGTACGCGAGCTCGAGCGAAGGCGGGCCGCGGCCGAACGCGCGCGCACCAATCTCGCGCGCTATTTCTCGCCCAATCTGGTCGGCCTGCTGGCCGATCGCGACGAGCCGCTGGGTCCGGTGCGGCGCGAGACCGTGGCCGTCCTGTTCATCGACATCGTGGGCTTCACGCGCATGGCGGAGAAGATGGCGCCGGAGGCCGTGGTTGCCATGCTGCGCGATTTCCACGAGCGCATGGCGGTGCAGATCTTCGCCTGTGGCGGCACGATCGAGAAGTATATCGGCGATTCGATCTTCGCGGTCTTCGGCCTGCCCACCTCGGACCCCGATGACGCTGCGCACGCGCTCTGCTGCGCCGGCCGCATGCTGGGCGCGCTGGAGATGTGGAACGCCGAGCGGACCGCGCGCGGCGAGTCCTCGCTCGCGGTTGGCATCGGCATCAACTACGGCCCGGCGGTGCTGGGCGATGTCGGCAGCGACCAGGGCCTCTCCTTCACCGTGATTGGCGACACCGTAAACACCGCAAACCGGCTTCAGGTGCTGACGCGCAGCCTGCAGACGCCGTTGATCGTCGCTGATGCGGTGGTCTCGAGCCTCAATGGCGAGTTGCCGCCGGATCTCAAGGTCCTGCTCGGCCAGCTGCGCGACCAGGGCGAGCAGACGCTGCGCGGCCGCAGCGGCACCGTCCGAGTCTGGGCCAAGTCGGCCTCACAAATCGGATGTTAGGCCGCGTTGGTGATCGCATAATTCGTTTTGCGCAAGGTTGCTAAGGGTCGTTATGAGCCGCAACGCGTTCCATATGGCCTGAATGACCTAAAACAGCCGTCAGTCGGACGGACGACCCACCTACTCCTGGGCCAGACGGGCACGCTCGATCGAGCCGTTGTTCGCGTCGCCGCGCAGTTCCCCGCGGTGAACATTGCCTGCCATTCCGAAGTCGGGACCATGAACGGCGATTGGCAGTTCGTTCTCATCCGGCTTCCGTCCGCTGGCCGTGGCCCGAAGAACACGGAAGCATGGCGTCAGGCTACGGAGACTTGTCCGAGGTTGCGCTGAAGAAAAATGCATCCCGTGTGAGGCATCGCCAAGAGGGCGTCGCTACGGTTTTTTGGGAGGTTGCCTTTGGCCCGCCAGCTTCGTTGAGGCTATCGTTTCTCTGGCCTTATTGGCGTGTTGATCGCCTTGGTGGCGAAATAGCCAAAACGACCGCCCGAGATCGAATCTTTCTCCGCTCAAGTTGAGAGGCACTCGGTACGATGGACTCGGAGTCGAGCGATTTCAATGATTTAGCCTGAGATGGCCGAAGCACGCGCGAAAAGGCTGAGGCTTGCAACGCCTCTCCCTGGTCCGGCAATCCCGCCAATCTCGACGGGCCAATCAAGGCCGCCAGATATTCCTCGCGCCTATAGGTGAGGCCAAGCGCCCAGCAGCCAACTGAAAAGCTTGGATGCTCTGGAAGCAGTTCCTTCGCCGCCGATCTTCTGACTGGACTACGATAGTCCGGCAAGTTCGGATAGCCACGGGTGAGGAGACGCGAGCGATGCGCACGAGCTTTTCCGTCAAGGACATGACCATCCACCGGATCGTCGAGCAGGAGAGCGGCTTCACACCGATGCTCGACTTCCTGCCGACATTGTCGAAAGAAACCCTCGGCGAGAACCTGGCTTGGCTGGCGCCCGGCGGTTATGACAGCGCGAGCGGGAATGTCGTGTTGTGCTTTCAGTCGTATGTCGTCAAGACGCCGCACCATAACATCCTGGTCGATAGCTGCATCGGCAACGACAAGAACTTCCCGCTGCGGCCGGCGTGGAACAAGAAGAACGACGGCAACTGGATGAGTGCGCTGAAGGCTGCCGGCCTCGGGGTCGAGGACATCGATTTCGTGATGTGCACGCATCTGCACGGCGATCACGTCGGCTGGAACACCCGTCTGGAGAATGGCCGCTGGGTTCCGACGTTTCCGAAGGCGCGCTACCTGTTTTCGAAAAAAGAATACACCTATTGGAGCGAGATCCATCAGAAGACGCCGCTCGACCAGATCACCGACAGCGTGCTGCCGATCATCGAGGCCAATCGGGCCGAACTGGTCACCAGCGATCACGCTCTCAACGACCATGTCCGATTGAGTCCGACCCCAGGGCACACGCCCGACCATTTCGCGGTCTGCGCCGGCAAGGGCGGCGACGCCGCGGTGTTCACCGGCGATCTGATCCATTCGCCGATCCAGGCCCGCTATCCCGAATTGGTCATGCGCGTCGATACCGACCGCGACCAAGCTGTCCGGACGCGCCGTAATTTCCTCGAGCGCTACTGCGACACCGACACGTTGTGCTGCACCATGCACTTCCCGTCGCCCTCGGTCGGCCATATCAAGCGTTGGGGTGACGGGTTCCGCCTGGAATACGCGAAGGACTGAAGACGCCGAACCGCCGTGTTTGCACGGCGGACCAGCCTCTCAATAGGGACGGTCGCCACGTACCAGCATCCGATACAGGCGGCGATGCTGGCTGTGATCGTAATCGAATCCGGCTTTATGCAACGAGGCGCGGTCATCGATGATCAGCAGATCGCCCTTTTGATACTCGTGCGCATAGCAAAATTGTGGCTGCGTGACCCTGTCGGTCAAATCCTGCAGAAAATCCTGGGTTTCCTCGGGTGTCATGCCAGTGACCGTCTCGGTCTTTGCCTTGTGAAACCACACGGCCTTGGTGCCGGTCTCCGGGTGGGTGCGGACCAGGGGGTGCACCGTCGGCGGTTTCGTCGCCTCGAGCTGGGCCTTCACGATATCTGGATTGGCTGTCTTCATCCGCGCGCTGCTGATCAGCGTACTCTCCGTCTTCGCGTCGGCGATCTTCAGTTTCACGTCGTCTGGCAGCGCTTCGTAGGCGGCACGCGCGTTGCAAACCGATGTCGCGCCCCCCTTGTCCGGCACGGCCACCGCATACAGCATGGTGAACTTGGGCGGCAATTCCTGGTTGGTGTGGTCGGTGTGCCAGGTGGCATTGGCGCCGACTTTTGCGGGCTGTCCCTTGCTGTCCAGGTGACGGTTGTCGAGCACACTGATCAACGGAAATCCGTCAACCAGATAGCGCCGGTTCTGGTCCTCCATCAGCTCGCCGAACATCTCTCCGGCGGCTTGCAACTCGGCTGGGGTGAGATGCTCTTGCCCACGAATCACAAGGACCACGTTCTCTATGACAGCATCGTAGAGCTTCTTCTGCGTCGCGCCGTCGATGGGGTGCGCGAGGTCGATACCTGTGACGATGGCGCCGATGTGCTCCTTGACCTTCTCAATCTTCATGGCCTGGGTGGTAATCTTCGACTCGGCAGCGCTCATGATCTGGCTCCTCATTTCTTGACGCGCAGATTGTGGCGGGCGCGTCCAGCATTCCGGAAAACCACCTTCGCCAACAGCATCAGCCGAATGTTCGCATCTATCAAGTATTGCGCGATGACCACGTCGCGCCTGGCCCTGAGCTCGCTGCTCATCTCCTCGGATTTCTTCCTATCCTTCGAAGGGCGGACTATGCTTACCGGCTATCGAGGTCACGCGGCAGGATCAACGCATGCGCCGGAAAGGACTGTCCCGAAAGGCTGGCGAACGTGTGCGGGTTGGACGGCGCGCGATCAGCGCACCGTGCGTGCCTTCGATGACGGACTCGGACCAGCCCACACAGGCAAGCGGTTCCGCTGACGACTCCGATCAGCAGCCGCTGATCGATCGCCATGCGGTCCAGTATCTCGATCGCGTGCGCGCTATTTTCCGTCCGGCGAGCACCCACGAGTTGGAGCCAGGCCTCGAGCGCTTCATCGGCCGGGAGGACATTTTTCGACACGTCGGCAAAGCCGATATGGCATCCCACGGGGAGCAGGCAATGATGCAATGCCCGCCGTATTGGCCCAAAGGCGTGACCTGGGTGCCGATCCGCGATCTGGAAATATTGGAGATACTCGACGATCAGGACGTTCGAGCGGGCTGACGGGAAAGAAACGCCTTCCAGAAGCGGGAGAGCGGGTGAAAGTCGGCCGGAGATCATTCATCGCCGCCGCGGGGAGGAAAATGTCATGCAAATCGGCTTCAACGTGCCCACCACGGGTCCACTGATCGAGCCGGACAGCCTGGTCCGGATCGTCACGGAAGGGGAGGCGCTGGGCTTCGACTACGTCACGATCAGCGACCACATCATGGTGCCGCGCAATCTGGAGTCGAAATATCCCTATACCGGCAGCGGCGAGTTCCCGGCCGGCGCTTCGGCTGCGTGGCTCGAGCAGCTGACGACCACCGCCTATATCGCCGCGCTGACGAAGAAGCTTCGCTTCGTCCTGTCGGTCATGGTGGTGCCGCATCGTCCGGCCGTGCTGACCGCCAAGGTGCTGTCCACCATCGACTATCTCTCCAAGGGCCGCCTGACGTTGGGCATCGGTGTCGGCTGGTGCCGGGAAGAGTTCGAGGCCATCGGCGCCGCTCCATTCGACGATCGCGGCAACGTGACCGACGAATGGATGGCCGCGTGCCGGGAACTGTGGTCGACCGAGGCGCCGAAATTCGACGGCAAGTATGTGAGCTTCGACGACGTTGTCTTCACGCCCAAGCCGGTGCAGAAGCCGATTCCGATCTGGGTGGGCGGGGAAAGTGCACCAGCCCTCCGCCGTACCGTCCGCTATGCCCAGGGCTGGTATCCGGTAGGGACGAATCCGCAGCACCCGATGAACACGGTCTCGACGTTCAGACAGGAGCTGCAACGCTTCCACGAGTTCTGCAAGCGCAGTAACCGCGACCCGAAGGAGATTACGCTGGCCTATCGGGTCCTCTCCGGGCCGGGCGTGCGTCCGCGCGGTCGCATCGGGGACGAGGACGAGCTGTTCACCGGCGGCGACGCCGGTTGGGTCGGGGATATCAGGCGGCTTGAGGAGCTCGGCGTCACCTCGGTCGATGTGCGGCTGTTCGGCTATGGCGAGGCGCAGACCCTGCAGGGCACGATCGACAACATGCATCGCTTCCGCGATGGGGTGCTGTCCAAGCTTGGCTGAGGCCGGGAGCGCTCCTCGGATGCTGGCCCGGGTGACGTTTCCGCTGGCCGCGGCGAATTTCATGAACCAGGCCGCGCGCACCGTGATGGCGATCGTCGGTCCGGTGCTCGCCGTGGAGCTCGGCCTGTCCGCCGTCGAGCTGGGCGTGCTGGCGGCCTGCCTGTTCGCCGCCTATGCGGTCGTGCAGCTGCCGCTGGGCGTCGCGCTCGATGCGTTCGGTCCGCGTCGTGTGCAGGCTGTGCTGATGTCGCTGGCGGCCATCGGCTTTGCGATATTCGCGCTGTCGCCGGGCCTTGCCGGCCTCGTGTTGGCGCGGATCGTCGTGGGCGTCGGGGTCTCGGCCGGCCTGATGGCGGTGATCAAGGGGCACGCCGACTGGTTCGAACGCCACCGGGTCGCGCACGTGACCGGCATCGCGTCGGCGATCGGCGCGCTCGGCAGCACGCTCACGACGTCCCCCGTCCAGGCTATGCTGCCCACGCTCGGCTGGCGCGGCGTCTTCTGGGGGCTGTGCCTGCTGGCGCTTGCGGTGGCGATCTGGATCTTCCTGTCGGTACCCGACAAGCCGCGAGCGCCGGGGCCGGCGCGAACCCTGCGCGGCGACATCGCGTTGAGCGGTCGCATTCTCGCCTCACGGACCTTTTGGCGGTTCGGTCCGGCGGTCGCGACGCTGTCGATGTTCAACTTTGCCTATTTGGGCCTTTGGGCAGGCCCCTGGCTGCGCGACGTGGCCGGCATGGACGGCCCGGCCCGGGCCGGCGTGCTGTTCCTCTATACCTTCGCGATGATCGCGGGCAGCGTGCTCACCGGCAGCGCCGCCAGCCGGGCGAGCGTGGCCGGCCTGCCGCGCTTCCTCGTTCCGATCGTGTCGCTCGCCGGCCTGGTGCTGCTGCAGGCCGGCCTGATGCTGCAGCCGAGCCAGCCCGCCATCGTGCTCGTGCTTTGGCTTGCGATCGCGGTGTTCGGTGCGGCTGGCGCAGTGGGCTATGTCGTGATGTGCCAGATGTTCCCACCCGAGCAGACCGGGCGGGTGTCGACGGCCGTGAACACGCTGTCGCTCGGCGGTGCATTCCTGATCCAGGCGGCGATCGGCTGGATCCTCGATCTCTGGCCGCGCACCGCTTCGGGCGGGTGGGACCCGGACGGCTATAGCTGGGCACTGGGGTTGACCGCGGCGTTTCAGGCGATCGCGGCGCTCGTGATGGCGACTGCCCCGCGACCTAGGCACTGATGGGACCTGGGCGGTTCGGCTGGGCTCCTGCAATGCCCCTTGCTTCCGTTACTTCGCTTTACGGAGTCGTCGTTTTAGCGGCCGGCCAGTCTGTGAAGTAGGTCACAGTATTCCCATGCTCTTCTGTCCTAAGGTTGTCGTGAAGCAAGATAAGGTCCTTTGGAGACGACCATGGAAACCATGCTCGCAAGGTCTCGCAGTCTACCGAACGAGATACCTACGAACTCGACCAAGCCTGTCGCCGGAATTGCAATGAGGTTGTGGCGCTATCTCATGGGATCCGCGACCACGAAGAAGATCAGGGTTGCGCAGAAAAGTGACGAACTTTGCTACGACAGGCAACTCGCCAAGAGAGTCTTGGACGACAGAGCCAAGCAGTCGCTGGGCGTCTTCGATGCCCGCGTTCCACCGTATTATGGCGGCGGTTCCTCGATCTAGCTGAGACGTTGTTCGCAGATCTGCGAAGAGTTGTCGCCGCGGCGCCGTGCGACTGCGGCGATCTGCTGAGCTGCGATCAGTGCGGCGCCGTGACTGCCGGACATGAACTCGCACGGCCTTCCGATTCGGGGCATCCGCAACCTACGTACACCTTGCCAGAATTTCATCGACAACGCGTGCGATCGGTAAGGTGGCGTCGATCACGACACCGATCTTGGGGATGTCTTCTTTCGTGGCGTGCAATCGCGCAAGGAGCTCCCGTTCGCTGGCTCTTCCACCCCACTCATCTTCAGGTCGGGCAGCAAGACGACGGTTCAACGTGTCCAGATCGGCCTCAAGAACGAAAACTCCATCGAATAGATCGATGAAATAATCGAAATTCCTGGAGCCGCCGCAAAAGAACGATGCCGCATGACTTTGGTCGGCCACCAGGGCTCTGACCTTATCGACGTCCCAGATGTGATGCTCGTGGGCAAAGCCATCCAGCGGTTCACCTGTTTTGGGATCGCCCTGATAGGCCAATTCCCGGTCGCCATGGATGGCGTGGTAGCCGCGCCGTTGCAGTTCTTCGCAGACCGAGGTTTTGCCGGTGCCAGAAACGCCTTCGATTAGATAGTTTCTGACGCCCACTTTCACTCCTACTGGAAGGGGTGTTCGACGCCGGGAAGTCGGCACACCATAAGCCCAAGTCAACAATTACGCCCTGCGATGCCACTGGATCTCGACGGTTTTCGGCCGTCGGGTTCGCCTTGGTTCCGCCGACTGCGGCGTGGAAACTGTCCTCGGTCAGGTGCCGAAGAGTACCTAATCTTGAGCGATGAAACCCCGTGACAGGAGAGACACGCATGCCCGCGCCGCGTCCGTCCAAGACCCATATCGGTAACCATGCTCTCAAGCCCGAGACCCTGATGCTTGGCTACGGCTACGACCCGGCATTGTCTGAGGGTGCGGTAAAGCCGCCTGTTTTCCTTACTTCCACTTTCGTGTTTGGCTCGGCGGAAGAGGGTCGCGACTTCTTCGATTATGTTTCGGGGCGTCGACAGCTGGCGGCCGGTGGCTCGGCCGGGCTCGTCTATTC
>Ga0310811_10005332_pt1 | contig 16253 bp, 14 predicted proteins | sample YCmetagenome_FD_207642 | JGI IMG/M metagenome (GOLD analysis project Ga0310811, IMG submission 207642) | Soil microbial communities from experimental microcosm in Duke University, North Carolina, United States - YC | ecosystem: Engineered > Artificial ecosystem > Soil microcosm > Unclassified ...
AGCACCGGCGCGGCGCCGTACAGCGTCGGCAGCGCGCGCAGCGCATCGCGCACCGGCGCCGTCAGGCCGGCGGTCAGCTCGGTCAGACGCGGCACGTCCTTGCCGGCCAGCGCCGCATACAGCGGCTCGCCGAGCGCGGCGGCGCCGGGATCCATGCGGAACAGCGCGGCCAGCACGCCGGCGTGGCACAAGTCGAGGCGCACCTTCGACAAGCCCGCGAGACGCAGTGCGTCGAGCATCAGTTGCTGGATTTCGAGGTCGGCTTCGAGCCCGGCGTGGCCGTAGATTTCAGCGCCGATCTGGATCTGCTCGCGGGTCGCGTGCAGACCGCGCGGCCGCGTGTGCAGCACGACACCCGAGTAACACAGGCGCGTCACGCCCTGACGGTTCAGCAGATGCGCGTCGATGCGCGCGACCTGCGGCGTGATGTCCGCGCGCAGGCCGAGCGTGCGGCCCGACAGCTGATCCACCAGTTTGAAGGTGCGCAGGTTCAGGTCGGAGCCGCCGATCGTCAGCAGCGACTCGAGATATTCGAGCATCGGCGGCATCACCATCTCGTACCCGTAGGTGCGGAAACGGTCCAGCAGCCGGCGGCGCAGCTCTTCGATCTTGCGTGCCTCGGACGGCAGCACGTCGGCAATGTTCTCGGGAAGTAACCAGGTCGACATCGATAGGTCCTGCGGCGTTGAGTCCGGCGCGCGCGGGGCGCATCGGCGCAAGGAAGGTTTGAAAGGAGGCCTTGCTACGCGGCCGCGACAGGCGTGGTGGCTGACGCGGGCCGCGCGGGCGGCGCGGGCCGTCAGGTCGCGATCAGCAGCAGCACGAGACCGAGGCCCATCACGATCAGCCCGCCGATCCGGATGTGGTGCGGCGGGCGCTCCGCTATTCTACGAAACGTGTCGCGCCACGCGACCGGAAACACGAAGGGAAACATCCCCTCGATGATCAGCATCAGCGCGAGCGCGAGCAGTAACGAACCGGCTATATTCATGCGAATGAGGCCGCCGCGATCCGGTTGCCGCGGCGTGGGCGTTTATTGATGTTTGCGCGGCGCCGCGGCGTCGTTCGGCGTCGTCTCCCCGCCGTTCGGACCGCGCATGAAGCGGAAGAAGTCGCTGCTCGAATCGACCACGACGACGTCGTTCGGCTTGAAGCTGTTCCGGTAGGCCTGCATGCTCTGATAGAACTGGTAGAACTGCGGGTCGCGGCCGTAGGCGTCGGCGGCAATCGACGCGGCCTTGCCGTCGCCGTCGCCCTTGATCGCCTGCGCCTGCTGGTACGCGTCCGCGAGCAGCGCCTGTTGCTGTTGCGCGGCGTCGGCCTTGATCTTGTCGGCCTCGGCCTGACCCTGTGCGCGCACCTGCGCGGCGGCCTGTTCGCGCGCGGCGATCATCCGCTTGAACACGGTGTCGGCCATCGAGGCCGGGAAGTCGACGCGCGTCAGCTGCACGTCGACCACTTCGACGCCGAGCGATGCCGCGCCCTTTTCCATCGCCGCTCGCGCGTCGCTGCCGACCGTCTGCTGCTTCGCGAGCAGGTCGGTCAGGTTGTACTTCGCGAACGCATCGGTCAACGCGCCGCGTGCCACCAGCGCGAGCCGGTCCGGCAGACTCAGCACGTCGCCGCGGGTTTCGGTCACGAGCTTTACGGGGTCCGTCACGCGGTACTTGATCACCGGGTTGACCAGCAGATCGGTCTTGTCGGCGGCAGCGTAGTGATCTTCGTCAGGCGTGTCGAGCGTCTGGATGCGGGTGTCGACCAGCGTCACGGTCTGCAGCGGCGGCGGCAGCTTGACGTGCAGGCCCGGGCCGGCGAGCGTCGGCTCGCCTTCGCCGCGCGCGGACAGCACGCCCATATGCCGCTGATCCACCGTAAACACCATCGACGACGCGACGAACAACACGATCACGACAGCAATGACGAGCGCAATAATTCGGTTCATGGTCGCGGCCCTCACTGCAGATCGTCTTCGCGGCCGCGGCTGCGGAACGAATCGCGGGAGCGGAATGCGTCGCTCGCCGCTGCCGGCTGGCTGGCGGCAGTGGCCGAAGCAGCGGAGCCCGGCTGCGGGGCTTGCTGCGACGGCTGCTGCAAGGTCTGTTGCGATGGTTGCTGGGCTTGCGGCATCAGGCCCATCACCGGCGGGTTGCCCGGCGCCTGCGCGCTTTGGGCATTGGCCGCGGCTGAACCGGCAACCGAGCCCGCGGCGGCGTCGGTGGTGCGACGGTTGTCCGCCACCAGCTTGTCGAGCGGCAGGTACAGCACGTTGTTGCCGGCCTTGCTGTCGACGAACACCTTCGTCGTGTTCGAATAGATGTACTGCATCGTGTCCAGATACATGCGTTCGCGGATCACCGCCGGCGCCTTCGAATACTGCGCGTAGACCTCCTTGAAACGCTCGGCGTCGCCTTGCGCCTGCGCGACCACGCGGTCGCTGTAGGTCTTCGCTTCGTCGATCAGACGCGCGGCTTCAGCCTGTGCGCGCGGCAGCAGATCGTTTGCATAGGCCTGCGCATCGCGCTTCGCCCGCTCGCGATCCTGGCGCGCCTTGGCTTCGTCCTCGAAGGCCGGCTGCACCTGCTCGGGCGCCTGCACGCTCTGGATCGTCACGCCGGTGACCGCGAGGCCCGATTTGTAATCGTCGAGCGCATGCTGGATCGCGTCGGTCAGCTGCTGACGGATGGCTTCGCGGTCCTGATAAAGCACGTCGCTGGTGCTGCGCGTGCCGACGATCTCGCGAATCGCCGCCTGCGCAGCCTGTGTCACGCTCTGGTCGGGGTCGGCGCTGCGGAACAGGTAATCGACCGGCTTGCGGATCTGATACTGCACCGCGAAGCGCACATCGACGATATCGCCGTCGTGCGTCAGCATCGCCGCGTCTTTTACGTTGGCGAGCCGCACCACGTTGCTGCGGCCGATTTCGACCGAGTGAACCTGACCGATGTTGACGAGCTCGTGCGCTTCGAACGGATACGGCAGCCGCCAATGCACGCCCTGCTCGACCGTGCCGCGATATTTGCCGAACTGCAGCACGACGCCCGCCTGGCCTTCCTGCACGACGAACACGCCGCTGCCCAGATAGATCGCGATCAGCACGCCGATCACGATGCCGACGCCGATACGCGCGCTGCGGCCGTTGTCCGGCCGGCGCTCGCCGCCGCCCTTGCGGCCGAACAGGCGCGACAGGCGCCGGTTGAACTCGCGCCACATTTCGTCGAGGTCCGGCGGACCGTCGCCGCCTTTATCGTTGGGCGGACGCTTCTCGTTCGAACGTTGCCGCTCGCCATTGCCGTCTCCCCGGCCCCAGCGCGGGTCGTTCAGCGACAGCATGGCGCGCACGCGCAGCCAGATACTCCGTTCGTTGTATTGGTTCACCTGTATTCGTTCACCAGAGTAGACAGCGGGTCGATGCAATCCGGAAAAGCCAATGGGTCAATGCCCGGGTTCTGTGACCTTGCGGTCATGTTCGCTTGGGTCTTCGTGTTGGTCTTCGCGGTGATCGACATGGAATGCCTGCGGCCGGTCTTCTTCCAGCACGGGACCGTCGGCACCCGAAAGATGTTCTGCAGTAGCAATTTCAGCGATGGCTGCGCGCAATGCATCCAGCCCCTGCCCCGTGCGCGCGCTCAAAAAGACGCGCGAAATATTACCATACTCATCCCGCTCGACCGCCTCGCCGCGGGCCGCCAGCTCAGGCACGGCGTCGATCTTGTTGAACACCAGCACCTGGCGGATGGTGTCCGCGCCGATGCTCGCGAGCACCTCGTTCACCTGATCGATCTGATCGAGGCGTACCGCGCTCGACGCATCCACGACATGCAGCAGCAAATCCGCGTGAATGGTTTCCTCGAGCGTCGCACGGAACGCCGCGACCAGTTGGTGCGGCAGTTCACGAATGAAGCCGACCGTATCGGACACCACGATCTGACCGATCTCGCCGCCCAGATACACGCGCCGCGAAGTGGTGTCGAGCGTCGCGAACAACTGGTCGGCCGCGTACGCCTGGGCCTTCGTCAGCGTGTTGAAAAGCGTCGATTTGCCCGCGTTCGTATAGCCGACCAGCGACACCGACATGGTGCGGTTGCGCTCGCGTGCACGGCGCTGCGTGCCGTGCTGGCGGCGCAGCTTGTCGAGCCGCCCCTTGAGCATCTTGATGCGATCGCCGATCAGCCGGCGGTCGGTTTCGAGCTGCGTTTCGCCGGGGCCGCGCAAACCGATACCACCCTTCTGACGTTCAAGGTGGGTCCATGCGCGCACAAGGCGCGTAGCCAGATACTGCAGCTGCGCGAGTTCGACCTGCAGCTTGCCTTCGTGGCTGCGCGCACGCTGCGCGAAGATGTCGAGAATCAGGCTGGTCCGGTCGACCACGCGCCTGTTAAGCAGGCGCTCCAGATTGCGCTGCTGCGCAGGCGCGAGCGCGTGATTGAAAATGACGATGTCGATGTCGTTCGCGTCGCACGCGAGCCGCAATTCATCGGCTTTGCCGCTGCCGACGAACAACGCGGCATCGGGGGCCGAGCGGCGGCCGGTCAGCGTGACAGCGGGATGGGCGCCCGCGCTTTTCGCGAGCAGGCTGAGTTCTTCGAGACTGGCAACGAAATCGATCTTGCCGAAGTCGATGCCGACGAGCGCTGCGTTGATCAAATTGGCGGGTATCAAAGTGGAAGCAGCCGGGGCGAGCGCCGCGAGACGGTGCGCTCGGGCCGGCCGCAAAGAAAGGTTAGGACGATTCCGAATCCGGGTGGAAATTCACCGGACGCGCAGGCACGACCGTCGAAATAGCGTGCTTGTAGACCATCTGGGTAACCGTATTCCGGAGCAACACGACGTACTGGTCGAACGATTCGATGTTCCCTTGAAGCTTGATGCCGTTCACCAGATAGATCGAGACCGGCACGTGCTCTTTACGCAGCGCGTTCAAAAACGGGTCTTGTAACAATTGCCCTTTGTTGCTCATAGCAAACTCCGTGTTTTTTTGCAGGTTGACTTAATTGACGACGAAGAAAAAGAAATCCGCCGTCAATCGCTACACTATAGCCGATTTTCCTTTACGCGCGCTTTGCCCGGCCATTCGGTCTACCCTGCGCAAACCCAACAGGCACGGGGCTTTCAGGCTTTGTCCGCATAAGGATTGGTCGACGATCGAAACTCTATTCGCAATGGAGTCCCGGTCAGCGCGAAAGTTTCACGGAAGCGGTTTTCGAGGTAGCGCTTATACGTGTCGGTCACCGCATCGAGCGCGTTGCCGTGAATCACGATGATCGGCGGGTTCTGTCCTCCCTGGTGCGCGTAGCGCAGCTTGGGCCGCACCGGACCGCGGCGGCGCGGCTGCTGGAACTCGACCGCGTCGATCAGCGCGCGCGTCAGCTTCGGCGTCGGCAGCTTCGCCATCGCGGCGGCGTAGGCGGCGTCGACCGAGCGCATCAGCGGGCCAATGCCGGTCTTTTCCGCAGCCGAAATGAAATGGAATTTCGCGAAGTCGAGAAATTTTAGCTTTCGCTCCATGTCGGCTTTCGTGCGCTCTCGCACATGCGGGTCGAGGCCGTCCCATTTGTTCACGCCGACCACCAGCGCACGCCCCTGTTCGACCACGAAACCGGCGATATGCGCGTCCTGGTCTGAAATATCCTGGCGCGCGTCGAGCAGCAGGATCACCACGTTCGCATCGGAGATCGACTGCAGCGTCTTCACCACCGAGAATTTCTCGATCGCTTCGAACACCTTGCCGCGGCGGCGCAGGCCAGCGGTGTCGATCAGCGTGTATTTTCTGCCGCCGCGTTCGAAGTCCACATAAATCGAATCGCGCGTGGTGCCCGGCATGTCGAATGCGATCACCCGTTCCTCGCCGATCAGCGTGTTGACCAACGTCGACTTGCCGACGTTGGGCCGCCCGACGATCGCGATCTTGACGCCGTGCTGCGCCTTCTCGTCATCGCTTTCTTCAGGCTGGCCCGCGTAGGCGACACCGAGTGCTTCCTCGATCATTTCGGTCACGCCGTCGCCGTGCGCGGCGGAAATCGCCCGCGGATCGCCGAGACCGAGTTCGTAGAAATCGGCGGCCACCGTGCTGTACTTCATGCCTTCCGCCTTGTTGACCACAAGGAAGATCGGCCGGCCGGTCTTGCGCAGATAGTCGGCAATCGTCGCGTCCTGCGGTGCGAGGCCGTTGCGACCGTCGACGATAAACACGACGATGTCCGATTCCTCGACCGCCTGGCGCGTCTGGCGCGCCATCTGGTGCAGGATGCCCTCTTTCGCGACCGGCTCGAAGCCGCCGGTGTCGACCACCAGGTACGGCCGTTCGCCGACCCGCCCTTCGCCATAGTGGCGGTCGCGGGTGAGGCCCGGCAGATCGGCGACCAGCGCGTCGCGGGAGCGCGTCAGGCGGTTGAACAGCGTGGATTTCCCCACATTGGGGCGCCCGACGAGGGCAATAACGGGTTTCATCTGATCTTGTTCACAGTGAGGCGCAAGCCGCCGACGCAGGTCGCCGGCTACGCAGCAAGCTCGCCGTGCGGCCGCTGCACGGCATTATTGGTGGTTGGCGCGATTTCGTTTGTTGGCAAGTTAGCACGAATTTCGCCCGGCCCGGCTGGGTAGCCGGTGGGGGCGGGAGCGGCTTTAGCCGCGGTTCGGCATCGGTCGGGGCGCAACCGTGCCGCTTTGCGTCGTGCGGTTCGCGGTGCGTCGGCACCGAGGCGCCGCGCCTCGTGTGCCGCGTTCGCTCGCGCTTTGCGAAACGTCGGCTTGCGATGAAAACCGGCAGATGCATACGCTGACGATCCACACAGAGGTCGCATCGGCGGCGGCTCCGCGTGGTGTTTCAAGCGCATTCGCGGCCGGTGGCGGGCTGACTCTTCGCCAGCTGCGCCCGCACCACCTACCCAACACGAACGATCGGCCGCGCAGCGTGTTTTTTCGGGATCTGCTGCCGCGCGTCGGTGCGCGCCCGAGCCGAGTGTCCTGGTCGCGCCACGGACCGGTATAAACCGCCCGCGCTAACTGCGCCCGCAGCCGCCACCTGAAACGCAGCGGCGCACGCATCGCCCAGCCAGTGCGCGCCGCCGGCTACGACGCCCGCTCAGCGCGGACGGAACCCATATAGGTCGCCGTCGTGCGTCTGCACGACCAGCGTATCGCCCGCCAGCACCGGCGCAGCGGTGATCGGGCTGCCGTCGGTTTTCATGCGTGCCACGAAGCGGCCGTCGTCGCGCGACAGGAAGTGCACGAAGCCCTTGTAGTCGCCGACCACTGCCGCGTGACCGAGCAGCATCGGCACGCTGACATCGCGGCTCTTCAGCTGGTCGTTGCGCCACAGCTGCTTGCCGCTCACGCCGTCGAACGCGGTGACGACCGACCAGTCGTCGCCGGCCACGACCACCTGTTCGTCTTGCGCAAGACCGCTGGTGCTCGAGAAGTTGTGTTCCCACACCGCACGCCCCGAGTTCGCGTCGAAGCAGCCAAGCTGGCCCTGGAACGTCACCGCGCAGGTCTGCGCACCGATCAGCGTCGGCGGACCGGTCACGTCGTTGATGCGCTCCACTTCGGTCACGCCCTTCGGATACGACACCGGCGTGGTCCAGTACGCGTCGCCGTTCTGCAGGTTAATTGCCGCGAACTGGCCGCCCGGAAAGCCGGCCAGCACCGCTGCGTCGCCCGCGAAGATCATGCCGGCCGACACGCGCAGGTTCAGCGGCACCGCACGGTTGCGGTAGATCCAGCGCTGCTCGCCGGTTTGCGCATTGAACGCAACGATCTGGCCGTCGATCGTGCGCACGATCACAAGACCGTTGCCGACCAGCGGCGGCGACAGGATTTCGCCCGGCGCGGTGGCCGTCCACAGTTGCTTGCCATCCGGCCCCAGCACGAACACCTGACCCTTCAACGCGCCGACCGCGGTCAGGTTGCCGTCAGTGCCGACGCCCGCCGACAGGTCGCTCTTCAGCTTGACCCGCCAGACGTCGTTGCCGGTCTTCGCGTCGATCTTCGCCACCGAGCCGTTGTTGCCCGCCGCGTACACCGCGTCGCCGACCGCCACCGGCGAGAACAGATAGCGGCCCGCCTTGCCGACGCTCGCCTTCCACGTTTGCTGCACGTCGAGCGCGGACTTGAAGTCGGTGAGCGGCGTGGGCACGCGGCGCTCGTCTTTCGACGACGAGCATGCCGCCATCGTCAGCACGGCCAGCGCACAGGCTACGGGCACAGCGCAGCGTTTGAGCAGATTCATCGGTGAACGAAGCATGTTTTAACTAGAGTCTTGACAGGTTAAAGGCGGCAAACCTTGCGCGACATCGCAGCTTAGCCGCCCAACGCGTCCAGCTTGAACTGGACCAGCTGGCGCGTCGAAATATCGTTTTTCGGCAGCGCGTCGAGCGCGAGCTTGTACGCTGCGCGCGCGTCGTCGCGCTTGCCCTGGGCGGCGAGCAGATCACCGCGGCTATCGGCCACCACGCCCTTGAACGCATCGGCTTCGGGCTGCTGCAGCAGCGCGAGACCCGCGTCGTAGGCTTTTTCGTCGAGCAGCAACGCGGCGAGGCGCAGCTTCGCGATCTGACGGAATTCGTCGTCTTTCGCGTGGTCCGCGGCCCATTGCAGCTGCGCCTTGGCGCCGGCCGTGTCGCCCGCCTCGTACAGCGATTTGGCCGCGGCAAGCGCCGTCATCTGCGCGTAAGCCGTGCCGCTGTATTTGTCTTCCATGTCGGCCGCGATACGCGCGACGGTTGCCTTGTCGGTCTTGTCGCCCGCGCCGCTCACTTCCTGCAGCCGGCCGTACAGCGCCGCCGCTTCGGCGGCCTGGTGCCGCTGCCACCAGTTCCAGCCGTTCCAGCAGGCCGCGGCGATCACCGCCACCAGCAGGATCCAGGTGGTCGCATTGCCCCACCGCGCCCACCAGGCCTTTACGCTTTCAATTGATTCCTGTTCGTCGTGGTAACTCATCGCGAAGCGATTCCTTCCCTATCGATGCCTTATAGATTGTTGACCGTGCTCAAAGCGAGATCTGCAAACCTCGCTGCGCACTTCGGCGCTACCGCGATCAGTCATCCCCGTCTTCGGAGGACGCAACCATCGCATTGATTAGAAATTCGGTCAAGTCTTCGGCCGGGACGGTCTGCTGTTCGCTTTTCACGCCCGTCGCGCCGGTGTCGCGCAGCGCCTTGACGCCGACTGTGCCGTTCGCGACCTCGTCTTCGCCGAGAATGACCGCGAACGCCGCGCCGCTCGCGTCGGCGCGCTTCATCTGCGACTTGAAGCTCGCCGGCTGGCCGTCGGCGCTGCAATGCAGGATCACGTCGAGCCCCGTGTCGCGCAGACGCTCGGCAATAATGAACGCCTGATCGCGCGCGGCTTCGCCCTGATGCACGACGTACACGTCGTAGCCTTCGTCTTCCGGTACGAGCTGTTCTTCCTTCAGCAACTCGATGATGCGCTCGACCCCCATCGCCCAGCCGCATGCCGCCGTCGGCTTGCCGCCCAGCTGCTCGATCAGCGGATCGTAGCGGCCGCCAGCGGCCACCGTGCCCTGCGCGCCGAGCTTGTCGGTGATCCACTCGAACACCGTCAGGTTGTAGTAATCGAGCCCGCGCACCAGCCGCGGGTTGATCGTGAACGGAATGTTGTTCGCCTTCAGGATGCGCTGCAGCCCTTCGAAGTGCGCGCGCGATTCGTCGCCGAGAAAATCGATCAGTTTCGGCGCGTTACGGGCGATTTCCTGCAACGCCGGGTTCTTCGTGTCGAGCACGCGCAGCGGATTCGTGTACAGGCGGCGCTTGCCGTCTTCGTCGAGCGCATCGAGATGCTTCTCGAGGTAGGCGATCAGTTCGACGCGGTGCGCCGCGCGTTCGTGCGCGAGGCCGAGCGAGTTGATTTCCAGCTTGATGCCGGTCAGACCGAGATCGTCCCACAGGCGCTGACACATCAGGATGATTTCCGCGTCCGTATCCGGCCCCGCAAAACCGAGTGCCTCGACGCCGACCTGATGGAACTGGCGATAACGGCCGCGCTGCGGACGCTCGTGACGGAACATCGGGCCGATGTACCACAGCCGCTTGGGGCCGCTGTACAGCAGGTCGTGCTCGATCGCCGAGCGCACCACAGCGGCGGTGTTTTCCGGACGCAGCGTCAGGTTTTCGCCATTCAGCGCGTCGGTGAAGCTGTACATCTCTTTCTCGACGATGTCGGTCACTTCGCCGATACCGCGCGTGAACAGCTGCGTGTGTTCGACGATCGGCGTCCGGATATTCTGGTATCCGTACGAACGCAGCATCGATTTCACCGTCGCTTCGAAAAACTCCCACAGCCCGGCTTCTTCCGGCAGCAGGTCGTTCATACCCTTTACGCCGGAAAGCTTTTCGAGCTTTTTCTTCGGTTCAGTCATCTGGATTCGGTCGACAAAAAATTAACTCAGCGCGGCGGTGCGGCCGTAACGGCGCTCGACGTAGTCGCTGACGATTTGCTGGAATTCTTCGGCGATGCGCTCGCCGCGCAGCGTCTTCACCTTTTCGCCGTCGATAAAGACCGGCGCGGCCGGGTTCTCGCCCGAGCCCGGCAGGCTGATGCCGATGTTGGCCTGCTTCGATTCGCCCGGGCCGTTGACGATGCAGCCCATCACTGCGACGTGCATTTTCTCGACACCGGGATACTGGTCGCGCCAGACCGGCATCTGCGTGCGCAGATAGGTCTGGATCTGTGCCGCGAGCTCCTGGAACAGCGTGCTCGTCGTGCGGCCACAGCCGGGGCATGCGATCACCATCGGCGTGAACGAGCGCAGGCCCATCGTCTGCAGGATTTCCTGGCCGACGATCACTTCACCGGTACGCGATGCGCCCGGTTCCGGCGTCAGCGAAATGCGGATCGTGTCGCCGATGCCCTGCTGCAGCAACACCGACAGCGCCGCCGTCGACGCGACGATGCCCTTCGAGCCCATGCCGGCCTCGGTCAGGCCGAGGTGCAGCGCGAACTGGCAGCGGCGCGCGAGTTCGCGATACACCGCGATCAGGTCCTGCACGCCGCTCACCTTGCACGACAGGATGATCTTGTTGCGCGCGAGACCCAGTTCGACGGCGCGCTCGGCCGAGCCGATCGCCGACTGGATCAGTGCTTCGTACATCACGCTTTGCGCTTCCCACGGCGTCGGGCGCGCGGCGTTCTCGTCCATCATCCGCGCGAGCAGGTCCTGATCGAGGCTGCCCCAGTTCACGCCGATGCGCACCGGCTTGTCGTACTTGATCGCGGCTTCGATCATCTGCGCGAATTGCGTGTCGCGTTTTGCGCCCTGGCCGACGTTGCCAGGATTGATCCGGTACTTCGACAGCGCTTCCGCGCAGGCCGGATAGTCGCGCAGCAACAGGTGACCGTTGTAATGGAAGTCGCCGACCAGCGGCACCGACACGCCCATCCGGTCGAGCTGGTCGCGAATCGCCGGCACCGCCGCGGCGGCTTCCGGCGTGTTGACGGTAATGCGCACGAGTTCGGAGCCCGCCTGCGCGAGTTCCTTGATCTGGATCGCGGTGCCGATCGCGTCGGCGGTGTCGGTGTTGGTCATCGACTGTACGCGCACCGGCGCGTCGCCGCCGATCGTCACGAGATTGCCGGCCCAGCGAACGTCGACTGCGTTCGATACGCGGCGCGGCGCATGGCCGCCGAAAATCGGCTCGGACGAACTGATTTGACTGGTGTTGGATTGCATGGGATCGGAGTGCATCGATAAACCCGTCTTTGAAGCCTGCTTTTGAGGGGCCGCCCTTTCGGGCGCCCGCTTATTGAAGCCCACTAAATAGAAACCTGATTTTGAGCCGTGGCGCGGCGCCGTGGGTGGGCGCCGCATGCGCATTCGACCTCAAGGCAACGCGAAGCGTGCCACGTTCCCCTTCGCTGCTGCATATTTGGACGGATCGACCGGCTGGCCGTCGAAAGTGATCGATTCGAGACCCGCCTTGTTGCCTACCGTCACCTTGAGCGGCGCATCGCCGCTGATTTCCTTGCTGTCGCCGGCATGCACGAGGCCAGAGAAGACCTCCTTGCCGTCCTTCTGCCGCACGCTGAACCAGCTGTCCTGCGTGACCTTCAGGGCGACCGTCGACGAACCGGCCGGCGCCGCTGCCGACGAAGCCGCTGCGAGCGCGTTTGCGGCCGATGCGCTGGCTGCAGGGGTGGCCGCGTTGGTTGCGTTGGCGGCCGCTGCCGCTGGCGCTGTGCCGTTGGGCGAAGTCGTCGCCGCCGCCGACGCGCCGGCCATTGGCAACGGCGCGGGCATCTGCGGCTGCGACGCCGCATCGGCGGCCTGCGCGGACTGGTCTTCCGCACCACCGCTCGCCGCCTGCGCGGAATCTGCCGGCGCGCCGGTCTGGCCCTGCGCGACCGACGCCGATGCGCCACTGACACCGCCCGTCGCGCTATTCGACGCGCTCACGCCGCTTGCCGTCGCTTTCAGACGCGCGAGCCATGCACCGGAATCGCCGCCGTTGGTATGCCACATCGCCAGCGCAATCAACGCGACGACCACGGCGGCCACGCCCCACAGCCACGAACGGCGCCGCGGCGCGCTATTGCCAAGCGACAGCGACACGCGGCCGCGCGGCAGATCGGTACCGGCCGACGCCGGCATTTTCAGATCCGGCGCGGGCACGCCGCGCTCGCGGCGCAGTGCGTCGGTATAGGGCGCGGGATCCGCTCCGAGCATCTTCGCGTAGCTGCGCACGACGCCCAGCGCGAACGTGGTGTCCGGCAGATGACTCAGATCACCCGCCTCGAGGGCACGCAACTTGGCAACCGGCACCTTGAGTCGCGCCGATACGTCTTCGATCGACCAACCCTTCGCCTGGCGCAACTGGGCAAGACGCGCGCCGACCGATGCAAGCGACTCGTTACCCACCTGCACGGCCGGCTGCAGCGCAGCCGGAGCGGCTACCGGCGCCGGTCGGCCGGTATGTCTTTCGGTATCGTGCGGTTGCGGGTGCTGCGGCTCACTCATCCCAAATCCTTTCGCGTCGATTCTTTTTTAATTCGTGCGGTCCGGCGAAGCATACTCCGATCCCCGAATCGCAAACCGTTTATAACAAAATGTGCGGCTCCCGGGGCGAGCGCCGAATCGCTGCGAAGGCCGCTTCGCCAGCCTCCTGTGCCCCGTCCGCTCGCCCTTGTGAAACTTCGTTGCAACCGCCCGCACGCGGCCACACCGTGCGGCCGCGCGCCCCGCCTGCCGCGGCGCAACGCAGCCCGCCGCGCTCACACGGCACGCACCTCGATTACCTTTGCCGCCTTCCCTGCACGCTCAGCAAGCCGCGTGCGGTCCTTCACCGCGCCGGCCAGCTGACCGCAGGCGGCATCGATATCGTCGCCGCGCGTCTTGCGCACGGTCGTGACGACCCCCGCATCGATCAACACTTGTGCAAACCGCTTGATCTGCTCCTGTTTCGAGCGGAACAGCCCGGATTCCGGGAACGGATTGAACGGAATCAGATTGAATTTGCACGGCACGTCGCGCGTCAGTGCGAGCAGTTCGCGCGCCTGCGCTTCGCTGTCGTTGACGCCGTCGAGCATGCAATATTCGAAAGTAATAAAGTCGCGCGGCGCAACCTGCAGATATCGCTGACAAGCCGCCATCAGCTCGCGTAACGGATACTTTTTGTTCAAGGGCACCAGCATGTCGCGCAGCGCATCGCTCGGCGCATGCAGCGACACCGCCAGCGCGACCGGCAAATCCGCGCCGAGCCGGTCCATCATCGGCACCACGCCCGACGTGGACAGCGTGACGCGCCGGCGCGACAGGCCATACGCGTTGTCGTCGAGCATCAGGCGCATCGCGGGCACCACGGCGTCGTAATTCAGCAGCGGCTCGCCCATGCCCATCATCACGACATTGGTGACCACCCGCTCGCCCTTGCCTTCGCCGCCGGCCGCACGGCCGCCCGGCACGCCCAACGACGCGCGCAGCGCAAATTCGGCCATGCGCAACTGGCCGATGATTTCGCCGGTGGACAGATTGCGGGAGAAGCCCTGCTTGCCGGTCGAGCAGAATCGGCAGTTCACCGCGCATCCCGCCTGCGACGACACGCACAGCGTGCCGCGGGTCTCTTCGGGGATAAACACGGTTTCAACGGCATTGCCGTTACCGACGTCGACCAGCCATTTGCGGGTGCCGTCGGTCGAAATATGGTCGCTGACGATGCCGGGCATCGCGATCGATGCGCGGCTCTTCAGCTTTTCGCGCAGCGACTTGGCGAGATCGGTCATCCCGTCGAAGTCGGCCGCGTTGTACTGGTGAATCCAGCGCTGCAATTGTTTGGCGCGAAACGGCTTTTCGCCGAGGCTGCCGCAATATGCGACAAGGCCTTCTGCGTCGAGATCGAGAAGGTTGACGGTTGGACTGCTCGTCATATCGATTCCTGCCATTCAGTGCGAGACATGCGTTCGTGCAACAAGCTGCCTGAACGCCCTGCCGTTCGCGCCCGCTCCTGCTGCTATTCGTTACCGCGCCGCGAACGGCTTAGCGCGAGTAGACGTTGACTTCCGGGAAGAAGAAAGCGATTTCGACCGCTGCCGTTTCGGCTGCGTCCGAACCGTGCACTGCGTTCGCGTCGATGCTATCGGCGAAATCGGCGCGGATCGTGCCCTTTTCGGCCTTTTTCGGATCCGTCGCGCCCATCAGTTCGCGGTTCTTCAGGATCGCGTTTTCGCCTTCCAGCGCCTGCACCATGACCGGGCCGGAGATCATGAACTCGACCAGATCCTTGAAGAACGGACGTGCGCTGTGCACGGCGTAGAACTTCTCTGCATCCGCACGCGACAGGTGAACCATACGCGCTGCAACGATCTTCAGGCCCGCATTTTCGAAACGGGTGTAGATCTGGCCGATTACGTTCTTGGCCACTGCGTCCGGCTTGATAATCGACAGAGTGCGTTCGATCGCCATAAAAACTCCAGAAAATTAAGAAGTTACTAATTCAAATGAATCCGCAATTGTAGCATGTTCCGGTGTATGATTGCGATTGAACCCTTACACAATTGAAAGACTCCAACATAACGGAGCGGGCAGCCCCACAACCCGGCCCGCAAGTATGAAAGAAGCGTGTGAAAGAAGCGGTAATGAAAGCCGGTAACGCGGTACCCTTCTACCGATGTCCGGCGCATTGAAACTCCGGTGCGCCGCGTTTATCTTAGGGTTGTTGGGTCGAGCGACCGGCGGCAAGCCCGCTTGCCGGCGCCGCACAAAAGGTTTGGCATACCACTGCGCAACACTGCGTCTGACGCAAGGAGAAACCATGAACGAGTACCCCTATAACTTTGGCCGCGGCGGTGCCGTCACCACGGCCGAAGCCCGCAACCGCGTGCTACGCAACACCTATTGGCTGCTTGCGCTGTCGATGGTGCCGACGGTGCTGGGCGCATGGGTGGGCGTCGCGACCGGCTTCTCGCTGTTTGCCGCCACCAGCCCGGCCATGAGCATGCTGGCGTTCTTCGCGATCGCGTTCGGCTTCATGTTCGCGATCCAGCGCACCAAAGACAGCGCCGCCGGCGTGTTCGTGTTGCTGGGCTTCACGTTCTTCATGGGCCTGATGCTGTCGCGGCTGCTGAGCTTCATCCTCGGCTTTTCGAACGGTCCGTCGCTGATCATGCTCGCCTTCGGTGGCACCGGCGTGATCTTCGCTGCGATGGCGACGATCGCCACGGTCAGCAAGCGCGATTTTTCGGGTCTCGGCAAGTGGCTGTTCGTCGGTGTGATCGTGCTGCTGCTCGCGATGGTCGCGAATGTGTTTCTGCAGCTGCCCGCGCTGATGCTGACGGTCTCGGTGCTCGCCATCGTGATCTTCTCGGCGTACATGCTGTTCGACGTGCAGCGCGTCGTGAACGGCGGCGAAACGAACTACATCACGGCTACGCTGGCGATTTATCTCGATCTGTACAACGTGTTCGTGAATCTGCTGGCGCTGCTTGGCATTTTCGGCGGCAACCGGAACTGATGCGAAAGCTTGCGGCGCGCTGCCTGCAGCGCACCGCGACCGCCTGACAAGCTAAAACGCCCGTGACGATCACTCGTCACGGGCGTTTTCTTTTGCCGATTGCGCACCAACCCGCGCGGCATGCGTCGCTCAGACCGCCAGCCAGTCGAAACCTTCGTCCTGAGACGCCACCACGACGTCGGTAGCCGCTCCACCCAGCACCGCCGCCATCGCCGCCTGCGCCAGTTCCGGCAGATTGTTTTGCTGGCTCAGATGCGCCGCGACCAGGTGACGCAGCCGCGAGCGATCCAGCGA
>Ga0310811_10005334_pt1 | contig 16252 bp, 10 predicted proteins | sample YCmetagenome_FD_207642 | JGI IMG/M metagenome (GOLD analysis project Ga0310811, IMG submission 207642) | Soil microbial communities from experimental microcosm in Duke University, North Carolina, United States - YC | ecosystem: Engineered > Artificial ecosystem > Soil microcosm > Unclassified ...
ATGTGTAATACCCACCGCCATATTTGGGGTTGTTGTTGTGATTGTTAACAATATATGGTTTAATATGATATTTTAATATGTTCATCGGTTCACTGATGAACGCTCCTTTCTCATGCACTAAATGCTGAGAAATGCCTAAAGGTGGTTCAAAACCAGTTCCTCCTAAGCGAAGAGAAGATTTCGAATATAAACCAAAAGACGACTGCAGCTGACCAGAAATGGAAAGCGAGGGTGAAGGAATATGAGACAAGATTGAAGGCTGGAGAGAAGAAGCATAAAAGGGAGAGGCAAGGGGCGAAGGACAGGATGTTGAAGTTGAAGAATCTGTCTATTGTCATCTTTTTTACCTGGTCTCCTCTCTTCCCGCTTCACCATCAAGGTTTTGTACTGATGATTTGACATGATAGGAGTCTAGAACACCAGAATGAACTCGCTCAAAAACAAAGTGCGCAACTAGATTATCTAGATACACCTTCATAACCTTATTGTATGTTGGACAGTTCCTTTCACGCTGTAACGGGGAGCCCTATGTGAGGGATGGAAGGACAGAGCTAGTGGGAGAACAGAGTCAGGAGGGATGCAGAGGAGCAGGAGAGTAGTGCTAGTGCCAACCTGAGTGCGAGGTGGTTTAGAGAGTGGCACCGGCAGGCAGTTATACTTCGGGGTCCTGGGAGTCCGGGGTCCGAGAGTGCACGGCGCAACAGGCATGTTGTCAGAGCACTGGCACCAATATTGCGCATGCATCTTCATCCTCTCTCGAGTGCAAGGCTGGTGGGTTCAACACACCATCACAAGCCACAGATCGTTATGTAACTACGATATTCTTATTCTTCACATCAACTTCACATGCATATTGTTGCACCTTTACCTCAGCGTCTCACTCGTACCTAGACTCTATTCCAGGTACGCACTAATATTAGCGTTGTTCGATCACCCGCTAAGATTCTATTCTAGTTTCATACAGACATGTTAAAATCGATACGATAATTCCGGAATAGGAGTGAGCTTTCAAAATAGATATTGAGGCATGAAATGTCGCGAATAGTACATCATGCAGAGCGTAAGACAGAGAATACAACATATAAGACTTCTATAGCGTTATGAGCCGTCCTCTAGTGGTTCAGCTGCGCGCATATAAATATAAAGACTTCCTTAGCTGAAGGCCTATGTTCCGGCTTATCAAGCCAGCACTTCTGCATGAAGTCCCATAGGGCGTCTGCAATGGGCAGAGTCACTGGTTGAGTTGGTTTCCGACCTTTGAGTATCTGCAAGGCAGCTTGTTGGTGGCTGCGAAATTCCGAATACGGAACTTTTCCTGTGAAGACCTGCAAAGAGAATAATAATCACATTGCATGGTGTTAAGATCGCCCACAAACCTGCAACATGATGCACCCGAAAGAATAGATGTCTGATGCCAATTGAGGCACGCTTCTTGACTCGTCATCTTCCGGGACTTCAAATTTTTCAGGTGCGGCCCATCGCGCATTGCTTCTGATATGTGACATGCCATGGAACTGGTCACAAAAATTGAGAATTCCATGGTCAGCCACGAAGGCGGTACCATTCTCATTGACAAGAATGTTGTTCTGAATCATGTCAATAATTGCTTTCATGAAGAGGTAGCTGTGGTACTCACGCCGGTGAGATCCCCGTGTACTAAGTTTTTGGAGTGCACTAATATTCATGTTAGCTTTGCGCCGAATACCGACATTTGTCGCATACAATACTGAAGTGCTGAAGCGACATCTTTGAGCTGTAACAGCAAATGTTAAGATGCAAGCCTTACCACGACAAAACACTCACGATTTGGAGCATTCGAGTGAGAGTGAGTTGCTGGAAATCACGTTCCAGAAGCATGGTAAGTGAGCCTTTATGCATCCATGGGGAGACAATAGCAGGTAGTGGACCGAACCCACGAGTTATCCCCAGAATAGGTAACAGATTGGCGTGTTCCAGCTGAGTGTTCCGCTGCAAAACACGTTCCAGCCTCTGAAGTAACGTACATTAGCCAACAATCCCATGGTACCCACGCGTGGATCCACCCGAACCTCAATAATTTTATTTTTGCAGCTATCATCTGGAATCTCGAGTCGCAAACACTTTACTGCAACCTAGTAGACAGGGATACAATCAGTTATGGGCGCTTATAAACAGGTGTAAACTTGAAGGAGCTACTCGCCTCTACCATGATTTTAGGGTGCTTGTATATACACTTCCAGACATCCCCATAGCTGCCTTTCGCGATAGGGTATCGGCATGATTCCTTGCTTATTTGCTCAGTGAGGTCGAGTAGACTAATAATCCGTAGATACTCAGCAAAAATTGTGTGAGATTCAAATGCGCAAAAAAACCAACTCATTCGTCGTATTCTTGTCATGTATTGTTTTGACGTGCGCCTGTTGTGCCGACGTCCAACCTAGCCTAAGATAGGCAAGTAGCAAGCATAAATCCCAGTACTTCAGCCAGGCTTGAAATCGAGCGAGAACTTCCAAGATCTTCATGGATGATATTACAGTGGCTGTGAGAACAAGATAAAAACTTGATGTTGTGAAGGCCTGCGGTGACAAGCACACTTGAACTTGGAGTAGTAGTAATACGACGACTTGCTGGAGGTGACGTTGTGCTATCCAGTGATCAATTCAGATTTATCCAAAGCAATTGACGCTCAAACGTGGCGACTATTTCAGAATCGCGTAAACGGGCACATGCATCTTGGGGCGGTCATAGTGGTCTACATAGTAACATTAATATTATGACTTATTTGGCCCCAGACTGCGTGTCTCTGCTTCTCCGATGAATAGTCTTTCGATACGGTATGCCGAGCTGAGCACGAGGTCATTTGTTTTCCTTTTACGGTGCAGGATAAACTTCAACATCATGTCCCGACACTGCTTCCTTTGGTTTTGTCCAATTAGGATGAGAGAAGTCATCGTCAAATTAATTTATGTAAGTCAAGTTGCATCTCAGGCCTCATGCCTCAGGCGTGCTGTTAAAGACACCTGAGGTACCAATGTGAAGCAACTGTATATAACGTTAGGCAGGCGTCTACAGGTGTTTTATGCTTGCATGCAGATACATTCAGCCAGACGCCCATGTGCTTGCTGACTTTAATGTCGTGAGCCGAATGTTTGGACCCTGGGCTGCGGGTGGCGCCGGGTCTGCTGTGTGATTGATAGCCCCTCAAGCGTGCATAAAGCGTGCATACAGCAGGTGCAAAAAAACACGCATTAATACGACGTACGAATCCCTTGTTTTGCGGTCATTATGAATCTCCTCCTTACCCCTTCTGCCATTGACTTGGAGGATGATTAATGTCAGAAAATATTCCTACCGTAGTCGCCTCCTCCGTTCCTCTCTACATTTCCAGTAAGAATTTTACACTTACCGTGTATTTCACCTTTAAACATTTTGATTCTTAGGTATTGTAACCCGCCTTGATAATGCTTCGTAAAAGAAGGTCGATTGTGCTGAGTTGAAGCTTGATTCACAGTAACAGGAGATCTGCCACAGCTCGGAATAAGGCAAAGACCTTAGTGCAAAGTTCAATCCCACCATATGAGCCTGACTTGTGTTGGTAGAAACTTGATCAGAACATTATGACATAGTGCAGTGACCACTAAGCGGGATTCCTTGTCTGTACACTGTCAATACCATGCGATGCGCGTATTTCTGCGGAAGACCTTCGTGAAGTTTTTATTAAGCAGAAAAGACATCCTGGCCAATACAGTGGATCGAAATGACCAACGGAGTAAATCAAATTGCCTCCAGCCGTGTTCTGCACTGTTGCAGCTTGATAGTCCTTGACGACTAAGGAAAAAATGACTGTTGTCATCGCAATTGAAAGACGGAGTAGCGTATATAAATAGCACAAATTCAGGTAGTTCTGCGGTACATCAGTAAGGAATGTAGTAAGTATACTAAGATATCACTTACCCCCAGTCGAGTGTAAGAGACGGGGGAAAGGGGGAAAACCGAGTGTGGAAAAAGTATCGTGCATGGACTTGACACTGACGACGACAATAATGTAAGGAGTGGGTATGCAGGTGGTAGCAAACAATGATCACTCAGCACATCCTAGTGTTTATTGCTAGATATTATTCCCTCTATTAAATTCGATCTGGAGCTCGTTATTGAAGCTTTGAAGCTTAAAGTTATGAATGGTGCAGCACACTGGGCTTTCATTCGCTTTGCGCGCTGCCGGACTTTTGATATTATTGTGTGTTGGCCGAGGTGCCGCGCGTGACATAGTGTGACGAAATTGTGCATTTCTATTGTGTTTTCAACATCTCAACTTCCAGTGCTGCCGCTGCAACAAGCTCGCAACAAAATTAAAAAAATTTTGTTGGGTCTAATGCGGAGAGACCTAAGGTATACACTACAGTAGATCGGATACGAATATGCGTTGTTGTTGTGTTGCTATTCAGCCATGAGTGTAAATTGTGCATTTCCCGTCAAATCATAGTAGTGAAAGGGAAAAGGAAAGGAATGTATCTCCGTAGTTCGGGTGCGAGACGTATACAGGCTTATTCGTGTTGTAAGTCACGTGCTGCTCTAAAGTATCGGTATCGCTGCTGACGCAGCAATGTCCCCGACTCCCTTTCACTGGTCACACCCTGCGTTATGTACCTTCAGGCATAGCCTTTAATTTACACGTGAGCGAGATTATGAACAAGTAACAGATTCCTTAGGTATTTATGTTTCTCGCTCAACGCACACACCTCCCTCATTCTGCGTCTCACTTGAAAGTGTAACGGCAGGGAATCCATTATCGTAGTCAAATCAGTTACCTCATCGACACGCACGCGACGTTCCGTCTCGAAATTCATATTACGCCGTTCGCATGCAAAGGTGTATGAAAGATGAAGGCGGGCAAGGATGGGATGCTAAGCACGCGACTCGGAGAGGAGGGTAACGCACAGCTGATTTCAAAATGAAAGAAAAATAATTATTTTATATCAGCCATAGCAAAGACAACATTTTTACTTGCCAACCGATCAACGGACAATGTAAGCTTCTAGCGGCGCAAAAGAAATCACAAAAGGCCAGTTCGAACAAGTGAATTCCGTGACGGGCATTTCCAAGCCTGCGTTGACAATGAGAGGCAGCTTGCAACGGCAATACCACTCGAAATACATGTAGCAAGGCAAGGGAGAGCATGAGGGCGGACCGGAAAGAAAGTCAATCACCAAAGGGCAGATTGAACAAGCGAATTGAGAGACGGGCATGTCCAAGCCTGCATTGAGAGGTAGCTTGCAACGGCAAAACCACTCGAATCGGGCCGAGAATGGGCAACGAGTTCAGGCAATGGCCGAGAAAATGTACAGTGGATGGAGATAAGGTTAAGGTTGCAAGAGTCAGTAGTGAGAAATTAGGCGTATGAATCCGACAAAAGACCCCTCCCCCACTATCGTGAGAGTCGGGGAAGGCTCTATTCTGTAGTGTTGGTCGGTGCTTAAAGGATGCTCAATCCTTACAACAACGATTGTGTTCTCAAGTATGCACTGGAAATGAACACTGGTTCTGTCGGAATCTGAAGATGTCGAATAAGTAATGCCAAATTTTCTCATTTGTTTGTGGTTTTTCATATTTCGCTTCGAGACCCATTAACACACTAAGCATGCCAGTGAGGCAGCTAGAATAAAAAGACGAGATTGAACCAGTTCTGGACGGTGACATCACATAGATGTCCCACTAGAGATAGCTTTCTCGAGAAAGTCCAGTACCTCCTCCACTGCTGGACGATTCTCACTCTCGATTGACCAGCACCGCCGCATGCAATCTAGGTGATGTGCTTGAATTTGAATCGTGTTATTAATGGGCTCTTGGTATCTGAACTTGAATGCCATGACTTGCAGTGCAGTCTTGATCCACCAGTAGGGCGGTTTGCCATAGAGCACCTGTAAGTACCGTGTCAGCGTCATAAACAAACGTAAATGGCACACTGACCTGAAGCATGATACACCCAAGAGCATATATATCACTGGATTTTGTGGCACATTGCACGGTTTGACCTTCCTGGAGGACAATAAGCTCTGGAGCTGCCCAACGAACTGCGCCAGTTTGGTAGGAGAATGCCGGGTTGGATCCTACCACGGAATTCAAAATACCGAAGTCTGCAAGGCGCGGGGAACCATCGGCAGCAACCAAGATATTGTTCTATAATCATAATCAGTGGGTCACAGAATGTAAGGGTAGGTAAACCCACAATAGTTAGATCGCCGTGAATCACGTTATTGTCATGGACTGTCCACAGTATTCAGTCAAGCCAGTCGTTTCCGAGCCAATCCGTTACTTACGATATTTGAGCCCCTCTGTGATCTGTTTAAGCTTTAAGACACAGTAAGCTACAGTGATCGGTGTTGAAAGAGAAACTAACAATGAGAAGCCTATCCATCGTCGTGAGTGTTTCATGCGCACGAGTAAGGTAGGAGTTCAATGTCCCATTCAGCATCCAGGGGGAAACCAATGCTCGAATTTGACCAAAACCTGTTACGGTGCCATGCAGGCGTAATACATATTTATGATCCAATCTGGTCCAGACTTTGATTTCGCGGTCAAGATTCTGTGTTCCACAGAAATGAGTCTCAGACACGTGGCAGTTTCAGAGGCTACCCAAACATACACGATTTATTTTGGCAACTTCAGCGTCAGTGAGATTTGAGAACCGTGGAGTTTTGACTGCAACCTAAGCATAAGTGAGCATAAGTACGGGAAAGATCAATGTGTGACGTACTTCTTCCGCACTCGCGCCCCGGTTCAATATGCATTTGTAGACATCTCCAAGTCCACCCGAAGCGATCGGAAAGTTGGTTTGCTTGGTGGAAATGCTTGTGTCTATAATGAACGATCCATGCATTGATGTCTGAGCGGTTGCGATCGAAATTAAAGAAACAAGGTGCGAGTCCTCTTCCTCAGAGCTGGGATAACGTCCGCTTTGCCCGTCTTCGGAGGTATAAACCTGGCTTAAAGAAGGTTGCTCATAATCAGAAGACTGAGAAACATCAGATGCAGAGAGTGAGCTGGGTCGACGAAGGTAAAGAGAGATTCGATGCACAAGAGTCTTCACATGAGCGAGCATGTTGGTAAGGGAATCACAGACGCCCAGGGATGCGGATGTACGTTCCTAGCAACATTACCTGCCATCTTATACACAAGAACTATAGCGATTTCCGTTGACATCGCAAAGTAGGTTTTCGGAAAGTAGAAATTGCGGAGGGCGCACTAGGTCAGCCGCAACTGGCATGAATTGAATGAAATCCACGTTGAATGCCGACCTTCCATCACATAAACGCTCATTTCTAACTGCATCCAGTGAAAAATGAGTTCATCAGACTTCCTGTTAGAGGCGTGTCCAGGGATGTGCATCAGGCAAACGTAATTCGCTACAGAGTGCTACAGAGCGCTCTGTAGCACTCTGTAACGCAATCAAACCCGCTGATGTGGAACTACGCTATCGCGCACATCCTAAAATGATAGTACCTCGAGGCGGCGCCTATACGACTCGTGTTGTCCTGACCACTGTAACTCCACCTTTAGACCACCCATATCCGATAGAGAGAATTCACATGCTGATCATCGATCAATCATATCGAGCTGCTCGGATAGTCCGTTCACGGTCCATCATCCATGGAAACTTGAGTGATGTGCGTAGTATAGAGTTCACGAGTTTCCTATGATAATACTATTCTGTTGACGAAAAAGTAAAAAAAAATCAACCTCGCCCGATTGTGGATTACCTGTTACGGTAATTCAAGCCTCGAGGCATGGCACCCTGGATGCGAAGGACAGCATTGCCTTGAGTTTGATTGTCAGTGTCAGCGGTATTCTCCCTTAGAAGCTTAATCTCGGAAGGAACATGCCTCAGTGATCATCAATATCGAGTCATTCATGTTTGTTGACCTTCACCTCCAAACGGGCGGCCATCAGTAAACTGGTGAAACTCAGATATTCCCAGCTGAAGTGGTTCTTTCCTAGATATGACGTTATAAAACAATATAAAGTAATATAAAGTGATGTAAAGCAACATATGGGTCTGAACTGATCTTAAATTGGGGTGATTATATTGCTTTGGATTGCTTTATATTACTTTGTATCGTAATATACAGGAAAGAAGCATTGGGCTTACAAAATCTGACAATATCGCTCAGTTATGTGTGCTTAGTCTGGCCGCTGTTCTATGTCTATCCAACGATGGGACTTTCTCCTTGAGGCCTGCAAGGAGATGGAACGTCTGTCGGGTGAAGAAGAAATCATTGCATGTGAGGGCCACCGTATGAAAGGACGAGCAATGAACATTAGAGTTGGACCCATCGCGCGTAAACAGACATCAGCCCATTGGGTCTGACAGATCATGTGGCAAAAGTATGGCGTGGTGCAATACGACACGTGTTGTACAGCAACATCGTCCAATCGAGTCATATTCAACACCCCATTACCAAATCCACTCGCAACCACTGTAAGGGTTCCGTGTTCTCTATATCTCGACTAGCGCTTCCACATGAAGACGCAAGTTGTCCGCGTGTCTTATAGATACGAAGAGCTGACTCTTCGCATCGCATCCGAGACATGTGGATACAATGCTTTTTATTTCCTTTTGTGACATTTACCATTAATATTGTTGACGTTCAATATCAACAGCGTTTTCCTTTTTCGTTATCTGACGGTCTGTAGCACTACAGACTTGTTCTAGCTTATAACCACGACGCTGAAGCTCTGAAGTATGTTTCACGTTTACATTGTCACATGCCGGCTCGTTCTCACTGTACCTCGTCCATAGACCTGTTCTTTGGGTGCTATCAATGTTAGCGGTTTTATAGTGTGACCGTCCAATATATATCCTTATCAGTTTTCCCTCGCTTTACTGATGATTGTGGCATGTTCCAAAGTCCCGAAGCCAGTGCAGAGGTTTTACTTCTTCTAGCTATTCGCTGCTACAGTCGTTTCAAAAGAAGCCCTGTGCCATGCACTGCTACAAGTCACTTCGCTCGGCAGTGAGTTTCCTGACGGAGTCCTGCAAGTTTTCGAGGTTCTTCAAGGCAACTTCGAGGATTATAAACACTAAGCGCACAAAGCGACCCTCTTTAAATATTATATGCATGCTCAGAGTAGTAGTTCTTGTTCGCCTCGACGTCATTCTTGACCTCCTCTCCTGTAGCTCGATATTAGTGACACTTAGTTTAAGTATCTCTGATTGCGTTGAAACCGTCCTCCAGACTCACATTCCTCTCTTCTGCAGCGTCTCGGATCTTTTGCAAATCCAAGGGGTGAATTATGAATGCTATAGAAGAGCCCCAGATTCCGGTAGATTTTATCGCATCCGTCTTGAGGATGGTGTCCGTTTAATCCCATCTGTTAGTACTCACTCACCATCGTACAGGTACGAAAAAGCAAGAGAACTCCACCTCAATATCACGGAACTCGAAGCCACACTCACCCAGGAAGCAGACCTGAAAGATGCTGAGTTCCGGCGCCTGAACAGGCAGAAAAAAAAGCTCTACCAATTTCAGCATTTCCACGACACCCTCAAAAGATTGAGGGGTTGAAAGTAGGTGCCTTTTGTGGCTGTAATTTGCGTCGACTTTGATCGATACTCTAACTCTAACAGTCTAACTGTCACTCGTGAAGGCCACCAAGGCAGAGTTCACCTCTCAAATAGTGACGTCCTGATGATTGACTCCCAAGAAACAAAGACGCTCCTTCCTCGCGCAATAAATGCTAAGAAACGCCTAGTAGTGGTTTAAAACCAGCTCCTCCTAAGCGAAGAGAAGATTTCGAATATAAACCAAAAGACGACTGCTGCTGATCAGAAATGGGAGGTGAGGTGAGAGAGTATGAGACGAGGTTGAAGGTGGGAGAGAAGTATAAAAGGGAGAGGTAAGGGGCGGAGGAGAGTGTTGGCGTTGGAGAATTTGTGTTTATTGTTTTCTCTTTCCCTTTCTTCCCTCCATTTCTCCTCTCTTTCGTGAAGGAGTTCCTTGTTTTCAATCGACAACTGATTTGGCTGAATAAATGTATCCGTTTTACCGTTCCCTGCAATTTTGAGATGTTGACGGAGGTTCGCCTCATTTTTAGGGTTGTAAGTTGTACACCCACCGGGCTGATGCGTTGCTGTACTAGCAACAAGCTAGGCAGGATAACCAACCAATCGGATCCGCATTCACGAGGTCGTTGCATGGCGCGGAACCCTGAGAACAATTTATATAAGCACTGGCTTTTGCATGGGCCTCATCAAAGAACATGACTTTATCTATACTACTAGGTCCTTGCGCCCTGAGTCAGGCTATCCAGCCTATCCTCCGTTCTCCCCTACCACGAGTCACATGTTGACATGAGTCGCGAAGCTCCTTCGTGAGTTTCTATTAAACTTGAGATATATAGCTGTTGGGTCAATCTGTGAATTATATAACCTATCTTTACAGGGCTGCACACAGAACAACATTGTGCTATGTTGGGAAGCTACTAAGCGCCATCAAACGTGGATAACCCGATAGGCTGTGATAAGAACAGTGGATTAATTCTTTTGCACATCTGGACCGCTATGAGGATTGTTATCGGTTGCATAGCAGCGGACATGCACTATCGGATCTTCTTCCTAGCTGAAGATCAGAGCAAGATATGGATAACTCATGCCTCAGGGATCACCCCCATTTCTGTGCTTGCCCTGTAGCCTTATGGTCTGACGATGGTGCCCAAGGCATTCATTTAAAAGGATGAAACAACTCCAGTGTCACATTATATACTCTAGTGCTTGTCATCTTGAATGCACCTCGTAATGGACGACTGCGTGGTGAGTCGATCTTGATTTTACAGATACTTATCAAGGTTAACCTTCGAAGGAGAGCAACGACACCTTTGCATTTAGGATCAAACCATATTTTATTCCCGCGACAGCAATCCAAAGATCAGGGGAGTTTCCTACCTGTAGAGGAAGGCTTGGCGATGTCTGGAAATGTTACATGTCTACACAATCTGAAGTCCGTCCTGTAAGTTTACAGACAGAAGAACAGTTCGAGTGTCACGGTTATTTATCACAATCAAGGTTGCGGTCAAATCCATGAGGGTCATAGATATGTTAGGTATGCACAGTGGGGTTCTATCCACAACCTTTATTCTGACTAGTCCGTATCTACCTCAATTTGCAGATATGAAAACAGTGCGCACAATAGCTAAGGTGAAGGCATGAAATGGTTTACCGTCGTACTCGCTGATAGATTTACTTACCAGAGAATTCGTCGCGAGGCCTACGTTTGGATACAATTGTTGCACGACAACATTCTTCCTCTGGAAGGTGTTACCGTGGTCGATGAATTTGAGCCTTTTCTCGCATTGGTTACTCCATGGGTGGAAAATGGATCGCTCAATGACTATTTGAGACGGGAAGTTGGTCTTTCGTGGGAGAGAAAGTTAAGTATGGTATGCATTTTAAATCTGCGGAGACGCGTTCAACCCTGACTCGACTTAGGTGATGGACATAGCAGCTGGTCTTCAGTACTGTGGGTAGCACTCAGTTCTGCATTTTGATTGACTGATCTCCTGTAGTGCATGACAAGGACATTGTGCACGGTAACCTTACTGGTGTAGGTCTCGTTCGCCATACTCTATGCAGACATGACGGTTCCACAATTTAGAACAATGTCCTGGTCAGTGGTGACGGGAAGCTCTGTATTGGGGACTTCGCTCTCTCGATAATCCTCGCAGAATCAGGCAACACTACATTTAACTCATGTCCCGCGGGCAATATCCGGTGGATGGCGCCAGAGCTACTTCAAGATGAGGAGGTGGAGAATGTGATGACCAAGGCCAGCGATGTTTACTCGTATGGTTGTGTCATGATGCAGGTGCGTTGTGTATTGTCATTCAAATCCCACATTGCTGATATGATGCAGGTGTTTTCTGGATATCAACCTTATGCCAACATCACGAGTATTTTAGCTGTTATGGGAGCACTGCAAAAGGGGCGCAAACCGTTCTCCCAGTTGACTGGTATCAACGAAGAAATACAGCAGTTTGCGCAATTATGCTGGTCAAGGAACAGAGAAGACCGCCCGTTGATTGCCACCATCGTAATTTCCTTAACGGCATGGGCAAACATCGCGGAGACTCTGAAGACGTTATTGTCGCAACTTCCACAAATATCGCAAGCAACTCTCACAAAGTGCGACCATCATCCCGATGGTTTGGACGTACTTGGTGCGACTTTGAAATACAAGTGGGTATTGGATGGGTCGAGTGAGACTGAGGTCAGTGTATTTGTATGGATCCACGGAACTGTATTAATGCGTCAGTCGTCAGGTCTTGGTCAAGACGTTGAGGGGTGATGTTAACAGTCACAATGATATGAACAAAATATATAGTGTGAGTAAACACGCAGTTCAGCTACGCTGTACAGCTAAATCATGTATTTCTTGGCAGGGAATTCGTCGTGAAATGTATGTCAGGAAAAAGTTGAGGCACAAGACCATCCTTGCCCTCCATGGAATAACTGCGGGCTTTGGAATTCTCCCATCCTTTGTATATCCATGGATGGCAGGCGGTTCATTGCGCAACTATCTGAAGCGAGAGTACTCCAATTTATCTGCACGTCAGAAGCGGGATATTGTAAGTTGTTTCAATGTCCTTGGCATACATAAGTTCTTCAGCTCTGACCTCGAATGGGCAGCTACTAGAGGTGGCGCATGGTATCGACTATTGTCAGTGTCTCCTGTAGCTGCCTGTCCATGGAACTCACGCGCAATGTTAGTACACAAACAGGACGTTGCACATGGCAATTTAACGGGTGTATGCCTTGATTACTTATGTCATGCAAAGATTCTCACCGCATCATTAGGACAACGTTCTCATTGACGGTTCAGGCCGTGTGCGCATCACAGATTTCAGTCACTCTGTAATCCTGGCTGAAGCAGATAGCGAGATGTTCAGCGAGCAGCCCACTGGAGATGCAAGATACATTGCGCCAGAATCTATTTTCACCGGTGGCCGGACAAGAGCACCACAACCGACCAAAGCAGGAGATGTGTACTCATATGGCTGCATCGCGATTTTGGTATGTTACGTAACACATTAACCTGTAATGCATTTTACACCGCTATTCTCCAGGTGTTGTTTGGAAAGGTGCCGTACTGGTGGATCTCGGAAGAGAGCCAAGTGCTCTTAGAAAAAGGAAAGGGCACATGGCCTTTTCATCCTACTGCGGAGGTATGATCCTTGCGAAGTTTCTCTTGTGCAGGCCTCAAAGGACTTTTGATTCAAAGATCGATGAAGTGCACCTTAACTTGGTGCAACAGTGCCTGTCGGCGGAAAAATCTCGTCCTTTAATCAAGCAGGTGTTCTACTTAGTGTTAGTCCAAAGTTTTGGGTGAGTTACTAACCTTTCTTACATGTCGCCACTAGGCTCATCATCTTCAGTGCTACTGATCTAACGACCTCGGTCAAACGGCTCAACGGAGTTCATCAGAACGCCGGAGGATTTGCAAATGTTCATAGGTGCAACCTCTATCTAGGAAACAATGATGCCGTACAACGAGTGGTTTTTCGCTGCCAGTCCCCTTCAATGACAACTCGTGTTGACGTAGGTGCCTTGTCCATCATTTCGTTCTGCCTCCTGCACAGCAATATAGATCGCAGTCAAGGAAATAATTTTAATAGATGATGCGGACATGTTGGCGATTATCAACGTCAGTAGCCATGGGTCCCACCTTCATTCAACTGACTTTGGTCCTTCAGCGATTGTTTAGAGAGATTAAGCTATGGCTGGAACTTGAGCACGAGAACATCGTTCCCCTCTGGGGAGTTGCAGATGGCTTTGGCTCCCTCCCAGCACTTGTCTCACCATGGTTAGAAAATGGAGCGCTGACCGGATACCTTCAGCGTAAGCACGAAGTACTTTCTTACAACCAAAAGTTTGCACTGGTCAGGTCAATTTCTCATATTATCATAATCAGCACGCTAATGTCTGTTCAGCTCAAGGACATAGCTCGAGGGCTTCAGTATCGTATGTTCGATGTTTTGTCGTCGATGCGAGAGTCGACTAACACAGATTGGGGCAGTGCATTCGCGGTCGATTATCCATGGTGACTTGAGTGGCGTACGTATACATTTATGAGTCGTGTGAAGGCCTAACCGAAGCTTGCTTAGAATAATATTCTCATCGATAAGGATGGGAAAGCAAGCCTGGCCGATTTTGGTCTCTCTGCTCTCCTTCCTGAGAGAATAAGTCAAGCCTTACTGCCTACCAATCCCGGAGGCACCGTACCCTACATGGCGCCAGAATGCATGACATTCGATGATGAAGGCAATGAGTCGCCGGTATTCTCTCCGAAAAGTGACGTATACTCTTTCGGAGGGATCATGCTACAGGCACGTAACTTGGATCATCGATATTGAATCAACTCATATCTCTGCAGGTATTGGAGGGCAAGGTCCCATACCATTACATCCACAAACAAGCAGTCATAATCAACCTTATATCGAGCGGAAAAAGACCCAGAAGGCCACCTGAATCTGTTGTTGGGGACAGCGACTGGAATTTCATCCAGAGCTGTTGGTTAGAAGATATAGAACGTCGGCCCTCTGATGATGGTATCCTGGAATTTGTCGAAGAACGGGCTAGAGTTCAGTCATAGTCCATGTTTTTTTTTTTTGTTTCAAATTTGTGTCCTTTCAGAGTATACTCTATGTAGGACAATACGGTCTAGTCTAAGGACCCCCAGTGTCCTGTTCGCATCTCAGAATCCGCGAATGCCCTGGTGTGAGACGTGCCCCACCAGTCCGCCGTTCCTTAGTCCATGTTTGCCTCTGTACTTGTTCACGTCACACAAAGTCTGGAATCAAGTGAAGTGAGCGGAGGCAACTTCCTGGTAAACAAATTCGTGCTACTATGCTTGGCCACCTGGTGAATGGCCAACCTGCTAGAGTGATATGAATAGATGGCTCCACGGCCGGACAATGTAGCAAACGTACAAGACTAAGGAAGCGGTTGAGCATGTCTACAGGAAATCACAGTGGAAGATAGTCCTGTTCTTTAGTATCAATTAAATATAGTTTATATGCAGATAAAATATTAGGAAGTTATCCCACCGATAATGACGGTGGAAAGAGACTGCGTAATAGGGTCAAACTGAGCACGCCACGACCGGTATTAATTAATCGAAGTAACCTTGTAGATAAATCAGATCGACGACGAATGCTATCCTTCTACTGCAAACGCCCATCTCAGCATTTAATAGTCCTGACGTCAAGCGGAAAACCTACTTCTCATGTGCGGCAGATATCTTGAAGCATGTTGCCAGGAATGAGGAGAGATGTGATGAAAACAACGGGCCGTTTCCTTCCGGGACTAGCGGACCTCGAATGTATGATGACTATGAGCTCGTTTACGGTTTTGATCTTTGTTTTCGTTCTTATCTGTTCTACCGTCACAGTAATATCTATTTGGTTTATCCTATCTGGAACTCTGCCAAAGCCTTCAGATTTATTTAGGGCGTTGCTGACATTAGAACGAAAACGCAATCTTAACACCAGAATTATTCTATCCGTCGACCCCTATCATGTCATCTACCACCAATTCACTTGATACCGACCAAAACATGGCCTCTCCCAGTAATGGAGACACATCGGCCTTGTTTCAACTCCTTGCACAGCTCGTACAAGGACAACAGGATTTTGGACAAGCAGTGACCCAAATCTTGAATCAACCAGCACCAGTTCCTCAGACACAATCTGCGCCACCTCCTAAAGCGTCAGTCGCAGAACCAGATGTCTACGATGGAAAATACGACACCTTTGATCCCTTTATGAGCCAACTCTACCTCTTATTCTCTGCCAAATCAGCCGTATACGCTAATGATCAAATGAAGATTGTTACCGCCTTGTCCTTTATGAAAAAGGGATTTGCGGGAACTTGGGCAACCAACGTTACAAAGGAGTTAAGAGAGGGGACTATCACCTTCGCGAACTGGACAGCGTTCGAAAGGAAGTTGAAAGAAGTATTTGACGACCCCAATAAAAGGCGAGCTGCTCAAGTGAAGCTACATGCGCTGAAGAAAAATGTCAAGCAATCTGCCGATGAATATTTTGCAGAATTTGATCAGCTTGCAACTCTTGCCGGGTTCAACGATGAGGCCTTACTCGATGTCTTACAACAGAACCTTGATAGACCGACTTTCGATGCTATTGTGGCAGCTCCACAGGTTGATCGAACCCTGACAGCATGGAGGGATTACGCCAAGAGGTATGACAGGAATAAAAGAGCAAA
>Ga0310811_10005336_pt1 | contig 16251 bp, 10 predicted proteins | sample YCmetagenome_FD_207642 | JGI IMG/M metagenome (GOLD analysis project Ga0310811, IMG submission 207642) | Soil microbial communities from experimental microcosm in Duke University, North Carolina, United States - YC | ecosystem: Engineered > Artificial ecosystem > Soil microcosm > Unclassified ...
TCGAATCCCACCCCTTCCGCCATTTATTGGCCCTGCGGGCCAATACATTCCGCAGGCCGGAGGGATGACTGCCAATCTGCGTGGCAGATGAGCTTGGGTGCGAAGCCTATCTGGCAGGTCGCGTAGCGACAAAACGTGTTCGACTGCCCGCGCGGAGCGCACGAGTAAAGCGCAGCCACCTTCGCAGAGCCTGATCGAGAGGATCAGGCAATCCCTCCCCGCCAAGCAAAATCCTCGATCGGATATCGGCCAGCCCGCCGTGCAAACTGATCTTGTGACGGCATCCGCCCTGCCGGCCTTACGGAGAGACCGAAATACGAAGACGGAGGAAGCGATTGGAATGCGAGCCGATGGAAGTGGTATCGGTGACGGTCACGTCCCCCACGGTGTTCTGAGCGCCCGTGCTGCTCCAGATCGTCATCCAGTTTCCGGCTGGAGAATCCGTGCCCTGGACCTCGTAGGTCAGCCCCGGGTCCGCGATCCGATGGAATGAGAAAGTGAGATGGTCTCCGTCCGGACTGAATCCCATGGCACCCGGAGAGGCTCCGTTGGCGGCCGTCGGAGAAGTGCCGAGCGCATATTCCACGAGATTGGGCCGGCCGTCGGAATCAGGATCGGCCGTCAAGGCGGCGCTGGCGTTCGCCGTGGAGCCGAAGTTCGAAATCCGCCACGCGTCGAGAGCCGTATTGGGTATCGCAGTGACTTGGGTCGAAGCTGCGCTCTCCCCGCTGCCGTTGACTGCCGTGACGACGTAGTAATAGGTCGTGCCGTTGGTGACCCCGTTATCCTGATAGCTGGCTGCCGTGGGGCTCCCCACGACCGTATACGGACCTCCGTTCGTCGTGGCACGTTTGACCTGGTAGCCCGACGCTCCGGAGGATACGGCCCAATTCAGCGAGACCTGTCCGATACCTGCTGTTGCGGTTACCCCCATCGGAGCCGAGGGAACGCCGATGCCATAGATATTGGCTTCCGCGATGCTCCACCAGAGGCCGCTCTGTCCGAGCTGGGTGATCCGGACGTAGCGTGCGGTGCGGGGAGTGAAACGAATCGTGGTCACGTTGGACGATCCTGCGCCGGTCGCGATCGGGCTGCCCCAGTTGGTACCGTCGTTCGAGACATTGACCTGGTAGCTCTGCGGGTAGTCGTCCGTGGCGCTCCCGGAGTCAAGATTGATCTGATAGATCGTGCGCGGGGATCGCATATCCAACTGGAACCATTGGCCGGGCGTCTGGCCGCTCCCGGTCCCCCAGCGGGTGGTGATGTCGTTGTCGATCGACTTCGGCGCGGAGGAGTTACTGACCGAGGCGCGGGCGACCCAGCCGGTGCGCGCGAGCAGGTTCGCGGAGGTACCACACATGGCCTCGTTGCTGTAGTCGGAAGATCCGGCGACGTTGTAGGCGCGCACTCGGTAAAAATAATCCGGCCCCGAGGGCAGAAGGACGTCGGTGAAGGTGGTGGTATTCGCGGAAACAGCGGCGATCTGGACGTAGTTTCCATCCGATCCCGTTTTGCGTTCCACTTGAAATCCGTTCTCCGCTTCGGAGTTGTCGGTCCAGCTCAAGGTGATCTGGCTTGCGCCATTGATGACGGCGTTCAGAGACGTAGGTGCGGCGGGCGTTGTGTTTTGAGGACCCGCGCTGGCTTCCTGGGAGTTTTGGGTTTCGTTGCCGGAGGAATTGATCGCGGAGACGGCGTAATAGTAGGTCGCTCCGTTGATGAGGCCGGTATCCGCAAACGTAGGGTCCGTCGTGCTGGCGATCGTCGTATAGGGACCGCCGCTGATGGAGGCCCGTTTGACGTTGTAACTGACCGCCCCCGGCGCGGCGACCCAGGTGAGGGCGGCCTGGGCATCCCCGGCCACGGCGCGCAATCCCATGGGCGGCGTCGTTGCGCTGCCGACGAAGCCTTCCAGTCGGCGATTGTAGGGCGTTCCTCCCGCCAGCGCCCAGGCGTAGCCTTCTCCGACAGTGATGTTGGTGAGCGTGGCACCCGGTGTGCTGACCGACTCCCAACTGCCGATGCCGGATGCGCTTCGGCGATAGAGCTGGCCGGCGGCATTGAGTCCCCAGACCTCTTCGGAACCGACCTGGAGTTTCGTGATGTTGAATGGGTTGTCCACGGTCGTCCAGGCGACGTTATCCGTGCGGCTGTACGAAATCGTCGTGCCGCGAATGCCCCAGATGAAATTGTCTCCCGCAGAGATCCTGTCCATCGTGCCTGCCACCTGCGTCCAGCTTCCCGAGCCGTCCAGCGCCCGGCGAAAGACTTGTCCGCTGGCGTTCACTCCCCAGACGGCGGTCTCTCCGACATCGAGCTGCGTCATGGACCCGCCGCGTTGCGTCCAGCCGGTGTTTCCCCAGAAGTCCCATTGGTAAGGCGTGCCGGTCGAGTAGACAGTCGTGCCCTTGAGGGCCCAGGCATAGCCCTTGCCTACGGATATGGCGGTGAGTCCGGAGGGCGCGCTGACGCTGTGCCAGGAATCCGGAGTACCGACGACATGCTGCGCCCAGACTTTTCCGTCCGATCCGAGCGCCCAGACATCGAAGAAGCCGGCATCCAGCTGGACCAGATTGCCGGGGCCGGTGGTCTTTTGGCTCCAGCCCTGGAGATTGTGCAGCGGGCGGTAGACATCCAGGGTGTTGGCGCCGTACCACTCCGCACGATACGAGCCGCCGGTATTCGGTGCGCTCGAGATTTTGTAGTAAGTGTCGCATCCCTCGGCCTCGAACATCTGGGTCTGCGTATCCGGGTCCGCGTACTCGCGCATCGCGGCGAGATGCTGATTGGGATATTTCCATTCCGGATGGTAGCTCCGGAAAATGGCGTTCCCCTCCGAAATATTCGTGAAGCCTTCCTCCTGGACCAGGGCCACTCCCAGACTCTTGGCCTGTGCCAGACTCGCGAGCAGCACCGAGTTGTTGTTCGCGTCCAGATGAGATTGGTGGGAGTCGTGGCCGTTCGCGTCTCCGGCATAGGGCGTACCGGTATTGGTCGCCGGGTTCCAATCGTTGTACCACACCGTATCGAGCCGGCGCCGGCTGCCGCACATCGTGGTCGCCCATATCGTGGAGGCGAAGGAGTTCGTCTCGAGCAGGGCGCCGTCCCAGGTCACCCAGGGCGCCTGCCCCCAGGCCTGCGCGAGTGCGGCGCCATCGACGTCGCCGCCCACGGGTAGAATAAAGATCGGATCATACCCGTATTTCTGCTGGAGCTTCCCGCGCACGGCGGCCAGGAAATCGCCCATCCGCCCATCGCTGACCACATTTTCCGGACGGGTGGAATAAACGCTGATGATCGGGCGAGCCGGAAGCGGCTGGTACAGAAAGGATGCCGGCACGTTGTCGAACCAGGGGCCAAGCCAGTATTGGACCACGTAGTCCGCGAAAGCCGGATCTCCCCACGCCGGATAGGAGTTGTAGTGATCGTGAAACCCGTCGGCGATGCCGCCGTTTTCCCAGAACATGCCAATTCTCAAGGCGCTGGCCGCCTGCGGATTGCGCGCCATGGCTTCGGAGAATTTCCCAAGCCACCGTCCCTCGTAGGCTCCGGCGCCTTCCTGGTAGTCGCGATCCTGGAGATTGTGGGTGAAATCGCGCGTCTCCCGACAATGGAAAAGAGGAACCTGCGCCCGGGAGGCCAGGAGATCGTCGACCAGGATGTCCCAATAGCGATCCGTGCGGCGGTCATAGTCCCGATACATCGGCACCGCATACCACGCGCTCATCTGGGCATCGGTGTAGGCGTTTCCGTTGGGGTCCGTTTCCGGGATGCTGCAGAGCGAGGACGCGACTCCCGGTTTGACCGTCTTGTGCTCATACCCCACCACCGGCGCGATGAGCATGCCGCTGGTATTGGGCCGGACCATGGTGATGTCCGAGGGCTTGACCCCGTTGAACGTATCGCTGTCCTTGCTCAACATGAACCAATCGATCGAGACACTCGCGGTCTCGAAGACGATCCTCAGATCGTGGTAGCCCTGCGTGAGGGCCTTCGATCCGAGATAGATGTTGGCAAAGGAATCGGCCCGGCCGGTATTGGGCACGGCGACGCCAGTCTGCACGGCGATGCCATCGACCTCCAGACGCACGGTGGAATTTGCCGCGGTCGCGGCGACCCGGGCGACGAAACGGTATGTGCCTGCCGACAGGGAGACGTGCTGGTATTGGATCCATTCCCCAGGTTGAGTATTGGCGACATACCACCCCGCCGCATGGCTGGGTGCGACGGTGGCCGCCAGCCAGAGCAAAGCGACTCCAAAATAGCGCAAGTGGTCACGGCAACGCACGATCGCGGTGCAGCCTGTGCCTGACAAAGGGTAGGCAAACGGTTTCAAGATGCCTCGGGGGAAGGGAGTTAGGGGGATTTGAGGGGTTTTGACAGAGGATTGCATCTACCGGGGACCGAATAAATCCCCGGCAGCGGGTATATTTGGGCTCCGTGATTTTCTGTGGGGATAGCTCTCTGATGAAGTGACGGAGTAACGGCGCCCTGACATTCTGCCGCTCTTTGAAAACTCCGATCCTCGCCTTCCAAAGCGCAGCCGATTTTTCCCTGTGGCTGGAAGACAACCATGCGACACATCTCGGCATCTGGCTCCGGATCTTCAAGAAAGCCAGCGGGCAGCCAACCGTCACTTATGCGGAAGCATTGGATGAGGCGTTGTGCTTCGGCTGGATCGACGGTCAGAAGCAGAAGGGAGACGAGGATTCCTGGCTGCAAAAATTCACCCCACGAGGGACCCGCAGCGTCTGGTCAAAGGTGAATACCGGGCATGTCGAGCGTCTTGATCGGGAGGGACGTCTCCGACCCGCAGGAAAAGCGGCCATTGAGGCGGCCAAGGCAGACGGACGATGGGAGCGGGCGTATCATTCTTCCAGTACCTTCGAAATGCCGGAGGATTTTCTTCACGAGCTTCGGAAATTTCCGAGCGCGCTCGAGTTCTACGAATCTCTGAACAAAACCAATCGGTATGCGATCTTTTACCGGTTGCAGTCAGCCAAGCGGCCGGAGACCCGTCAGCGTCGGTTGTGGGAGTTCGTGGAGATGCTCAAACGAGGCGAGAAGTTGCATTGAATCGCCAATCGGGGTGGGTGGCTTTGTTCGAAGCTATGCGGGGACTTCGTACGGTCTTGAACGCCATTCTTCACGTTCTCTGCCGTAAATCCTTCCTCTATCGCGGCTGGCCGCGGTCGAGCCAGCTGATCAATCGGGCGACCTCCTGGGTAGCCGAGCGGAGGTGTTCGACGATCAATCGCGCCGCCTGCGATTCAGGTGCCTGCCGCCCATTCAGTATTCGTGCGAGAGCGTCGGTTTCCAGAGTAACTCCGACCAGATGCTGGCCGAGGGAATCGTGCAGCTGGCGGGCGAGCTCGTCGGCAGGGATGTCGTGACCGGGCCGCCGTATTTTTCTCACTCTCGCATTCACAACCACTGGTTCGCGGATCGCAGGCTCCGCACGTGCCATTGGTGCTGCTCACTATGGGGTTCTCGGTTTGTTTCCTGATGGCTGGAGCCAGTAAACCAGGCTGGGCGACATGGCGATAATGCTTCCACGGGAAAAATCGTGCTGTTATACGCTGCCCCGTGTCGAGCAACCCCATTTACGCCTTCTTCGCGACGCCGAAGAGTTTTGGCCCCTTCGTCCTGCGCATGTTGCTCGCCGCGATTTTCGTTTATCACGGCGGGCAGAAGGCCTTCGGTTTGTTCGGCGGGGAGGGCTGGTCGGCGACCCTCGTGGCCTGGAGCGGCGAGAATGGAATGGGATTTCCGGTCAGTCTCACGGTCTCGGTCATGCTCACCGAGCTGCTCGTGGCGATCGCCATGTTTTTCGGGTTCCTCACCCGCCTGGCGTCCATCGGAGTCGTTTGTGTGATGAGTGGCGCGCTCTACTATGTGCATGCGTCTCAAGGCATCGATTCCAGCCAGTTTCCTTTCACGGTTCTGATCGTGGCGGTATCGCTGCTTTTCCTCGGCGGCGGTCGTCTCTCGGTGGACCGTGCCATCAGTGGTCAGCTCCTCCCGAGTCTCGGCGGGTATTGATGCGATGAGCGAGCCGGCGGGCGCGGAGAGAAATTGGGCCGAGTGGCAGCCGACCGAGAGGGCGACCCTTTGTTTCGTCATCCGGGACGGAGAGATCCTCCTGATCCGGAAAAAGCGCGGCCTTGGCGCGGGCAAGGTGAATGGCCCCGGTGGCCGGATCGAGCCGGGCGAGACTCCGGTGGCGTGCGCCATCCGCGAGACTCAGGAAGAGCTGGGCGTAACCCCGCTGGCCCCGGAGTGGCGCGGAGAGCTGTATTTCCAATTCGTCGATGGCTATGGTCTGCAATGCGCCGTCTTCACTGCGCCGGCATGCGAGGGCGTGGCGGTCGAGACCGACGAGGCCGTTCCACTGTGGACGCGCGTCGAGGCGATCCCCTTCGATGAGATGTGGGAGGATGACCGGCACTGGCTGCCTGGCGTGCTGGAGGGGAAAAATTTCCGCGGTTACTTCGATTTTGACGGCGAAAAGATGCTTTCCCGGCGGGTCGATTGGCTTGATCGTGGAATCACGCCTGATCGACCCGGGATTTAAGTCGTTGATTTACAATTCATTGAAATCTATTCAAAAAAAAGTGAAAAATCCCTTGCGCCCGGCGCACGATTTGATAACTTTTGCCCATCGAAAGATTGTTCTGGGGGGAACAACAGGCCGTCGCACCATTCGGTTGCGGCGGCCTGTATTTTTTTGTGCGGATCGCTTTTTTCCAGCGTTAGACTGGGCGACGCACACCTGCATCGCCTGATCGTCCGTGGAAAAGACCTCCGCCGAAAATACTCCGAATCCGTCTCGTCGGCGCAAACGCCGCCGCATCTGGCCGTGGCTGCTCGCCATCCTGCTGGTTGCCTTCTGGTTTGGCCATGAGCCAGCCCTGATCTGGGGGGCCCGCAAGGGGATCGCCTATATCGAGCCGAAGCTGGGAATCCGCCTCGAGGTTGGGACGATGCGGCTGCATTTGTTCCATCCCATGGAGTTCTGGGACGTCCATTTCCGAGTCGCGAACCCCAAACCGTCGCGCACCGACGTGACCGTGAAGCGCATCGCGCTGGGTACGAACTCGCTCTGGCAGATCTTGTTCGGCGATGGGCGCGTCTTCGGCGAGCTGAACGTCCAGGGGCTGGCGGGTACATTCGATTTCCGCCGGGAGGCGATGATCCCGCAACCGATGCCGTCGCTCACGCGTGAGCAGCAGGAGCAGGTGGCGGCAACCATTCTCCGGTTCCTGCCGCAGAGGATGCATGTTGGCTCCAGTTCCGCTGTCTTTCTGGCCGATAACCAGTCCTACACCGCCAAGGGGCTGGACGGAGATTTCGACGAGGACGCGAGCGGGCGCCTGATCGTGGACTCGGTCCTGATCGAGGCCGGTTCCATCCACCAGGAGGTGCTCAATGGCAACGCGGTGACGGCGTGGAAGGACGGCGCACTCTATCTCTCGGACCTTCACCTGCGCGACCAGATCACTCTGCGTGATTTTGTGGCGAACTTCGTGAACGTCGGCGGCATCTCTCTCGATTGGGATATCGGCGCCTACGGCGGCACGCTGCGTGGCAATATCGTCTTCGGCGAGGAGGACCACCTGCCGCGCCTCGATGCGGCGCTCTCCATCGTGAATCTGCCGGTGAAATCGATCCCGGCCCTTATCGCCCTGCCGGTCCGCGCGGATGGCATCATCCGCGATGCGCGGCTGACCTTCCGTGGCAACCCTGACCATCCTCTCGACAATGAGATTTCCCTGCGCCTCTCCGCCGACAACTTCCGCTGGAACGAACGCGGCTGGCAGTCGCTGGTCGCGGGGGTGAACTACATCGGCCGCCGCCTCTACGTCACCAACTTCGATCTCACCCAGGCGGATAACCGCATCTCGGCCAGTGGTGAGCTCGCCGTGCCGGAGAAGCTCGGTGATCTGCCTCGTACCCACTACGCCGGTACTCTCGCGGCCGATGTGCGCGATCTCAGCGCGCTCGCGGCGCTGGCAGGTCCGCCATTCGAGAAGCTCGGTGGCCAGCTCTACCTGCACGGCGCCGTGCGGGGCGACCACGGCCAGCTCCACGGCTACGTCAATGGCGAGGCGAGTGGCATCCGCTACCAGACGCTGCCGCCGGCCTCGGCGCGGATCTCCGTCATCGCGCAGAACGAAGAATTGCAGATTCCGTATGCCGAGGTCTGGGCGGGTAACGACCGGCTCGAGGCCAACGGCTCGATCAATATCTGGAGCCCCCATCGCTATGCCGGTGAGATCAAGGGCCGCATCAACGACCTCGGCGTCTATACACCGTTCGCCGGTGATGCCGTGGCGAAGAATGTCTTCACCGGGGCGGCTACACTGAACTGGCAGGGCGACGGCACCTTTGACGCGAACTCCGGTGCCTTCGAGCTGAAGCTCGATGACGTGATGACCAGCGCCACGCCGACCGGCCTTACCGGAGAATTCGCCGGCACCTACTCGCCGCAGAATATTTATTTCAAGACCGTGCAACTGACGCACGGGCCGCTGCAGCTCAACTCCCAGCTCACCATCTCCTCGAGCGGGGTGAATATCTCCGGCCTCTCGCTCAAGCGCGAGAAACTCGGCCTGCTCGCCGGAGAGGGCTTCGTGCCGCTGAACATCTTCGCTCTCAGCTCCGGGAAGACGCTTGCGCAGGCTATGGCCACCGACAAGCCGGTGTATGCGAACTTCACTTCCGGCGACCTCCCCGTGGCCGACCTCATCAAGATGGCGGGTCAGAAGGCGACCCTCCAGGGCCAGATCCGTGTGAATCTCGGCGCCTCCGGCACGCTCCCGCAATTGAAGCTCGCCGGCCAGCTCACCGGTCGCCAGCTCTCGGCGACGATCGAGAAATTCACCGTCCCACAGACCACGGCGGATATCTCGCTCGGCACCGGCAACGGCGGTCTCGCAGTGAAGGGTTCCATCCAGACAAAGGGCTTCCAACCGCTCACCCTCACCGCGAGCATGCCCTTCGCCTACGAAGAGACGAAGGAAGGCGGCGTGCGTCTGGTCCATGAGGACGCTCCGATCCGCGCGCAACTCACCTTCCCGGGGACGAGCCTCGAGATTTTCCGGCCGTGGATTCCCGCCGCCCGTCGCCTGCAGGGCACTCTGGCCGGTAGCGTGAGCATCGATGGTGCATTGAATGCGCCGAAGTTCCACGGCGATGCGACTCTGGCGGACGGAGATATCGAGGTCTCGACCGATCTCCCGCGCATCAATGCCCTTAGCGCCCATGTGGTGATGGATACCTCGCACATCACGCTCCAGTCGCTGCACGGCGAGATGGGAGCCGGGCCGTTCGAGGTGACTGGCGGCGCGGATATCACCGATCCGAAGAATCCCTTGCTCGATCTCCGCCTGAAGGGCTCGAAGGTCCTGCTTGCGCGCGATCCCGGCCTGCGTCTCCGCGCCGATCTCGATCTCGCCGTGAAGGGCCGCGCCGATTCCGGCTCGCTCACGGGCAGCGTGCTGCTCGTGGATGGCCGCATCTTCAAGAAGCTCGAGGTCACGCCCCTCCTGGTGCCGAATCCCGCGGGTGGCCCCGTCTTCGTTCCTCCGGCGCTCGCCGGACTGGTGCCGGATCCCTGGGGCCGCTGGAAGCTCGAGGTCTCGATCAAGAATGGCATGCCATTCCTCCTGATGGGGAATCTCGCCACCGGCGAGATCTCGCCCGATCTCACGCTCCGTGGCACGCTGGGCGCCCCGTTCCTCGATGGCACGGTCACCCTGAAGAATCTCCAGGCTTACCTGCCAGCGAGCACACTCATCATCCCCGAGGGCAAAATCTACTTTGCGCAGCAAAATCCCTTCATGCCCGTGGTCGACGTGCGGGCGACGAGCGAGGTCTCCGGCTATCACATCCAGATGATCGCCTCCGGTCCTGTGAATGAGGCGAATCTCACCCTGCGCTCCGATCCTCCGCTTTCGCAGGAGAACCTCATCTTCCTGCTCACCACCGGCTTCACCCCTGCGGGTATGAGCGGCACGGGGCTCGGCGAGGCCGCGGCCGGGCAGGGCGGCATCATTCTTTTGCGCAGCATTGCCCGCCAGCTCGAGCCGCTGGGCATCGATCTGAATGACTTCGTGAACCGCCTGAGCGTACGGGTCGTCCCGCCGAAGGATACCTCGCGCACGTCCTCGCTCATTAGCGAACTGCGGCTCACGGACGGCGTCTCGCTCACGACCGGACGGGATGGCTACGGCTTCTACAACGCCGGCGTGCAGTACACCATCCGCCTCCGGTAACGATGAACGCGGCGATCCTCACCGCCGTCGCACTTCTGGGATTGTGGGGGCCGCCACGCCCGCCTGCCGGGGACATCCACTTCGAGGGGAATGAGTCGTTCACCGCGCCGCAACTCCTCGCCATCCTGCAGAATCGCTACTACGTGACGCTTGCCGGCGACTTTGGGGTGACCGATGCCGATGACGCCGCATATTTCCTGCGCACGTTCTATTTTTCCCGCGGCTTCCGGGAGGCCAGCGTCGCCTACACCTACAAGCCGAAGACCCCGCCCTATGTGCTCTTCGTGATCGACGAGGGCGGACGGAATCTCATCGGTACCGTCACCTTCGAGGGGGAATCCTACATTCCCTCCGACCGCCTGATGGAGATCTTCAGCGCGACGGTGCGGCAGGCCACCCTGCGGCCTTTCGGCAGCATGCGCTATGTGGCCAATGCCGTGGAGGCTGGGCGCGTCGCCGTTGTCGCCGCCCTGGCGCAGCAGGGCTACCTGCTCGCCACCGCCGATGTCTCCGAGCCCGCCGCGCCGGTCAACGGATTCATCAATCTCCGTATCCGCATCTACCAGGGGCTCCGCTATTTCGTGCGCAACGTCACTTTTACCGGTTCGCCCGTTGACGACGCGACCCTTCGCGGGGTGCTGAACGAGTATCTCAACCAACCTTACCAGCGGAACCAGGAGGCTCTCATGCGCACCCGCATCGAGGACTGGCTGCGTAACCACGGCTACCTCGACGCCGCCGTCCAATCCTCCGCCACTCTGGATGCCGCCACCGGCAACGTCTCCGCCGATTTCACGATCAATGCCGGGCGTACCTACACCATCGGGCAGGTGCGGATCGAGAACACGCCCGCCACACGCGTGAACGGCACCGTCCCCTCACGGCCCCGGGCCCACGAGCAGGCTGTGCTGGCCCGCTTCGGCATCAAACCCGGCACGCCGTACGACGCGTCGAAGGTCGATGCCGCCGCCCGCCGACTGTGGTTCAGCGGAGCCTTCTCCGAGGCCGACGTGCAGCGCATCCCGAGGCCGGATGGAACCGTCGATCTGTTGCTGAAGCTCGCCGAGACCCGCGCCAAGCGCATCCAGTTCAGCCTGGGCTACAGCGAGTGGGATCGCGGCATTGGCGAGATCCACTACATCGACCGGAATTTTCTCGGTTCGCTCAATCGCCTGAACATCGACGGCACGCTCTCCCAGCGCACCTATGGCATATCAGGCTCGCTCACGGACTCCTGGCTCTTTGGCAGCGACCTCGAGGGCAGCGTCGGGGCCGGCTACGCCCATCGCGAGCTGCCCGCTTACCGCGCCAACGAGGCCAGCGGAACCCTGACCCTTGCGCGGAACTACAGCTCTACCACCCAGACCGGCTATCGTATTCAGTATGGCTACAAGAGCGTGACCGATGCGGTGAACTTCGGCGAAGACCCCGACGAGCCGGACCCGAACTATACCCTTGGCAGTGTGACCTTCAGCCAGACGTACGACACGCGGAACAACATCCTGAGCCCGATGAAGGGGCTCTACCTCAATCACGAGGTCGAGCTGGCCAGCTCCGCCCTGCTTGGCGACGTTTCCTTCCTGCGCTTCTCGGCCCAGTTTTCCTACTATCTCCCGCTGCGCGAGATCACGACCGAGCGGCCGTTCGTGCCCTTCGTGATCTTTAACCACCGCCTCGGGGTTATTTTTCCCTACGGCGATACTTCCACCGTTCCCGTTCCCGAGCGCTTCTTCCTCGGCGGGCCGAATAGCGTGCGTGGCTACCAACTCGACGGCCTCGGGCCGAAGGATAGCGGCGGCGACCCGCTCGGCGGCCTGGCCATGATCCTGTTCAACCTCGAGCTCCAGTGGCCTGTCTTCAACAATATCTACATCGCCGCGTTCACCGACGCGGGGAATCTTTGGAGCGACGTCCAGGACCTTCAGCTTACCGGCCTGCAAGTCTCCGCCGGTCCCGGCCTCCGCATCTACACTCCCCTCGGGGCCGTCCGGGTCGACTATGGTTACAACGTGAACCGCGAGGCAGGTGCTCCGGTCGGGAACTGGCAGTTCGGCTTCGGCTTCACATTCTGAGATCTATCCCCGGGGTGGGCGAGGCATGTCCGCCACGCTTCGCGGAGCGATGCGGGCGTGGCTCCCGCCGAGCCGACTTCTCCTCTTGTCGGAAAACCCGTGCGGTCGCGTCAGCAATGAAACTGGAAATGACAAATGGCTCTCGACGCTGGCCCGCTACGGTGATGGCGGAGGAAGGGTGCCGGATTCCAATGCGGCCAGGCTATCGCGAGCCTCTTTGTTTTTGGGATCGAGCTCGTGTGCTTTGCGTAGATCTGCTTTGGCTTTCTCCAGTTCGTTCTGCTCGATCCGAATGCGTGCGCGATAGAGGTACCCGGTCGCCCAGTTCGGGTTCAAGGCAAGGGCCTGTGCATAGTCAGCCAGGGCTGCATTGAGATCTTTCCGGCTGTGCTCGATGAAGCCCCGGCTCGTGAAATAGAGCGGTTTGTGCGGATCGAGTTTGATCGCCTCGTTGAGATCGCTCAGGGCGCCGTCCAGATCGCCTTTGGCGCGCAGGGCCAGGCCTCGGTTGTTGTAAGTATTTGCATCCGGAGGGAAATCCTTGATGAATTCGTTGAAATCGTCGATCGCGCCTGCCAGATCGCCTTTCGCGCGCTTTGCTACGCCGCGATCGTTCAGCGCTTTGGAATAACGGGGATTGATCTCCAGTGTCTTCGTGAAGGCCGCGATGGCCGTATCTCTGTCTCCGACATTCGCGCGGGCGTTTCCCAGATTGTACCAGGCGTCTGCATATTCCGGCTTCAGTTGCACGGCCTTCTCGAGATCGAGGATCGCCTCCACGCTCTGACCTTTGTGCATTTTTGCGAGACCGCGATTGTTGAAGGAGACCGCGTGTTTCGGATCGAGGTTGATGGCCTGGTCGAAGTCTCGGATCGCTCCTTCGATATCTCCGGTATCCAATCTGGCCAGCCCGCGATTGTTGAAGAAGGTGGGATTGCCGGCATTGTTTGCCAGGGAGTCGTCCAAGTCTCCGAGCGCGCCGGTTAGGTCGCCTTTGGCCTTTTTCAACTCCGCGCGCTGGGCTAGGGCCTGATCATTGCCGGGATCGACCTCCAGAGCCTTGGTCAGGTCGGCGATGGCGAGGTCGATGTGTCCCTGACGCTTCTCGCAGTCAGCGCGGTTGATATAGGCTGGAGTGGCACGAGGATTGATCCGGATCGCGAGATCGAAATCGGCGATCGCGCCTTTGAGGTCGCCATTGAATTCCTTCAGTTGCCCGCGGTAGTTGGCCGCCATGTAGAACTGGGGATGCCAGATCAGTGCCTGATTGAGGCACTCGATAGCGCCCGTAGCGTCGTAGGTTTTCGTCTTCGGATCGAGAGTCCGCGCTTTGGTTATGGAGAGCACGTAGAGGCTCTCCGCTTTCTGCCGCGCGAAGACCTGAAACCAGTAGTGCCCGACGAAAATCGCGGCGGTGATTGCGAAGACGAAAAACAGCGCAACGCTGAGGCCGATGATGACTCGAACCGGGGGACGCATTCCGTGGATGCTAGTACGGGGGCGGTCGCGTGGCAATGCGGTCCCGCGGAAGGCAGGCTTCGTCAGGGAAACTCCCCGGATGGTGAGGCTTTGCCGAGCCGCCGGTCACCTAATTCTGGTCCAGTTCGAACGCGATGTTGATCGTGTACGTATCACCCTTGGCCATTCCGTCGGGGAGAGGCGCGATCTTTTTTGTCCGCTTCGCGGCCGCGAGAACGCTTTCATCCATCACGGGGTTTCCGCTCGATTTCGTGATGCTCGCGTCCGAGACCGTGCCGTCTTTCGCGATCTTGATCTGCAGTACGCAAGAGAACTTATGCCCCTCGCCGAAGAGTGAGGTTGGCTGATCCCACTGGCTGTAGAGCGAGTCGTGGATCATCTCCTGGTACCAGCCGAAGTCCGAGTTTCCTCCTCCTCCGCTTTTCTCCGCTGTTCCGGCTCCGGATTTTCCGGCGCCGTCTTTGGTCTGTGCCTCCTTCTTCGAGCTCGTGTTCTTTGGCTCGTCGTCCTTGGCGGAATCCTCATCCTTGCCGTCCGGCTTTGGTTTCGGGGACGCCTTCGGCGTAACCTTGGGTTTTGGCTTCGGAGTGGCCGAGGGCTTGGGCTTCGGCTTTGGCGAGGCTTTGGGCGTCGGTTCGGGCGAAGGTTTCGGTGTGGCTTTTGGAGTGGGTTTTGGCGTGGGTTTTGGCGTCGGCTTGGGAGTCGGCTTGGGGGTTGGCTTGGGGGTTGGCTTGGGGGTTGGCTTGGGGGTTGGCTTGGGGGTTGGCTTGGGGGTTGGCTTGGGAGTTGGCTTCGGGGTCGGTTTTGGAGTTGGTTTTGGAGTTGGTTTTGGAGTGGGGGTAGGCGTCGGAGTTGACGTCGGCGTAGCGTCGGCGAGCGAGTCTTTCTCGGGGGTGGGTTCCGGCGTGGGCGGCGGAGTCGGCTCCGGGGTTGGTTCGGGCGTAGGCTCAGGAGTGGGGGGCGGCGTAGGCTCAGGAGTGGGTTCAGGTGTCGGCTCTGGAGTTGCGGTGGGGACGGGTGTGGGTGTTTCTTCCGGCTGATCCTCGGGTGCTGCGGTCATCGCGGTGGAGAAGGCGCCGGCATCGAGCCACACGATATCGCCCATTTGTGCTTCGACGGGTTTCTTTCGCGAGAAATAGACCAGGGCAACAAGCAACACGATATGGACGAGCGCTACAGCAACGAACGACATCTGATAGCCGCGCCGGCTGCGCTGCCTCAACGAATCGCGCGGAGTAGTGGATCGGCGTGCCATCGATTTTATGGCTCCAGGGAAAGCGGCTTCAGGGGATTTGTCCTGCTTCCTCAGAGCCTATTTTTTCTCTTCCGGAGGGCGGGTCATGATGCCGAGCTTTGTGATGCCGACGCGCTTGAGGATGTCCATGACGGCTACGAATTTCTGCACGGGCAGCTCGTTGTGCGGGCGCACGGCGACGGCGGTATTCGGGTTCGCCGCCTTGAGCGTGGTCAGCTTTGCCTCGAGATCCGCGGCGTTGATCTCGACCTCGTTCAGCTTCATCACGCCGTTGCGGTCGATGGAGACGATCTGCACTTCGCCGGGCTTCACCTCGGTCTTTGCGGTCGAGCTGGTGGGCACGACGAGGTCCATGCTGTTCTCGATGAGTGGCGTGGTGATCATGAAGATGATCAACAGCACAAAGGCGAGGTCGAGTAACGGCGTGACGTTCAGCTCGGCCAGCGCGGTGAGATTGGTGCGATCGGAGAAGCGGCGCATGGGGTCAGCCTCGGCGGTTCGTGGGCGCGTGATGCTCGACGTAGCGATGCTCGATCTCGCTCGCGAGCTCGGCGGCGAAGTTGTCGCACTGCACGATCACCGTGCGGATGCTGGTGACGAGAAAGTTGTAGCCGAACATGGCCGGGATCGCGACGAGCAGGCCGGTGACGGTGGTGATGAGCGCGCCGGAGACGCCGGGCGCCATGGCTGCGAGATTCGCATTGCCCGCGGCCGCGATGCCGCCGAAGGCGTCCATCACGCCCCAGACCGTGCCAAGCAGACCGATGAAGGGGGCGCCGCTTACCGCCATGGTCAGGACGTTCATCTGCCCCTCGAGGGCGAGAGCGCTCTCGCCGACGGCGCGCTCCATTGCGGCGGTGACGGCTCGCATCTGTGCAGGGGTGATTTTCGGAGCCTCGCTCAACCGCGCGCGGAAAGTCTCGTCGACCTCGGTCGAGCCCATCATCTGGAAGCACAGCTCATCCGTGCCCGCCTCATAGATGTGGTAGAGCGGAGAGCCCTCGAAGCGCACTCCGGTCTCGAAAAGCCGGAGCGGCTGGCGGTCGCGATGAAAGACCTCGGAGAAGCGCTCGGACTGTCTTTTGACAAAACGAAGCACCCGGAACTTCGTGACCATCACGGACCAGCTGAAAATTGAGGCAAAAAACAACGCGAGGAGGATGGCCTT
>Ga0310811_10005337_pt1 | contig 16251 bp, 14 predicted proteins | sample YCmetagenome_FD_207642 | JGI IMG/M metagenome (GOLD analysis project Ga0310811, IMG submission 207642) | Soil microbial communities from experimental microcosm in Duke University, North Carolina, United States - YC | ecosystem: Engineered > Artificial ecosystem > Soil microcosm > Unclassified ...
CAAATTCTTCAAATGCCTTGCAGCCCTAATTCCGGCTTGCTGATGCGCCCGCCGGGCTGCTAGGCAAGCAGTCCCACGCGGCCGCCCGTCACTCCGGACGGACGGCGCGTCACCATAAAGTCAGGGTCCTTCAAACCATGGCGAAAAAAGCAAGCTCGGCCGCGGCGCAGGATACGCGTCGCGACAACGACGATATCGGTGAGGAAAAGCGTCTCGAACTCTACCGCACCCAGGTCGTGCTGCGGGAGGCCGAGCAACGCGCCTTCGATCTCTTCCTGCAAAATCTGGTCAAGGGCACGAGCCATCTGTCGCTCGGGCAGGAGGCGGTCGCTGCCGGGTTTGCCTGTGCCATGAAGAAGGGCGACCTGTCGTTCTGCACCTATCGCGGCCATGCCCACACACTGGCGCGCGGCGTGCCGGTCGAGAAAGTGCTCGGCGAACTGATGCAGCGCGACAACGGGCTGATGCGCGGCAAGGGCGGCTCGATGCACCTGACTTCGGAAGAGCACGGCGTCATGGGCTCCTACGCCATCATCGGCGCGCATCTGCCGATCGCCTGCGGCGCGGCATGGCGCGCGCAATACAAGGGCGATAAGGACGTCTCGGTCTGCTTCTTCGGCGACGGCACCACGAATATCGGCGCCTTCCACGAGGCGCTGAATTTTGCCGCGGTGTGGAAGCTGCCGGTGGTCTTCGTCTGCGAAAATAATCTTTACATGGAATACACCGCGATCGCCGACGTCACGGCGGTCAAGCATCCGGCGGCGGATCGCGCCTCGGCCTACGGTCTCGACAGGATCATCATCGACGGCAATGATGCTGACGCCGTCTATCGCGCGGCGATGGCGGCTTTCGCCAAGGCCCGCGCCGGCGGCGGCCCGTCGCTGATTGAATGCATGACCTATCGTCACAGCGGCCATTCGCGTGCCGATCCGGCAAAATATCGCCCCGATGGCGAACTGGAGAAATGGAAGGAGCGCGATCCGATCAAAGTCTATCGCGAGCGCCTCAGGCAGTTCGGCATTTCCGACGCTGCCGTTGAAGAGATCGACACCGATGTGCGTCGCATCGTCGATGAGGCGACGGAGGTCTGCAAGGCAGCGCCTATGCCGCCTCTGGATATCCTGACCATCGATGTTTACGCCGATGGCGGCTGCGCGTGGAGAAACTGAAATGCCGGAAATGACCTATCGCGATGCGGTGGCGCGCGGCATCGCGCAGGAAATGCGGCGCGACAACGATGTCGTCTTCCTCGGCGAGGACGTGGCCGGTGCCGGCGGCGTGTTCAAGGCGACCGTAGGCTTGCTGGACGAGTTCGGTCCCAAACGCGTGCGCGACACGCCGATTTCGGAACAGGCGATCCTCGGCGCCGCGATGGGCGCGGCGATGACGGGCCTCAAGCCGATCGCCGAGATCATGTTCTCGGATTTTCTCGCCGTCTGCTTCGACTACATCGCCAATGAATTTCCCAAAAGCCGCTACATGTCGAACGGGCAGACGAAATGCCCGCTCGTCGTGCGCACCGGCAACGGCGCAGGCTCGCGCTTCGGCGCGCAGCATTCCCAGTCGGTCGAGAACTGGTGCATGATGATCCCCGGCCTCAAGGTCGTGGCGCCGTCTACTCCGGCCGACGTGGTCGGGCTGCTCGCCGCCGCAGTGCGCGATCCCGATCCGGTGATTTTTTTCGAGCACAAATCGCTTTATGCGACCAAGGGCGAAGTGCCGGATGGCGAGATCGTCGACACGCTCGGCACGGCAAAGATCGTGCGGCCGGGCAAGGACGCGACGATCCTGGCGCTCGCCTTGATGGTGCCGCGCGCGCTTGCCGCGGCGGACAAGCTCAAGTCCGAGCATGGCATCGATGCGGAAGTCATCGACGTGCGCTCGCTGGTGCCGCTCGACACGCAGACGATTTTGGGATCGGTCGCGAAAACGCATCGCCTGTTCACGGTGGAGGAAAATCCGCGGCTGTGCGGCTGGGGCGCAGAGATCGTCTCCATCGCCGCCGACGAGGCGTTCTACGATCTCGATGGTCCGGCGGTGCGCATCACCACGCCGCATATTCCGTTGCCGGCCGCCGACATTCTCGAGGACATCGTGCTGCCGACGCCGGACCGTATCGCCGAGAAGGTGGCGCGGGCGCTGGGAGGCTGAGCGAGCGGATGGACATTCTGATGCCGCAGCTCGGCGAGACCGTCGCCGAGGGCAAGATCACAAAGTGGTTCAAGGCGGCGGGCGATGCTGTCAAGCCCGGCGACAACCTGTTCGAGATCGAAACCGACAAGGTTTCGATGGAGGTGCCGGCGACGGCGTCCGGCGTGCTGTCGGAAATCCGCGTCCAGGCCGGTGAAGTCGCGCTCGTTGGCGCTGTCGTCGCCATCGTCGGCGACAAGGGCGGCGCATCTGCAAGTGGCGCTGCATCCGCGCCGTCATCGCCCGCGCAAAACGCAGCGCCGGCCCAGGCGAAAGCGCCGGCGAAGGCGGCTCCCGCACCCGCCGCCGCCGCACCTCAAAATTTCGTCGCGCAGCCGCAGCGCCAGGCGGCGCAGCCGTTCGACATCTTCAACGAAGTGCGCACGCCGCTCGGCAATTATGGCCCCGCGCGTTTGGCGAATGGCGTGCAGATCACGCCGCTGGCGCGACGGCTTGCCAAGGAAGCCGGTGTCGATCCGGCGCAACTGCGCGGCTCCGGTCCGCACGGCCGCATCGTCGCCAAGGACGTGACGACAGGAGCGCGCGCGCGGCCCAGCACGCAACAGACGCTTGCGACCGGCGCGTCGGCTTCGCAGGTCAAGGCGCTGTTCCCGGATACGCCGTTCACGGAAGTGCCGCTCGACGGCATGCGCCGCACGATCGCAACGCGGCTGATCGCCGCCAAGCAAAGCGTGCCGCATTTCTATCTGACCATGGATCTCGATCTCACGGCGCTGCTTGCGGCGCGCGAGATGATCAATGCGGCGGCGCCGAAAGGCGCGGACGGCAAGCCCGGCTACAAGGTCTCGATCAACGATTTCGTCATCAAAGCATTTGCCGCTGCGCTCAAGCGTGTGCCAACAGCCAACGCTGTATGGGCGGAAGATCGTATTTTGCGCTTCGAGCAGGTCGATATCGGCATCGCCGTCGCGCTCGAGGATGGCCTGATCACGCCGGTGCTGCGCAAGGCCGACAGCAAGCCGCTCGCGGTTATCGCCACTGACATGCACGATCTGGCCGCGCGCGCGCGTGAGAAGAAGCTCAAGCCCGCCGAATATCAGGGCGGCGCTGCGGCGATTTCCAATCTCGGCATGTATGGCGTGCGCGAGTTTTCCGCCATTATCAACCCACCGCACGCGACCATTCTTGCCGTCGGCGCGGCACGGCGCGCGCCGGTCGAACGGGCGGACGGCGGCGTCAAATTTGTCAGTCAGATGTCGGTTACGCTGTCTTGCGACCATCGCGTGATTGATGGCGCGCTCGGCGCCGAACTGCTTGCGGCGTTCAAGAATTTCATCGAGCAACCGGTGACGATGCTGGTCTAGCGGCTGGGTCGTGAGTGCTCTAAGTTCGCCTTGTCGGCAAGCTGCGGCCAGAGATTTTCTTCCTTCAGGAAGGTGATGACCGCGGCGTCGAACGTGGCCGGATCTTCTAAGCAGCAGGCATGTCCAGCTTCCGGAATCACGACATGACGCGCGCCGGAGATGCCGGCCGCCGTGTCGCGACCGGGCTGAAGCGAGGTGTCGTATGCGCCGTTGATGACGAGGGTAGGGCAACGGATGTCCGCCAGACGGCCGGACATGTCGCAACCCTCGCGCGACCGGAAAATGTGGGCGATCGAAGCGCCGGACAGGGTCGCGGAATTCTCGCAGAACATGTCCAGCACCCATCGCCCGTGCGGGGTAGAGGGAAACGAGGGTGCGAAGAGTTCTTTCATGTGCGCGAGCCGGAAGCCTCCAAGATCGTCAGACGTATAACCGTCAATCCGCTTCTGGATATTGCCGCCGCCTTTGCTCGCTCCGCCAACGAGAATCAGCGCTTGCGTCAATGCGGGATGTTCGATGCCTATCAGCAGGGCAATCCCCGAACCGACGCTACAGCCGCCGAATATGGCACGGGTGATGCCTTCACTCTTGCAGACGCCAAGTACATCGGAAGCCATGTCCGCAAGTGTGAAGGGTGTTTTCGGCTTTGCTGACAGGCCGTAGCCGCGAATATCGATTGCGATGACCGTGAAAAACGCCGAGAACCGGGCGATCTGATACATCCATAGGCGCCGGTCGTAGGGATTTGCATGGACCAGAACGAGTGGCGGCCCGTCGCCTGAGACGTCGTAATAGATGTCGAGGCCGTTTTCCCGGCTGTAGGGCATCGCTTTCTCCGGTTTCCATTGGTCAGACTGCGGAGCCGATCTATTTGGTTCCGAAAGCTCCGGCGCTTCGCAGCAGCGTGACGGTTCGCGCCACTACATCCTTGGGCAGGTTATAGCCATCCTTGAACAGCGCTTCCATGGATGGCCCTGTGAGAGGGCTGACGTCCAGCCGTTGTTTCGCGGCTTCCGCGAGGAACGCGGGGTCCTTCATCGTCGCATCGAATGCCGCGCGCATCGCCGCAACGCGTTCAGTGGGTACATTCGGCGGCATCACGTAGGGACGTCCGAATTCCTGCTGCGACAGGAATAGGCGCGTGGCCTTGTGATCGACCGGATCCGTCACGCGATCGAGGCCCATAGGGACGTTGTCGAGTCCGGGCAGCCGCGTCAGCCCAAACTGCGCGAGTAGCGTGACCTTGTTGTTTTCGAGCCAGTCGTTCTGAGCTGTTTTCAGCGTTGCGTAATCGGCGCAGATTCCATCAACCTCGCCACGCTCGACCGCCAGCATGGAACCAGGGGACGTGTAGCCGTTAATAACCTCGAATTTCGTCTTCGCGATACTGTTGAAAAGCATCGGCAGCATCGAGCGCCATCCCGCTGGTCCTGTCCCCGATACGCGCATCGTGTGCTGTGTGACGTCATCGAGCGATTTGAAGCGCGAACCTTTCCAGGCCAGGCAGACGTTCGTCTGCTTGCTGATGCTGCCGAGCCAATTTAGCTTGAGCGTATCGAATTTCGATGCCGTGTCGCCGAACAGGGGATCGTAGGGCATGTTGTTGACCGCCGCCGAAAAGACGGTGCCGTCCTTGGGCGCAACAGAATAAATGTAATTCATCGCCTTGATGCCGATCGCACCCGGCATGTTCTGAACGACGATGTTTGGCTGTCCGGGAATGTGGCGCGCCATGTAATGAGCCAACACGCGTGCGTTGATGTCATAGCCGCCGCCTGCATCCGAGCCGACAATCAGCATCACCGTCTTGCCCTTATAGAATTCTGCAACGTCGTCGGCATGAGCAGGACGCGCCGCCAATGCCAAAGACATGGATGCGAATATAGACATGCATGCAAACAGGATGCCGGAAGTCAGGGGCGGCATATGGCTCGGCGTCGACCCTCTCGCGGGGGATTCATGTGTCATGCCTTTTCCCTTCTTTTTGCGTCTGTTGGGCAATGCGTTTCCTCCGATGAAAACGCTATGCGCAATCTCGGGCTTGCGCCGCATTGCGATTGCCCGAGAGCGACGCGTCTTGGGTTGCACCTTGTTTCTGCAGGAATACTGGCAGAAACGATGCGGCCCTGCCATAGTCGCTGCAATCAATGAAACGCGGGCTGGAAAGGGCCAGTAGGGAAGCCAATGGTCGGCCCAAAAATCGACATTCTACTGCTCGGCATCGCCAAGCCGGCGATCGTCGCCGGGCTGCGGCAGCACTTCAATCTGCATGTGATGGCGGAGGCGAAGGACGGCGAGGCGCTGCTCGCTAGCCTTGCGCCAGAATTGCGTGCGATTGCGTCCAGCGGGCCCACGGGTCCAGTCAAGGCCGACCTGATGGCGCGCTGTCCAAAGCTTGAAATCGTCTCAAGCTGGGGCGTGGGCTACGATCATGTCGATGCCGCGTGGGCGGGCAACCATGGGATCATCGTCACCCATACGCCCGATGTGCTCACGGAGGAGGTCGCCGATCTTGCATTCGGCCTTTTACTCGCGACGCTGCGCGAAATTCCGCGCGCCGAAAAACATTTGCGTGACGGCCGATGGACCGCCGGTGACTATCCGCTGACCCGCGGCACGCTGCGCGGCAAGACGGTCGGCATCGTCGGGCTCGGCCGCATCGGCCGCGCCATCGCGCGGCGGCTCGATGCCTCGCTGGTCACGGTCGTCTATCACGGCCGCACACAGCAGAAGGGTGTGGCCTACCGCTATCATCCGGATCTTCTCGCCATGGCGCGCGATGCCGACGTGCTGATGGTCGTGACGCCGGGCGGCGCGGACACGCGGGCGCTCATCGATGCCGATGTGCTCGCCGCGCTCGGGCCCGATGGCTATCTCATCAATGTCGCGCGCGGCACCGTTGTCGACGAAGCCGCGCTCATTGCCGCGCTTAAGGCCGGCACGATCGCCGGCGCCGGTCTCGACGTGTTCGAGACAGAGCCACATGTGCCGGCAGAGCTGATCGCGTGCGAGAACGCCGTGCTGCTGCCGCATGTCGGCTCGGCGTCGCTGCACACGCGCGGCCTGATGGAAGAGCTGGTGGCCGACAATCTCGTGAGCTGGAGCGCCGGGCGGGGTCCGCTGACGCCGGTCCCGGAGACGCCGTGGCCGCGCTGACTTGAGCCTCGCGGCGTGCTAGTTTTAATGGACGCACCGCGCGGCGGTGGTGCTCGAAACATGTGACCGGACATCATGCCGCTCCGTTTTTTGACCGTGCCTTCGAGTTATCGCCGGACCGCCATCGCGGCCACCGGCTTGGGCGTCATCTTCTGCTCCGTCGTGGCGAGTCGTGCGCAATCCGTCGCTGACGACATCGCGCAACTGACCGGCCAGTGGGAATTGTCGAACGGCGAGCATGACAAAACCTGTCTGGTCACGCTGCAAAACGACAAGGTCGCAGGCGGCTTGCGTGTCGCATTCGCCGACACCTGCGCTGCGGCGCTGGATTTCACTGGCACGGTGAAGGCCTGGACCGTCGATTCCAAACATATGCTGAAATTCCTCGCTGCCGACGGGAGCGTTCCGCTGGAATTGAGCGAGGTGGAAAGCGGCATGTACGAAGGCCAGCGCCCGGAGGGGCTGTACTTCCTGCAGAAGCCGGTCGATCCGGCGAGCATTCCCCCGGTCGAACACATTCCGGATGACTAGATCAGCTTCAGGCCCTTGAAGCTGGCATGACCTTCCTTGCCGACGATGATGTGGTCATGCACCGAAATGCCGAGGGGTTTGGCCACGTCGATGATCGAACGCGTCATCTGGATGTCGGCCTGCGACGGCGTCGGATCGCCCGAGGGGTGGTTGTGCACCAGGATGATGGCGGTGGCGCTCAATTCCAGGGCGCGTTTGAGCACCTCGCGCGGATAGACCGGGGTGTGGTCCACGGTGCCGGTCTGCTGCACTTCGTCGGCGATCAATTGATTGCGCTTGTCGAGAAACAGGATGCGGAACTGCTCCTTCTCGGCAAAGGCCATGGCGCTTCGGCAATAGTCGATCACCGCGCGCCAGGATGAGAGCGCCGTGCGCCGCTGCACCTGCCCGCGCGCGAGCCGGTTCGCCGCCGCATGGACGATCTTGAATTCCGTGATCGCGGCCTCGCCGAGATCCTTGACCTCGGCAAGGCGTTGAACCGGCGCCGCGATTACTTCCGAAAACGAGCCGAATTTGGTGATCAGCGCCTTTGCCAGCGGCTTGACGTCGCGCCGCGGCATGGCGCGGAACAGCAGCAGTTCCAGGAGTTCGTAATCGGCCACGGCGTCCGCGCCGGCTTCGCGAAAGCGGGTGCGCAGCCGCTGGCGATGACCGTGATAATGCGGGGCGGCATCCTCGAGGCCCCGGCGCGTGTCGTCGCCCGAAGGTTCGTCGTCCATGCCCAACCCGTCCGCAATTCCCGCCGCCACAATGCAATGTGCAAGGATGACGGAGTGCCCGGATTTTTCAATCGCTCTTTTTGTCCGGCGCGCTTTCGCCTGTGTAAGGCGGCCGGTCGAGACCGCGCGGCGAGAGCGTGAAGACCTCCACGCCGTCCTTGGTCACGCCGACGGTATGCTCGAACTGCGCCGAGAGCGAACGATCGCGCGTCACCGCCGTCCACCCGTCGGACAGGACCTTCACGTGCGGGCGGCCGAGATTGATCATCGGCTCGACGGTGAACAGCATACCCGGCTTGAGCGGGACCCCTTCGCCCCAGCGGCCGACATGCACGATGTTCGGCTCGTCGTGGAACAGCAGCCCGAGGCCATGGCCGCAGAAGTCGCGCACGACGCTCATGTGTTGCGCCTCGACATAGGTCTGGATCGCGGCGCCGATATCGCCGGTCGTGCTGCCCGGCTTGATGGTGCCGATGCCGCGCATCAGCGACTCGTAGGTGACTTCGATCAGCCGTTCGGCGCGGCGCGGGATTTCGCCCACCGCATACATGCGGCTGGAATCGCCATGCCAGCCGTCGAGGATCAGCGTCACGTCGATATTGACGATATCGCCCTCGCGCAGCGGCTTGTCGTTGGGGATGCCGTGGCAGACCACGTGATTGATCGAGGTGCAGCACGACTTGCGATAGCCGCGATACATCAGCGTCGCCGGGATCGCGCCGTGGTCGCGGCCGAAGGCGAAGACGAGCCGGTCGATGGCCTCGGTCGTCACGCCGGGCTTGACCACGTCGACGAGCATGTCGAGGCATTCGGCCGCCAGCCGGCCGGCCTTGCGCATGCCGGCGAAGGCGGCTGGGCCGTGCAGCTTGATCTGGCCGGTCTTACGCTGAGGGGCCGATGCGGCTTCTACATAGGTCATTGCGGAAACAATCGCCGGTATGTGCGGTCAGGGCGCCATCCATGCAGCGCGGATTTTGTTTCCGCAGACTTTAGTGTTTCGGAAGGTGGCCGTCGACAGCGTGAAAAGGTGCTATTTTCCTATTTATGCACTGGTGCGCGGCCCGCAAGCAAGCGCGCCGGTTCGGGCTCGATCAGGGCCACGCGCTCCGCGATCGCGATGCCGGTCTGGCCGATGCGGCAGCGATAGGCGAGCGCTTCGACGCCGGCCTTGCGCGCCCGGGAAAACGCTGCGGCATAGGCCGGATCGATGTCGCCGGCGAGACAGAACCGCGCGGCGGAACCGATCTGGATGAGGTATAACATCACCGCCCGCGCCCCCGTCGCGACCTGGGCTGCAAGTTCATCAAGATGGCGGGTGCCACGCGCCGTGACGCTGTCCGGAAACTCGGCCAGGCCCGGCTGTCGCATCAGGTGGACGTTCTTGACTTCGACGTAGCAGGGCGGCCGGTCGGCGTCTTCGAGCAGGAAATCGACCCGCGAGGCTTGGCCGTAGCGGATCTCGCGACGCACGCTCGCGTAGCCCGTCAACTCCGGAATCGCGCCGGCCTTGAGCGCCTCGAAGACGATCGTGTTGGGATGGCTGGTGTTGACGCCGATCAATTCCGGCGCGCCATTGAGGGTCGCTTCGACCAGCTCCCAGCTATAGGGAAGCTTGCGGGTGCGGCTGTCGGATTTCGACAGCCAGACGCGCGCGCCCGGCGCCATCAGCCCGGTCATGGCGCCCGGATTGGCGACATGGGCGGTCAGCGCCGTTCCGTCATCGAGGACGACGTCGGCGAGAAAGCGCTTGTAGCGGCGCACCAGCGTGGCTGGGATCAGCGGAGCGGCAAACAGCATGCGGAACGAAAGCCCGGTTTAATCCGTGACGTCCTTGCTGAGGACAACATGCAGCGGATTGCGCATGTTGAGGTCGCGTTGCGGGAACGGGATTTCGATGTTTTCGCGCTTGAGCACGTCCCACAGCGCCAGCATGACAAGCCCCCTGATATTGGTGATGCCGTCGTTGGGGTCTTCGATCCAGAAGCGCAGCGAGAAATTGATCGAGGAATCCGCGAACGCCATGAGATGGCAGACCGGGGCCGGCGTCTTGAGCACGCGCGGCTGGCTCGCCGCCGCCTCGACCGCCAATTCGCGCACCTGATGCGGATCGGCATTGTAGCCGACGCCGAAGTCCACATCGAGGCGGATGAGGTTGTCGGAATAGGACCAGTTGACCACCCGCTGGGTGATGAAGTCCTCGTTCGGCACCAGCACCTCGCGGCCGTCGCGCGTGACCACGGAGGTGTAGCGCGCGCCCATGCGGTCGATCCAGCCGAACTTGTCGCCGAGCGAAATCACGTCGCCCGGTTTGATCGATTTGTCGGCCAGCAGGATGATGCCGCTGATCAGGTTGGAAACGATCTTTTGCAGGCCGAAGCCGAGGCCGACGCCGATGGCGCCGGAAAACAGCGCAAGCGCGGAGAGGTCGATCCCCACCGAACTCATGACGATGATGATCGCCAGCACGATCAACGTGATGCGGATCAGCTTGCCGAGCAGGACCTTGATCGTGGGCGTGAGGTCCGGCGTGCTCTGGACCCGGCTCTCGATGAGATTTCCGAGGAGCGAAGCCAGCCACAACGCGACCAGCAGCAGCACGACAGTTTTGATGATCAGCAGCGGCGTGATTCTGATTCCCGCCATTGCGATGCCGACGGAATCGAGCCCTGCCGCCGTCGGGGCGAGCAGGCCGAGAATGCTCAGCGCTGCGATCGTCCAGGCCGAGACCGCGACGAGTTTCTTGACGAACGGGTTGCGGATGATGGTGGTGGCGAGCGAGATCACCACCCAGGCGGTGACCAGGCTGACCGCGACGCCGAGCAGATAGGACCGGCTCGGATAGGTCATTTGCAGCATCGCTGCCCGGCCGATGACGGCCAGCAGAATGAAGACGATCGGCGCCAGATTGCGCAAAAACGCCCGGACGATCAGGCGCAGCGGCAGAGGCCAGCGCAGCGTCGCATTGGTCACATCGAAAAAACTGCGGACGAGACGCGCGATAACGATCGCGGCAAGGATCGCCACGATGATGATGCCAGCTTGCAAGGGAAGCCAGACGGTCGCGAATTCAGAATCGATCTGCGGAAGATTTGCCAGCAGGTCGTGAATTTTGGCGTTCAGTTCATCCATTCCTGAGTCCATCCGCGTCGCGGCATTCGTGATTATGATGCGCCCTGCATAGCCAAATGCGATCCTGCCTGTAACATGGGGCAGGGCGCAAGGGCGCATGAAACGAGCGTGTGAGGCAGGAGAGCGAGGGGAGAGCGATGAGCGATCGTGGATTGTCCGAAGAACAAAGGATGATGCGGCAAAGCTGCCGCGATTTCGTCGATGACACCGTGATTCCCTTCATCCGCAGCAACTGGCGTGGCGAATGGAGCATGGAGCCGGAAGGGCGCCTGCCGCCGCGCATTCTCGAAGCCGCGGATCGCATCGGCATCCGCACCCTCGGCGTGCCGGAGGAATTCGGCGGCGTCGAGCTTGATCCGGCGAGCGAAGTGCAGACCTTTGCGATCATTTCCGAAGAGATCGCGCGCGGCGATTCAGGACTGTCCGACAAGCTGGTGCAGAACTGGAAGGTGTCGGTGCTGCTGCGCAATCTATTGCCACGTCCGTTGCAGGAGCAGTGGTTTCCGCGTCTCGTCGCCGATCCGCAATTCTTGCTCGCCCATTGCCTGACCGAACCGCGCGGCGCATCCGACCGCTGGCTGCCCTATAACGTGCCGGAAGCGGCGATGGCCACGCGCGCTGAGAAGAAAGGCGGCGAATGGGTGATCAACGGGCGCAAGCAGTTCATCTCCAACGGCTATGATGCGAGCCTCTACGTCGTCTATGCCAGCACCAACCCCAAGGTCGGTATGCTGCAGGGCACGTCGAGCTTTCTGGTGCCGCGCAACACGCCGGGGCTGACGGTGGCGCGTTGCAACGAGACGCTCGGCTGCCGCTACATGAACAACGGCGAGCTGGTTTTCGAGGATATGCGGGTGCCCGCCGATCACCTGCTCGTCGAGGGCGACGCACTGAGCAAGGCGGCGGTCTATTTCCGGCCCGGCAAGATCATCCAGGCCTCGAAGAATCTCGGCGTCGGCGTGCGCGCCTTTGAGATGACCGCGGATTACGTGCAGAACTATGTGCAGGGCGGCCGAATCCTGCTCAAGCACCAGGCGGTGGCGTTGCGCATCGCCGATATGGCGACGCGGATCGAGGCGGTGCGGGCGCTTCTTGCGCGCGCGGCGGCGGCGGTCGACGAGCGCGCCGACGATGCCGATGCGCTGTGCAACATGGTCAAAGTCTATGCGTCCGAAGAGATCATGAAGGTCGCGCAGCATGCCGTCGAACTGCATGGCGGTAACGGCATGATGCTCGACTTCGGCATCGAGAAGCTGTTCCGCGACGCCGCGATCTTCCTGCACATGGATGCCACGGTCGACGTCTCGAAATTCAAAATCGTGAAGTCGCTGTTTCCGCATACGGCCGGGGCCTATGCGGGGCCGGAAGGCTGAGCCTGCGCTGATCTTGTCTCGTCGGGCGACACCGGTGCGACGACAGCCGCCACCATCGCCTTGGCGATTTCGAACTCGCCCATGATCACCTGGCTGGCGCCACATGTGTCGAGATGCGCGATTTCCTCGTCGGAATGCGCGCGGGCGATGATCGGTAGCCCCGGATTGGCGGCGCGGGCCTGCTGGACGACCTGACCGCCTTCGAAGGCATCGGGAATGGCGACGAGCAGGATGCGGGCCTGTCCGAGATTGGCGGCGCGCCCCACCTCCGGATCAGCGGCGTTGCCCACGATGGTTGGGATCCCGCGGTCGCGTAGCGCCGTGAGGCGTTCGGCCTCGGCTTCGATCACAAGCAACGGAACGTCCGCAGAGATGAGCGCTTCCGCGATCCGCCTGCCGACCCGGCCATGGCCGATCAGCACCGCATGGCTCATCAGCGTAGAGGCGGGAATCGGCTGCGTGGGTGTCGTCTCTTCAACCTTTTCTTCCGATTGCGCGTCCCGCGCCGCATCGGCCTCGCGGGCCTCGCGCCTGGCGAGGACGCGGTCGAGAATGGCGAACAGGACGGGATTGAGCAGAATCGAGAGGATCGCGCCCGCGATGATCAGGCCGCGCGCACGGTCAGGCAGGATGCCGAGCGAACTTCCAAGTGCGGCGAGGATGAATGAGAATTCGCCGATCTGCGCGAGGCTTGCCGAAATGGTCAACGCCGTCGCCGTCGGATGACGGAACAGGCGCACGATGGCAAAGGCGGCGAGCGATTTTCCGATCGTGATGATCAGGATCGTGGCCAGCACCGGCAACGGATCGTTGATCAGCAGCATCGGATCGAACAGCATGCCGACCGACACGAAGAACAGCACGGCAAAGGCATCGCGCAAGGGCAGGGTTTCGTTTGCCGCGCGCTGGCTGAGTTCGGATTCGCTCAGGACCATCCCTGCGAAAAACGCGCCGAGTGCGAACGAGACATCGAACAGCGTTGCCGCCCCATAGGCTACACCCAGCGCGATGCCGAGAACGGCGAGCCGGAAGAGTTCGCGCGAGCCGGTATGAGCGACATAATGAAGGCACCAGGGAATGACTCGGCGGCCGACGATCAGCATCAGGCCGATGAAGGCGACGACTTTGCCAAGCGTGATCGCCAGCGGGATGGCGAAATCCGTCCACGCGACCGATGCGCCGCCGTCCTTGAGCACGCCGGACAAAGCCGGGAGCAGCACGAGCGTGAACACCATCGCCAGGTCTTCGACGATGAGCCAGCCGATGGCGATGCGTCCGCGCTCGGTCTCGACCAGGCGGCGCTCCTGCATGGCGCGCAGCAGAACGACCGTGCTGGCGACCGATAAGGCCAGGCCGAACACGAGGCCCGCCGCCGTCGTCCAACCCAGCGCCCAGGCGAGGGCCATTCCGAGCAATGTCGCCACCGCGATCTGCCCGATGGCGCCCGGCAGCGCGATGGCGCGCACGGAGAGAAGATCATTCAGCGAAAAGTGCAGCCCCACGCCGAACATCAGTAAAATGATGCCGATCTCGGCGAGTTCGTTGGCGAGCGCCTGATCCGCGACATAGCCGGGCGTGAACGGCCCCATCAGCACGCCGGCGAGCAGATACCCCACGAGCGGTGAAATCCGCATGCGCTGGGCGATAACGCCGAGGCCGAAGGCCAGCACCAAACCGATGACGATCGTTGAAATCAAGGGCGTGTCGTGAGGCATGTCCTGCTTTCAATCGGGCCGATCCGCGCGGTCGTATCGGCCGTGTAGTGCATCGAAGATCGATCTTCAGAGGCGATGCGGGGTCAATCGGGATCGAACGCGGCACAGATCAGTACCAGGGATATTCAGTAACAGGGATCTTGCCGCTGCGTCGATCACGCACGACAGAGGCGGCATACCGCGCCTTCTCGTACTTTATACGGATTTCACGTTCGAATTTAGAGGTTGCGGGCAGTCGACGTCTACCCCCATACCCATGGGTGGGAGTGTCATGCATGCAATCGCTCGATACCGTCAGTATCGCCATTCTGCTCGCCTCGCTGCTCGTGCTCGTCGGCATCCTGTCGAGCCTGATCGCAATGCGATTCGGCGCGCCATTGCTGCTGGTCTTCCTCGTCATCGGCATGCTGGCCGGCGAATCCGGCCCCGGCGGGCTGCGTTTCGACGATGTGGAGATCACCTATCTCGTCGGCTCGGTGGCGCTGGCGCTGATCTTGTTCGACGGCGGCTTGCGTACGCGCTTCCAGACCCTGCGCACGGTGCGCGGGCCGGCGATCCTGCTCGCCACCGTCGGCGTTGTCCTCACGGCGGCCATCGTTGCACCGGTTGCCGTCTATGTTGCGCATACGGACTGGGTCGAGGGCCTGTTGATCGGCTCCGTCATCGCGTCGACCGACGCAGCGGCGGTGTTCTTTCTGCTGCAGTCGAGTGGTTTGCGGCTGCCGCAGCGTGTCAGCGCGACGCTGGAGGTGGAATCCGGCACCAACGATCCGGTGGCGGTGTTCCTGACCATGCTGCTCGTCGAGATCCTGGCTGTCGGATCGGAAGGTGCTGGCAGTATCGTCCTCACCTTCCTGCGCGAACTGCTAATCGGCGGCGCGATAGGCTTTTTCGGCGGCCGCGCGGTGGCGGCGGTGCTCAACCGGCTCAATCTGGTGCAGGGCCTGCACGCGCCGTTTGTCACGACCAGCGCGCTGGTGATTTTCGGGCTCGCCTCCGCGTTGCATGCCTCGGGCTTTCTCGCCGTCTATCTCGCCGGCATCATCATCGGCAATCGCCCGATGCGCGCGCACAGCACCGTCGTGGCCTTCCTCGATGCCGCGACATGGCTCGCGCAGATCGTGATGTTCGTGATGCTAGGCCTGCTGGTGTCGCCCGGGCGGCTGGCCGGCTCGTTGCTTCCAGCGCTCGCGGTGGCGCTGGTGCTGATGCTCGTCGCACGGCCCATTGCCGCGTTCCTGTGCCTGTCGCCGTTTCGTTTCACGTTCCGTGAAAAAATCTTCATTTCGTGGGTGGGCCTGCGCGGTGCGGTCGGCGTCTTTCTTGCCTCGATCCCGCTGCTCGTCGGGTTGCCCCATGCCGCGTTCTATTTCGATATCGCGTTCGTCGTCGTCCTCGTTTCGCTGCTGGTGCAGGGCTGGACGCTGCCGTTTGCCGCACGTCAACTCGGCATTGCGCTCCCGCGCATCGAACGATTGCCAAGCCGCATCGAACTCGATCTTCCCGGGCAGCTCGCGCAGGAGCTTGTCGGTTATCGCGTCGAGCCGAAAAGCCCGTATCTGCGCCGCCGCCTGATCCCGGCCTGGGCGCGGCCGACGCTGGTGGTGCGGGACGAGCGCGTGCATCCGGCGGCCGAGGCGATGCAGGCGCGCGAAGGCGATTACATCTATCTGCTGGCGCCGCCGGAAAAGGCGCGCGCGCTCGACCGCTTCTTCATGGAGCCGCCGGAGCGGACAAAAAACCTCGATGCACTGGGCGATTTCTTCCTGCCCGGCACCACCAATCTGGGCGAGGTTGCGGCGACCTATGATCTGAAAATCGCGGCCGAGGATGCCGCACTGTCACTGTCCGACGACTTTGCGGCGCATCTCAAGCGACCGGCCAGGCGCGGCGACACGCTGCCCCTCGGCAGCGTCGCGCTTGTCGCCCACACGGTGGTCGACGGCCGCGTCACGGTGGTCGGGTTGTGGCTCGACGAAGCGCCGCCGCCGCCGACGCCGAAAACCACGACGCAGCGGATCAAGGCCTGGCTGCGCCAGCGCGGCGTGTGATTGCATCACAGCAAGCTCCATCTCCCCGCTGGGGAGAGGGTTGGGGTGAGGGGGTCTCG
>Ga0310811_10005338_pt1 | contig 16249 bp, 12 predicted proteins | sample YCmetagenome_FD_207642 | JGI IMG/M metagenome (GOLD analysis project Ga0310811, IMG submission 207642) | Soil microbial communities from experimental microcosm in Duke University, North Carolina, United States - YC | ecosystem: Engineered > Artificial ecosystem > Soil microcosm > Unclassified ...
CCCCCCTCGTCCGCCACGCCCTGCAAAGTCCCGGCCTCGCTCATCAGCAGACCCGCCGCGCGATAGACCTCGGCGGTCCAGTCCAGCGCCTCGGCAAAACTCTCCGCGCCTGGGCAGGTGACCATGAAATCCTGGATGTCCACCCGCCGCCCGGCATGGGCTCCGCCGCCGAAGATCTGGATCTGCGGCAGAGGCAGCATGCTCACATCCGGTCCACCCAGGTAGCGATACAGCGGCTCGCCCGCGGCTGCCGCAGCCGCATGGGCCGCCGCCATCGACACCGGCAGCACCGCGTTGCCGCCCAGCCGGGACTTGCTCGGCGTCCCATCCAGCTCCATCAGCCGCTTGTCCAGCGCCGGCTGGTCCGCCGCATCGATGCCGGCCACCGCGCGCGCGATCTCGCCGTTCACGTTCCCCACCGCGCGGGTCACGTCATAGCCACCGAACGCCTCGCCGCCATCGCGCAGGTCCAACGCTTCACCCGTGCCCGTGGAAGCGCCGGCAGGCGCGATCGCACGCCCGACGCCGCCGCCTTCCAGCAGCACCTCGGCCTCCACGGTGGGACGGCCACGGCTGTCCCATACGCGGCGGCCATGCACGAAGGCGATGGTGGTGTCGGTCATGCGGCGAGCTCCTTCGCCCAGGCCTGGCGCACATCGCCCAGACGCTCGACCGGTTGGGCGAGCAGCCCACGGGCTGTGCGTCGGACCCGGTCCTTGTCCGGTTCACTGGTGACGTACTCGACTGGCGATTTGCCATCCACCCTGGCGAGGAACAACCCCGGCAGCAGATGCGCCGCCCGCCCCTCCACCGCCCCCGGCGCCTCCCAGGCAATTCCCGCGCGGTACGCCGTCGCAAACGCCTCGAAGCAGGCCAGGAAACCGGCGGTGGCCCGCGGCGTCCACAGGCATTTCAACAGCAGGTGATTGAGGCAGAACGCCACGTCGAACGCCGGATCGCCCCACCAGGCGCATTCGGCATCCAGGAACACCGGCCCGTCCGGCCCGCGCAGGATGTTCTTCGGACTGACATCGCCATGCACCAGCGCGCGCTTGTTCGCCTGCGTAGCCGTGACCAGCGCCCGCAGCGCATCCGCCCGGTCCGGATGCGCCCGCGCGGTGGCCACCAGGTAAGGCTCCAGGCGGATGTCGTAGAAAATCGCGTCGGTCGGAAACTCCGCGGCCACCGCAGGCTCCGCCGCGGTCGCCGCGTGAATGCGCGCCAGCGCCGCAGCCACCTGTGCAGCAAAGCCCGGGTCCGCATCGCCGTCGCGCAGCTGCGCCTTCCACAGCGCGTAGTGTTCCGGCGGCAGGAACTGCATCGCCAGCGCGCCCGCGCCGTCATCGACACCAAGCAAGGCAGGCGCCGCTCCCGGCAGGGCGGTATTGGCACGCTGCATCCAGCGCGCCTCATAGCGGTTGCGCTCAACCGGCGCCTGCCAGTCCGCGGCGACACGCAGCTTCGCCAGGGCACGCTTGATGCAGATCGGTCCAGCGGGCAGATCGATCCGCCAGATGTCCGACGAAACGCCGCCGGTCAGCCGCTCGCCCGATACCGCGACGTCCGCCGCGAGCAGTTCCATGCGGCGAAGCGCGGCAAGAATGTCCGATGGCGGTGCGTCCGGCATGACACGCTGTTTGCCAGGGGCGCGACCAGGACGCAAAGTCTCACGCAATCAACCTGGAGGACAGGAAACGTGCCAGCAGCCCGGTATATACGGCCGTCCGTATCAGCGCCGCCCGCGATGCCGCCCAACCTCATGCCGCAGCCTTCGATCGCGCCATCAATCCCGCCCGCCTGCGTCGTGGACCTGATGACGCGCCAAGGCTCAGCCCTGTTCACCGCCCGCTGGAAGGCCAAGGAAGCCAAAATCGTCGAGTGCCCGGCGCTGTCGGATTCAATGCCCGAATTCACCACGACCTATGACGTGGAACCGCATGCCGAGCTCCTTGGCTTCGATGACTCGGCGTGGCCCGAGGTCGCCGCGACCGATCTCGGAGCGAAACGCGGCGGCGGCATGGTGTCGTTCTTCTGGTTCCGCACAGTGCTGACAATGCCCGCGACCATCGCAGGCTTCGCCACCGAGGGCGCCAAGGCCGTGTTCACGGTGAACGTGGACGACTACGCCGAGGTCTGGATCGACGGCGCCCTCCCGCGCGCCGCGGGCCGGCCCAGCCCGGCCGCCGTCCAGGGCTTCAACATGCCGAACCGTCTCGTGCTGCGTGACAGCGTCAGCCCGGGCGACCGTTTCGAGATCGCGGTGTTCGCCATCAACGGCCCGATCTCCGCGGCACCTGCGAACTTCCTCTGGTTCCGCGAGGCAAAAATCGAATTCTATCGCTAGTTCACTGAAGAATTAACACGGATTGCACGGATTAAACACGGATTACACAGAGATATTTTTGACTATATCAGTTCAATAGCGATTTACCTTATAAAACTCTGTGTAATCCGTGTCCTAATCCGTGCAATCCGTGTTAATTCTTCCTTCATGCCACGGGCTCCCACCATGCTGCATCAACGCACCAACGACACCGACATCGCCTACATCGCCCTCGGCGAAGGCCCACCCCTCGTCTGTGTGCACGGCACGTTGGGAGATTTCCGCGTCTGGTCCCCCGTCATGGGTCCGCTGTCACGCCGCCACCGGGTCATCTCCGTCAGCCTCCGCCATTTCTTCCCCGAACACTGGAACGGCCAGGGCACCGACTACACCATCGCGCAGCACGTCGCCGACGTGATCGCGTTCATCGAGGCCCTCGGTCTCGGCCCCGTCGATCTGATGGGCCACTCCCGCGGCGGCCACATCTCATTCCGCGTGGCACAGCAGCGCCCGGACCTGCTGCGACGCCTGGTGCTGGCGGAGCCTGGCGGCAACCTCGACGCCACCCTGCATCCCGACGGCGCCACGGCTCCCGCGCCAGCCTTCCATACGCGCTACCACGACGCCGCCGCACGCGTCACGGCGGGTGACATCGACGGCGCGCTGGAGATCTTCGCCGGCCTCATCGGCGACGACTGGCAGCATGTTCCGCCCACCGTCCGCCAGACTTGGCGCGACAACGCGCGCACGCTGCTCGGGCAGATCAACGAACAGCGCCAGCCCTTCTCGCGTGCTGCCGTCGAATCAATCCGCGTTCCCACCCTGCTGATCGGCGGCGCGGACACCAAAGGCATTCTGCCGATGGTGTTCCACGCGCTCGCCGCGAGCATCCCGAATGCGCGCGCCGAGATCATCCCCGGCACGACGCATTTCATGTTCGAGCAGGACCCAGCCCGCTACTGCGAACTGGTGCTCGCCTTCCTTGCCTCCTAGGCTTCGGCCGCCACGGTGCGCGGTTGCCCGCGCCCCACGACCAGCACGCTGATCGTCCCGATCGTCGCCACCGCCGCGATTGGCATCAGCGCCAGCGGGAAGCTGCCGGTTTCCGCCTGGATATAGCCGATCAGGTAGTTGAAGACGAAACCACTCAGATTGCCCAGTGCATTGATCTGCGCCAGCCCCGCAGCAGCCGAGGCCGCACCGAGCCACTCGGACGACAACGCCCAGAATGGCCCCTTGCTCGCATAGGTTCCGGCAGCAACCAGCGTCAGCAGCGGGATCATCGCCCACAGGCTGCCGATGGCGAAGAACGTCCCCACCAGCGCCAGCACCATCCAGCCCAGCGGCAGCGCATTATGCCAGACCCGCTCGCCGGTACGGTCGGAGTTCCGGCCCCATGCGATCATCCACACCGCGGCAATGCCGAACGGCACGGCATTCAGCAGCCCGGTCTGCCAGTTGGTCAGCCCGAACGACTTCACCAGCTGCGGCATCCACAACGCGAGCGCGGTCGACGCCCCCGCCGCCCCCGAATACACCAGTGCCATGACCAGCACGTATTTGTTCGCAAGCACCTTCCACACCGACTCGTGCGAAATGCGCGGCGCGCGCCGGCGCTCCAGGTCCAACTGGTCGATCAGCCAGCCCCGTTGCTCATCCGTCAGCCACGACGCATGTTCCGGCCGATCGGTCAGCCAGACGAACGCCGCAATCCCCAGCAGCACCGCAGGTGCGGCTTCCAGCAGGAAAATCCACTGCCAGCCGCCAAGCCCCAGCACGCCATCCATGTAGAGGATCGCGCCTGAGATCGGCGAGCCGATCAGCCCGGCCACCGGGATCGCGACCATGAAGATGCCAACGATGATCGCGCGGTAATGCGAGGGGTACCAGTAGGTGATGTAGAGAATGACGCCCGGGAAGAATCCCGCCTCGGCCGCGCCCAGCAGGAAGCGCAGCACCAGGAAGGATGTCGGCCCTCCAATCAGCGCGAAGGCGCCCGACACGATCCCCCACGAGATCATGATGCGCGCGATCCACGTGCGTGCGCCAACCTTCTCCAGCGCCAGGTTCGACGGCACCTCCAGAATGAAATACCCAATGAAGAAGATACCGGCACCAAGCCCATAGGTCTTCGCATCGATCCCCACGGCCTTGTTCATTTGCAGCGAGGCAAAGCCGACATTCACGCGATCGATGTAGCAGATGAGATAGGCCAGCAGCAGGAACGGCATCAGGCGCCAGGACACCCGGCGCATGGTCGTGGCTTCAATGGCAGAGACGGCGGACGGCATTCGGTCGTTTCCTTTGAGACGGTTGGCGCCAGCCTAGCGTCGCTCCGCCCGCACCGCCAACCTGCGACCGCGCCCGCAACCCTCCAACCCGTTTCTCTGTTCGGCTGGAAAGGGCCGTTTCTCCGTCCCGGCCTGAGAAAACACGCAGCGCCGCGCGCAGTGGCGGTCAAGGGTGGCCGCAGGCCACGGCGAAGCGGCGCGCAGCGCCCTTGACGGCTGCGAGCATGGCGCAACGCTGCGCCTCAGCCGGGCCACCACCCGGTGCCAACCTTCCCCCTCTCCATCGGCCATGCCACCCTCGCGGCCAATCAGCAGAAGGATCAAGCCATGCCGCGCATGACCGGCGGAGAAGCCATTGTTGACAGCCTGATCCGCCACGGCATCGACACCGTGTTCGGCCTTCCCGGCGTACAGACCTACGGCCTGTTCGACGCCTTCTCCCGTGCGTCCAACTCGCTCCGCCTGATCAATGCGCGCCACGAGCAGACCACCGCCTACATGGCTCTCGGCTATGCCTGCGCCACCGGCCGTCCCGCCGCCTATGCCGTCGTCCCCGGCCCCGGCGTGCTCAACACCACTGCCGCGCTGGCCACCGCCTGGGGCGTCAATGCGCCGGTCCTCTGCCTCACCGGCCAGGTCCCCAGCATGATGATCGGCCGCGGCCGCGGCCAGCTCCACGAGCTTCCCGATCAGCTCGCCACCCTGCGCAGTCTGCTGAAATGGGCCGAGCGCATCGAGCACCCCTCCCAGGCCTCCTACCTCACCGCCCGCGCATTCCAGGAGATGCAGTCCGGCCGTCCCGGCCCGGTGGCGCTGGAAATGCCCTGGGACCAGTTCGGCGCATCGGCCGAGGTCACCCCGCAGGACCCGCTCCCACTGCATCCCAAGCCGCTCCCCGACCCCGACCGCATCGCCGCCCTCACCAAGGCCGTCGCCGAGGCGAAGGCCCCCATGCTCTGGGTAGGCGGCGGCGCCCTGCACGCCGCGGCCGAGATCCGTGCCCTCGCTGAGCGCATCGGCGCCCCGGTGGTCTCCTTCCGCAGCGGCCGGGGCATCGTCCCCGACAGCCACCCCCTCGGCCTCACCATCGCCTCGGCCTACAAGCTCTGGCCGCAGACCGACCTGCTGGTCGCCTTCGGCACCCGCCTGGAAGTGCCAACCTCCCGCTGGGGCGCCTCGCCGCCCGGCCTGAAGATCGCCCGCATCGACATCGACCCCGCCGAGATGCGCCGCCTCCGCGCCGACATCCCCATCGTCGCCGACAGCGCCGATACCGCTCGCGCGCTCGCCGCCGCGGTTGCGCCACGCAGCGACCCGGCCCGCGCCGAGACCATCGCTCGCGCCAAGGCGGACACCGCGCAGACCATCCAGAAGGTGCAGCCGCAGATGTCCTTCCTGGAGGCGATCCGCGACGTCCTCCCCGAGAACGGCATCCTGTGCGACGAGATGACCCAGGCCGGCTACGTCTCCTGGTTCGGCTTCCCGATCCACGCCCCTCGCACGCTGATCACCTCCGGCTTCTCCGGCACGCTCGGCGCCGGCTTCCCCACCGCCCTCGGCGTCAAGGTCGCGATGCCCGATCGCCCGGTGGTCGCGCTGACCGGTGACGGCGGCTTCCTGTTCGGCGGCGCCGAACTCGCCACCGCCGTGCAGTTCGGCATCAACCTGGTGACAGTGCTGTTCAACAACTCGTCCTACGGCAACGTGCTGCGCGACCAGCGCCGCCTGTTCGAGGGACGTGCCTCCGGCTCCGAGCTGCGCAACCCAGACTTCCAGGTCTATGCCAAGAGTTTCGGTGTCGCCTCCTGGCGCTGCACCGACGCCGACGGCCTGCGCGGCGCCCTGCGTGAAGCCCTGTCGGCGAACGCGCCGGCGCTGATCGAGGTGATGACCGACATCACCCAGGAATATGCGCCCTGGGAGTTCATCGCGCCCGGCCGGGGGTAAATAAGTAAAACGGAACCGCAGAACATGCGGAATACGCAAACCCACCTGATGGACCGCAACCCAGGTGTGAGACGCGTTGAGTATGATCGCATTGGCGCGACCTCCTCCGACGTACCAAGCCCGTTATCAGACTCACTTGGATATTTATCCGCGCCCGCTGATAACCGATCCAATGGATTGATCTGCGAGGGTTCCCTGCGGTTAGGTGGTTTCGATCAGAGGGCCACTCCCTCCGCCACTATCTCTCCCTTGAAGGAGGCATGATCTTGCGACGCAGTGAAGATCACATCCTTGTATCGCACGCCGGCAATCTGCCCCGGCCGGGCTATCTGGATGAGCTGATCAATGGCAACAGGCAGCGTTCGCTCGGGACTGAATACACATCCCGCCTGCCAGAAGCGGTCAAGGAAATCGTTGACCGTCAGATCGAACTTGGGGTCGATGTCGTCAACGATGGCGAGTACGCCAAGGCCGGCAGCTATGGCGGCTATATGCATGACCGGGTCAGCGGCTTTTCCCGCCCAGGCACAGATCGGACCATATCACCCAAACGCGGCGGCGCTGGTGAACGCGATCGGCGCGACTTTCCAGGCTTTTACGACTCAGGCCTGTGGTACTCTGGCTCCGGTGGTCCGATCCGGCCGGGCTTCGCAACGCCAGGCCACGCGCATTACGCGACGAGCCAGCAGGGCCTGGTTTGCACAGGGCCGATAAGCTACACCGGCCAGGCAGCCGTGCAGGCCGATATCGGCAATTTGCAGGCCGCAATCGCTCGCAAGGATGTCGAGGGCTATCTCGCGGCGCTCGGGCCGCTCAGTCTTGGTGCCGGCGTTCCCAACGAGCATTATGCCAGCGAAGACGACTATATGACCGCTGTCGCTGATGCGTGCCACGAGGAATACAAAGCGATCACCGCTGCTGGCCTCATCGTCCAGGTGGACGAACCGGAATTCTGCACGTCCTGGATGTTCTATCCCGACTGGAACGTGGAGCAATACCGCGGCTACCTCGGGAAATGCGTCGATCTCATCAATTACGCGCTGCGCGGCATCCCGGCAGAGCAGGTCCGCTTCCACACCTGCTGGGGCAGCGGCCACCGTCCGCATGTCAACGACATCGAACTGAAATACATCGCGGACCTGTTGCTGAAGATCAACGCGCAACAATACTCAATCGAGGCTGCGAATGTGCGGCACGAGCACGAGTATCACGTGTGGGAAAGCGTGAAGCTGCCGGATGGCAAGATGCTGATGCCAGGCGTGATTGCACACGCCACGGATCTTGTCGAACATCCGGAACTGATTGCCGAACGTATCGTCCGCTACGCCAGGCTCATCGGCCGCGAAAACGTGCAGACCGGGACCGACTGCGGCATGGGCTCACGCGTCGGCCATGAAGAAGTGGTGTGGGCTAAGTTTGCAGCAATGTCAGAAGGCGCACGCATCGCCAGCAAACGGTTGTGGCAGCGCTGATGCGCTGCCACACGCAGAATGAGTCTAGGCCCCGTAGCCAGGCGCCAGACTGAACGCACCATCGCGGAGCGAGTTCGCCTGGCACATGACCACCTGGCTATCGGGATAGCCATCATGCTGTTCCGGCGTCCAGGTGATGTCGCCATAGACCCCCGGCCACGCCTTCAGCGTATTCCAGTACTTGGCAATCTCCTCCGGCCCGCTGCCGGCAGTCTTGACCGCCTCCGCGATCAGGCGTGGCGCATCATAGCCGATGGCGATCCACCAAAGCAGGGTGTCGCCCATCTCGATCTTGGAAGCCTTCAGTCTCTGCACGAATTCGGCGGTACGCGGCGGCAGCTTGCCTGACGCATCATAGCAGCAGGGCCGGAAATTGTTCTGATAGACCTTTTGCCAGTATTCCGGCTTGTCCAGCAGCGCCTTGGTCTGGCCCGATCCAAGCGTCGTTTGTCCGACGATCGGCACATCCCAGCCCATCTGGCCGCGCGTGTTGATGATGCGGGAAAGGAAGCCGGCGTTGACGCTCCATGGCATGATGGCTTCAGCCCCGGCATCCCGCATCCGCAGCATCTCCGGCTTCAGGTCCGGATTGCTGGCATCCACCTCATTTTCGTAAACGACGGTGCCGCCTTTCGCGCCAACCATCGGCACATAGGCCTTTACCGACGCCGTGCCGTAGCCCGTGGTGTCACCGATGATGGCAATCTTCTTGAGCTTCAGCACGTCCATGACATAACGCGTGGCAGCGCCGCCGACCTGCTGGTTGGTCGGCGCATTGCGAAAGGCTAACGGCCACTTCTTCACATCGGTCAGCGAATCGACCCAGCACGAATCGAGCTGCGGCACACCGTCACGCGCGATCAGCGGTGTCGCGGCCAGCGCCTCGCCGGAGTTCAGCGGCCCCCAAACGACCTGCACCTTTTCGCGGCGGGTCAGCTCCGTCGCGCCGTTCACCGCCTTGGTCGGGTCGCTCTGCGTATCGCGGCTGATCAGCTCCATCTTGCGACCGTTGACCCCGCCTGCCGCGTTGATCTCCTCGATAGCGAGCAAAGTGCCGCGGTTGATTGCGATGCCCGTCGAAGAGCTCGGTCCGGTCAACGCGGGCAAGAAGCCGACTTTGATCGGCTCGGAACTGGCGATCGCCGGTCGAGCCAGCCCGCTCGCAGCGGCGGCAGTACCGGCCGCGAAGCCAGCAACAAGTTGACGGCGTGTAACGGGCATCAAGTCCTCCTCGGGGGTAAAGTCACGTGTGAATCGCGCTTGGCACGTCCTGGCCGAAATACGCGTGCTCCAGGCGATGCGGCAGGTCGGCTTCCGTGGTCGATGCTTCCAGAACAATGCGGCCACGCGCCAGCGCGCAGACGCGGTCCGCCAAAGCCAGCGCCTTCTCGATCAACTGCTCGACCAGCAGGATGGCAGTGCCGCTCTCCCGCAATTGCCGGGCGACAGCCAGCACGCGATCGACCAGCACCGGGGAAAGACCGGCAGACGGTTCGTCCAGCATCAGCAGACGCGGACGGCGTACCAGACCTTGCGCCACCGCCAGCATCTGCTGCTGGCCACCAGACAGTGCGCCGCCGCGGTCATTCTTCTTTGCGGCGATCTCGGGAAAGAATGACAGGGCTTCATCGACGCGTGTCAGACGTTCGCCGCGCGGCAGGTCGTAACCAGCCAGCAGCAGGTTGTCGGTCACCGAAAGCTGAGTGAACACGCGATGTCCCTCGATCACGTGCACCAGCCCGCGACGCGCTGTCTCGCGTGGGCCGACCCCGCGCAAATCGTCGCCGGCGAACGTCACGCTGCCGGCTTCCCAGGGCAACAGGCCGGACACTGCGCGCAGCAGCGTGGTCTTGCCTGCACCATTGGGGCCCAGCAGCGCCACGACTTCGCCCTGCGCAATGGTCAGATCCACCTCGTGCAGCACACCAATCTTGCCGTAGCCGGCACGCAGTCCCTTGACTGCCAGCAGCGATTCACGCGCCGAGATAGGCACTGACGACCTCCTTGTGCGCGCGAATATCTCCGGGTGTACCGGACGCCAGTTCCTTGCCCAGATTCAGCACCGTCACATGATCGCAGATGTCGAAGATCAAATCGGCATGGTGTTCAACCAGCAGCACACCGGTGCCGCGCCGGCTGATCTCCTTGATCAGTTCACCCAGACGCTTGATCTCATCGGTGGACAGACCGGCCGCCGGTTCGTCCAGCAGCAGGAACAGTGGATGCAGCATCAAGGCCCGCGCGATCTCCATGAAGCGCAACTCACTGTGCTGCAGACGATCCGCACGGACTGCGGCAAGCGATTCCAGGCCCACGGTGCGCAGTGCGATCATCGCCTCCTTGCGCAGCGCGATCTCATCACGGCGATGTCGCGGCAGGCACAACAGGGACTCAACGAACGTCGCCGTGCCGTCGATCGTACCGCCGATCATGACGTTCTGCAGCACGGACGCCTCGCCGATCAGGCGGGGTGTCTGGAACGTGCGGGCGATGCCAAGACCGGCGCGGGTTTGGGGCGCCCCGTGCGCCAGATCGCGGGCACCGAATGCGATTCGGCCAGATTCCGGGCTATTGTATCCACTGATCACGTTCAGAGTCGTGGTCTTGCCGGAGCCGTTCGGACCAATCAGCCCGTGCACCTGGCCTGGCCTGATCTCCAGGTCTAGTCCGTCAATCGCGCGCACGCCGCCAAACGCCAGCACCACGCCAGTCAACGAGATCGTCTCGCGCGCGCTGCCATGATTGAGCAACTCTGACAGCAACGCTGGGCGCGGGATGATCGCGCGGTTGCTCTCCAGCGGCTTGCGGTTCGCGAAATCCAGCAGGTCAGCGATGCCTCCTGGAATAGCCAGTACGATAACCAGCAGCAGCGCCGCGTAAAGGAACGTGGACCATGCCACCAGCGGCGCCGCGAATTCCGGCAACACGGTCAGGATGATCGTGCCGAGCAACGGGCCAATGATTGAACCGCGACCGCCGATCAGAATGGCGATGAAGAACAGCACAGTCAGATCGAAGGTGAAGGCGTCGGGCGTGATGTAGGATTGCAGCGTGGCGAACAATCCACCTGCGATCGAGGCGACAGCGCCGCTGAACAGGAACACCGCAATCAGCAGTCCCGCCTTCGAAATTCCGGTCGCCTCGGCGGCGACCTCCGCGTCACGGATCGCGACCAGTGAGCGACCAAAGCGACTGTGCGAGATGTTCCATGTCATCCAGGTGCACAGCGCCGCCGCAACCAGGCAGAAGAAGTAGAACCCCACCGTGGTGTCGAACGGCTTCGGCAGTACCGGCCCGGGAACACCAATGCCGCCGCCTGTCACACTCTGCCAGGCCAACGCGATTTGCGTGACAATGGTGGCGAAGCCGAGCGTGGTCATCGCGAAGTAGAACGTGCGCAGCCGCAATGCAGGAAGGCCGATGATGACGCCGGCAATGGCGCCGACGACGCCCGTAATCGCCAGCGCACCGAACGCCGGCCACGGCGGACCCAGATTCCCGAGCACCAGGATGCTGGAGGTATACGCGCCAAGAGTCAGCAGCGCCACGTAGCCGATGGCGAGCTGGCCACCGAAGCCAACTGCCAGGTTCAGCCCCGAGACCAGCACCCAATAGATCGCCGCGCGCGTGCCGATCAGAGTCCAGTAGTCGTTGGCGACAAATGGCAGCAGGATCGCCAGGGCCAGCACAACGAGCAACTGCAAGGAGCCATGCAGCGCGGCAGAAATCCCGCCACGGCTGCTTGGCGCGGTGATGTCGCTCAATCCTTTGACTTCGGTAGCCATCAGACGCGCCGCGCCGTTGTCGTGCCGAACAGCCCCTGCGGTGCCGCCAGCAGTGCCACGATGAACACGATGAACACGGCGACCGAAGCGAACACTCCGCCGAAGACGAAGTTGGCCGCCTGCTGGAACAGACCCAACGCGAGTCCGCCAATGATAGCACCGCGGTTGTTACCGAGACCTCCCAATGCGACCGGGACAAAGCCATAAAAGTTGAGCATTGCGCCATTGGCAAAGAAGGCCAGTAACAGCTCACCCGAGGAGAAGCCGGCGATTCCGCCAATCATCCCCGCCATTGCGAAGCTGGCCATGCGAAGATTGCGCTCCGGTAGTCCCAACGCACGGGCCGCGAAGTTGTCTTCGGCGATCGCCAGGAACGCGCGCCCGACCAGTGTGTGGCGATACAGGAATTCCAGCCCGATGATCACGACGGCACAGGCCACCACCGGCAGCCAGAACTTCTCATCCAGCGGATCGCCATTGCCGATGCCCAGCAGGCGGGGAAACGGCTGCGGCTCCGTGCTCCATTCGATCGCTGTCACCTGCTGGATCATCAGCGCGAGAGCGAGCGTGGATAGCACATACAGATGCTGATCCAGCTTACTCAGCACCGGCCGCACCGCAATCACCTCGGTGATGACGCCAACCGCCGCCGCGACCACCAATGTCAGCACAAAGCCGACGATCGTTGGCAAACCGAGGCGCAAGATGAATAGCGAACCGAGCACGCCGCCCAGCATGCCGACTTGTCCCGCGGTGAAGCTCATCACCCGCGAGGCCGAAAACATCGTATTGTAGACGATACCGATCAGCGCATAGACCGCGCCGATGGCTAACCCTGAGGCGATGATCGAAGCCAGCATCGTCAGGCGTAACCAGGAGCCAGTGCGTACGCGCCATCCCGCTGCGAGTTGGCCGCCGACATCACCACTTCCTCGGTCGGGAAGCCATTATGCTGCTGCGGTGAGAAACTGTAATCGCCGAACAGGCCGGGATATCTATTGACGGCGTTGAGATAACCAATGAACGCATCGGATTCGGTGGAGCCAGTGGCAGCGACCGACTTGCCGATAAGGTCGATGGCATCGATGGCTACCGTCACCCACCACAGCACGGTATCCCCCAGTTCGATCTTGCCCTTCACTCGATCGACAAATTCCTGTGACCGCGCAGGCAGTCTGCCGTCCGGGCCGAAGCTGCAGCTCCTGTAGCCAACCATGTAAACGTTGGCCCAGTTCGCCGGCTTGTCCACCAGCTTTCCCACTTCGCCCGTGCCCAACGCCGGATGCCCGACGATCGGCACATCCCAGCCTATCGCCGCGCGCGCATTCAGGATGCGGGAATTCAAGCCGGTGGTGACACTCCAGCAGACCAGCACCTTGGCACCTGCATCACGCATCCGCAGCAGATCAGGTGTCACATCGGATTGGTTGGGATCGATCACACCGTTATAGACGATCTTGGCGTTGTCCTTGGTGAAGCCGGCGACGGAGTCCTTGACGGCAGATGTGCCGTAACCGGTCGAATCGCCAAAAATCGCCACCTCCTTGATCTTCAGGACGTTCAGGCAATAGTTGCGTACTGCGTCATCCCACTGGACATTCGACGGCGCCAGGCGGAACGCGTTGGGGTACTTCTCGGGATCAATCAGCGAATTCACCACACACGGATGCAGGTTCGGCATTTTCGCTCGCGCCATGATTGGCGTGGTCGCCAGTGACTCACCTGAATTGGGCGGTCCCCAGATGGCGTGCACCTTCTGGCGGGCAATCAGCTCCTGCGTCGCGTTCACCGCCTTCGTGGGATCGCCCTGCGTATCTCGCGCAACGATTTCGATCTGGCGACCCTTGATGCCGCCGGTGCTGTTGATCTGCTCCACAACCCACTTTGTACCGCGCTCGAATCCAATGGAGGGCGCCGCCAACGGGCCCGTTAACGCACCCATCCAGCCGATGAGGATCGGGCCGCTTTGCGCGATTGCCGGGCGAGCGAGGCCCGAGGCGGCAAGGCTGAAGGTACCGGCGGTTCCTGCCGCGAACCGGCGACGCGTAAGTGGCATATTTCCTCCGCTTTCTCGTCGGCGCATGTGGCATGCGCTTTCAGATGCAGTAGCAATATGATGGTATCATTCGCTACCGTATCCCAGCATACAGGCCGACAAGGCATTGGCAATCCGGCCGCGCGATCCATTCGCACAACCCTGCCATGCTGCATGCTGCCCACCGCGAAAGTGGGCAGCCGTGAGCTGCTACGCGTAACCCGGTGCCAGAGTGAACGCACCATCGCGTGCAGAGTTGGCACGCGACATCACCAGTTCGTTCGTGGGGAAGCCGTTATGTTCGTCAACCGTGTAGGTATAGGTACCAAACACGCCAGGGTAGCGCCGCAATGAGTTCCAGTAATCGATGATGTCCTTGGGTCCCGACGAACCCGTCTCCGCCACTGCCTTGGCGATCAGATCGATCGCGTCGTAGGCGGACACCACCCACCACAGCGACGTGTCGTCCAGTGCGATCTTGCCCCGGATGCGATCGACGAATTCCTGCGTCCGCGGCGGCAGCTTGCCCGCATCGTCGAAGCTGCAGCTCTTGTAGCCGATGATGTAAACCTTTTCCCAATTCGCCGGTTTCTCCAGCAACTTGCCCACCTCGCCAGATCCCATCGCCTGGTGGCCCACGAATGGGACGTCCCACCCCATGGCACCGCGCGCATTCAGCATCCGTGCAATCATGCCCGTCGAAACCGTCCACACCACGATCGCCTTGGCGCCGGCCGCGCGCATGCGCAGCATATCCGGCATCATGTCAGGCTGGGTCGCATCGATCTGCGCCTGATAGACGACGTTGGCGTTGGATTTCTTGAAGTCGCCGACGGAATCGCCGACCATCATGGTGCCAAAGCCGGTGCTATCACCAATAACGGCGACATCATTGACCTTCAGAATGCTCTGACAGTAGACACGCGGCGGCTCGGCCGCCTGGCTGTTGTTCGGCGAAATGCGATACGCATTGGGATATTTCTTCGCATCGATCAGCGACGTAATGCCGCAGGAATGGATATTGGGGATGCCGCGTCGCGTGATGATCGGTGTCGTGGCAAGCGATTCACCCGAATTGTTTGGCCCCCAGATGGCATGCACAGTGTAGCTCGCCATCATTTCCTGGACGGCATTCACCGCCTTCGTCGGATCGCCTTGCGTATCGCGCGTCACCACCTCGATCTTGCGGCCTTTCACACCACCCGCCGCGTTGATGGCATCCACCGCAAACATCACACCGCGATTGTTGCCCACGCCCGGCGCGGAGCTTGGGCCGGTCAACGCGGCAGGGTAGCCGATGACGATGGGCGAGGTATCCGCCAGCGCTGGACGCGCCAATGCGCCTGCACCAGCTGCCAGTGACGCACCCAACGTGAAGCGACGGCGTGTGATCGACATTTGCGTTTCCCCTCGAAGTGCAGCGAATTTTTACCGGATAGCCTAGGCAAATCGCGCGTTTTCGCAAGATCGATCAGGCGCCCCGGAATTCGCAAAGACCGAGCCGAGCGTGTCGGCGAGATGGTCGGATTGGGGTGAAGAGCTCTGTTGCCGGAGTTTCAGGCGTGCCAGCACAATCGCCGGTGCAATGGTTCGGGAACGGTTCTCTGTGTCGGTTCGCTTGGCGAGTCGATCGTGCTCATTGCTTGCGCCCATGGCGACGGCACAATGCCGTCAGAGCATCGATGGTTTGCCAATCGGCGCAATGATCGATTGCCTGTTCCACCAGCCTTGTTCCCTCTTTTGTGAGCACGCAACTGGCGAGTTCACGGAACTTGTCGCGCAGTTCGTCCTCGGTGAAGGGCTCATGAAAGTCGCCCCTGTGGCTGTCGCAGCTTTGCGTCGCGCTGCGGCCATCGGTGAGAACCACCGTTACGCGCGCTGGCCGAAGCCGAGGCGCCACCTCGCTCATAGCTGGATCCTCGGTGACCGTGACACGATGACGGAGCGCCGCGATCGCAGGGTCGTGCACCGCCGTATCGTCCAGCGCCGCGTGTCCCGCGTGTCCCCGGACAACCATTGTGGCAGCCGCATGCGGCAGGGAATATTTGGAGGCGAAGAAGTTTGGCGGGTCGGGATTGCGCATGACCGAAGCGAACCGATAAGTAGCGAAGTCGATATGCGCAATCTGGTCGTGATGCGGCTGCAGCTCCGCCATGACACGTTGCAAGCAATCCAGCGCCGGATGGATCGGATTGCAGCATGCGTAGAGGCGAAAATAGTTACGCGTGATGTGCCAGGTCGAGCCGAGATCCTCCAGCAAATGCTCGGAGGAAAAACTGCTGCCAACCAACTCACCCAGCGCCTGCTCAACCGCGTCGTTCTGTGCCTCGAAGCCGGCGAGCGCCAGTTCGGGTGCAAGCGCCGCGGCAAATCCGCTCATGCCGCCCGCCACATTC